>Ga0307374_10005052_pt1 | contig 21591 bp, 19 predicted proteins | sample OX3MG_FD_202532 | JGI IMG/M metagenome (GOLD analysis project Ga0307374, IMG submission 202532) | Soil microbial communities from Risofladan, Vaasa, Finland - OX-3 | ecosystem: Environmental > Terrestrial > Soil > Coastal area > Acid sulfate soil | place: Finland: Risofladan, Vaasa | collected...
GGCAGGTATTGCTGCGTACAAGGCGGTCGACCTCTGCCGCAGACTGGTCGATGCCGGCATCCATGTCGTGCCGGTCCTCACGGAGCACGCCACGAAATTTGTGGGAACGGCGACCTTCGACGCGCTGGGGTCTGAGAGCGCCCGGATCAGCCTGTGGAACGACACCTCGCCCATTCCGCATACCCGGTTGGGGCAGCGGGCCGACCTGATCGTGGTGGCTCCGGCAACGGCCGACCTGCTGGCGCGTTACGCCGCCGGTATGGCCAACGACCTGCTGACCGCCACGCTGGTGGCCACCGTGGCGCCAGTGGTGGTCTGCCCAGCCATGCATACCGAGATGTGGGAGCACCCGGCCGTGCAACAGAATCTGGCCGTGCTCGAATCACGCGGCGTCACCATCATTCCCCCCGGGGTGGGTCGCTTGGCCGGGGGCGACTCCGGCTCCGGCCGCCTGGCCGAGCCCGCCACCATCGTGGAGTCGGTCCTCGGACTCCTGGGTGTGCACCGAGCCGACGTTGTCGCCTCCCAGTCGGGCGATCTCGCCGGAGTGCGGGTGGTGGTCTCTGCCGGTGGCACTCGAGAGCCGATCGATGCGGTCCGTTTCATCACCAACCGCTCGTCGGGCAAGCAGGGGCACGCCCTGGCCGCGGCGGCTCGACGGCGAGGGGCCGAGGTGGTGCTGGTTACGACCAGCCGGCAGCCGGTGGCCGCCGATGTGATCGCGGACCGGGTGGAGACGGCGGCCGACATGGAGAAGGCCATGCTGGCGAGGGCCCACGAAGCCGATGTGGTGATCATGGCTGCGGCGGTGGCCGACTTCCGGCCCAAGGTGGCGACAGGCTCGAAGTTGCACAAGACCGACGGCGTGCCCGAGTTGATCCTCGAGGCCACGCCGGACATCCTGGCCGAGCTGGGTCGCCGTCGCCGACCGGGTCAGGTCCTGGTCGGGTTCGCAGCGGAGACCGAGGAGGTGACCCGGCGTGCCACGGCCAAGCGGAGGGCCAAGGGCGTCGACCTGATGGTGGCCAACAACGTCTCGGCGCCCGGAGCTGGATTCGACCATGACACCAATGAAGTCATCATCTTCGGCTCGGACGACACGCCCGATGTCGTGGCGCTTCGGTCCAAAGCCGCCGTCGCAGATGCGATATTGGATAGGGTGTGCGCGCTGTTGTCGGCGCAGCGACCCGGAGTCGGCCAGTGATGGGCCTCGATCATTGCTGTACGCCACATCCCGACGTTCACTCTGCCGCCACCGGCGCATGCCACCGATCAGAATGGAACCAACCGTGAGTACTCGATATACGTTCACCTCCGAATCGGTGACCGAAGGTCATCCTGACAAGATGGCCGACCAGATCTCCGACTCGGTCCTCGATGCGTTGCTCACCGACGATCCCGAGAGCCGGGTGGCCTGCGAGACCCTGCTCACCACCGGATTGGTGTTGGTGGCCGGTGAGATCACCACGGCCACCTATGTCGACATCCCGAAGCTGGTTCGCAAGACGGTGCTCGACATCGGGTACGACGATGACGCTTACGGCATCGATGGCAACACCTGCGGGGTCATCGTGTCCCTCGACGAGCAGTCGCCGAACATCGGCCAAGGGGTGGACAACGCCTTCGAAGTTCGGGCCGGCACGGGCGGCGAGGACCAACTCAATGCCCAGGGTGCGGGCGACCAGGGGATGATGTTCGGGTACGCCTGCGACGAGACCCCTGACCTGATGCCTCTGCCCATCTGGCTGGCCCACCGACTGGCCCAGCGCCTGGCCCAGGTCCGCCGGGTGGGGATCCTTCCGTACCTGCGGCCCGACGGCAAGACCCAGGTCAGTGTGACGTACGAGGACGGGAGACCGGTTGCGTTGGAGACCGTGCTGATCTCGACCCAGCACGACCCGGGTGTCGATCTCGAGACGCTGTTGTTGCCGGACCTCCGCGACAATGTGATCAATCCGCTGTTGCCACCGGAGTTGGACTCGAGCGGCCTCCGGATCCTGGCCAACCCAACCGGGGTGTTCGAACTGGGAGGACCTCATGCCGACACCGGACTGACGGGCCGAAAGATCATCGTGGACACCTACGGCGGCATGGCCCGCCACGGCGGAGGGGCCTTCTCGGGCAAGGACCCCTCCAAAGTCGACCGTTCTGCCGCGTATGCGGCCCGGTGGGTGGCGAAGAATCTGGTCGCCGCCGGCGCGGCCTCGCGGTGTGAGGTGCAGGTGGCCTATGCCATCGGCGTAGCCCGACCGGTGTCGGTGCTCGTGGAGACGTTCGGCACCGAGCGTGTCGACCCGCTGCGGATCGCCGCCGTGGTGGACGACGTCTTCGACTTGCGTCCGGCCGCCATCGTCCGGGATCTCGATCTCAAGCGGCCCATCTACCGGAAGACTGCTGCCTACGGGCACTTCGGACGCGCCGAAAAGGAATTCACGTGGGAGGACACTTCCCGCGCCGATGATCTGAAGCAGGCGCTCGGACTCTGAACCCGCCCACTCGGAAGGCGGGGGTGGACGGCCAGAGCATTGGGCCGGACTCCGGCAACCGGCTGGTCCGTGTTGTTCCCGATATTCCGGCGGTCCACCGACGCTTCGACTACTCGGTACCTCCCGCGCTCGACCCGCTCATCCGGGTTGGCAGCAGGGTGCGCATCGAGCTCCACGGGCGCCGGGTGGGCGCCTGGGTGGTCGAGGACCACGTGGAGGGTACCGCCGGCGTATCGCCGAAGCCACTCTCGGGGTCGAGTGGCGACGGACCTCCGGAATCAGTGGTGTCGTTGGCGGTGTGGGCGGCGTGGCGGTGGGCTGGACCGGTGTCGTCCTTTCTCGGCACGGCGTCCCCGAATGGTGTGGTCCGTGGCATCGGAGCGCCACCCGTCGACGGGCTGCAGGTCGGTCCGGACGCGGGCGGTTCACCTCCCGGCCCCGTACCGCCGCCCTCGCCCGGAGGTGGCTCGGTCCAACTGGTCGATGGTGTGCTTCGTGCCGGTACCTCCCCGTCGGTGGTTCGGCTGGCACCTGCCCTCGACGGGTTCTTGGTCGTTCTCGAACTCCTGCACCGGACAGGATCCGGTGGCGTGTTGGTGCTGGTCCCGTCCCACGCCCGTGCCGGCCAATTGGCGGATCGGTTACGGCGCTCCGATGTGCCGGTGGCACTCATGCCCGACCAGTGGGCGCTGGCGGCAACCGGCTCCAGGGTGGTGATCGGCACCCGCGCCGCGGCCTGGGCTCCGACCCCCCGGCTGCGTGCCGTGGTGGTCCTCGATGCCCATGATGAGGCCTATCGCGAGGAGCGGTCACCGACCTGGTCGGCGGTCGACGTCGTCGTGGAGCGGGGACGACGGGACCGGGCGGAGGCAGTGGCACTGATCACGTCCTGCCCGGCGGTGACCATGTCCGAAGGGAGGGTGCTGATCACGACCGCTCGCGCCGTGGAGCGCCGAGGCTGGTCGGTGACCGAGCTGGTCGATCGGAGGGGTGACGACCCCCGCACCGGACTGTTCTCCGAGCGCATGGCCCGGGTGATGCACGGAGTGCTCGAACGACCGGACGGGCGGGTGGTGTGTGTGTTGAATCGGACCGGTCGTGCCCGGTTGTTGGCCTGTGGGCACTGCGGGACGCTGGTCCGATGCACCCGCTGTGGAGGAGCGATGGCCCAGCAGGACACGGGCCCCGGTCTCCGATGCCGCCGGTGCGGAGCGTCACGTCCCGCGGTGTGCGCCCAGTGCGACTCCACGCGGCTCAAATCGCTCCGTATCGGGGTCACCCGGGCAACAGAGGAACTGTCGGCGCTGTCAGGGATCGGGGCCACGGAGATCACCAGCGCCTCGTCCCCGGAGGCCGTTGACGGCGCCAGGTTGATCGTGGGGACCGAGGCCGCCCTCCATCGGGTGCCCCGGGCGGATGTGGTGGTTCTGCTGGACATCGACCAACACCTGTTGGCACCGCGCTTCGGCGCCGGCGAGGAGACCCTGGCCCTCCTCGCTCGGGCTGCACGGCTGGTCGGGGGACGTGACGGTGGGGGAAGGGTGCTGGTGCAGACCAGGATCCCCGATCATGAGGCGCTGCGTGCCGCGGTGCACGCCGATCCGGGTCTGCTCGCGGAACGAGAGCGGGAGTTGCGTCTCGCCCTCGATCTGCCTCCGTTCGGTGCGTTGGCGGTCCTGCGCGGCCCGGGAGCGTCGGCCTTCGCCGCCGGCCTCGGCGCGATCGAGAGCCTGACGACATCGATGACCGATGACGACCGGTGGTTGGTCCGGGCCCCCGATCACCAGACCCTTTGCGACTCCCTGCAGTCGATTCCCCGACCGCCGGACCGCCTGCGGGTCGAGGTGGACCCCACCAACGTATGAGACCGGGCATTCCGGTCCTTGGACGGGCAGGTCCGAAGGGAATGCCGGGTTGACGCGTCCCGTACAATGAGGCACATGTCCTCGTACTCCGTCCGCGTCTACGGCGATCCTGTGTTGAAGCAGGTTGCTCGCGACGTCGACCAGGTCGATGGGTCCCTGGTCCGCCTGGTCGATGACATGGTCGAAACCATGTACGACTCGGAGGGCGCCGGTCTGGCCGCCCCCCAAGTAGGCGTGCAGAAGCGCCTCTTCGTCTACGACGTCGGCGAGGGTCCCGAGGTCATGATCAACCCGACGATCGTCGAAGTTGGAGGGGAGTGGTACTACGACGAGGGATGCCTCTCCATCCCCGGGCTCCAACTGGGTATCGTCCGACCGAACCAGGTCCATATCAAAGGACACAACCTCGACGGCGACGAGGTCTCCATCGAGGCCGACGAGTTTCTGGGGCGGGTCTTCCAGCACGAGGTCGACCATCTGGACGGCGTCCTGATGGTCGAGCGGTTGGATGAGGACCTTCGCAAGCAGGCCTTGCGTGTCCTACGCGACCGGGCCCTCGGACTCGATACGACAGCCATGGAGGCGAAGCTGGTGTCATCCGGCGGAGGGCGAGAGTTGTGATCTGATCGGTTCTCGCCCAACGGAATCGGCCGGTAGCGTCATTGGCCATGGCTCGCATGGTGTTTCTGGGGACTCCGGACGCGGCGGCGGATCCCCTGCGCACGCTGGTCGACGCCGGCCATGACATCGCTCTGGTGGTCAGCCGTCCCGACAAGCGCCGAGGTCGGAGAGGAGGGCTGACCCCCAGTCCGGTCAAGATGGTTGCGACCGAGCTGGGTCTCGAGGTCACCGATCTCCTCGAAGATGTCCTCGGGGTGGATGCGGAGATGGGAGTGGTGGTGGCCTACGGGCGCATCATCCCGGTGGCGGTGCTGGATCGGGTGCCCATGGTCAACCTGCATTTCTCCCTCCTACCTCGCTGGCGGGGGGCCGCCCCCGTGGAGCGGGCGATCCTCGAGGGGGATGCCGAAACGGGCGTGTGCCTGATGGCCGTCGAGGCCGGGTTGGACACGGGGGGGATCTACGCCGAGGCCAGCACGGTCATCGGTACCGGCGAGACCGCCGATCACCTCAGATCCCGGCTGGTGGCCATGGGCTGTGACCTGTTGCGTGAACACCTGGCGGAGGGCTTCGCCGGTCTACCTCGGGCCCGAGACCAGATCGGCACTCCCTCCTATGCGGAGAAGCTCCTTCCGGGCGAGCGCGAGCTGCGTTGGGACCGGCCGGCCAATCACATCAATCGGGTGATCCGAGTGGGTCGGGCCTGGACGACCTTCCGGGGTCGCCGAGTGGGCCTGCAGCGGGCCACCGAAGTCACGGCGCCGATCAGCGGTGGGGAACGAATCGGGGGGAGTGAGCCCGGGTCCCTCGTGGGATGTGACGTCGTCGCCGGAGGTGGTACCTGGCTCCGGTTGGTCTCCGTGCGGCCGGAGGGGAAGCAATCGATGGATGCGGAGGATTGGATCCGTGGTGTGAGGCCCGAGCCCGGCGAGCGGCTGGGGTCCTGACCGGCCCACTCGGTGCCGGTTCGGCGAGCGGTGACCCCTCGCAGGCCATGGGCACGCGCCATCACACCGGTAGGCTCGAACCTGATGACGACGCCCGCGCCACCGCCAGACCTGCGGATCGCTCCGTCGATCCTGTCGGCCGATTTCGGGTACCTCTCGGCGGCGATCGATCTGGTGGCGTCCGGTGCGGACTGGCTCCACGTCGATGTGATGGACGGACACTTCGTGCCCAATCTGACCATCGGACCCCCCGTCGTGTCCTCGCTCCGTGAGCACACCGATCTCTACTTCGACACCCATCTGATGATCACCGATCCGGCCCGCTATCTCGAGGCGTTCCGAGATGCTGGCGCCGACGGCTGCACCGTGCACGTCGAGGTGGGTCGGACCGAGGAGCTGATCGCCCAGATGCGAGAGCTGGGGCTCCGAGTCGGCCTGGCCGCCAATCCGGACACCCCATTCGAAGCGCTCGAGCCCTATCTGGACCAGGTGGACCTGGTGCTGTGCATGACGGTCTTCCCCGGCTTCGGCGGCCAGTCGTTCATCGCCGACGTGATGCCCAAGGTCCGCCAGGTCCGGCAAGCGGCCGACGATGCCGACCTGTGCGTGGACGTGGAAGTGGATGGTGGCATCGACGAGCACACCGTGATCGATGCGGCGCGTTCGGGGGCCAATGTCTTCGTGGCGGGTTCGGCGGTATTCGGTCGTCCTCACCCTCTGGCTGCCGTCGAGGACATTCTGCGTGCCGCGGTGGGCGCCGTGGCTGGAGCAGCGTCCTGACCACCGCCACCCCATCGGGTCTCCCGAGCGATGTCGACTGGATGGAGCGCGCTCGTGACGCTGCAGAATTGGTCCGCGGCCGGACCGCCCCGAATCCCTCGGTCGGAGCGATCGTCGTGGCCGCCGATGGCGACCGACCGGAGTGGTTCGCGGGAGCGACGGCCCCTCCCGGAGGCCCCCATGCAGAGATCGGTGCGCTCCGGGCCGCCGGTCCACGCGCCGTGGCGGGCACGTTGTACGTCACGCTCGAGCCTTGTGCCCATCACGGACGGACGCCTCCGTGTACCGAGGCCGTCGTGGCATCGGGCATCCGTCGCGTCGTGGTGGGTATGGAGGACCCCGATCCGAGCGTCGGTGGGAGGGGGATCGCCGCGCTCCGATCCGCCGGGATCGAGGTCGAGGTCGGTATCGGGGCAGACGAGGTAGGGGAGCAGCTGGCGGCCTACGTCAACCATCGACGAACCGGGCGGCCCTGGGTGGTCCTGAAGTTGGCGTCAACCCTCGACGGAGGCACCGCCGCCCCCGACGGCACGAGCCAGTGGATCACTGGTGACCGTGCGCGGACGGACGCGCATCGACTGCGGGCCCAGTCCGATGCCGTGCTCGTGGGTGCGGGCACGGTTCGGGTGGACGATCCGGCCCTGACGGTGCGTTTGCCAGCCGGGGATCCCTACTACCGCGGCCCTGACGCTCAACCCGTCCGCGTCGTGCTGGGTCGCGTGCCGTCGGGAGCGGCGGTGGAACCTGCGGTGGAGCTTGGCGGCGATCTGGGTGCGGTGCTCGACGAGTTGGGACGGCGGGGAATCCTCCAGGTTCTGGTGGAGGGTGGAGCGACCGTGGCCCACGGCTTCCATGCTTCCGGTTTGGTGGACCGCTATGTGCTCTATCTGGCCCCGGCCCTCTTCGGCGGGAGTGACGCCCGACCTCTCTTTGCCGGCCCGGGTGCATCGACGCTCGACAACCTCTGGCGGGGGAAGCTGCGGTCGGTGACTAGCCTAGGAGACGATTTACGAGTCGAATTGTCTGCCAATCGGGCCTGAGGCCCAACCGTTCGACTCGAGAATTACCTAAGGCCAGCCCGATGCTGGCCGACAATGAGAAGGACTGTTGGTGTGGTTCGAGGTGGGCCAGGCATCGGAGGGCCTGGGCACGGCGAGACCCGTACCAATGGCAATCAGAGCTACAGAGCACGTAGGACAGAGCGCAGAGCACAGAGGGAGACGAAGGGTCGATGCCCTTTTCAGCAGTTGAGGATGCCATCGCAGCCATAGGCCGTGGCGAGATCGTGATCGTCGTCGACGACGAGGATCGTGAGAACGAGGGCGACTTGATCATGGCGGCGGATGCCGTCACACCCGAGAAGATCGCCTTCTTCCTCGCCCACACCTCTGGTTTGATCTGCGTGCCGCTCACTCCGGAGCGGGTGGAGCACCTCGACCTTCCGTTGATGGTGACCAGCAATACCGAGGTGCAGCGGACGGCGTTTACGGTGAGCGTCGACTACCGTCACGGGACCTCAACGGGAATCTCCGCCGCAGACCGGGCGGCCACCATCAAGGCACTTGCGGATCCCCACATCAGGCCGAGCGACCTCAACCGACCCGGTCATATCTTTCCCCTCCGCTACCGCCCAGGGGGCGTGCTCAAGCGGGCCGGACACACCGAGGCCGCGGTTGATCTGGCCCGGGCCGCCGGGATGTCCCCGGCCGGTGTCTTGTGCGAAGTGGTGAGCGAGGACAAGACCGGCATGGCTCGGTTGCCCGAGCTCACCGAGTTCGCCAAGAAGCACGACCTGCTCCTCATCTCGATCGCGGATCTGATCCGGTACCGTCGGCGCAAGGACAAGCTGGTTCGCCGGATCGCCGATGCGCCCATTCCCACCGAGTACGGGGAGTTCACGGTGTACGCCTATGAGTCGGTGCTCGACGGTGAGCACCACGTCGCCCTGGTCAAGGGCGAGGTGGCTGGTCGCGAGAACACATTGGTGCGGGTACACAGCGAATGCCTGACCGGCGACGTCTTCGGTTCCTTGCGGTGCGACTGCGGACCGCAGCTCCAAGGTGCAATGGCCACCATCAGTGAGAATGGGAGCGGCGTCATCGTGTACCTGCGGGGCCACGAGGGTCGGGGCATCGGTCTCGCTCACAAGCTGCGCGCCTACAACCTTCAAGAGGAAGGGTTCGACACCGTCGACGCCAACCTCGAGCTCGGATTGCCGGCTGACTCGCGGGAGTATGGGATCGGGGCCCAGATCCTGGTGGACCTGGGTGTCACCACGATGCGTCTGATGACCAACAATCCGACGAAATACGGTGGCCTCGAGGGATTCGGCCTCGACATCGTCGAGCGGGTGAACATCCAGTCGGCTCCCACCCCGGAGAACATCGAGTATCTGCGGACCAAGCGGGAGCGGATGGGCCACCTTCTCGAGGGCCTCGATGACGTCCTCTGACCTCACCCAGCTTCCCGGCGGCGCCAAGGACCGCATCGCCGCCCGCGTCGGCACCTCCGTGGATGGAGCCACCGTCGGCTCCGGGTCACCGTCCACCGGCCGGGTGGGATTCGCCTGTGCCGAGTTCAACGGGGGAATCACGGATCGCCTGTTGACCAGTGCGTTGGACGCTCTGGAACGAGCGGGGTGCGACCTGGCCGACGTCGTGGTGGTCTGGGTGCCGGGTGCATTCGAACTTCCGGTGGTGGCGCAGCAGCTGGCGACGTCCGGATCGGTGGAGGCCGTCGTGTGCCTGGGTGCGGTGATCAGGGGCGATACCGGCCACTACGAGTTCGTGGCCGGTGAGTGCGCGTCGGGTCTCCAGCGAGTGCAGCTCGACTCGGGCATCCCCGTGGTCTTCGGGGTCCTCACGACGGACTCGGTGGAACAGGCATTGGCGCGCTCAGAGGACGATGCGTCCAACAAGGGCCTCGAAGCGGCGGAGACGGCCATCAAGATGATCGGCATTCTCTCCGCCGTATCATCGATGTCGACCGGATCTCGGGTCGGCTTCTCCACCGGGGGCCGATGATGCTCCGGCTGGTCCTACCCAAGGGCTCGTTGGAGCGGGCCACCCTCGATCTGTTCGCCGCCGCGGATCTCAGCGTGACCCGGTCCTCTGACGTCGACTACCGGGCGAGCATCGACGATCCACGCGTGGCGGACGTGCGCATCCTTCGCCCTCAGGAGATCCCCCTCTACGTGGCCGATGGACTGTTCGACATCGGCATCACCGGTCGCGACTGGGTGGAGGAACGTGGCAGCGACGTGACCTCTCTCGGGGTGCTTCCGTATTCGAAGGCCACCGTCAACCCCATTCGTGTCGTGCTCGCGGTGCCGATCGAATCGCCGGTGTCGTCGGTGTCCGACCTGGCCCAGACGGCGACCGGCGCCGGCGGCGCACTGCGGGTCTCCACCGAGTACCTCGAACTGACCCGTCGGTACCTCGAGAAGCACGGTGTCCGGGCCGACGTGAGCCTGTCGTACGGCGCGACCGAGGCCAAGGTCCCGGACATTGCCGATTGCGTCGTCGAGATCACCGAGACCGGAAGGGCGCTGCGAGCCGCCGGATTGAAGATCGTCGAGACGCTCCTGATCTCGCATACGGAATTGATCGCCAATCCGGTGGCCGCCGCGGACTCGGACAAGCGCCATGCCATGGAGCAGCTCCTGACGCTCCTTCAGGGTGCACTCGAGGCGCGTGGGAAGGTACTGGTCAAGCTCAATGTCGCCGCAGAGCAGCTCCCAGACGTCATCGAATTGCTCCCGACGCTCCGCTCTCCGACGGTGTCTGAGCTGTTCGGCGGTGGGGGATACGCCGTCGAGACGGTGGTACCGAAGTCGGAGATCAACGTGCTGATCCCCGCCCTCAAGGATCGCGGGGCCATGGACATCATCGAGCTCGCGCTCTCGAAGATCGTGCATTGAGTGGGCCGGTCAGTGTCAACCCTCTGGAACGGTCCCGCCGATCTCGTTCCGCCGGGTAGGAGCCCGCTCGTCGGAGACGTTGCCGAGTTCGACGAGGCCCGTGGCCTCGGGGTCGTCGAATTCGGCCCCGGTCGCCGGCTGCCATTCCATGCCACCGCGATCACCGACGGGTCTCGAAGCGTCCACGCCGGCACCGTGGTGGCCTTCGTCGTGTCCGCCGGACGACTGGGTCGGCTGGAGGCACGCTCCGTACGCCCACTCCCTGGTGTCGTACCACCAGGGTCGACGCTTGCAGATGAACAGGAGCGTCTTGGTGATCGACCTGGTCAGACCGTCTATCGAACCCTCGGGCCGGAGCCCATCAGTCCCGCCGCAATACCGGTGTTCGCACCCACTGCATGGGGGGATCAGGTAGAGGGCGGACCCTCGTCGGTCCCCGAGCCGACGTCACCCGCTTCGGACCCGACGTCCGACGCCGCGTGGTCCGGTGGCTCGGTTTCTATCGGGTCTGCCAATGTCGAAGCGACCCCCGCCGTCGAGCCGGAGTCGGCCCGCCCGGGCACCGTGGGGTGGCCGCTCGTGGAGCCGGACCCGGAAGCATCGCCATCGGTGGTCGAGCCGACACCTGCGCTGGGCACGCCTCCGGTGGAGTCGGTGCCAGAAGTACCCTCGACGGGGGTTGATCCATGGGCTTCGTTGGCCTCCTCGGCGCCCGGACCGTCCGCGTCGGGCGTTGACGAGGGCTCTCCCCACCCCAATTTCTGGTCGCCGATGGCCCGACCATCGACAGGCCCTCCTCCCACCTGGAGCACCCCGGTGACACCACCTGCCTCCGCGTCCGACTGATCGCCCGAGGAAGCTCCCGCGCCCGAGGTCGACGAGGACCCCGTTGGGTGAGCCTCGTCAGTCGCGTACGGGTTCCCGAGCACATTTCGAGCCATGTCGATGACCACGGCGCTGTCGGCGTCCTCCTTCGTGACCACACCGAGCAGGGGGGCGGCGAGCAGCCCGGATACGAGGCCCATCTCGGCCATGGACTCAGCCTGCACCACACTCCACTCCCAGAGGCGCGCCACCATGTCGGGGCTCGTCGCGTTCCGAGCCGGATACTTGAGCCAGCAGTTGACCGTGGCGTGGGCCAGCCCGGTGGCGGCGGGAAAGACCCAGATAAGCCGGTAGTTGCCGGTGGCATCGATGACAATGGCCGCGATATATGCCAGCGCCACACTGCATAGGTTGAAGGGAGCCAGCAGCACCCCGATGCGCTCGCCGAGACCACCGGCCCTGGGAAGCAGTTGCAGGAGCAACGGGGCCATCACGATGAGGTAGGCACCGACGAACGGCGCACCGACGTAGCTCAGGACTACCGCCTGCCACAGGTGGGTGTCGAAGTACTGCACGCCGGCCAGGACTGCCCCGACGAGTGGGGCACCGATGGCCAGTTGCATGGGGGTGAGCTTCCGGCTAAGTGGAATACCAAGCAGTATCCCGATGAAGAACACCGGCAACCCAGCGGCATAACCCGCGACAATTTGTGCGCTCGCGCCTGCATGAAGCACCCGTTGGAAGAAGAGGATGGCCACATAGGCGGTCGAGCCCACGCCCGACCAGAAGAGGAGGGAACCGCCGACCAGCACCCTGGCGTTGGGCCCCGACATGATGTCACGAAGCTCGTCACGCACCGGTCGGTCCCGCTGCTTCCGGTCGGTCTCGGCCCCGAAGCTGGCGTTGGGAGCCTCTCGAACCATAAGCAGCACCACGATGCCGACGACGACGAGAATCACCGCCGCCACTTGGAAGGGCAGATTCCATGTGGAGGGATCGCTCTGCTTCCACGATGCAAGAGCCGTTCCTTTGATGGCGAAGCTGGCCACTGTTCCGAGCACCGTGGTCAGGAGGAGCGCCTTGATCCACCGGCTCCGGCCGAACACTTCGGGTACCACGGCCACGTTGGTCAGCGTGAAGATGGCCGAGGCCTGCCCGGCAATCAGGATCATCAGGACCAGGAGCCAGTAGCCGCTGACCACAGTGAACATCCAGGTGGCGACGCCCATCACCATGAGACTGCCCGCCATGTAGGGCGTGCGGCGGCCCACGCGGCTCCGTGTTCGGTCGCTCAGCCGCCCGGCGATGGGGTAGGTGAGCCAGCTGACCAAACGGTCGGCAGTCAGGGCGAAGGTGACCGCCAGTGCCCCCGACGCTCGATGTTGCACGAAGAGGGTGATGATGACCCCAGAGATGGCCAGATTGGCCCGCGGACCGACCAAGCCGATCGACAGGCCGATGAAGCTCCGGACCCGGGAGGCGTCGACCCGTCCGGCGGGACTGGGGGAGCCGGGGGGACCGTCGGTGGTCGGGCCGGCATTAGAGGGAACCCCGCCCGACGGGGTACCCGAAGTGTCGTCAGGGCCCCTGGTCACCCTCCGGCGTCGGTCTCGGGTGTGGTGGAGGCTTGGTCAGCCTGGTCGGTATCGGATCCGGACTCACCGTTGACGCCGGACGACGAGGCGGCTTCGGCCCCGGCACGCCGGGCTCCATCGATCTGAACGAACGCCAGTCGCAATTGGCTGAGGCCGTCCTTGAGCTGCTCTTCCGGCTCGCCCAAGCGTCCTTCGAGGCCACCCACCAGGCTTCCCAGGGCGTCAATGGCCAAGCGGGCCTGGGGGAGCAGGGGAGGCTGCTGGGAAAGATAGACCGCGGCCAGCTCGAACAGGCCGTAGCAGTGATTGGCGATCACCACCTCCACGGGCGAATTGGCCAGCTCGGCCCGCATCGCCTCCACCTGTGCAGCGAGCTCCTGCTCACTCAGTTCCGGCGGATGCTCAGGTCCGGCGCCGTCCCCACCGGAGCGTGGCCCGAGGTTCGAGGGGGGTGCCGGAGCACCGGCATCGGTCGGGCGTCCGACCGGTCGTTCTCCATCGGGTGTCCAAAGTGAGCTCACGACTGATAGCCTAAAGCACTGATAGACGAGGAAGCGGGGTCTCGCCGTTTGAGATCCCCACCCGGCCACAAGGCAGTTCGAGTGTGTGCGTCGGGTCAATCGGACCGGTTGTCGATGCATGTCGCGGCGGCCGGTGGTGGCTCCGCTCCTTATTCATCGGCCACGGGAGGTCCGTGACCCGAAGACAGGGAGTGAAGTCGAATAGCAGCCACCATCACCACCAATGAGCCTCGCATCAATGACCGAATCCGCGCCCGAGAGGTGCGCCTGGTCGACCCCGATGGGGAACAGCTCGGAATCAAGCTGTTGCCTGAGGCGCTCACCATCGCCCGTGACCTGGACCTTGACCTTGTCGAAGTGGCCCCGGGGGCCAATCCACCGGTCTGTCGCATCATGGACTACGGAAAGTTCAAATTCGATGCGGCGCAGCGGGCCAAGGAATCGAGACGCAAGGCGGTCCACGTAGGGATCAAGGAGATGAAGTACCGGCCGAAGATCGGCGACGGCGACTTCGACACCAAGACCCGCCAGGTCGCCAAATTCCTCGAAGAGGGCCACAAGGTCAAGATCACGATCATGTTCAGGGGTCGGGAAGTCTTCCATCCGGAGCTGGGGAAGAAGATCCTCGACCGCATCGCCGATCAGATGGACGGAATGGGCAAATCGGAGTCCATTCCGCGCCTCGACGGCCGGAACATGGTCATGGTGTTGGCACCGGACAAGCGGGCGAAGCAGTCAGCGGCCTCGAGGGGACCGGCCCACGAGTCCGACGGCTCACCGTCGAAGGTCGGACGAACCCCGACCAACGGAGGGCCCGCCGGTGCGGCGGTCGAAGGAGACGGTCCGCCAGCTGATGGCCCGAGTGCAGTTGTTGCGGGTGCGGTGCCGGCGTCCGGCACAGAACAGGCGGTGGACGTGACGCCATCGGAGTCGCCAGGGTCGGGGCCCCTGGCCGGAGAGTCGAACGAAGGAGAGGGATAGCGATGCCGAAGATGAAGACTGATACAGGAGCCCGCAAGCGGGTCAAGGTGACCGGCACCGGCCGGCTGCGTCGTCGCAAGGCGTTCCGTTCTCACCTGTTGGAGAACAAATCGAGCATCCGGAAGCGTCGCCTGGGTCGAGAGACCGACTTCTCGCCGGGTGACGCTCGCCAGGTCAAGAGGATGCTTGGGATGTAGTTTCCGGCGGCGCCGGCCGAAGGTCGGCTGCTCCCTGCCTCACAGCGTTCTGCGGCCGGGCCGTCACAGGTCTCGGCGGGTTCACGGTTTCACGTAGACGATGCAACGACGCAACGGCAACAATTTGAGCAGTCTCGGTTGCTACCGAGCGCTCCGCCGCCAGAAGTTGGACAAGGCCCCCCACGAAAAGGAGATCCTCATGGCCCGAGTCAAGCGCGCAGTACACGCCAAGAAGCACCACCGCGCCGTTCTCGAGCAAGCGCAGGGCTACTACGGCAACAAGAGCCGGTCGTTCCGCGCTGCCAATGAACAGGTAATGCATTCGATGCAGTACGCCTACCGCGACCGACGTGCCCGCAAGGGTGACTTCCGGCAGCTCTGGATCCAGCGGATCAACGCAGCCGCCCGGTTGAACGGGACCAGCTACAGCCGATTTATCGCCGGCCTCCACCGGGCGGACGTGGAGGTCGACCGCAAGGTGCTCGCCGACCTCGCCGTCACCGAGCCAGAGGCATTTGCATCGCTGGTGCAGGTGGCCAATGAGGCACTGATTGGAGCTCGGGCCAGCGCAGAGGCCGGTTCCTGAACCAGATCGGACTGGCCTATACCCACCACCGGGTCCGTCGCGTCAGGCAACTCTTGCGAAAGCGCAGCCTGCGCACATCGGAGCGGTGCCTGGTAGTGGAGGGCCCAGAGCTCGTGTCGGTAGCACTCGATGCCGGCGTCACGATCGAGGCGATCTATGTCGCACCGGACGGACGGTCCAACGCTGCGGTAGTGGATGTGGTGGATCGAGCGTTTGCCGCCGGAGTGCGGGTCTTCGACCTCGCCGATGGCGTCATCGAGAGGATCGCCGACACCATCGCACCTCAGCCGGTCCTGGCCGTGGTGGGATTCGCATCGGCAGCGCTGGAGGATGTCCGCGAAGCATCGATCGTGGTGGTGTGTGTCGATGTGCGGGACCCCGGCAACGCCGGAACCATGATCCGGACGGCGGACGCATCGGGAGTTGGTGCGGTGATCTGTTGTGAGGGAAGCGTCGACCCCACCAATCCGAAGACCGTTCGGGCGTCGGCGGGATCGGTCTTCCATGTTCCTGTGGTGGTGGGCGGAGAAGCCGAAGCAGTAGTCGAGACGTTGAAGAGTTGGGAGTTCGTGACGGTGGGTACCGCAGCTCGAGGTGGGATTGACTATGCGAAGTTCGACTGGAGCCAACGGGTCGCGCTGGTGTTCGGCAACGAGGCGTCGGGGCTCGTTCCCGCGGTGATGGACCGACTCGACCAGCGGGTGTCCATTCCCATGGTCGGACGGGCAGAGTCGCTGAATGTCGGGGTGTCCGCGTCCGTGCTGTGCTTCGAGGCGATGCGCCAGAGGGGCGCGCCGGGCGGGGAGCAACCGAACTCCGTCGATGGGGAAGGTCTGGGCTCTACGCTCTCCTCCATGGACGAACCGCCGGCGGAAGTGGGGTTCGAGGCCGAGCCCACCGACCCGAAGGATCGCTCATGAGCGACGCAGTTGACGTCGAGGCCCTGGTCGAACGGGCCAGGGAGGCCATTGCTGCCGCGACCTCGACCGAGGACATTCGGACGGTTGCAACGTCCGTGGCCGGAAAGAAGTCGCCACTGGCCCAGGCCGGTCGGAGACTGGGCGAGCTCGATCCGGAAGACCGGAAGGAACGCGGCAGGACGTTGCACGAGGCTCGAACAACCATCGAGGGTCTGATCGAGCAACGGCGCCGCGTCGTCAAGGCCGAGGAACTCAGGCAGGAGATGTCCAAGGGTCGGATCGACCTTACGGAGTACATCCCCGGCGGTACGCCAGCACCACCATCTCGTGGTCATCTCAATCTGGTGTCCCAAACCCAGATCGCGCTCGAGGATGTCTTCGTCGGGATGGGGTTCGAGGTCGAAGAGGGTCCCGAGATCGAGACGGACTGGTACAACTTCGGCGCTCTCAACATGCCACCGGCCCACCCGGCACGCGGCATGTGGGACACCTTCTACTTGAAGCTAGGACCCCCCGAGAGCACGCTGCTCCGGACTCACACCTCGCCCGTCCAGATCCACCTGATGGAACAGGCCGTCGTCGATGGTGGGCTCCCGATCCACGCCGTCATGCCCGGTCGTTGCTACCGCCGTGACACTCCCGATGCCCGGCACCTCCCGGTGTTCCACCAGATCGAAGGGCTCGTCGTCGACACGGGGATCACCTTCGCCGACCTCGCGGGAACCATCGAGGTGTTCACGACCGCGTACTTCGGACCGGACATCCATTCGCGTCTGAGGCCGGCGTACTTCCCGTTCACCGAACCTTCGGCGGAGTACGAGGTGACCTGCACCATCTGTCTCGGCGCCGGGTGCCAGACCTGTTCCCAAACCGGATGGATCGAACTCGGTGGTTGCGGGATGGTGGATCCTGCGGTCTTCGGTGCCGTCGGGATCGACCCTGACCGGTGGTCCGGATTTGCGTTCGGCTTCGGGATCGACCGGTGCGCCCAGATGCGGCACCAGATTTCCGACATGCGCGTCTTGACCGACAACGACATTCGCTTCCTGCGTCAGTTCTGATGCACCAGCCTTGAGAGGACAGTCGTGCGCGTTCCACTGTCGTGGCTTCGAGACTTCGCCCCCTTCGATGGCGGGCCAGCGGACCTGGCCGCGGCCCTGGACGATCTGGGACTGGTGGTCGAGGGAACTGAGGCGGTCGGTGAAGGCTTGGAGGACGTCGTGGTGGCCAGGGTCGATGAGATAGCGCCGATCGCCGGCGCCGACAGGATCCGGCGAGTGGTGGTGCACGACGGCGCCGGCTCGGTCGAAGTGGTGTGCGGTGCTTCGAACTTTTCGGTCGGCGACCTGGTGCCATTGGCCCCGGTCGGCGCAGTGCTGCCGGGGGATTTCTCCATCGCTCGTCGGAAGCTCAAGGGTGTGGTCTCGAACGGGATGCTGTGCTCCGGTCGGGAGCTCGACCTGACTGATGACCATGAGGGAATCCTGCGGCTCAACGACGTGGAGGGCGCCGAACCTGGTGTGGCGCTCACGACGGCCATGGGTATCGAGCCCGATGTCGTCTTCGACATCGCCGTGGAGGCCAATCGCCCCGACGCCTGGTGCATCGCCGGGGTGGCTCGGGACCTGGCGGCCCGACTCGGACTGCCCTTTGCCATTCCCGAGAGCAGCCCCACTCGCTCGGATGCTGCCGGCCCTCCGGTCGAGACGTTGGCCACTGTTCGAGTCGATGCCCTCGAACTGTGTCCCCGCTTCACGGCCCGGGTGATCACGGGAGTGGTGGTGGCGCCATCACCGCCATGGCTGGTCCGACGACTGAAGTTGGCCGGGATGCGACCCATCAACAATGTGGTCGACGCCTCCAACTACGTCATGCTCGAACTGGGCCAGCCCACCCACCCCTACGACCTCGACCGGTTGCCTGGGAACGGCCTGGTCATCCGAGGTGCCCGACCCGACGAGACCCTGGTCACGCTGGATGGGGTGGAGCGATCGCTGGGTCGTCCGGGCCCCGGTCTGGGAGACACCGGCGAGGACTGCCTGATCTGCGATGCAGGAGGATCACCGGTGGCCATCGGTGGGGTGATCGGCGGCGCTTCATCGGAGATCGATGAGACCACGACCAGGGTGTTCCTCGAGGCCGCCTACTTCACCCCGATGGCCATCGCCCGAACCTCAAAACGACTGGCACTTCGAACGGAGGCCTCGGCCCGGTTCGAACGTGGGTGCGACCCTGCCGGAATCGATCGTGCCGCCATGCGGTTCTGCGAGCTGCTGGCGTTGACCTCGGGTGCTTCGATGCGGGTTGCCTCGGGAGTCATCGACGTCACGGGCGATGTTCCCGCTCCTCTCGAGTTCGTCATACGGCCATCGAAGATCAATGCCCTCCTGGGCAGCGACTTCGGCGCCGGGGACGTGTCGGCATTGCTGGCACCATTGGGAATCGCCACCGAATCCGCGCATGGAACGGATGGTGAGTCGTTGACGGTGACGGTGCCCACCTATCGCCCTGACATCCGTCCGGCTCCGATGGGGGAGGCAGACATCGCCGAAGAGGTGGCGCGCACCTTCGGGTACGCCCGCATCACCCGGCGAACGCCCTCGTGGCCCCAGCCGGGTCGCCTGTCGAGCTATCAACGGGATCGCCGATTTCTGAAGGAGGTCCTCTGCGGGCTCGGCTGCAGCGAGGCATGGACGCCCGCATTCGTCACCGAGAGCGATCAGGTGTTGTCGGGATTCGACCCGCCTTTCATCGAGTTGACCAACCCCCTCGTTGAGACGGAGCGGTTCCTGCGCTCGTCGATGGTGCCCGGCCTCGTCCGGGCGGTCATCTACAACTCGGAGCGACGTGAGGGTGATGTCCGGCTGTTCGAAGTGGGGACGGTGTTCCGCTCCCTTGAGGATCCCCCGGGTGAACCAGAAGATGGCCCGCCTGCAGACACCTCGGAGCGGGTGAGCGTCATCTTCGCAGGCGAGGGTGACGATTCGTGGACCGCCGTGGGTGCTTGGCGGACCATTGCCGACGGGTTGGGAATTGCCGACTGGGTCATGGGGGACCGTCCGCACCTGGGCCCGGCCGCATTGGTACTTCACATGTATCGCTCTGCGGCGCTACTCAGCATCGTCATGACTGAGCCAGACGAGTATGGATTCGTCGAGCACCCGACTCAACTCGGTGTCGTTGGTGAGCTCGACCCCTCTCTGGTCGGACAGTTGGGGTTGGTGAACTCCGACGGGCGGCCGCGGCGAGTGGGCTGGCTCGACCTGGACATCGGAGTTCTTCTCGACCGGGCACGGGTACCTCGTCGACCCGAGCAGGCGCGGCCGGTCAGCAAATATCCCTCAGCGGACATTGATCTTGCCTTCGTGGTCAAGGACGGGGTCCCGGCAGGATCGGTGCAACGGACGCTGCGCTCCGCGGGAGGCGAGTTGTTGGAGTCGGTCAGCCTGTTCGACGTCTATCGGGGGCCTTCGCTGGAAGAGGGTTCGCGGAGCCTGGCATTCCGTCTGAGGTTCTGTGCGATGGATCACACGCTGACGGACCAGGAGATCGGCGTGCTCCGATCCAAGTGCATCGAAGCGGCAGCGAAGGGGTACCGGGCTCGCCTTCGCTGATCAGGTTCCGGTCCGGTCTGGTCCGATCCGTCAGCTCCCAATTTCCTTGCGTACCCCCACCGACACCTCCCTCCTCCCGACCACGTTCCGTGTTGTCCCATGTGTTGTGAGTGACTGATACACCCTCCGGTGATGATGGGTGCATGGCCGTGGCAGCACCCGACACGACGAAGCACCCAACGAAGAACCCGAGACGGAAGGGCCGTCCCGTGGACCTTGCGGGCGGTCCCACCCCGGTCGGCACCGGTGACCTCCGGGCGGCCCTCGCCACCGTGGCCTCGTTCGTCTCGTCCTTCGAGCCCGGCCTCTACAGCGGGGAGGACGCCACCGTCTTGGTCCGGTGGTTCACCAGGGCCGAGCGGGTGGCCGGGGCGGGCAAGGCCCTGGCCGCCCGGCGGGCCTCGGCTGCCCATCCTCCGGCCCGCACCGGGCACCGGAGCCCGGCCGAGTGGCTGGCCGAGGAGACCGGGGAGTCGGTGGGCGAGGCCGCCGGGGTATTGCGCCTCGGGGAGGCCTGTGCCTCCCACCCCGGGGTCGAGGACTCCTACCGCTCGGGCAAGCTGTCCAAATCGAAGGCCACCCTGGTGGCCGACGCCCTCACCGTCAACCCCGACGTGGAAGACGACCTGGTGCGCTCGGCCGAGACCGAGTCGGTGCGCCACCTGCGGGACCGGTGCCTGAGAGCCAAGGCCGAGGGACGGTCGAGACAGGACGAGGCCCGGGCCTACGAGGCCCTCCGGGCCGCCCGGCACTGTAAGACCTGGACCGACCCGGACGGGGCCTTCCGCCTCGATGCCCGGCTCACCCCCGATGCCGGCGCCTCCCTCCTCGCCTCCCTCAAACGGGAGACCGACCGGTATTTCCGACAGGCCCGCACCGCCGGGGTGCGAGAGCCCGAGCACTGCTACCGGGCCGACGCCCTGGTGGGCCTCGTCACCGGACGGGGGCTCCTCACCATCAGGCCCGGCACCACCAAGTCCAGACCTGGCACCACCACCTCCCGACCCGGGACCACAACGTCCGGGGCCGGCACCCTCTTCGATCCCCCCGGCTCTGACTCCGACCCCGGCTCTGCTTCTGACCCCGACTGTGACTCTGAACCCGGTCCTGACTGCCGGTCGGTCGACCCCCAGGCCACCGTCCATGTCCGGGTGGACCTCGACGCCCTCCGCCGGGGGTCCCTCGACCGGGGGGAGGTGTGCGAGATCCCCGGGGTGGGCCCCATCCCGGTGGAGCGGGCCCGGGCCCTGCTCGGGGACGCCCTCTGTGACCTCGTCATCACCAACGGGGTGGATGTCACCACCATCTGCCACCTGGGCCGCTCCATCCCGACCGCCCTCACCACCGCGGTCAGCGAACGGGACCGCCAGTGCGTGGTGCCGGGCTGTCCGGTCACCGAAGGACTGGAACAGGACCACTGGCAGGTGGACTTCGCCCACGGGGGACCGGCCTCCATCGAGAACATCGCCCGGCTCTGTCACCACCACCACTACCTGCGCACCCACCAGGGGTTCCAACTCCACGGGGGACCGGGCCACTGGACGTGGGAGCCCCCCACCCACCCGAAGAGCCGACCGAAGCGGTCCAAGGCCCAGAAGACCAAAGCCCAGAAGACCCAGGCCAGGCGCCGACCACCCCCGGGTACCGCCCCGCCCCTGTTCACCCCGAAGGAGTGACCGAAGGAACCCAAGGACGACCCCGGACCGAGACCAGCCGACGAAGACTCCTCTGTTC
>Ga0307374_10005053_pt1 | contig 21589 bp, 21 predicted proteins | sample OX3MG_FD_202532 | JGI IMG/M metagenome (GOLD analysis project Ga0307374, IMG submission 202532) | Soil microbial communities from Risofladan, Vaasa, Finland - OX-3 | ecosystem: Environmental > Terrestrial > Soil > Coastal area > Acid sulfate soil | place: Finland: Risofladan, Vaasa | collected...
GAATCCGGAGCTTGTCAAGACCGCCCCGCATGCGACGCGCGTGGGCAGGCTCGATGAAGTCGCCGCCGCGCGCAAACCGATTCTCCGCTGGAAGCCGCGTCAGCATCTCGACACCACTCCGCACAAGATCGCGACTACGGTCGTCCCCACGGCCTAACGACTTCTTCTTTACGTTTACTGCGTGCGCGACCCGCGGAGAAGCGTAATAATTCCCGCCAACGCCACGCCGTAGCACATTCCTGTGGCCAGGAGCTGAAGAACATCGACCGAGTGGAAGGCCTGGAATCGCGGTCTCTGCGTCAGCTCAAACAGCCCGATTGAACCGATAACAATTAAAATCAGGATCGAAGCAGAAGTTGTTCTCGCTCGGATGGCCATTCTTTTTCTCCTCGACGAATTCTGGGTTCACCAAATTGAATGGCGGAAAAACTATCCGGGAACCGAGGCCCTGTCAAGCGCAGTTAAACCGCGCTCATTTCGATCCGTCGCGAAGGCTTCATCCCTTAGGTCGCCCGAATGATATATAATTCTCCACTAACCTTTACGCTCTGGGTTCGCACACGCTGAAAGCAGAGGAACTCTATGACGCAGGAAGAAGCGGCCACACTTTCGAGCCATCTCCTCGCGAATCTGCAGCGCGAATCGCAAATCACGCGAAAAGTATTTGCCGCGTTGCCCGATAATCAGACCGGGTATCGCATCCATCCCAAGGCGCGAACAGCGCTCGAACTCGCGTGGCACATCGTTGTCATGGAGACCTGGTTTCTCGATTCAATTTTTCAAGGGCAATTCTACGCTGGGGTCAGCAGTAAAGTGCCGTCCGAGATTAAAACGCCGGCGGATGTTGTGGTGTGGTACGACGAGCAGTTCGAGCCAAATTTCAAGAAGGCGTCGAAATTAAGCGGCGAATATTTTGCGCGGCCTCTCTCATTTCTGCGGAAATTCGATTACCCTGCCGTGATTTATCTGCAGATGATTCTCTCGCACACCATTCATCATCGCGGACAATTCGCCGCGTACTTGCGCGCCATGGGAGCTCAGGTGCCATCGATTTATGGCGGCAGCCTCGATGAGCCCGCCGAGAAATCAGCCGAAGCGTAGCACGCCAAGGCTTTCGTCAACAGGACTCCATCGCTCCGTCGCAACGTGGCTCGCGCGAAGCGGGCCCTGGATTCTTCGTGTCATCCCGAGCCGCCACGACGGCGAGGGATCTGCTTTGCGGACCTGCGCGCTAATTTGGGAACCGCACTGAATGAATCACGGCGCGAAAGGCGCTGCTGTACACCTCGTAGTTCTTCTGTGGCGCGATGCAGATCACGTAGAAGAGGCCATTGGGGCGCAGCGTCGTGACCAGCCATTCCGCACCCTCGCCGCCAGCCGGCGAATCATCTTGCAAATATGTTGAAAGCGCCGCTTGCTCACCGAGCGTCGTCGATTCCGGCGCGCGCATTACGCTCAATTTCGGATTCGATTGCTCCAGACTGGCGATTAGCTCCTTGTTGGCTTGCTCCAACGTTGGCGCGCTGCCGGAAATATTCTGCGGCGCGAACACGCTGACAATCACTCCATAGGCCACCGTCGCATTTCCTTGCGCGTCGTTGATCACACCGCGTTCGGGTGAGAATGACCCGCCACCATATTGCGCGCGCGACTTCCAATTGTCCGGGTACGCCAAGGTGACTTCGCCATTTGAAAATGACGCGTACTCGCTCGACGGAATTGCCGGCCCGTCGGCATCGACGTCGGCCACAGATCCGACTGGTTTTGGCGGAGGCGGGGGCATCGATTTCACGTAGCGTTTGATTGCTTGGAACTCGCGCGAATCGTGCGTGGCGTTCGCCGGCGCACCGTTCAGACGGTCAACTTCCTGATCGATCCGCTCGATCCGGTGCTCGGGGCTCGGATGGTCGCTGAAAAATTCCGCCGGCTGCGGCAAATTTCCAATCTTCTCGTAAAAATCCGCCATGGCCTGCGGATCGTATTCGGCGTCGTGCAGGATTTGCGCTCCCAGAATGTCCGCCTGGCTCTCGTCCGTGCGCGACATTCTCAAAAACGCAATCGGGATACCCACGCCGCCTAACAATCGCCCCATCAGCAAAGTGGCCGTATTGCCACCGATCAGCGCCCCAACAAGGCTGATCCCGGCCTCCGCGGCATACGCCTTCGTGGCCTGGCTCGTGCCATGCCGCAGCGCCACATGCGCAGTCTCGTGCGCCATCACCGCGGCGAGTTGCGCTTCGTCGTCCGCATTCTCAATCACTCCGCGATTGATGTAAACGAAGCCGCCCGGTAGCGCGAACGCATTGATCGTTTCGCTGTTGATGCACCGATATTGGTACGGATATTTATACCCGGGCGCGTGGGCCGCCAGACGCGTGCCCAGCCGTTGGAGATACTGGTCGACGCGTTTGTTATTAAGGAGCGCAAATTGGCGCGGCACCTGCGTGGATGCCTTTTTCCCCAGCTCGATATCCTGCTGCGGAGAGAAAGCGTTCCAGCCGGGCCGAATTACGGTGCGGTCGTCGGAAAGTCCAATCGACGGCAGCGCGAGCAGTACGAAAGCCAGCAAAATAATTCGCGCCAGCCGTGTCTTCGTTCTAAAAATAAAACTTGCCTTCTGACTCTGCGCCGATTTCATCGTATCTCCGCGCCGTTTTCCACTGGTGACGAAAACTCAATCGGTCGGATGCTACTATCGTGAAGAAGGTTTCGCGGCAGGTAATTGGCAGGTCGCGGACACACGCTACACAATAGCGAACAGTCGTGCGCCCGCAAATGCGGCAACGCTGATCTGTGAAAGTCAGCCTACTCTATATCTTTCCTCGCTCTTCGCGCGCGCCCTTCCTCGGATGGCGTCGCTTGTTGCGCCGCGGGACGTAACGCCCGAGCCGCGTGACTTACCGCGCCAGCAGTTGCAGGCACCGTCTCGGTAGGAATCTCGCGCCCATGGCCGTCTTCATCGGCCGCCGCCGCTGCTGCAAGTCCCGGATTTGGCGGTTCGACGGTCACCAGCGCCCCCTCGGCTTCCTTCCAAAACACCAGGCAATTCCCGGTTGCGTCCCAGTCAATGGACAACACATCTCCGAGACGGATCTGATCCGTCGCAAGCAGGCTGGCGAGCGGGTACACCAGATGGCGCTCGATGGCCCGTTTCAAGTGCCGCGCGCCGTATTTCAGGTCAGTTCCTTCCTTCAACAGAAATTCCCGCGCCGGCTGCGTCACGCGGAACAGGAATTTACCCTTCGCCGTCTCAAGGACGCGCTGCTGCACCATGCCAAGCTCGATGTCGAGAATCAGTTCGAGCTGTTGCTCGCGCAGCGGATGAAAAACCACTACCTTATCGAGCCGGTTCATGAACTCAGGCGAGAATTTCCTCTTCGCCGCTTCCGCCGCCGTGCGCTCGATTTTCTGTTCGAGGCGCGCCGGCGTATCTGCCGCGTTTACGGGAGCAAAGCCCAGTTTGCCGGTCAACAGTTCGGTTATCTCCGAGCCACCCAGGTTGGACGTGAGAAAAATCATCGTTTGCGACAAATCGACGCGCCGGTTGTCGCCCAAAGTCAGCGTGGCCTTGTCCAGAATGCCCAGAAGCAACTGCCACAGCGCATCCGACGCTTTCTCGATTTCGTCGAAAAGCAGAAATGACAGTTTGATTTTTTCCGTGTGATATTGCGCCAGCGCTTCCTGCGTAATCAGCGGATGCGTTTCGCGATGACCCAAATATCCCGGAGGCGAGCCAATCAATTTCGCGATTTCGTGCGAATGCTGGAATTCCGCGCAATCCACTTTGATCACCGCGCGCGGGTCGCCGAAAACCACTTCCGCCGTAGCCTCCACCACGCGCGTTTTGCCCGCGCCTGTCGGCCCAAGGAACAGCAGGTTTCCCACCGGACGCCCCGGCGAGTTCAACCCCGCCCGGAAGACTTGATACAGATCCACCACGGACTGTACCGCCTCTTCCTGGCCCACGATCTTCCGCCGCAATGCGGTCTCGAATTCGCGAGACTCGCGGCTCCGTTGCGTGGGATCCAAATGTTGTGCCCGGGTCATGGTATTTCTCCCCCCTACCGGTATCTCCGGTTCCCCTCAAGAACGCGTGGTTTCACGCGCTCGAACTGCTCCAACTTGATATCGACCGTGGAGCGCAAGAGCCTGAGCTGCGTCACCAGATCATGGCCGGAATTGCCGTGGTCCGGCAGCAGCAGCAACGGTGGTGAAAGATCCGCCAAATCGAGATTCAGCAGCCGCAGGGAATTCAGCAACTGTTTCACATAGGGAGAGCCTGGATCGAACAGCTCCACCCGGCTGTTCACGTCCTCGCGCAACCGCGACCAATCCAGTTCCAGCATCGGATGGTTGCGGGAAACTTCGCGCACCACGTCGTCCGTGATATGCGGCCGCTCCCCCAGCCTGGCCAGATAAAGCTGCTCGACCTTTCCGCGGCGGCGGACGTTGTGCACCAGGTAGTACGAGTTCCCTTTGCGCCGGACGAACGCCACAATCGCCCCCTGAATCCTTCCACTGCGGCGTAGTGTATGTTCTGTCCACTACGCCGTCAATGGTATGATGCCCTCTTCCTTGCATGGTTGCATCGTATCGGTAATTAGCAAGGAAGCCTCAAAAACGAGGCCCGTTGGGCAGAGATCGCGGCGGAGATGGGAACTGACGAAGCGAATCCGCGAATCAGCCGGACTTCGTTTCTACTAATTAGATGCGCGATTTTCAAAAAGCATTCTGAAGATTCAATCTGAGCATCGAGAGTCCTATTACTTCAGATCAATTCAGACCAACGGGGATTGCAACTACGATGGCGAAGAAAAACGGTGGATGGGACAAAGTTTATAAGCTTGTGAAACGCATCCCTCGCGGCCGTGTAGTCACTTACGGCCAGCTTGCCCAAATGCTTGATCTGCCCGGCGGCGCGCGCACGGCAGGCTACGCCATCGCCGGGTGCCCTTCAGGACAAGGCATTCCGTGGCACCGCGTCGTCGGAGCGGGCGGGAAGCTTTTGCCCCGCGAGCCGTATGGCAGCAAGCAGCGCCGCCTGCTCGAAAGCGAAGGCACTCAATTCGCGGGCATGGCGGTGGACCTTGCTGCGCATCAATGGCAACCGCAAAGATCGCGCCCGAAAACCCTCGGAAAACAGAAGCGCAGGAGGGCGGATTCGCGAAAGTAGCGTGCTGTATGATAAAAAGTAGCTCGACCAAATATTGCATAAACATGGTGGCACCAACAAACTCATGACCGAACCTGTTATCCAAGTCGAAGGCCTCTACAAAAACTACGGCGCGGTCGAGGCGCTGCGCGGGGTGAGTTTCGAAGTCCAGGAAGGCGAACTTTTTGGCCTGCTGGGTCCCAACGGCGCCGGCAAAACCACCACCATCGAAATCCTGGAAGGGCTGCGCACTCAAGACCGCGGAACCGTGCGGGTTTGCGGCCTCGATCCGCAAAAAAGCCCCGTCGAAATGAAACACGTCGTCGGCGCGGCCCTGCAATCCACTTCCCTGCCCGACAAAATGCGCGTCGAGGAAACGCTCGAAATGTTCGCGCATTTCTATCGCAACCCTCGTGACACCAAAGAACTCCTCAAGCGTTTCCAACTTGAAGAAAAGCGCAACGCCTTCTACAGCCAGCTTTCTGGCGGACAAAAACAGCGCCTCGCTCTCGCGCTCGCGCTGGTCAACAACCCGCGCATGATTTTCCTCGATGAGCCGACCGCAGGTCTTGACCCGCAGGTGCGCCGCGAAATTTATGACACGCTGGAAGAACTGAAAAAGGAAAAAAAGACAATCCTTTTGACTACTCACTATATCGAAGAGGCGGAGCGCCTCTGCGACCGCGTCGCCATCGTTGATTACGGCCGCGTGATGGCTCTGGGCACGCCGCGCGAACTCAAGCAGCGTTCCGCCGGCACCACGCGCATCGAAGTCCGCCTGAGCCAGCCTTCAGCGGATGGCGCGCTAAACCATCTCGACGGCGTCACCGATTGCCGCAAGCTCGAAGAAACCTACCTTTTGCATTCCAGCAAGCCGACGCAAACTATCGTCGCGCTGGTAAAGCATTTGGAAACGGAAGGCGTCGAGTTGCAGGGCCTGGAAATGTTTTCGCCGTCGCTGGAAGATGTCTTTCTCGAGTTAACGGGCCGCCGTCTGCGGGAGTGACGCTCTGTAGCTCACGTCCCGTCCTGGCGATTTCTGCCGGGACTGACGTGAGGTCGTTATGAAGGAGAAGAATGGCGTGGTAAATCAGACCTGGACACTTTCAATGATGCGCATGCGGCTGGCGGTGCGCAGCCGTACATTTCTGTTTTTCAGCATGGCCATGCCCGTCGGCTTTCTTTTCGGCTACGTCATTTTTTTCGGCCGCGGCAATCTCGCGGTCATACCTTACCTGCTTGGAGCCGTCCTCACCGTGACGGTCATGGGAGCGTTCTGGGGCCTCAGCATGCAATTGGTGATGTTCCGCGAACAGGGAATCCTCCGGCGATTCCACCTCGCCCCGATTGGGCCGGGCGCCATGCTCGCGTCGAGCATCATTTCGAATTATTTTCTGGTCTTCCCCACGGTGATTCTGGAATTCCTGATCTGCCGTTTTGTTTTCCATATGCCCACCTGGGGCAACCTGTTGGCCGTCTTCTTTTTGGTTTCGATCGGCGCTGCGGCATTTTCCGCGATGGGACTGATCGTCGCAAGCGTTACAAATGACATGCAGGAAACCACCGTCATCAACAACATCATCTGGTCGCTGTTCCTGTTTCTTTCAGGAGCCACGATTCCGCTCGCCTTCATGCCCGGCTGGGTGCAGAAGCTTACTTTATTTCTGCCGGCGACATATCTGGCCACAGGTCTCGAAGGAGCCATGCTCCATTCTGCGGGCACCGGTGAAATCATCGAGGACATTGTCGCGCTCGCGGTCAGCCTGATTTTTGCGTTTGTGGTTTCTTGCCAACTTTTCCGGTGGGAGCCCGAGGAGAAGATCCGCGGCAAGGCCAAGCTATGGGCTACCGCCGCGCTGATTCCATTCCTCCTGTTGGGAAGTTGGGAAGTGCTGCGCGGCCACCGACTGAAGGAAATTCAGCACGATTTCCAGATGATCAATCAGCGCGCCGCGCCCCCACGCACAAAATGACTTCGCGTCGAAGGAAAAGCCAGTAGCACAGCCGTGAACGCGACGAGCCAACCCGAAGGGCTGACGAAAGCCCGCATCGAAGCGCTGGCCGACGGCGTCTTCGCCGTCTCGATGACTTTGCTCGTTTTCGAAATCAAGGTACCCGGTCCCACGCAAGAGGCCGGGGCCGTCGACTTGGCACGCCATCTCGCATCCCTCTGGCCGAATTTCGTGAGCTATGCCATCAGTTTCTTCGTGCTTGGAATTTATTGGGTCGGGCATCACAACCAATTCCATTTTATCCGGCGCTCGAATCGGCCATTTTTGTGGCTGAACATCGTTTTTCTGTTTTTCGTCACGCTGATTCCCTTTTCCGCCGCGCTCATTTCCTCTCACTTCGACGAGCCAGTCGCCATCGCCTTTTACGGCGGAAATCTGATTGCCGTCGGACTTGTGCTCTACGCGATATGGGCTTACGCGACGCGCGGCCGGCGCTTGGTGGACAAAGACTTGCCTCGCGAAGCGGTTTACCGCGCATCGCAGCGAATCCTGATCGCTCCGTGCGTATTCGTGGTGGCCATCGCCCTCGGTTTTTTCAATACGAAAGCCAGCATCATCCTCTACGCCGTCACGGCGACTTATTATTTTTTCCCCAGCCACATCGATCTGCACTGGAAGCGGAATCGCAGCGCGTAACCGTTCATCACTTGCGCAGCAAATTGCGGCTTTGAAAGGCCGTCCAAATTGGACCTGACGCGCCTCCACAGAATGTCCTTCACCTTCACCACCCGCCGAAATTCCCTATGCTATAATGCGCACGTTCGCTGGATGACTTCAAAACGCGCCCACGGGGAGCATCGATGAGCCTGACGAAGACCGAAAAAATCTGGCACAACGGAAAATTCATCAACTGGGACGACGCGCAAATCCACGTTGTGTCCCACGTGGTCAGTTACGGCACAGCCGTATTCGAAGGCATTCGTTGCTACAAAACCAAGCAGGGCCCCGCCGTCTTTCGTCTCCGCGAACACATGGAACGCCTTCGCAACTCCGCGCACATTTATCGCATGGACTTCCCTTTTTCCGTCGATGACACGTGCCAGGCGGCGCTCGACCTCGTCCGCACGAATCACATGGACTCCTGCTACATCCGGCCGATTGTCATGCGCGGCTACGGCGAAGCGGGCGTGAATCCGTTCTCCAATCCGATTGAAGTTTACATGGCGTGCTGGGATTGGGGCCGATACCTCGGCGAAGAAGCCATCAAGAGCGGCGTTGACGTTTGTGTCAGCTCGTGGAATCGTTCCGCGCCGAATACGCTGCCGCAAATGTCCAAAGCCGCCGCGAATTATATGAATTCGCAGCTCATTCGCATGGAAGCGATGGTGAACGGCTACGTGGAAGGCATCGCGCTCGACGTGAACGGTTACGTCAGCGAAGGTTCAGGCGAGAATGTTTTCGTCGTGCACAACGGCAAGGTACTCACGCCGCCGCTTTCCAGTTGCGTCCTGCCCGGCATCACGCGCGACACCATGATGACCCTTTGCCAGGAAATGGGCATCCCGGTCGCCGAGCAAGTCCTCCCGCGCGAAATGTTGTACGTCGCCGACGAAGTCTTCTTTGCGGGAACCGCCGTCGAAGTCACGCCTGTGCGCTCCATTGACAAAATAAAAGTCGGCAACGGCGCGCGCGGCCCCATCACCAAAAAGCTCCAGGAAGAATTCTACGCCCTCACCGGCGGCACAAAAGAAGATAGCCACGGCTGGCTGACGCCCGTCCCCGCGCCCGCCACCGTCGCCGTGCGCTAGATCTTCGCGTTTCTCAAGAGATTCACGAGGATTTTGCCGTTCTCGACGCGCACCGGAAATGTGCACACCGGCGCGACCTGTTCTTGCAATTGCGGCACATCGTCAGGATAAACGTTCGCGGGATAAGTGTTGCGGCCCGTCGCGGGATCGTAACGGAAGTGATGCCACGGACACTCCAGCTGCCCGTGCCAAATCGCGCCCTGCCACAGCGGCCCTTTCATGTGCGGGCAAACACCGTCAAGCGCGTGAATCACGCCATCCACATTGACCAACGCAATCATCCGCCCATTCGCGCGCGCACCACACACGCTACCCGGCGGGACGTCTTCCACCCGCGCAGCTTCCACCCAGTTGTCTGCGACCATTAGTTATTGTTTGTAGCTCAGGTCCCGTTCGCGCCGCTTCTGCGCGAACTGACCTGAGGCTTTCGTCACCACACGTGCAGCAGACGAGGAATCTGCATCCTCTTAAAAATCACGAGCAGATCCCTCGCCTCCTAGTCACTCGTTTACCCTGAGGAACGAAGGGGCACTCGTCACTTGCCTTTCGCCCCTGGCACCACCATGAACTTCGCGCAGTACGGCGACTCGCCCGGGAACCCGCGGCGGAAATGCCCCGAAGGTCCTTCGCCGAGATACTCCGAGAACCACGCCTCGTGCTCGATCTCCTCGTGCAGAATCGCGAGCGCAACGTCATACGTCCGCGGATCCTTCCCCGCCGTCATCGCGCAAATCTCCGTGTACACGCGAATGGCGCACCGTTCGGCTTCGACCAGCACCGTAAGCATCTCCTTCATGTCGCGCGGATTCTTCGGCAGATACGCGTCAGGGCACGCCGCCTCTTTGGCAAAATCCTTGACGTCGCGCGGCAGCGCGCCGCCCAACTCGTAAATGCGAGGCGTGAGAACCTCAAAATGATTGCGATCCTCAATGCGAGCGTCCTCGATAATTTCCTTCAATCCCTCGCCATCAAAACCGATCGCATTCACGCGTAAAATTGTATAGTAGTAAAACGTTGTCAGTTCCGCCGATGCCGCGCGAACCAGCTTCTTCACCAACTCGTCCACATTCACGCCGGCATTGACCACCATTTCTCGAGCTACTTTTCCCATGCTTCATCCCTCCTCGTGTAATTGAACTCCTTGCACTGCAAAAACTTTTTTGCCGCTTGAACTATGCCCTCGCCGCCTTCCGCCGCCCCCGCCTGTGGCAACGCTTGCAATACCCGCACACGCGCAACAGCATGTGCTCCGCCTTGAAGCCCGCTTTCCGTCGCACGCGCCCTGGTATCAGCCCGAGGGAAGGCATCGGATAATCCGCCAGCCGCCCGCAACTCAAACAATAAAGATGCGCGTGCTGCTTTCGGCCGTGGATATGCTCGTAGAGGAAGCCGCCCTGATCCATCGGCACGCGCTGCAGCATTCCCCGATCCACCAGCAAATCGAGCGTGCGATAGACTGTCGCCCGCGACACGCGCCGTCCGCGACGATGCAATCCGAAAAGCAAATCATCCGCCGAAAAATGGCCCCGCTGAGTCTCGACGAAATCACAAATCAGTTCCCTCTCGCGCGTACGCCGCGTTATCGAGCCACTTGCTGTCTTTATGATATTTGGACTCATTCTCAACATGGGCACGGTATCCCACGCCACGCACACGTGTCAAGCGGCGATCGTTGCTGTAGGACAGGCTTCAGCCCGTCCGCATCTTGGTCTCCTGCCCTGCCATCGATGACGCAATGTTTCAACATTTCAGCACACTCCTGCTAGAATCGCGGACCTGCGCGCATCGGCGGGCTTGCAGCGACGGCGCCGCGCCTCCGGGAGGAACATGTACCGCATCTGGCAGAAACTGCTCGCCGAATTCATTGGCACATTCTTTCTCGTGTTTTTCTCCATCGGCGCCATTTGCATCGACGCGAGCCTGCGTTCTTCCGGCGCCGGCAGCCTGGGACTCGTCGGCATCGCTCTTGTGCGCGGCCTCACGTTCGCAATTTTAATTTTTGCACTCGTGCACGTCTCGGGAGCGCATTTCAACCCGGCAATCACCATCGGCTGCTGGGTCACTCGAAAACTCGGATCGGTTAGCGCGCTGTTTTATTGCGTCGCGCAGATTCTCGGTGCCATTGTAGCGGCGCACACCGTCGCGCAATTTGTTCCCGACCAGGTCTGGCGCCCGATTTTAATGGGAACGCCCGATCTCGCCGCGGGCTTTTCGCGCACTCAGGGCATCCTGCTCGAAGGCCTGCTGACGCTTTTCCTCGTGTTCATTTTTTTTGGCGCCGTCGCCGAAGCGAAAGATTCCCTCGCGCGTTCCGGAGGCTTCGCGGCGGGTTTTGCGCTCTTCCTCGGCGTGATTGTCGGCTCCCCATATACGGGCGCGTCGATGAATCCCGCCATGGCCCTCGGGACCGCGATCGTCGCGCGTCACTGGAACAACCACGGTGTCTACTGGGCGGGTCCGCTCCTCGGCGGCGTGATTGGCGCGTGGCTTTACCATATTCTTTTCGCGCGCGAATCCTGATCGTCACTCCGTTATTTGTTCCCCTGCTTCTTTCTCGAACCCCAGACTCCGACCTCCAGAATCACCGAAACAGCCCCCACCACTCGTTGTCATTCCGAGCAGGATGCGACCAGTATCCGACGAGGAATCTGCTTTCCTTCGTTCTAACCTTTAACTTCCAGTTTCCGGCCTCTGGGACAGTTGCATTCCAGGCAATCGCACCGCGACGGGTGATTGCTCCCTCCCATTTCGCATGCTAGGTTGATCGCATATTCCTGAAAGAGAGACCAAGCAATGGCCGTTGCGATTGATGATCTTTTGCGCCGCGCTGTCGAAAACAAAGCCTCCGACTTGCATCTGAAAGTCGGCAACCATCCCTATCTGCGCGTCGACGGCATTTTGCAGCCCATCGCCGACGTGCCACGCATCACGCCGGAAGAAATGCTGTCGATGGCCTTCAGCATGATGACCAACCGGCAAAAGCAGAAATTCAAAGAGACCGCCGAGCTCGACATGGCTTACGGCGTCGCTGGCTTGGGTCGCTTCCGCGTCAACGTGTTTCAGCAGCGCGGCAACGTCGGCATGGTCCTACGCGTGATTCCCACGAAAATTCGCACCATCGAGGAATTGAACCTTCCGCCTGTCATCGACAAAATTTGCGAAGAGCAACGCGGCCTCGTTCTCGTGACCGGAACCACCGGTTCCGGTAAGTCAACGAGCCTCGCGGCCATGATCGACCGCATCAATTCGATCCGTCCCGAGCACATCATCACCATCGAAGACCCTATCGAATATTTGCATCGCGACAAAAAGGGATTCATCAATCAGCGCGAAGTCGAAGTCGACACTTCCACTTTCTCCACCGCGCTGCGCGCCGCGCTTCGCCAGGATCCCGACGTGATTCTCGTCGGCGAAATGCGCGACCTCGAAACCATTTCCACGGCTTTGCTCGCCGCCGAAACGGGCCACTTGGTCTTTTCGACTTTGCACACGTTGGACGCAACCGAAACGATTCAGCGCATCATCGCGGTTTTCCCTCCGCCGGAGCAAAAACAAATTCGTCTGCAGCTCGCGTCAACGCTGAAAGCCGTCGTCAGCCAGCGCCTCGTGCGCAAGAGCGACGGCGTCGGCCGCGTTCCCGCTGTCGAAGTGTTGATCTCCACCGGATACATTCGCGATTGCATCATCAATCCCGATAAAACGCGCCTGATTCGCGACGCGCTCGCTGCCGGCACCAGCCAGTACGGCATGCAGACGTTCGATCAGTCCATCTTCGATTTGTATTCGAAGAATTTGATCACGCTCGAAGAAGCGATGATCCGCGCCAGCAATCCGGACGAATTCAAGCTGCGCATCCAGGGTATTCGTTCCTCCGCCGACGCCGCGCGCGAGGAAATGGAACGCACCATGACGGAATTTGAACGCACCGGCCCGCGCCGCTAAAAGCAGCGACAGAAGAAAATCTCAAGGAAGAAAATGCGGTCAGCAAGTCCCAAACAGGCTTGGTACACATTTTTCTTTGGAGTGCGCGGCCTGCTGCGCTTGTTTACTGCCATGCTGGCTTTCTCCTACACGATTTTCGTTTGCAAATTCCTGGACTCCAACGCCGGTTCGCCCCTTTCGCGCTTGACCAATGCCATCACGATTGCCGCCGGCCGTTGGGAAATTATTCTGCTCTTCACCGGACTTTTTTCCATCGCGCTATGGTTTGGATTTCACAGCGACGTCGAGCCGCGCGGCTGGGGTCTCTACCGCATGTTTTCCGAAGAATGCGAAGACTACGACTGGTGGGGCCGCCGCATCGAAGGCAAGCGCCGCCAGTAACCAGTTTTGTCATCCCGAACCCGGTCGCCCGGTTTTGGCGAACGACGGTGAGGGATCTGCTTTGCGTTTAGCCTTTTCGGGTGCCCCATCCTGAGCGGTGTTTGCGAAGGGTGGAGTCTTTGTGTTCTCGGTTAGCTCACAAGCATATTAGCTTCGCCCTTGCTTCTGCTCTTGGGGCTTCGGCCTTCTTGCCTTTCGCTTTCATTTCGACTCTCAACTCACTCGTCACCAACGCCGATTTGTCACTTCTCACTAGCCTCTCGTCGCTGGTCGCTTGTCACTCATCACTTGTCACTGCCTTGATGCTATCCTCTTCCCGTGCGCTCCTCTTCTCCACGAAAACATTCCACCGAGCCTGAACTTTACGCCGCCGCGTTGCGAGCCCTGATGCGCCGCTCGTACTCGGTCCACGAAATGCGCGAATATCTCGCGCGCCGGGCCGAAAACGAAGAGCACGTCGGCAGCGTGCTGAAGAAGCTCAAAGAATTCCAATACCTCGACGACGCGCGTTACGCGCGAGACTACGCGCGCATCCATGCGCAGCAGCGTCACCAGGGCAAATTCCGCATCGCGCGCGAACTCCGCGGCCGCGGCGTCCCAGACAAGCACATCGAGGCCGCGCTCGAAGCCGTCTTCGCCGAAACCGACGAAGCCGCGCTAGTGCGTGCGCGTCTCGAACGCCGCCTGCGCCAAATCAAAGGTCCGCTCGACGACCCCCTTGATGAAAAGACGCGCGCGTCGCTCTATCGCAACCTGCTTCGCGCCGGTTTTTCCTCCGACGTAATCCGTACCGAACTCCGCGCCGCCACAAAAACCACCGCCGCCCCAGCCGAGAACGGTTCTGCTGACACTGCCGACGCCGCAGACCTCCCCGATCCCCTTCCCTCCGACGACATTTGAACTGATCACTCGTCTCTGTTTGTTACAGCCACCGTCGGTTGCGGCCTCCCTTCCCGCGTGTTATATCTGCTACGTGAGTGCAAAATTGCATTTCGTCATGTCGGTCACCCTCCCAATCGGGCGACGGCGGAGCCTGTGTTTCGCCTAGCCCTCGCCTCAAGCCGCTCCCCGGCTTCTCCCGCCCAAATCCGCCCCGTCTCTAATCACTTTCTAATCCACTGTCCGGAATTAGACAGCGAGCTAACTGACACAAAACACTCACTCGACCGCATTTCTAATCGCCAATTTTTTGCGTTTTTAAAAGTTCCGAACACTTCGCGGACGCACCGAAATACCCACCTCACACGCGCCTGCCGCGTTGCGGGCGCGGAACGCGTCTGCGATAATGATTCGATTCGACTGACACTTTGCGAGGACTGAGTGGACGCGGAACAACTGAAGTGGCCGGGAAATAAAATTCGGCAGACGTTCCTGAAATATTTCGAGGAGCGCGGCCACAAAATCGTGCGCAGCTCTTCGCTCGTCCCGACGAATGACCCCACGCTGCTTTTCACCAACGCGGGAATGAATCAGTTCAAGGACGTTTTTCTCGGCCTCGAACATCCCAATTACAATCGCGCCACCACCTGCCAGAAATGCGTGCGCGCCGGCGGCAAACACAACGACCTCGAAAACGTCGGCTTCACCAATCGCCATCACACTTTTTTCGAGATGCTCGGCAATTTTTCCTTCGGCGATTATTTCAAGAAGGATGCCATCGCCTTCGCCTGGGAACTCATCACCTCGCCGAATTGGTATGGCATTCCCGTGGAGAAATTATATTTCACGGTTTTCGGCGGCCACGACAATTTACAGCCTGATCACGATGCCGCAAAGCTCTGGATTCAAACCGGCGCGCCCAAGGACCGCGTAATCGAAATTCCCGGCCTGAAAGAAAATTTCTGGGCTATGGGCGATACGGGTCCTTGCGGCCCGTGCAGCGAAATTCATTACGACATGGGGCCAGCCGCCTCCGATCAAGGCCACGCCGACTGCAAATTTCCGTGCGATTGCGGCCGCTACGTCGAAATTTGGAATTTGGTTTTCATGCAGTTCAATCGCGATGCGAGCGGCAAGCTCAATCCCCTGCCGAAGCCGTCGGTCGACACAGGCATGGGCCTAGAACGCGTCGCCGCTGTCCTACAAGGCAAAATCAGCAACTTCGACACAGATTTATTTAGACCGCTGATGGAAGAGGCCGCCAAGCTCACGGGCTTAGATATCTTCGACGGTGACCAGGAAATTTCGCTGCGAATCATTGCCGACCATTCTCGCGCGGCCACGTTCCTCATTTCAGATGGCGTGATTCCCTCCAACGAAGGCCGCGGACATGTCCTGCGTAGAATCGTCACCCGTGCCTTGCTAAATGTGGGGTCGCCTGAGACAGCTCCCCAACATGTCTTGCCCGGAATGGCGGAGGCCATTTCTCAGCAAATGAAGGCCGAATATCCAGAACTACCGGAAAACATCAAACGTATAAAGTTAGCCTTGGAATCCGAAGCTTCCCGCTATCGTCGGACAATGACCGCTGGATTAGGGAGGTTTGCCGAGAAAGTGGAGGCGTTAGAAAAGTCAACACCAAGAGTGGAGAAAAAAGATGATGGGGGTCTTGTTATACATCGCGTCCACTTCCCTCCGAATGACGCGTTTATGATGTATGACACTTACGGCCTGCCGCTGGAGGCTATAAAGGAAGCGGCCCGTCTACACGGCGTCGAGATGGACTGGGCAGGGTTCGATCGCGCGATGGAAGAGCAGCGCACGCGCGGCCGCGCCTCCTGGAAAGGCGCGCACAAGGAAGCAGCGAAGCCCGTCTACACGAAGCTGGCAAACACATTCACGACGGAGCCGGATTTTTACTTTGGCACGACGACGCGCGATTGCCACATCGAAGCCATCGTCACGAAAGACGGTGAAGTGAAAGAACTGAAAGCGGGCGAGGAAGCAGAGATCGTCCTCGACCGCACCACAATTTATTCCGAGTCGGGCGGCCAGGTCGCCGACATCGGCGGACTCTATGACAACGACATGTCATTGCAAGTCGCCGAAGTGCGCGGCGCGTATTATCCCGTCGCGGGATTGATCGCGCACCGCATCATCGCGAAGGAAGATTTAGTTGTGGGCGATCGCGTCGCCACTGTCGCCGACGCCGCGCGCCGCGCACGCATCATGCGCAACCACACGGGCACGCACCTGATGAACGCGGCGCTGCGAAATATTCTGGGCACGCACGTGAAGCAAGCCGGTTCGCTGAACGCCCCGGATCATTTGCGCTTCGACTTCAGCCATTTCGCGCAGCTCGCTCCGGAAGAATTACTTGAAATCGAGCTGCAGGTGAACGAAGAAATCCTGCGCGATCTCCCGTTGCACACGGACATTATGAACATCGACAACGCGCTCGCCTCCGGCGCTCTGGCTTTTTTCGGCGACAAATATCCGGAGCAAAACGTCCGCGTCGTGACCATCGACGACGCCGCATATCCGCGCGGCTTCTACAGCAAGGAGCTTTGCGGCGGCACGCACGTCGCGCGAACCGGCGAAATCGGCGTCTTCAAAATTTCGTTGGAGCAATCCGTCGCGGCTGGCGTCCGCCGCATTGAGGCGCTGACTGGAGACGCGGCGCTCGCGCAGTACCAAACAGCCCTCGGCACTCTTCGGACCCTCGCGGGCATGTTAAACACTGGCGAGGACAAGATCCTCGAAGCCGTCGAAAAGCTCACCCAAACCACCAGGCAGCTCGAAAAACAGCTCGAAGGCCTGAAGCGCAAGTCCGCCGTTTCCATGGCCGATTCCCTCCTGGAAGGCGCCCGAACCGTAAAAGACGTCCGCGTGGTGGCCGCCCGGGTCCCCGGATTCGACCGGGAAGCCCTCCGGCAGCTCGCCGACGGCCTCCGCCAAAAGATGGGCTCCGGAGTAGTCTTTTTGGCCACTGGCGAGGACGGTAAGGTATCTATCATTACTGCCGTTACTAAAGACTTGACGAACCGCCTCCATGCCGGGAAGATGGTGCAGGAACTAGCGAAGTTCGTGGGGGGCTCCGGAGGCGGCCGGCCAGACCTGGCCGAAGCCGGAGGCAAGGATGTTGCTGGTATCGAAACTGCCATCGCGCAAGTCTATCCGCTCGTCGAGCGGATGTTATAATTCCTTACAAGCGCTAGAAACGTTGCCGGGAGTCCCATACCCGGCGGCGGGTGTGCCGTTTGTGAGGGAGTATAAATGTTCTGCCTTTCCCGTAGAGGTATCGGAGTCCGGCCGTCCGCCTGGGTGGTTTTCGCCCTCGTGGGGCTGTTTTTGGCGCAGACTTCGCGGGCCCAGATTGCATCCTATGTGGATAGGAATGGGAAGGTTATCTACGTGAACGCGAACCCGCGAATCAAGGTACCCCGTCATACACGGGCTAATCAGGCCTCGCTAGGGGCGCCCGTGAAGTTGGCGTCGGTTGTCAACTCGGCGGCGAAGCGAAACCATGTGGATCCGGCCCTGGTACAAGCCGTAATTCAGAACGAATCCGCATGGAACCCGAACGCTGTTTCGCCCAAGGGCGCATTCGGCTTGATGCAGTTGATTCCTTCTACAGCAGAACGTTTCGGTGTAGGCAACGTGTTCGACCCGGCCCAGAATATTGAGGGCGGGACGCGGTACTTGCGGGAGTTGCTTGATCGCTACCATGGCGACCTCAGGAAGTCGCTCGCGGCGTACAATGCCGGCGAGCAAGCCGTGGCGCGATTCGGCGGCGTTCCCGCCTACCCGGAAACACGTGCATACGTGAGAAAAGTGACCAACACCTACTTCCAATCCGGCTCAGGACACTCCCCGACAGGTGAGTTCCAGCGTTTTCCGATCCGCGAAGTTACGGGTCGCAGCGGCCGGGTTGTATTCACGAACGAATGACGCAACGCGGCCGAATCCCGGTCAAGATTTTCCCCGTATGGCTTGCAGCCGCTTGCGCGGCTTCGCTGGCGCTGTTCTTTGTTCTAGTTTGCGCGCCGAGCACGCGAGCGCAGTCATTGCATGCGCAGGCAAAAACGCAATACGCCAAAGCGCAGCAAATGCGCCAGGCGCTCGAAGCAGAACCGCAAGACGGCCGGACGCTCCCCGAATACAAAAGACTTGTCGCCGCGTACCGCAGAGTTTATCTGCTGACGGCCTCCGCTCCGGAAACAACGCTGGCATTGCAAGCCGTCGCGCAACTTTATCGCGACATGGGCAACGATTTCGATCAGCAGTATTACCAGTCGTCGATCGTCACGTATAAGTTTTTGATATCGCAATATCCCACAAGCAAGCTCCGCTCCGACGCGCTTTTCCAAATTGGCGAAATCCAGAAGAACGACCTCGGAGACAAAACCGAGGCGAAAAATGCATTCACGCAATTTCTCCAGCGATTTCCACATTCGGAACAGGCCGGGGATGCGCGAAAGGAATTGAAGGAACTCGCGTCCATGCCCGCAAGAGCGCCGAACGATAGCGCCCGCGCCGCGGAATCCACGAAAGCAAATCAAGAGCGCCGCATTGTCGGAGACGCTCCGTCTGCGAAGACAGTGAGCGACACGCGCGACAACGGGAACGCGGGCTCAAACGAAACCGTTGACGCGCCGAAGAACGGCGAGGTGTCCAGCGTGACGGCGATCCGCACATGGAACGCGGACGATTACACGCGGGTTGTTGTGGACTTGAATGGCGCGGTGAAATACCAATCGGCGCGAATCAAAAATCCCGACCGGATTTATTTCGATCTTTATCAGGCGCATCTCGGACATTCGCTGACGGACAAAGAACTCGCTGTGCAGAACGGATTCTTAAAGAGCGTGCGCGTCGCGCAAAATAAGTCCGGCACCGTGCGGCTGGTGCTCGATGTGCGCAGCATCCAGGGATATTCCGCGTTTCTGCTGCCGAATCCGTACCGGCTGGTGATTGATGTGCACGGCGCGGTTACTGATGCGAGCGCGAAAAACTCCGCGGTTACAGCTCCCCGGAGGCTGGCGGGCGACCAACCGGCTGCGAGCGCGGCACCATTGGCGAGCGCGACGGAAAAAGTGGAAGTATCGTCCACGTCGGAAAATTCCGATTCCGGCGGACCGAATCCTGCAAGCGCCGTTGCCAGACATTCGGCTCGCGCCGACCGAAACATGTCGTCCGTTTCTTTGCTTCCGGACAAGCCGACGCGCGACGGAGCGCGTTCTTTGACGCGGACGCTGGGCCTGAAAATCAGCCGCATCGTGATTGATCCGGGACACGGCGGACACGACACGGGAACCATTGGTCCGCACGGCTTGCTGGAAAAAAACGTCTGCCTGGATGTGGCGCTGCGGTTGGGCAAGCTGATTCACCAAAAGTTGCCGGGCGCTCAGGTGATTTACACACGCAAGACAGATGTGTTCGTGCCCCTCGAAGAGCGCACGGCCATTGCGAATCAGGCCGGTGCGGACCTGTTCATTTCCATCCACGCGAATTCGAGCCATGACGAACAGGCGCGCGGCATCGAAACGTACTATTTGAATTTCACGTCATCACCCGAAGCGCTGGAAACGGCGTCGCGCGAAAACGCGGTGTCGAACGCTTCCATCCACGAATTGCAGGATTTGATCAAGAAAATCGCGCGGAACGACAAGATCGAAGAATCGCAGGAACTGGCGACGGATATCCAAAGTTCGTTGACATCGCAGCTTCGCCAAGTCAGCACCGCCGAACGAAATCGCGGCGTGAAGAAAGCGCCATTCGTCGTTCTGATCGGCGCGGACATGCCGTCTGTGCTGGCGGAAATTTCGTTTCTCAGCAATCCGATCGATGAGCGGATGCTGCAAAGACCGGCGCAACGTCAACGAATCGCGCAAGGGCTTTTCCGTGGCGTCGAAAATTACCTGTCGAGCTTGAACAGCCTCAATTATGACCGCCGGAAGCCGACGCTGGTCAGCGACCGCCAGGGCGCTCTGGCAACTACGGCGCAAGACCAGAGATAACCTTTCCGTCGTATAATGAAACTAAGAATTATGAAGCTGAGAACAGCGCGCTGCATTTTGCCATTTTGTTTAGCGATGCTGCTGCTTGCGGCATCTCCTGCATTCGCGCAAGGAACTTTGCCCGCATCGGTATCCAACTGGAATTCCACGCAATCGAAGGGAACCTTCGCCATTCCGGCGGCCGCAATACTCAAGGAATATGGGCTGAAGAGCGCGGAGCGTCGAACTTACACGCATGGGACCGGCTCGCTGGTTGCCACGGCGTATTCGTTCAATGATCCGTCAGGATCCTACGGCGCCTATTCGTTTTTGCGCACTCCGGACATGCCGCAGGCGAATTTCACGAAGCATTCGTCTATGTCCCATGATCGGGCGCTGGCGCTGACGGGCAATCTGGTGCTCGAATTCGACGGCGCGCGTCTCGACCGCTTCCATGGTGAAATCGAAATGCTGGTCGCGCAGGCGGGCGGCCATGCGGAATTCGGAACGTACCCTGCCCTGCCGCAGCGGCTTCCTGTCGACGATCTGATACCTCGGTCCGACCACTATATTTTGGGGCCGGTAGCTTTGCAGCATTTTTTGCCACTGGCAAGCGGCGACTGGCTGGGATTCTCGATGGGTGCGGAAGCGGAACTGGCGCATTACCGGTTGGATAAGAGCGATGCAACGCTCTTGGTTGTCGATTATCCCACGCCGCAAATCGCTTCCTCGGAGGTTCAGAAGCTATCGCGCACTCTGAATATCGTCGGCGTTACGACAGGCTCTGCGCATGGCCCCGAACTTTATGCCACACGCGACGGAACGACCGTCGCCCTGCTGGCTGGCGCACCGTCCAAGGCTTCAGCGGACGCGTTGCTGGGGCAGATTCATGCGGGCATGGCCGTCATCTGGGATGCGCCTATCTTTCATCGGGCGCACGAGCCTTCCATGGGCACGATGATCGTGGGGACGATCGTTGGCGCGGGCGAAATATGCGGATTTGCGCTGCTCGGGGGTCTGCTTTTTGCTGGCCTGCGGCTGCTAATTAAGCGGAGATGGCCCGGACAGGTGTTTGACCGGCCGGAGGACCTCGAGATCATTCAATTGGGCCTATCGAGCAAGCCTATAAGAACAAAAGGCTTATATTGAAAGCCGCCACGGCGAGCGGCTTTGTATTTGCCCTCCCTGGGCAATAAGACCCTGATTCCCTTGCCTTTGAAGGCCCTTACCGCTTGACTTTATTTGTCGACGTCTCTTAGACTGCCGATTGTAGAAGGGTTTCCTGGCCATCCGCGCATTGGCCTTGGAGCTTTTCTCCCCCGAAGGCCCGTCGCAAGGCGGGCCTTCTGCTTGTACGCCGTGCATGTTCGGCAGCTAGCGGGTGCAAGTCCCGTCCCAACCTGATGGAGGTGAAGGGTAGCGAAGCGCAAGGGCGTCACCGTGAGGTGGGGTCTGAAGGAAGCGTGGAACAAAGAT
>Ga0307374_10005057_pt1 | contig 21581 bp, 28 predicted proteins | sample OX3MG_FD_202532 | JGI IMG/M metagenome (GOLD analysis project Ga0307374, IMG submission 202532) | Soil microbial communities from Risofladan, Vaasa, Finland - OX-3 | ecosystem: Environmental > Terrestrial > Soil > Coastal area > Acid sulfate soil | place: Finland: Risofladan, Vaasa | collected...
CGGCATATTCATAAAAAGATAAATACTGGTAAGTACAAAGCTCATATGCGCCTGAGTAGCTCAGTGGTAGAGCGACTGACTTGTAATCAGTAGGTCGGGGGTTCAATTCCCTCTTCAGGCTTAGCGCTAAAAGCAAACCACCGTGTCGAACGATACCATGCCCAACAAAATCGCGTTGTTCCGATTGTCGCTTGCCATATTCGCGGTAGTGGCCGCAGCAGCGCACATCTTTTCCAGCCCCAGCGACAGCATGCTGGGCCAGTTCTGGTTCAACGTGGAGGTTGTCGTGTACGCGGTGCTGGCAGCCGCCTTCATACTGGGCTTGAGGAGATGGTACGTCCTTGCCGTCGCCTTTTCAGCCCTCAACATGGCGCTATTCCTGCTCGCCGGATTCGCCGCAGTCCCGGGGGTAACCACCGCGCCGCTCGCGGCAAACCTGGACTTCTCCCACTATGATGTCAGCAGGCTATTCTCCGTGCTGTCCTACGTCTACATTATCCTGGCCGGCTTGGTCCTGATGCTGTACGACAAGGGATCGAAGCTGGAGAAGCTCTACTGATCCGAGCCGGCTTGAAAGTCCTTTTAAATGAGCGTATCAATATATTGGCATGTTCAACGGCCAGCTCGCGGCCTTGGTCGCCACCGTATCCACGTGCATCCTAGCTCTCGGCCTCGCCATACTGATGACCAGGGGGTACATGCACAGGAGGGATAGGAGCAAGCTCTTCTGGAGCCTGGGGCTGTGGGTCTTTGCCCTCACCGTTTTCCTCGAACTGCTCTTCGCGCTCAACGTCTACAGCGGGCTGCTGATTAACTCCTACCTCTTCCTGGTCGCCCTGCTTGTAGAGCTTCTCGCCCTTGGGTCTATCCAATTGGTGAAATCAAGGCTGCTGGTAAACTCCTACTACGTGCTGGCAATACTGGGTGCGGTCCTCACCGCCTACTCCCTTCTCGCGAGCAACGTGGGGAACCTCATAACGGGATATGTTGTCGGAGGGCTTCCACCCAGCCTCGTGATATACGCCTCATCGCTTGCCACATTCCCCGCGGCCATAGTCATCATCGGGGTCGCCGCGGTGGGGTTCAAGCGCACGAGGAAGATCAAGCTGCTGAGCATAATCGCTGGCGTCATAGTTGTGAGCGTCGCAGGCACGCTGTACATAGGCTCGTTTCCCTCGCTCCTCTACTACTCCGAATTCCTTGGCATACTCCTGCTTTGGGCCGGGTTCAGGGGTTAAGGACAAAGCTTTTGCAGACGCCGCAAAGTATTATTAATTTAGGAACAGAATCTCCTGCGGTGCGGTGTAATGGACAAGAAGCAGCTAAACAAACTTACCCCTGAAGAGGAGAGGGTTATAGTCCATATGGGTACCGAGGCCCCGTTCAGGAACGAGTACGAGAACAATTTCAAGACGGGTACATATATCTGCAAGAGATGCAATGCAATACTTTTCAGGTCAGAAGACAAATTTGATGCTCACTGTGGTTGGCCGAGCTTTGACGATGCTGTTAAGGGCGCGGTCAAGATGACGCCCGACCCCGACGGGGAGCGAACCGCCGTTGAGTGCACCAACTGCGGGGCCCATCTTGGCCACGTATTTATCGGCGAGCGGCTCACCAAGAAGAATGCAAGATACTGCATGAACTCGATATCGATGAGGTTCATACCAAAGGGGGCGGAGAAGGATGGCAAGTGAGATACAGAGCATAGTGTTCGGGGGCGGGTGCTTCTGGTGCACGGAGGCGGTGTTCTCCATGTTCAAGGGGGTTACCAAGACCACGCCCGGATACGCCGGAGGCCACACAAAGAATCCCACATACGAAGAGGTATGCAGTGGAAACACTGGCCATGCTGAGGTACTTAAGATCGAATACGACTCTACTATTGCTCCTCTTGATAAACTGCTCGAGATATTCTTTGCGTCGCACGACCCGACTACTATAAACCAGCAGGGTGCCGATGTAGGTTCGCAATATAGATCGATAATATTGTACTCAAGTGATGTGCAGAAGAAAGTAGTAGCGGATTACATAAGCAGCATAGCAGGAAACTTCAAGAAACCAATAACTACAGAAGTAAAGAAGCTAGATAGTTTCTACCCCTCTGAAGATTACCACAAGGACTATTACAAGAACAACCCGCTGCAGCCTTACTGCATGTTCGTGATAAGACCAAAGATTTCGAAGATAAAAAAAGAATTCGGTCTATCATGAAGCCTTTACGCTTATTGTGGCTACCTTGTTTGCAATGTTCGAGGGCCCGCCCTGTGTTCCGGAGTAATTGAGCCAGATATATCCGAGCAAAGGAGTGCCCGGGCTCACCGGCGCTGAGCATGTTGAGCAAACCTGTGGCAAAGGGGGGTATGTTGCCGGCATCCTCACCGAGATGGCACTGCCCGAAGCAAGCGTCCCTATCTGGTATGTGGTCGGATCCATCGGGAATCCATTGACGTCCAGAGTGGCATTCTGTGGCGCCACGCTAAGTACGGCGCCGTAAAGGGTAGTTCCTGTATTCTGCATGAAATTGAAGCTTAGTGTGCCCAGCGTAGACAAGTTGGCTGCATTGCACACATAGCCCGGTGCTGCTATGCACTCGGATCCTTGTAGATATCCGCTGCTCCCGCCTGTTGTCTGCCCCACGTTGAACACGCCAAGGGAGAACGCAAGCGTTACCGCCACAACCGTGATCACTACCGCTATTATCCATAAGAGCACTATAGAGACCAGCCAACCTCCAAACGCCTTTCCTACGCTTATCTTGTGCTGCGCCGATATCGATACTACAGTCACGATTATGGACCAGAGCGCTACAACCGCCGTAGCTATGATAAAAAATGAGTAAGAAGTCGATAACACCCCAATCTCGGTCAGTCCGAATAGGAGCACTCCAGGCATCGCCCCGAATGTCGTTGCAGCTACTGTATTGGAATAGTCGCCAGGCCACATCTTCAGCAGCCTTTTTGCAAAGAGCTGGTAAATTGCCGAACCTATCAATATCGATAAAGGCATGAAAACAAGCATCTCAAGCGCCGGCAGCGCGACAGCAATCCCCACTACTCCAAGGCTTGCAAATATCCTGTAAAAGGCGAAACCAGGGGTGGTTGTTGCGGCTATGGCGTTGCCAACGGCGAAATAGCCTACCACGCCTATGGCTATCGCAATTATCAGCGGTATTATGGCGGCATTGTAATAGAGCAAAAGCGATTCGCGCACGCTCCTTTTTGCGGTATTCTCTCTTGGATGCAGTGCTCCGTGCACTGCTTCTTTAAACGCCCCTACAATGTCCATACTTTATAGTAAGACATTCAGTTATAAAAATATATCCCATGGGTTATTCCCATTCAAAGGTTCAGAAGCCCAGCTTCTGCTTCACGAAGATCAGGGTTATCCTTCCCGGCTTCTCCCTCTCGAATACCAGTATCTTGTTGACGCTGCTCCTAGCCATCCCGTAGGCGACCTTGACGCGCTCGCTTTCCAGCGGCAGTGCCTGTTCGTATATCCTCTTCATTGCCGCATCCATGTCCTTCACTATCTTCTGAGTGCCGACTACCCAGATGAGCTTCGTGGCGCCGTAAGCGTATACCGGCAGCTGGCTGCCGCTCGCCGACGCTATCACAACCTGTCCGTCCTCGGTGACTGCCTGAACGCTACCTATCCCATAATCCGGGCTCAGTGTCTTCCTCCTGAACTCGTTCCTCTCGGCCGCGTCGGTTATCGCCATTATCCTCTTCCGCAACGAGTCGAACTCCCCGCTCTCGTCTATATCCTTGCTCACCCCTATCTCGGCAAGCGTGGTGGATGATACGTGCATCACCTCTGACTTCTTCGGAATGAGCTCAAGGACCTTCTGCCTCGCCTCTTCTCCCGTCTCCACTACTATCGCCTCTATCCCCCTCTCCGTGAGGGCCTTTGCCGTCTTCTCCACTGTGGCGTCATTAGCAAGCGTTGTCCAGTCCATTCAATCATCTATCGGATAACCTATATTAGCAGCCAAGGTATTTAACTGCATATGATGCCCTATACCCATACGTGCAGCGGAATCACTGCTCTTGGTAGCTCTTGATGTAAGGAATTGCAGCGCTGTCGTTTATCTCACCAGGGCGTATGCCCGTGTTGGCGAATATCTGCCTCTCAACTTCGGCTACATTGCCGAAGTAATCCTTGTGTCCATCCCCGTATCGTCTTGAAAGATCCCCCACCCTCTCTCTTGCGCTGGCTATCCCATAAGGGGTCACCCGACAGTCGGCATATGAAAGTATCTTCAGCGACCAATCCCGTGTTCTTATGATATTGTCCGTGAGCAAGAGCGGCCCAGCGCCACCATTTTCTATTATGAATATTATCCGATTGTCTATCCCCGCCTCCTTGGCCATATTCGCAGTCGCCTCATCGGATGTGCCGCCATATTTCCGTATTGCCCTCTCTCTGACCTGTCTCCAGTAGGCTGCATTCCCCGCCTCTTTCCCGAGCATGTTGATGGATTCATCGCTCTGCATTTTCATCTTTGCTATGTTGCCCAGGTCATGGACCAAGCAGGAGGCTACCGCTTCATCCCTGTTTATCACTATCCCCTCATTTTCCCAGTTGCTGCATATCATGTCTGCTACAGCGGCAACCCTGAACATATGCTCCCTTAGGCTGGGGGGTATCTCAAATCTGTCATAGACGGTGATTATTTGCCCTATCACTTCGCTGGCATTCATAGGATTACCTCGCCGTAACCAACGCCTTCAGTTTGCTTACCTCCTCCACCGATTCATCGCCCTCTCTGTCCGTAGGGGTCTCCAATATGAGCGCCTTGCTTCTGACCTCACTGAAGCAGAGGAAGTTCTTGAAACCGGCAATCCCTATGTATCCGACGCCAAGCTTCTCGTGCCTGTCCTTCTTCATGCCCAGGTCGAACTTGGAGTCGTTGACATGTATGACGTGGACCTTGTCGAAATCAATTGCCTTCAGCATATCCTGCACCACGTCCTTTTTCCTGATGTCGTATCCTGCCGCGAACGCGTGGCATGTGTCTATGCAGTATCCGGCCTTCTTGCTGCCTATGCCCTCGTATATGCTGCGCAGGTCGTTCAGGTCCGAGCCCACGCTGTTCGTGCTTCCGGACTGGTTCTCAAGCAGAAGCTTCCCATCAATGCCGTCTACGTGTTCGGATACCGCATCGATAACCCGGCTTATCCCGTACTCCTTCCCCTTACCCATGTCGCTGCCCAGGTGGAGCACCAGGTAGTCAATCCCTATCTCGTTGCAGCGCTCGATGTTGAGTTTCAGCGCCTCCTTCGACTTCTCGTAAATCGTCTTGTCAGGCGATGCGAAGTTCGGCAGGTAAGGCATGTGAATGACCGTGGGGCTTATCCCCTTCCGCTTTGCCTTCTCCCTGAAAGCTACCGCTTCCTCCTTCCCCAGAGCCTTGACCTTCCATATCATCGGGCTGCTGACGAACGTCTGCATAGTCGTGCAGCCGTACTGCTCGGCCCTGTCGATCGACATGTCTATGCCGCCCGATGCCGACACTGCCATCCCGACTAGCGGTCTCATCTCCCCACCTAATTCGATATGAATATGAACTGCAGCGGCTTGGGGTTGTCGAGTATGCAGAAGCCGAACCTCTCCAACTGGACTATGTCGCCCTTCTTCAGCGTCTTGGCGTAGCTCTCCACGTAGCCCTTGCTCAACTTCATGCTGTCTGCAATTAGCTTTCCCTCATCGTCAACCGGGTTCCCCGGAATCATTATGCTGCACTCCACGTAATCGCTTGCAGGCACCCACTGGATTGCGTTGCCAGCCTTTTCCGTCTCCTTTGCGGAGATATTATCCCCCGCTGCCGTAACCTCTACATCGGCAAGGTTCTTGAGCCTGATTACCCCTCCCTTCTTTGCGGCATCGGCGTCCTTCTTCGCTATGTAAACATTGCCGTCTACCTTGTACTCCCTGCTGCCGAGGTCACCAGTCGGGTGCAGCTTGAGCTCCACCTCCCTAGCTTCGAATCCTTCTATCTTGAGCGCGACCGGATCCTCCGTGTAGTAGAGCCTCCTTGATGTAGGGTCTATTATCTTCCTGTTCTCGGCAAGCAGCATCTCTATCCCCACCTTGCCATCCGTCTTGCTCATCCCGAACCTGAGCACCAGCTCCCTAACCGCCGCCGGCGTTATGCCGCGCCTCTTCAGCGCGGATATTGTGACGAGCCTTGGGTCGTCCCAGCCAGTGAGTATGCCCTCCGTGATCAGCTTGTTGAGCTCTCTCTTGTGGGTCACGTTGTTCTTTATCACCAGCCTCGCCTCCGTGTGTATCCTCGGCTTCCTCATGTCCAAGGAGTCCAGGATAGTTGCAGCCAGCTCGTCCCTAAGCTCAAACTCCTTGCTCCTCACTATGTCCGTTGCCCCGTGCGTTGAGTCCATTATCGGGTTGCTCATATCGTAGGTTGGCCAGACGCTGTACTGCGTGCCCTTCCTGTAGTGCGCATCGTTCTTGACTCGGACGAGCGTCGGGTCCCTCAATGCCGTGTTCTGGGACTTCATGTCCCCCTTGAACCTTACTATCACCTTCCCCTCCTCCATCTTGTGGTTCAGCATGCCCGCAAAGAGCTCTTCGTTCTCCTTGACGCTTCTCTGCCTGTGCTCGCACTCTATGCTGTCGTACCTTCCCTTGCTTATCCTCTCTGAGTCGCACTCGCAGACATAGGCCTTATCATTGAGTATCAGCTGCTTGACCGCACCGTAGATGCCGTCTATGCTGTCGCTCGTATAATACTCATGGCTGAAACTTACCCCCAGCCATTCCAGATCCTTCTTCATCTGATCCACGTACTCCTGCCTGTCCTTCTCAGGATTCGTGTCGTCAAAATAGAGGAACATCCTGCCATCATAAATCTTGGCGAACTCGCTGGCCATCAGCGCGGCCTTCGCGTGCCCTATGTGCATGTACCCATTGGGGGCCGGAGCGTATCTTGTTACAAAGCTTCCCTTTACCGCGCCATCGAGCACGAACTTGGGCACCGATTCCTCCGCCTTCTTCCTCTCCAGGGTCTCAAACTCCCCCTGGTATTGGGCGAATTCCTTTTCCAGATCAGCCTTGTCCATCTTGTTTATCTGGGCGACTATCGTGGCAATGCTTTCGTTGAGCGCCTTCATATCCGACTTCGCCGAGGGGTTGCTCGACAGCACCCTGCCCAGCACCTGCTTCTCGCCCGCCTTGCCGTAGTCTAGTGCGTTCTTTATGGCGTACTTCCTTATCGCTGACTCCAATCCCGCGTCCATCAGAATACCCTGCGATAATATACTGACTGCAGAGATTAAAAAGCTGAGTGATGGCTTATTGCATCCTCAGGAGATAGTAAGCGAGCAGCATGCCAAGTAGTATGGTGGCGAAGCCTGCCACTACCACCACCATCATGAACCTTCTACTTGCTGAACCCGAGTCTGCGCCAGCCATGTCTCCCACCTGTTATGTCGATATGTTTGCCTGCAGCAAGCCTCTGTTCGTGAATACGATGAGTCTGTATCCGCTTTGTCCTGTAGGCATGTCGGCGCCTACATCAGGTGTCCCACCGTAAACAAACGTCTCTGCGGAATCAGGCTTGAGTTCGTATCCGATTCTGCCAGGTAGCGATCCTTGCCTGATGCTAAGCGGCGTAAGCATACCGTTGCTGTCCAGGATGAAATTGAGGCCGCCCGGCTGTGAACCCGTATACGCTCGGTTGAGCGACCCGATGCCGAGTGGAGTTCCAAGACCCGATATCATTATCCTATTGGTTGGCTTCTGCAGCGTGATGTTTACCGAGTCGCGGCCGGAGTTCACCCATGCGGAGTAGAGCGCCGATGCGTTTATCGCCACGCTGCCATTCCCGAAGCTGTAAAATCTATGCTCGCTGTCGTTCAGGCTTGAGTTGTACCAAGCCATGTGATCGTTTGACTGCACTGCGCCCCGTGCGTACGTGCTAGTAGGTATTGCAAACCCCCCTGCAGCCTGTGCAGCGCTGCTTTCCACAAGCATGCTTATTATGGTGATGTTATCTGCGCCGCTGTTCCTCACCGTGGCATTGAACAGGAGGTAGTTCCCTGAGATAAGCATTTTGGCGCTAGCCGTGGCGTTCAGACCTGCATCGGGGAATAACTTACTGTTCGGCTTCGTTAGCGGGAAATTCAGCTGCACCCTGCTCTTTGAGTTGACCTGCCTGACCATGGCCGGATCCGAGAAGACCCCGGCCCGCAGTGAGGGCACCATTATGAATGTAGTGGCGTTTTGGGCACCGATTGCCGTTACGGTCGGTGAGAAGTCGATAAGCAGGTCCGAAGAGGCGTTGACTACGTTGCTGTTTTCCACCGCTGTCCTGACCTGGCCCCCTGGGACGTAGACCCCATAAGTCACATTACCTATGGTTATTGAAGCCGAGGTTATGTTGAACCTTACGGAATCTACTGTGGAGTTGAGCCTTATGCCTGCAAGACCTATCACCTGAGAGCTGTTAGTCAGGCTCATCAAATCCAATCTTCCGCTCGAGTTTAGGTCGAGCCATTCTGATCCACCCTTGTAATTGACGTACACGTTCAACGATGAGTAGTTTATGTACAGGGCCTGGGCGCCCTGCGGTACTATTGGTGGATCGGTGATGCTCACTGGCATATAAGCGTAAGAGGTGCCCTGACCCGGTGTGCTGTAATGGGCCAAGCTTAGCGAATAGGCGGCGACCAACACTGCTATGGCAACAGCCGATATTGTCAGGGCCCTGCTTACCGTGATCCCTCTCCCCTGCACTGCCGCATTTACATTAGGGGCTAGGTCGTAATGCTTCCATCTCTTGAAATGCGTCTCCTTCTGCCTTATGGCGCCGCTTGCTTCCAGATCATGCAGGTGCTTGCTGACAGTAGAGGGGGCAAGACCCAGCCGTCTGCATATCGCGCTGAGGGTGTTGTCCCCCTTCGAAATCAGAGTTATTATGTCCTCCTTCGTCGTCCCCTGTTGCTTCATATAATCATTTTCTTGGCCTGGCCAGTTTATACGATTTAGCGAACAACTAATATATAGTTTTCCCGATGTTTCGTTTTTTATGCGAAATAATCTCTATCTATTTGCATGTTAAATGACGTTTCGTTTTGAAGCGAAACGTCCATCAGGCGCATCATCATAGGCTATCTGGCGTTTCATAGGTTAAACGAAACGTTAGGTAAGCTATATATAATCATCTTCCGCAGTTTATCCGAAGCGTCTTTACAGATTTTCGCTCATGCACCGGCTATGTGATATTGATGAATTACTCGGTAATGCTAAATAAAGTATCTAAGGTCTACAAATCGGAATCCGTGGAGGTCGATGCGCTCATTGACATATCCTTCACGCTTAAGAGGGGCGAGTTCGTCGCGATAGTCGGTCCCTCCGGGAGCGGCAAGTCCACGCTCATGAACGTGCTCGGCACGATAGACAAGCCCACTCAGGGCGAGATATACATAGACGGCGTCGCCACATCGAAGATGGACGGTGACAAACTGGCGGAGTTCAGGAACCAGAAGCTCGGCTTCATATTTCAGGCCTACAACCTTGTCAACGGCCTGACCGCGGAGATGAACGTCCAACTGCCCCTAATGGTAAACAAGATGCCGCAGTCGGAGCGCAAGGAGAGGTCCGACAGCCTTCTCACTCAGCTCGGCCTCGCTGACAGGATAAGGCAGAAGCCGAACCAGTTGAGCGGAGGGCAGCAGCAGAGGGTCGCGATAGCCCGCGCTCTTGTCAACAATCCCGCGCTGGTGCTCGCGGACGAGCCCACGGGGAACCTGGACACCAAATCCGGCGAGGAAGTGGTGAAGCTGTTCAAGAGGATAAGCAGGGAGAGGAAGGTCACGATAATAATGGTAACCCACAATCCGGACATCACGAGGTTCTGCGACCGCGTGATACACATAAAGGACGGAAGGGTGAACAAGAACGAGGTAATACGATGAACGCGAAGACTTTTGTAGGATTTGTGCTGCTGACCGCCGTAATGGCACCGCTGCTCGCATTTGCGACAACAAGCGGACCTACCCCTATCCCCCCACCGCCCAACTTCCAGCTCAGCACCAACGTTCTCACGCTGTGCAAGGGTATGGTCAACCAGCTGCCGATAACGATAACATCCCCGCCAGGCTCGGCGCGGATGGATGGGGTGCAGCTCGGGATAAGCTCCAGGGACGTCTACGCCTTCGGCAACGGCACCGTGAGCGGGATAACCAACGTCAGCGCCAACAGCTCCAGCACCGTGCAGCTCCCGATATTCGTCAGCCTGAACGCATCATCGCTGATATCCGCGGGTGTGGGCATAAACTACGAGTACGACTCGCTATACTCTGACAGCGAGACGAGGAACATAAGCTTCGGCACCCAGGCATGCGCCAGCGCGCTCAAGGTGAACATAATACCGAGCACGCTCACTTCGGGAAGGATAGAGAACGTGACGCTCATGCTCTCAAACACGGGCAACAACACGCTGAACTACGTGTCCATAAGGTCGACCCTGCCAAGCCAGGACGGCACATTCCTGGGCATACAGCCCGTCGGTGTCGGTGTAATAGGGCCGATGGGATCGGTTAACCTCACACAGAGCGTCTTCGTGTTCAAGAACGCGACCCAGTCGTTCCCTATCAACATGACGATAAACCTGTTCAACGGCACGAGCCCCGAGCAGATATCGTACAACCCGATCGTGCTGTCGGCAGGTATAATAAACATCACGCCCTCCAGCACAACGCTCTCGCCCACGATCCCCTCTCCGGGAAGCATATTCTCCATATCGTTCATACTGACTGACGTTGGCACTGCCGGCGCGACGGCGGTAACTGCAACGCCGATGCCCCCTACGGGTTTCTCCACCTACGGCTCCAACACCGTGTTCGTTGGCGACATGGCCACTGACAGCCAGACCCCTGTAACGCTGACGCTCACAACGGAGAGCGCCACGAAGGCGGGCGCATACGTGGTGCCAGTCAGGATAAACTACCTCAACAGCCTGAGGCAGAATCTCAGCACAGTGGTGAACGTCCCAGTCACGCTGGGCTCCGGCTTCGGCGCATCCAACTCGATAGGCACATATACGAAGCGCACAACCGGCGGATCCGGAGCGATTCTGCCCGCGATTCTCGTAATCGTGATCATAGTGCTCGGGTACCTGCTCTACAAGGAGAAGAGGAAGGCGCACCCGCATCCGCACGCCAAGTGAGGTAGTCGGGGAATGGAGATACAAGACATATTCTGGCTCAGCTTCAGGGACCTGAGCGAGAAGAAGGTCAGGACAGCGCTAACCGTGGTGATGGTGATGATAGGCGTCGCCGCGATAATAGGCCTCACCTCAGTCACCGCCGGAGTCAACCAGAGCATAAGCAGCTCGCTCAACTCGCTTGGCCCCACCTCCATAATAGTCTCCTCTTCAGGCGCGGTCGGATTCACGGTCGCTGACTCAAGCAAGGTCTCGTCGCTGCCGAACGTCGCTAGCGTCACTCCTCTCCTCACGGGATCCGCAAGCCTGCTCGCGGGCAACCAGAACACGTCCGTCACAATCATCGGCACAACCAGTCAGGGGCTCAAGCAACTTCTCGGCGGCAATGTCAGCATATATCAGGGCAGCGTGTACCAGGACACGATAGCGCCCATAGCGGTGGTGGGCCACGACGTCGCGTTCCCGACTACCGGCTCCGGCGCGCAGTCCGTGGTGGTTGGCCAGACCGCCACTCTCAAGATCGGGGGCAGGAGCGGCACCACTGTCGGGGTTCCGATTGCCGGCATACTTGAGTCGCACGGAGGTTTCATAATCCCGATTGACACTGGGGTTATAATGTCGCTCACTGCTGCAGAATTGCTGATGCACAGGCCCTCATACAACGAGATGCTGGTCCTCGCATCCAACACGAGCACGGTCAACTCCACGGCGGCTCTGATATCCAACATATACGGCAACTCCGCAAGGGTCACCACTACCGCGGAGCTCATCCAGACTACATCATCAATACTCGGCTCGATAACGCTTCTGTTCGCAGTCATCGCAGGAGTCTCGCTTGTAGTTGCGGCGATAGGGATAATGAACATAATGCTCATCGCGGTCTATGAGAGGACTCACGAGATCGGCATACTCAAGTCTGTAGGATTCAAGAACAAGCACATACTCATGATATTCCTGATACAGGCCCTCATCATAGGTATCATAGGCGGCGTGTTGGGGATAGTTGTCGGCGCAGGCGGCGCCTACGGGCTGTCAACGGTGTTGGGAAGCGGATCAGGTTCGGCGGGAGCCGGTGGCTCGCCAGCGGTAGCTACCTCCGGGTCTGGTGGCGGTGGCGGAGGATTCTCAGGCGGTGGAGGTGGCAACCAAGCCTTCGGTGGCGGCGGGGGCAGCGGCGGATTTGGGGGAGGAAGCAGCTCTTCCAGCTCAATCTCGTTCCACCCCGTGTTCCCGCTCTCTACTATCGTATACGCGATACTCGTCGCCATAATCGTCAGCGTGGCCGCTGGAACGTACCCTGCATGGAGGGCGTCCAAGATGGAACCGATAGACGCGCTGAGGACCCTCTAATCTTCCTTCTACTGGGTGACCACAAATCTGCGTTTGTGTAGTCACCTAAATAGAAAAATATAAATATGTGGTCACCTAATATATACTCATGGCGCTGGAGATAAGGGTCGGCAACGGCAAGAGAAAATATTATTTTGCACACTCGTACAGGGTGGGCGGCAAGGCCAAGAAACTCAGGGTTTACCTCGGCACCGACCTATCCAAGATCGACCTGGCAAAAAAGCTGGATGGGGCAAAGGCAAAGCTGGCCAATAGGCTACTGGCCCTCAATGGGATAAACGATCCCTACAAGACGGTGCTCTCAGCGCCCGAACTGGAGGAGCTAAAGACCCTGGAAGCCAGGGGCAGGATAAAGATAGCGCACATCAGCGACCAGGACTGGCTAAAGTTCACGGAGACATTCACCTACGACACCAATGCCATAGAGGGTTCCACTGTGCTGAGAGATGAGGTAAGTGACATACTCAAGGAGCGCAGGTGGCCGAACAGGCCCAAGGACGACATATCGGAGACCATAGGGGTTGCCGAGGCGGTAAGGTACATAAGGGGCACCAGGGAGCACATCACCATCGCGCTCATAAGGGATCTTCACATGATGGTCTTCAAGCGCTCCAAGCCCTTTGCCGGCAGGTTCAGGGCTTCGGGGACAGAGGTGGCCGTTGTAGACTCTAAGGGTAGCATAATCCACAGGGGCGCCCCATCAAGCCATATACCGAGCCTCCTGAAGTCGCTCATAAAATGGTATAACGCCAACAAGGGCAGGTACAGCCCTATTGTGCTTGCGGCGGTTGTCCATAACCAGTTCGAGACCATACATCCGTTCCAGGACGGCAACGGCAGGGTGGGGCGCTTGCTGATGATAAACATACTGCTCAGGCACGGTCTTCCGCCGCTCAACATAGAGCTCAAGAACAGGAACGAGTACTACTCGGCGCTTAGGTCGTACAACCAGCTGGGCAACATAAGGCCCACTGTTGAGCTGATGCTGAAGGAGTACCGGAGCCTGAAAAAGCTGCTTAAATAAGGTGACCACATCTTGGCACATGTGTAGTCACCTAAACTAAAATATGCAAAAATGTAGTCACCCAGCGCAGCAAGGGAAAAACTGCACACAAGGCTTAAATATATCCTGACTCCCTATGTCGATTACCTGATGGATAGGTCGGAAACATGACTGGAGCACGCACTCAAATGAAGGCGATGAGGCTTTTCCTAGCTAACGCTAAGCGCTCCAGCTCGACTCCGGGCCGCCATTGGTATCACATCTCAGGATCCGTCTGAGGCCAATCGGCCGAGGCGCATCCGGGAGCCGCATGAGGCGTGTGGGTGGAAACCCGGGCCTTTTGCCCTGCGTTTGATTTTTTCCCTCTTTGGAGAAAGCAAGAAGGTGATTACCAATGACCGTCAAAAACATACTGTTCGACAACGATGATACCCTATACAGGCTCAACACCCAGCTTCGCCAGGCGCTCGTTGCGGCGTTCCTGGTATATGCATCGGCCAAGCTGGGCATCCCAACTGACGAGGTCATGCCCCTGCGCAACAGGCTGTTCGCCAAGTACGGCATCGACTACTCGGCATACCTGTTCGAGCGTGAGTACGGCATACTCTACAACGAGTTCGTCCGCGGCACCTGCATGAGCGTTGACCTGCTGAGGAACGGAGTGAAGGAGGACCCGAGGCTGAAGTCCACCCTGAACGGGCTTGACGAAAGAATGTCGATACTCACGAACAACTATTCCGAGTACGCTTCGAAGGTCGTCATGACCCTGGGGGTCAAGCACAAGTTCGACAGGATCATAGGCGCCAAGGAGATGGGTTTCGCGGCCAAGCCGGACGCCAGGGCATTCCTCAGGGCTATCGAGCTTACGGGCTACGCGCCGGAGGCTACCATGTTCGTGGACGACAAGAAGGAGTTCCTACTCCCGGCGAAGCAGCTCGGGATGACAACCGTTCTCGTGGGTGGCGAGGGCGGGTACGCCGAGCCGTGGATAGACCACAAGATAGCCGAGATTTACCAGATAAGAAAGGTATTGCGTGGTTAGATGCTGGACATAATAATCAGCACCGACCCCGGGCATGACGACGCCATGGCGATAATGCTTGCCGTGAGGTCCGGCATGTTCAGGATACGCGCGATAACAACCGTAGCCGGCAACTCCACAGTTGCCAACACCACCAGGAACGCCAGGTATGTGCTGGACCTGCTCCGCGCGCAGGATATACCGGTCTACTCAGGCTCGTCCAGGCCGCTGAAGAGGCCGCTGGTCCAGGCGGTGGTGCACGGGAAGAGCGGACTGGAGGGAATAGACCCGAAAAATGCACCGATGCTTACCGGGAACGCGGTTGAAAAGACAATCGAGATAGTGCGGCGCAATCCAGGCAAGATAACCCTGGTCACCCTCGGGCCGCTGACCGATGTGGCGAAGGCCATGCTCAAAAGCCCGAGGGCGATGTCAAGGCTTAAGGAGATAGTGATGATGGGCGGCGCCATAAGGGTTCCCGGCAACAAGAACAGGGTGGCAGAGTTCAACATCTTCGTGGATCCCGAGGCTGCCGATGTTGTCTTCAGGTTCCCGGTGAAGAAGACTTTGGTGCCACTGGACACATGCAACCAGGTATCCCTGCAGCTTTCTGACTTCCGGAAGATTGCCGACCCTGAGCTCAGGGAGCCGCTGATGCGGATGGCAAGACCCTACATAACAAACCTGGCCAAGAACGAGGGAGCGAATGGCGCGCTCATGTACGACCCGCTCACCATCTACTACCTGATGAACCCGCGCGCCTGCAGGAGCCAGGCATACGACATCGCGGTCGAGACAAAGGGCGAGCTGACGCGCGGTATGACCGTGGCTGAGCTGCGCAAGCCGGTGAAGCCGAAGGCAAACGTGACCGTAGTCGAAAAAATATCGGAGAGCGGGTTCAGGCGCGATTTCATAAAAGCGCTTTCGGCTAGGTCGTAGAGAAAGACTAAATATCTGGGTTTGAACAGGTTAAGCAAAGCCGTTGCCCCGGATTGGTCCTATGGGAATACCCGACTCTATCGATGTCAAGCTTGTCGAGTTCAAGACCAGCGACGGCCTTACCCTGTCTGGCCTGCTCTCCGCACCCAAGCGTCCCAAGATCGGCGTGATACATGTCCACGGCATATTCTCCAGTTTCTACAGGAGCAGGCTCGCCAAGTCCTTCGCGGTGGATTTCGCTAAAAAGGGCGTGGCTTTCCTTAACACCGAGACCCGGGGCGGCTCCACGATGATGGGATTCGCAAAGGGGAGCGGATCCAGGCTGCGCTATGTAAATTTGGGCGGAGGCGTCGAGAAGTTCGAAGAGTGCGTCAAGGACATAGACGCGGCTGTAAGGTTCATGAAGCGGCTGGGCATCAAGCGGGTTTACCTTGAGGGGATAAGCACCGGCGCGCAGAAGATAACCTACTACGCATGGAAGCGCCCGGGCAAGGTACGCGGCATCATACTGCTCGGCGCGGTGGACGATTACAATCTCAGGCGGAAGGAGCTGGGAAGGAAGTTCGGCAAGGCGGTGGCCCTTGCAAGGGAAATATCGAAAAAGGATCCCGCCGGCCTTCTGCCCTCCTCATACATCGGGGTGCACCTAACCGCAAGGAGGTTCCTGAGCTTCGCCGACCCGAAGAATCCTGAGGCAAGGCTCTTCAACTACGACCGCCCCAGGCTGACCGAACTCGCCTCGCTGAGGATACCCGTCCTCTCGATATTCGGCAGTAGGGAGCAGCATGCCACCAAGCCCGTGAGGGAGATGAACGGGATAATAGCGAGGAACTCGAGCTCAAGGCTGTCAAGGCAGCTGCTGATAAGTGGCGCGAACCACGGCTTCCGCGGGAGGGCCGGAGAGGCGGGTTTATCTATCTTGGGCTGGATAGCTTATGTTGAGGGTGAGAAGGGATGAAGTGCCTGTCAGTCAAGCAGCCTTATGCGGATCTCATAGCCACCGGAGCCAAGACCATAGAGCTCAGGAGCTGGGACACAAAGTATCGCGGCAGACTGCTGATACATGCATCTAGCGTACCCGATGTCGAGGGAGTTAAGAGGTTCAACATCGACACCTCAAAGCTGGCCACCGGGGCCATAGTCGCCGAGGTCTTGCTCTACGATGTCAAGAAGTACCATAACATATCCGAGCTTATGGAGGACAAGGACAGGCATCTGGCAGGCCAGGCGTATATAGACAAGGCGAAGTTCGGCTTCCTGCTGAGGGAGGCAAGGAAGATAACGCCCATCCCAATGAAAGGTAGCCTCGGCATATTCGAGGTCGACATCAAGGGATAGCATGGCGGGCAACACCAGGGCTAGGGTTCCAGAGCCCGTGGTGGGCGCATACATACTCGACAGCAAGGACCGCCTGCTGATGATAAGGGGCTACAAGTGGGGCGAGCAGTGGCTGATTCCCGGCGGCCACATCGAGTACGGCGAGAGCGTTTTCGAGACCGCGGTAAGGGAGGCCAAGGAAGAAGTAGGCCTGACCGTGAAGCCTCTCGGCCTGGTGACCGTGTTCGAGGACATATTCCCCACTGACTTCCACGACAAGAGGCGGCACTTCCTCTACTTCGAGCTGTTCTGCCGCGCAAGGGGTACCAAGGTCAAGATAGACGGGGATGAGGTGTCGGAGTTCAGGTGGTTCACCCTGAGCGAGGCGCTACGCGCATCGGCCAACCCTACGGTAAGCAGCACAATATCAACATACATCAAGTGGCGCAAGGCCGGCAGGTACCCATTCATAAAGCTCAGGCCCTGAGCGGCCCCGCTCGCCCCGTAGGGGGCAAGGCGTCAGAACGCCTCGCCTATCCTCTTTCTCAGCTCCTCTCTCTTCTTCTCGGCTTCCTTCCTGCCCTCGGCAGTGTCCTTGGTTGCGTCCAGGATCAGCCCGACTATCTGGTCCATCTTCTGCCCGTCCTCCTTCTCTATCCTCTCCTTCAGCTTCTCGAAGAGGACCGCCTTGTGCGCCCAGAAGGCCATCTGCATCAGCCTACCCTCCAGCAGCTCGTACCTGTCCCCGGCGCCGCAACCGCAGCTGCCGCCCTCGCATGTGTCGTAGTCTTCCATTGTTTCACCCATAGGACGTCATATATATGACATCCTATATTATCCCGTCATGCGAGTATTTAAATATATAGGTTATCCTATATTTATCAAAGTGAAAGATATGGACGCCGCAAGGGGAAGGGCAATGTGCGACATGCGCGGAATGCTATCCTTCCAGATACTGTTCCTGCTCTCAAGGAGGCAGATGCACGGGGAGCAGCTCGCCACCGAGATAGGGAAGAGGAGGGGCGAGAAGCCCAAGGCAGGCACCATATATCCGGCGCTCAAGGAACTGAGGGCGAAGAAGCTGATACTGGGCAAGAGGAGCGGGAAGCTGATAGTCTACTCGTTGACGCCGCTGGGCAGGGAGACGATAAAGTACGCGACTGACTATTTCTGCAGGGCGTTCAGCGACATAATCGCCCTCAAGAAGTGAGGCTATGCAGCGGGCAATGATCTTCGACATCGGGGGAGTCCTGGTGGACACCTCGCACGCGATAGCTGAGGGCTACAGGCGCGGCTTCGCGGCTAACGGCATCGGTTTCCCATTCACAGCGGATCAGGTTAGGCATCTGAGGGGCATAGGCAAGTACAATGACCACAGGGAGGCGATACGCGCACTTGCAGCCATATCAATATCGGGAGCCAGCATAGACGCCATACTGTGGCAGGATACCGCAGAGTCGATAATCGACGCCGTGATACAGAACACCATTTCGGGGGAGGCGGAGGCAACCCTTGACAAAGCGGCTGAAGCTTTCAACGGTTTCTACAAGTCTGGCGCAGCGGTGCCATTCCTCAAGGAGTTCCCCGGCACAAGGGAGTGCCTGCACAAACTCTCTGAAAGGGGGTACCGGCTCGGCGTGGTGTCAAACTCCGACAGGGCATGGGCATCAGTGATGCTGGAGCCGATAGGCGAGCCGCTGTTCTCTGTGGTACTGACTGCTGACGATGTCGAGGCGCCCAAGCCCAGCCCGTCAGGTATCAAGCAGGCAATGGCGGTTCTCGACGCCGACCCCAGATACACGTACTACATAGGTGACTCGGTGAAAGACATACGGGCCTCGCGGGGGGCGGGATGCAGCGCCGTGATACTCCTAACTGGACACGGCACAAAGGATCGGATAAGCAAGGAGGGGCCGGATCTTGTGTTCGGCAGCTTCGCCGAGCTTGCTGAGCATTTCCTCAAGGTCTGATTTGCAAACCCAACCTCTAAATTTATATCTGGCGATAATATAGCAGGGGTTTGTTATGGAAGCTACGGTCACTAAGCTATCTACCAAGATAGAGCTCAAGTTCAGCATTCACGATGATACAAAGCGCAGGCTCGGCGGTGAGCAGTGGCGCGAGAACTTTAGGAACCGCCTTCTATCCCCTTATCCTGACATGGGAGTCGAGATTACGAAAAGAGGGGCGGATGCCCCGGCAGAGAGCGTCACCTACCTGATAGCGTTTAAGGGCAGATCCATAACAATCAATGATTTTATGATCAGGCTGGAGATGGTGCTTGAAGGCCAGAAGTGGCACATGCACAACTTCAGCTGCGATGAGGTAAAGGTCATTAAAGGGGAGACTCGATGAGCATAGACGAGACGAAATGCGAGATCTGCGGCGCCGACATGGACGTCGAGAACTACTACTACATATCCACCGGGCGGCTGCAGCAGGGCCCGATGAGCGACCCAAAGGCCACCAGCGAGACCCTCCTGTGCATGGCCTGCTTCACCCAGATAAAGGCCGAGCTGATGGTCTCCATAGGGCGGCAGAAGGCCAAGCATCTCGACGACAAGAAGGAGCAGTGATGGCTTCGTCATTAGACGTAGAGAACCTATATATATCTCCTAAGTCAAAATTGATGTATAGAGTGGTGGAAAAATGAAGCTGTACAACAAGGCTGGGAGGAAGGTTTTCGTGGCAAGCGTGAGTGCGAACATAGGCGGCATGCAGTATGACTCGTGCCCCAAGATCGCCGTTGCCGCCACATCGAAGTCCGGGCAGCTGGGCGACGACTACAGAAGGGGAAAGATAAGGATAAGCAAGTCGCTTCTGAAGGCAGGTTTCGGAATTTGATGCTGCAGCTGCGCCTGGGTTGGGTCGGGAGCAGGAGATAAGCAAAGATGAGCGGCAGATGCGCCTGCATCTGTCCACATTTCTAATCGGGGAGGACGGGGAAGGTTCTCTCCATTGTTAACGCATGGCGTAAGCTAGGCTAAGCCGTACAAAATAAAAAGAAAGGCAGGGTTTCCCCTGCAAGCCTGTGGGTCTGGGCCGACTAGCAGCCGCAGCCCTTCTGGAATGTGAAGACGACCGAGACGCTCTCGACCAGCTTCGACCTGCCGCCATAGTACGGAGTTGTCTGTGAACCGCCGCCCGAGCTCGCCGAGGCTATGAAGCTGTTCGCATAGGCAGGGTACGGGACCACTGAGTACGTGTTCACGGTTATGTTGGTCTGCCTTATCGATGCGCTAGGTCCGGCGAGCAGCTGTGCCTGGCCCGTTGCATTGTTCAGCGCCCTCCAGAGGGCCACGCTCCTCATCGTTGTGAGCTGCTGGTCCGAAAGCATCGGCTGCACGCTGTTTATGTAGGCGTTAGGTATCTGCGAGACCGCGCTTATAGCCGAGCTGACGTTGGCTATGTTCGGTATGACTATCGCCAGGTTCTCGAACACGGCGTATGCGCTGCTGTTATACACCTTGTATGAAGAATAACCGGTGGTCGTGACGTATGTCTGGTTCCAGTTTATGTAGCCCCCTATTGAGCTGTTAATCGCGTTGAGCGTGTTTGTCACGTTGGCTGTTGCCGCCGCAGTGCTGTTGCCCGTCCCGTTGAGCACCAGGTAGATTGTCGCCTGGCTCGGCAGATCGTAAGAGATGCCCGATGCGCCAACTGTAATCACCGAGCCCTTTCCAAGGCTGGCGTTTATGCCGCTTATGCTCGCCTCGCGAGCCGAAAATGCCACTATGCCCAGCACTATTATTGCAAGCGCTGCCACATAGATAAAGCCCCTGTCATTGTTTCCCTTAGCCATCAAAACCCCTTGTAACTATACCTCATGGAACCTATTAAACCCTTTTGATTCGGCCTGCAGTATCAGTTTTGTTGGCCTAGCCATCAATACCAATTGGCTAACGCTGATATATTCTAAGACTCTTTTAGGATTAAGTTAAAGCTTAAATATCATTCCAATCATAATCAAAGTACAACACTACCCTTGCCACCCCCTAGGAAACTTAGGGGTGCAACGGTAGCAACCATATATATGGACTAATCCTCGTGAGTATGATGGTAGAACGAGTTAGCATCTTCATAGATGGCAGCAATTTTTACCACCGACTAGCAAATCTGGGCATCAGAGAAATCGATTTAAAAAAGTTGCTTGACCTTCTCTGCGGGCCCAAAAGGAAAATATCCAATGTATACTACTGCGACGCTAACTTCAAGCAGCAGAAAAATCCCGGCATGTATGCGCATCAAATGGGGTGGTTTAACAAAGTTAAAACCATACCCAACCTGAACTTTAAGTTGTACGGCAGGAACGACAAAAACACTGTGAAAGGCGATGACATCCACCTGGCTGTAGAGATGGTTAAGGAAGCCTATGAGAATACCTATGACACTGCAATATTGGTAACGGGGGATGGCGATTTTAAGAGGGCAGTAGAAGTGGTGATAGGGCGCGGTAAGAAAGTAGAGAATGCATATTTTGCATTCAGCCGTTCAAACAGCCTTAACTTCGTGCCAGGCATAGAGATGGACTATCTTGCTTGTCAATGTATGTTGGTGATATACTAGCTCTACGAGTTCGAGGTAACTGTTGGTTCAGTAGCAATTAAAAGGATTGCTATGTAAATGGAAAGTATGGTCGAGAATGCTCTTTATTTCGGAGACAACTTGGACATACTTAGAAAATACATCAAAGACGAGAGTGTAGACCTTATCTACTTAGACCCGCCCTTCAATTCCCAAGCCAACTATAATATCCTCTTCAA
>Ga0307374_10005058_pt1 | contig 21580 bp, 17 predicted proteins | sample OX3MG_FD_202532 | JGI IMG/M metagenome (GOLD analysis project Ga0307374, IMG submission 202532) | Soil microbial communities from Risofladan, Vaasa, Finland - OX-3 | ecosystem: Environmental > Terrestrial > Soil > Coastal area > Acid sulfate soil | place: Finland: Risofladan, Vaasa | collected...
CGGCTCCCTGCGGTCGCCGAACGCTCCTCGCAATGACGTCATTTGTAACTTAATCAGAGGTTTATAAAGATTATGCCATTAAAAATTCCATTCGAAGTTTCCGTCCAAGAATTAAAGCAGTGGCTCGACACCGGCAAGGACTTCACCCTCGTCGATGTTCGCGAGCCCGACGAGAGAGCCATCGCAAGCATTGGCGGCACGCTCATTCCGCTCAGTACGATTCCGCTGCACTTGTCGGAGATCGATCCAGAGAAAGACCTCGTCGTTTATTGCCGCTCCGGCGGACGGAGCGGAATGGCGGTCGAGTTCATGCGCCGCAACGGCCTCGAACGCGCGCAAAACCTGCGCGGCGGAATTCTGGCCTGGAGCAAAGAGATCGATCCGAGCGTCAAGCAGTATTAAAAAAAACAGGTTGCGACTCTTGCGCCGGGTTGCCCGCATGCGGTTTTCAAAGAACGCCGGCATTCTGAATTCTATATGAAATCGGTGCCTCTTGTTATCAAAAAAGGGGAGTTATTGTCAAGGCCGCTCTTCCATTTGAATCAAATTCGCCATTTTATTAGATTTTTTTTTGAATTCGTTATTCATATATTAGAATTTACGTTAACTTCGAGCACCCTACTTCCGCTTTCATAATTCAGCATTACTCAATGGGTGCCCATCAAAGACCCTGTGAAAATACGCAATAAAAATGGCAATGTCAAGGGGTTCCGAAAGATTTTTTGAAATGTTGAGTGGCGGAGCCACGATGTACGCGCAGCCCGGGTTAAAATGAGGCTTGCACCTACTTGTTCACCAGCTGAAAAATTTCCGGTTGGTTGATATCCGATCAGCCGAGTCTGAAGAAATAGCCATCAAACCAAGGCGCGAACCGGGCCTGCGCAGTGGTATCCCTGAAAGCCTCAGCAACCGTGTCTGCGCTCTGGCTGAGGGAATATGTGAACCATCCCGCCTCATTGGTGGAGAGAAAACACAACGGAGTATAACCGCTCGGATAAGCCTTCATTGAATCCGGTATGGAGCGGACCACGCGAGCAGAATTATGCGAGATGCCAATACGCCCCGCTGATTCGGCACTTAAAAGCCCATCCGAAAAGAATAGCGTGTGTCCGAGAGGGCACCGGTGTCATCATTCCAGAAGGCAGACTGACCTGGAAGTTGATTATTCTCCGTTTTCGGCGCTGTGCTTCTCGAGCACCCCACGTATAGAAGCGCCACCACAGCGAAAGTTAGAAGCGATTTCATGTTAGAACTATTGTTCATAGAATATTCTCCTCGATGGAATTTTCGTGAAGGTGCATTCGATCACGCTCTGGAACTTGCGTGCTCAGTGCGGTGAATTCGAAACAGTGAAGGGAAGAGACATCAGTGCGCGAAAAGTCTCACGAGGATATCGAACCCGTTCGGTGAATTGATCGCGAGTTGCCGCGCTTTAATACTTCACAATCTTCTTTAGGGTGGTGCGTGAGGGATTGGCGATTCGAACGAAGTACGTTCCGGGGAGAAGATTCGCAAGATTGATGGAAGTCTCGGTTCCGGATGGCTCAAACTGCGGCACCACCGTTCTTCCTAAAATATTTTCAACAGAGATCTCATCGCGAGCCTGAAGATTCGTGAGACGGAGTTCGCTCCGTACCGGATCTGGAGCGGCGATTGGCATGGTCGACTGCTCCACATCGAGCGTGACGACAGCTGTTGACGGATCGAAGACCTCGTTCGTGCTCAGGCAATATGGCTGCCCACCGATTGTATCAACGCCGCCTAGCACATAAAACGTATTGCCAACCACGGCGGACGAAACATATCCTCTTGAGGTGAAAGAGCCGTCGAAGTTGGGCGTTGTCCACGTGTTCGTTGAAAGGTCGAATTCCTGAAAGGCGTCCGTTGCGATTGGCACGAATCCGCCACCATAGAGGCCACCCATGATATAAACCTTGTCCCCGATCACGCCAGCCGCGTGATCGCACCGCCCGGCGAATGTTCCCTTCGTCGAGAGCGTACTCCACGCATTTGTCGCAGGATCGAATACTTCGATAAAGGTTGGAATCGTTCCATTCTGCGCGCCGCCGATCACATAGATCTTGTTTTGGTAAACGATTGCCGGGAATGCGCCTCGTGGGCTAAATGTGCCAGTCGTTTGTGGAGCACTCCACGTGTTGGTTGAGGGATCGAAGACCTGGAGAATCGCAAGATCATTGGTTCCGCTAAAGCCTCCGATCACATAGATCTTGTCATTCACGACGGCCGACGCCAGCACGCACCGCGGCGTGAAGGTGCCGGTTGTTTGCGGAGTTGTCCAGGTGTTAGTTGCGGGATCGAAAACCTCCAGCACGTTGCAGATGTTTGCCGGACTCTCGGATCCTTCCGAGCCGCCCATGACGTAAATCTTGTTCTGATAAACGCACGAAGTTAACGCCATTCGGGGTGTGAAATGACCTGTGGTTGCGAGCGTTGTCCAAGTGTCTGATTGCGGGTCGTAAACATCCACTGTCGAGTTAAGGCCGACGCCATCCGTTCCTCCGATGCAATAGATTTTTCCATCGACGATACTCGAAGTGAACCAATAACGCGGATTGAATCCGGCGGAGGAAGCGGTGCTCCACGTGCCCGCGATGTCCTGAGCCATTGACGCCTGAGGTTGAACTCCGGCTAACGTGAGAAAAGAAAGAAGCGAAACTGTAACTAAAGTCTTCATACGTTCAACGATTTGAAAAGTGATTTTAGAAAAACCCGAGTGATGTTCATTCGGACTAATCGTTCGGGGCGGTCAGACCCCGAGGTGTTGGTTCAAAAACTTCATTGGTACTGACAACACTACCGGTGGAATTGAGGCCTCCGAGTACATACAGCTTCCCGTTTGCAACGACGGAAGAGACATAGGCGCGCGACGTGAACGTGCCGCGCGTCCGCGGAACTCTCCACTCACCGGTTGCAGGATCGAAGACTTGAAATGCGTCTTGCGTCAGTGGTGGCGTCCTGGCATCTGCCGCCCCACCCATAACGTAGATCTTCCCGCCGATTTCGCCGCATGCATGGTCGCATCGCGGCGCGGCCCTACCACTTGAGCGGACGGTATCCCAATGATTGTGGACGGGATCGAATACCTGCACGGTCGTGGGCGCTGTCCCATCTTTCATGCCATCGACCACATACAATTTTTTATGAAAAACCACGGCCTGAAACGCACCACGCGGATCGAAATGCCCCGTGGTTACCGGAGTTGTCCACGCACTGGTTCCCGGGTCGAAGACTTCGAGTGTTGACAGATCGTGCCGGCAGTCGAATCCGCCCACCACATAGATCTTGCCATTGATGACGGCCGAGGACAGGACGCACCGTGGAGTGAACGTGCCCGTAGTTTTTGGAGTCGTCCATGTGTTGGTCGCGGGATCGAAAACTTCCAGAGCGTTAGTGAGATTTTGCGGCCATTCAGGCCCTTTGCTGCCGCCCATCACATAGATTTTGCCATTCACGACACACGAGGTCAGTGCTGCCCGGGGTGTAAACACGCCGGTCGTCTGAAGGGTGGTCCAGCGATCGGTCTTCGTATCGTACATTTGAACCGTCGTGTCGAGCATGCGGCCATCGGTTCCACCGATTGCATAGAGCTTTCCATTCACCGCGGCCGTTGTAAACCAGTAGCGATGATCGAAGCCTTTGCTGGATGCAGTGAGCCAACGTCCATCCCATTGGGGCTGCTCTTGTTTGTGGGTGATAAGCTTCGATTGTTCTGACGGCGGAGGATTTGGCGATCGCGTCGCTGAAGGCTCCAAGAGGTTCCTGGCCACCTGAGGTGCAGGAGCCAAGTGAGCGGTCTTGGATAAAAATTTTGGAGCAAAATAGACTGCGGTTGCACCCACGACCAGTAGTGCAGTGAGCAAGGTTAACCTCCAAATCCTCGATGAACTATTCGTACTGTTTGCCGAAGCAAGTGACAGGTTCGGCTGCGAAGCCGCAAGCGCATCGCGCAACTTTAGGGATGGGACGAGAGCGGGCGCTGGGAAGCGAGAAAGATCGAGGCGGATTGCCTCTTCCAATATTCGCTCTATGTTGATTGAGTTCATCATGGATCGTGTTCCTAATCTAATTTTTGTCTCGATTCCAGGAGTGATTTTAGCTGCTGCCTCGCCCGGCTTGCTCGTGTCCAGATGGCCTCTGGTTCCATCTGCCATGCCGCAGCGATTTCTTTGAAACTGAATCCAGAGTAGTAATGAAGAATCACGAGCTCTTTGGATTCGGGTGCCAGATGCTCGATACATTCAAGAACTGCGTCCGCCAAGTCCGTTCGCGACTCTCGCTCCGCTTCTTCGTTCGCATGTTCTATCGCTACCTCATTTCGTACCCGTCCGCTGCCAAGGTAGTTGATGGCAAGATTTCGAAGGACCCGGTACAAAAAGGCAAGGACATTTTCTTTTTCGGTAAGCATGGAACGCTTTTCGATGAGTTTGAGCCACATGTCTTCGGTAAGGTCCTCTGCCGCCGCGCGGTCTTTGACGAGTTTAAAGCAGTACCGGAATAAGCGAGCATTATATTGTTCGAAGAGACGCTCGAAGGCATCGTTGTCACCCATCAAAAACTGATGGAAAGTCTCAGCCGCACTATCTTTCCCGAAAGCGTGATCGCGCAAGCTTGAACGTAAGACCGAGCGCGCCGTTGGTTTCTCTGACGTGAACAAATGCGGAGCCCCGCGCTGGGCTACGGATTCGAGATTTCGAATGGCTTCCTCCATGTAATTCTGCTGTTACTCAGTTAACACAGCTGAACCGGACAAAACCTTACAGACGGGTCGAAATGTTTTTTGATTCGCTCAAGGTATCCGCTGAACAAAGCGAGTGGCTGTGTCGTCCCTAAAGTTGCTCCACCCCCAGTCAAGCTGAGTGCAGGCTACAGCTATTGGCCATGTCACCCCTTGGTAGCGGCTTTTAATTTTTAGTGGAATGTCCTTTACCGCAATGATGGTTTGTATCAGGGACTATGAACATCCAAGCATTAGCGGAGAAAGTCGGGGCGCTCAAAATCGAAAAGGCGCGCGGGGATGAAGAAATTATTTGCGCGACCGGAATCGAGGATGGCATTCCGGGCGCCGTCACGTTTATCGGCAATCCGCTCTATGAGCGGTTCCTTTCGAATACCAAAGCTACGGCTGTCATTGTAAGCGAATACCTGAATGCGCCGTATGGGATGGGCGAGGGGCCGGCGCTCTTGCGGGTAAGTAATCCCTACGAAGGCTTTGCTCGCGCGCTTGAAATATTCAGTCCGAAGAAGGAGCGGCCATCGCGCGGCGTTCATCCGAGTGCCGTCGTGGATGCAACGGCGAAGATTCATCCGGATGCCCACATTGGTGCGCATGTTTTTATCGGCGCGCGCGCAAGCATTGGCGCGAATACCATAATCCGGCACGCCGCGCATGTTGGCGCGGATGCCACCATCGGCTCCGATTGCGAAATCCATCCGAGCGTCGTCATCTACGATCGCATGCAACTCGGCGACCGCGTGGTGGTCGGCGCGGGCAGCGTCATTGGCTTCGATGGCTTTGGCTATGTGCCCATGGGCGATGGCAGTTACCGGAAAATTCCGCAGATCGGGATCGTCGTTCTGGAAGACGACGTGGAAATCGGCGCGAACACGACGATCGACCGCGCGACCGTGGCCGAAACGCGCGTGCGCCGTGGTGTGAAGCTCGATAACCTCGTACAGATTGCGCACAATGTCGAGATTGGCGAGAATACCGTGATGGCCGCGCAATCCGGCATCGCCGGCTCGACGACATTGGGGCGGCAAAACATTGTCGGTGGGCAGGCTGGGTTTACCGGGCATATTGAAACAACGAGTCAGGTAATCGTTGGCGCGCAGTCGGGGGTATCGAAATCCATTACAAAGGCAGGACTTTACATGGGCTCGCCAGCACGTAATGGCCGTGAATTATTGAAGCTTGAAGGGGCGATGCGTTCCCTGCCCGAGCTCATCGAACGTGTAAAGAAACTCGAAGAGCAACTTGCCGCTATTTCGAGCATGGACCATCACCAAGCCTGACCGTCGAAAATCCGATTCCGTGCAAAACGAATTTAAAACTCTTTTGGTCGCTATTTCCGGGCCGGTTGCAGAAGTGACGATTAATCGCCCCGAGAAACTGAACGCTTTGAATGCGCAAGTGCTGGACGATCTCCGCGCCGCTGTAGCCGAGCTTCGGGAGAACGAAGATATTCACGCTGTTATTTTGACGGGCGCAGGAGAAAAAGCGTTCGCCGCCGGAGCGGATATTGGCGAACTGGCCGCGCTCATGAATACCGAACATGGCGTGGATTTTTCGCGGAGTGGCCAATACATCTTTGCACTTATCGAGTCTTCGCCGATGCCGTTTATCGCCGCTGTAAACGGATTTGCGCTGGGCGGGGGCTGCGAACTGGCGCTTGCCTGCCATCTCCGGATTTGCTCGGAGAACGCGAAGTTCGCTCAGCCGGAAGTGAGCTTGGGAATCATTCCAGGCTACGGAGGAACGCAGCGGCTGACGCGCATTGCGGGCCGGACCTATGCGGCCGACCTCATCCTCACGGGCCGCACGATCGACGCGCGCGAAGCATATTCGGCGGGAATCGTTTCGCGGGTGGTGTCTCAAGATAAGCTTCTCGAAACTGCTCGCGAAATTGCAACGGCGATCGCCTCGAAAGCGCCGCTTGCCATTCGCGCGGCGATCGAGGCGATTTATTCCGCCGATGGCGACTTGGAGAATGGATTCGAACAGGAAGCGAATCTTTTTGGAAGGCTGATCGAGACGCGCGATTTTCGCGAAGGCACTTCGGCATTTCTCGAGAAGCGAACCGCAACATTTACCGGCCAATAAATTCGTCCCATTTGGAAACGACGGAACTCACCTATTACCTCGCGCTCCATTTTACGAGCGGCATCGGTTCGCGCAGGCTCGTCGCGCTGATGGAATATTTCAAGAGTGCGGAGGCTGCTTTCAACGCTCCGATGCGCGATGTGATGAACGTTCCCGGCTTTGGCAAAGGTACAGCCGAAGTCCTCATTTCGGATCGTGGCGAAGCGATTAAAGAAGCTGCGGCACAGATCGAACGGCTGCCCGAGCGTACTTCAATCGTTACCTACTTCGATGAAGGTTATCCGAGCGATCTCAAGGCTACCTATTCTCCGCCGCCGTTGCTTTTCGTCAATGGAAATGCCGCGTTGCTCCGCGAGGAGCGGATGATCGCCATTGTCGGTTCGCGGAAAACGAGCGATTACGGCCGGCGCGCCGCGAAGGAATTCGCTGAGGAACTTATCCGCGAGCAGGTGGTGATTGTCAGTGGGTTCGCAAAGGGAATCGACACGGCGGCACACCAGGCGGCTTACGAAGCCGGCGGCAAGACGATCGCGGTGCTCGGCTCCGGGGTGGATGTAATTTATCCTTATTCGAATAAATCATTTTCAGAAGAACTTGTCGCGAGCGATCGGGGCGCGATCGTTTCGGAATTGCCGCTGGGCGCGAAACCGGACGCGAGGAATTTTCCGTGGCGCAATAGAATTGTAAGTGGGTTGGCGCGCGCAACCGTTGTGGTCGAGAGCGAAGTGCAGGGCGGCTCGATGATTACGGCCTCGCTCGCGCTCGATGAGAGCCGCGATGTGTTCGCTGTGCCCGGCGATATATATCGGAGTTCATCGAGCGGCCCGAATCACCTCATTCGCGAGAGCCGCGCGCGGCTGGCATCAAGTGGGGCGCAGGTACTTCAGGATTTAGGCTGGGCGGGTGAGACAGCGGCAAAACAGCCGAAGCCGGTGGACCGCGCGGGGCTTTCCATCTTCGAGGCGAGGATCATCGATGTGCTGGAAGCCGCCGGCGGACCGCTGCAAGTCGATGCACTCGCCGAGCGCGCGGGCTTGGATGTGCAGGATATTCTCGTCCAGCTCCTGACGCTGGAATTCAAGTCGATCGTCCGTCAAATGGCTGGAAAACAGTTTGTTTTGATGGGATAAATTCGTATGGAAAGATTTGAAGCACCAAATTCTTCCTCCCGGCGTTATCAGGTCTTCTTCGTGGGGGGATGTTTTTTGACCTTTGCCGCATCCTCGCATTTTTGATGGCCTTGCTCAATCCTGCATAGTGCTTTTACCACTTCACACCGTTTAGTAAGTCTTACTATCGTGGCAACGATTAAACGCAGCGAATTAATACACTTCTCGAAGGCGGCTTCGCGCGAAGACGTGCTTCATCTCGCGCCTTCCAGGCGAGCGGAACTCGTCGAGAGCGCACTAACCTCGCTCTACCGGATGACGAGTCAGGCTGACCGCGACGACCTTCTTTCCCTTGTGCAGACGATCATGCGCGATGATCCATCGGTCTCCACGCTATTCACGGATACGGCCTATGCGGTGTGTAATCGTCATTTGGTTGTTACATTTGTCAATGATATATTTCTGAACCGTTCCCACGTCGAATCGAAGGATTTGATCGGGAGGTCCCTCTATTTCGAGCGCGCCTATGAAGGCACACAAATCGAGCAACTCTATAGCATGGTGATGGAAACGCGCATGGTTGCGGACGCGCTGGTGCGGTATGTCGCTACGGCTTCTTCCGGAACCCCGTTCGATGGCTGGTTCGTCCTGGTCGTTATTCCGCTCGAGGATGGCGGCATTGGAATCCTCAGCCGCTATGCGAAAAAGCGGGAAGAGATCGCCGAAGAAGTTAACCCGGATCTTCCCGGCGCTCCTCGCTATATTGTGCTCAATGCCTGAGCATCGCGAATGCCTTGAGCGGGCCGTGGTGAAACCGAAAATGGGTTCCACGTTCACCGACAGCGCTTCGACGAAAGATACCACGCTGGCGAATAAGCCAGGACAGTTAGTGACCTACACACTCGTCGATACCACTCGAACCCTTGCCGGAAAATCAGGAGTCTATGTGTTCGACAACAACTTGGACACGCTCTATCAATACTACGAGTCGAATGGAGATCTTTCGATCTATGTCGATTTTTCTGCCGCGGGATACGATGCAGGTCAGGAATGGGTAACGTTCCCATTCGCGTCGCAAACAACAGCGAATATCACCACATTCAGCAAGCTGGTGGTCGATACGGTCACGATCTCGGGTAGCGTGCAGGGCTCAGGGACCGGAACCGATATTGTAAGCGGGCACTCACTCTCCGTCGAAAAAGCGACGCTGACGTCGCAGGCGAAGTCCATGCTGGTAGGAACGATCCCAGCCACGGTGCTTCTCCACTATGCTCCCTCGATTGGGCTCGTAACGTATCAAGACTTTACAGAGCAAGGCAGACTTTTCGGAACCAGCATTAGCGGTGGCACCACAAACTATCTGACGAGCTATTCGTTGAAATAAGCGAATATTTTCGCAGAGTTCAGAATGGGATGGAATGCATTCCATCCCATCACATTTTATAAATGCACATCTACTGTTAAAACAATGTTTCATGGCTCCTCCCAACTCGCGTTGCTATAGTAAGCGCCTTGAGCAAGTGCTCGTTATCGATACTGTTTCCAACATAGAGCGAAGGCGCAATGGTCGTACCATCTTAAGATGGATTCCCGAGCAGGTGACCGCGAAAGAGAAGGAGTTGTGGGAGAAGCTACGAGATGTGTCGAGCTTCGAGCCGAGAGCTTAAACGTTTTTTCTTCTGGGAGGCAGTAGCCGCGTCGAATTCAATATAAAGATCAGTTCCGAACTCACGTGAATCAACGCGGCAAGCAGGGGACTGAGCATCCCGAATGCCGCAAGGCCGACGCCGATACCATCCACCGTCAAGGTGCCGATGAAATTTTCTCGAATGATCGTGCGGCACCAGCGTGCGATTTTCACCGTCTCGACAAACTTCAGGAGATCGTTGCCGATGAGGACGACGTCCGCGCTCTCTCTCGCCACATCCGTTCCCGATCCCATCGCCACGCCGACATTCGCTTGCATGAGCGCGGGCGCATCGTTAATGCCATCGCCTACCATCGCAATGTTGCGTCCTTCCGATCTCATTCGCGCTATAGCTTCCGCCTTTTGATTGGGAAGGAGTTCGGCATGAACGGCATCGAACTCCAATTCGCTTTGCAACTCCTTCGCTACCGAAGCCGCGTCTCCCGTTAAGAGAACGGTTCTGAGGCCCATCCGGCGCAATGCCTGAATCGCGGTACGGGATTCGGGGCGCGCGACATCTTTCACGTCGATCGTTCCCAATAAGTTACCATCCTTGCCAACATAGAGCGCGCCCGTAGAATCCGCATCTTCGTGGCCGGTGGAGGCGACGATACCGTTCTCTCCGAGCCATTGTCTGTTTCCAACGACGATCTTCGACGCGCCCACCGCGCAGGCGACGCCACGGCCCGTCGCATAGTGAAAGTGATCGGGCGTGACTACGGCGATGTGCAATTCGGCGGCCTTAGAAAGCACTGCGCCGGCGAGGGGATGCTCCGAATTTTTTTCACAAATCGCTGCCGCTTCGACTACCTCTTCTGGAAATTTTCCAAAAGCGGGATAGACATGTGTTACGCGGGGCGTGCCTTCTGTCAGCGTTCCGGTTTTGTCAAATACGACGGTATCGATATTGCCAAGCGCTTCCAAATAAATTCCACCCTTGATGATGGAACCATGACGCGCGGCGCGGCCAATGGCTCCCAAAACCGCGAGCGGCGTACCGGCTGCAATACCACATGCGCCGGCAACGATAATAACGGAAATAGTGGAACGGGCATCGTGCGTGATGATAAAAGTAAGGGCCGCGCACGCCAGCGCGAAATAAACGAGGTAACCGGCAAAGCGGTCGGCCGTCTTTTGGATCGGCGCGCGCACCTGCTCCGCGTGCTCGACGGTCTCGACAATCTTTCCATACGCGGTATCGCGGCCAATGCTCTCCGTGCGGACGACGAGTGCGCCCGACTGATTCACCGTGCCCGCGAAGACCGGCGCACCTTCGGATTTTTCCGCCGGAATCGACTCGCCGGTAATCGCCGATTGATCGACGGAAGAAATTCCGGAAACGACGACGCCATCGACCGGCAACGCCGCGCCCGGTTTGATAAGTACCTCGTCGCCCGGATTTAGCTGCTCGATGGGGACGGTTCGGTCGCCTTCGGCTGTTCGGAGAACGGCCTCGCGCGGCATGAGGCTCATCAGATCTTTAATAGCATTTCTGCCTCGACCGACCGTCAGCCCTTCGAGCACTTCCGCGCCAAGCACGAAAAACATGATGACGAGCGCGGTGAAAAACTGCCCGATGACGAGCGCGGCCACGAGCGCGATTGTCATCGAAAGTTCCATCGTCATCCGCTTTTGGCGGAGATTTTCAAACGCCTCTTTCCAAATCGGCCAGCCGCCGATTGCAGTGGAAAGAATGCCGATAATGCTTACCTTAGCAAACGGCTCCCACACCCTCAGCCACACGGCAAGTGCCGCGAGCGCGACAAAGCCGATCCGTATCAGGTCGGCTTTGGCTACGTGGTGCTGTTCGGCAATTTCGGGTTGTTCCATTCTGCTTGTGCCATGGGACTTATGTGACCCATAGGACTAATGAGATGACATTATTTACAAAAGCCTATACGCCCCATTAGTTCCATCGGTCCCATAATCAATCCAGCATTATAGGTGTACGTTCACCGTCATAATTACGTTTCGCGGCTCTTCCCAGCTTGCGGCGCTGAAGTAAGCGCCTTTGAGAAGGTGCTCGTTATCGAAGATGTTGCCAACATTGAGCGAAGGCGCAATCGTTGTGCCCCCGGAAAAGTGAAACGTATATCCGCCACCAATATTGAATATCCACGAAGGGGTGGTGTGCTCGGCTTGGTTGAAATCGAAGAGGCTCGTTGCATACGGCAGACCCTCTGGGTTTCCATTTGTGAGTCCAGAGCCATAGATTCCGACCACATTCGCATACCAGTCGGAAGGTTGGTAATTGAGCGAGGCGACGACGGATAGCCGTTGATCGTGATCGAGATCGGTGGCGGCCCCGTCATCCAGAGGAGTAAGATAACCTCCTGTTACCGCTCCCACGCCATAGGCATGAATAATAGACGTATTCACATATCCGGAAAACGGTGTAAGGGGTGAACTATAGGAGAGTCCGAGTTCAACGCCTTTGGTATGAACCGTAGCGATATTGACTGGCGTTTTTACCGCGCTGTTTCCCACGGTAAAATCATCCACGCCTGGTGTCGCGTCCTTCTGGAAGTAATCGAGCTTGCTCCGAAGGCCAAAATCGAAGCTATGCGTATAGACGGCTTCGTAAAAATTATCGCGCTCGGCCAATGTTCCAACTGCCCCCGTATCGGCCTGACCTTCGATGGTGCGAAGTCCTTCGATGTTATTCGGCATAAAGAGCCTGCCATAGTAGAGGTACGCATAGTTGTTCTCATCGATCAGGAAATTCCATTTGATGCGCGGGCTGATCTGCGATTCATCCGGAATGCCAAACGCGGTATGTTCATCATACCGAACGCCGAGGTCGAACCGAGTCCATTCCATGGGATGAATCTCGGATTCGACAAACGCGCCAATATCGTGGCCCGAGAATGGCGTATTCACCGTTGGGCCGGCCACTCCCGCCGCATCGGCAGACGTGAAATTTTCCGTTCCCGAGGTCGTGCTCAGATTGAACCCGGCAGCATACATGAATTGATGCGACAGGCGATTGTCGTACTTCGTCCGAACGCCGAGCGTGGTAAAACTCCGGTTCTCACTGAGGTTATACAAGGTCGAATCGTTCAGGAACTGAAATGTGGGGACATCGATGGCTCCTGCATTGTATTTCAGACCACCTTCGCGCGCAAAGCCGGCAATCGTCAAATTGCTCTCATGATCGGCTTCCGAGGAAATCGTGCGGAAATAGGAGAGCGTCTGGAAGGCATTGGTGGTATTTTGATTATCGTCCTGCTGCCCGCCCACTTCCACGGAATCGAACGGCAATTGGTTTTGCGTCACGCCGTAGTTCAGATTGAGCGTCAGATAGTCCTTGTCGGAAAGCAAGTAATCGGCTTTGCCATAAAGGAAATAATCGAAGCCGTGATCGTGGAAGATCGTCTGGACTGGAGGGTCGATACGTCGATCGGTTTCCTGCCGGGAGCCGGAAAGGAACCATCCAAACTTGCCTTCGTGATCGCTCATCGAAAGCGATTGGCCGTTCATGTTTAGCAAGCGGTTATTGCCCGGTAGTAGCGTGTCTTTCGGGAGTGCGCTCGGTACATAGGTTCCTCCATAGGTGGAAGCATCAAGATGGAAAGCTCCGGTTGGGACACGCGTTTGCACATCGATGACTCCCGCAATTTGCCCGCCATACTCGGCCGGCCATCCTCCGTCGAGGAAGGTTGCTCGCTCGATGACTTGGGGATCGATTACTTCGTTCAACCCGCCGAATACTCCCAGCGGCACCGGCGCGCCGTCGACGTAATAGGTAAATTCCCCGTGCTGCCCGCGAATGTGGACTTCACCGGTTGGCGCTCGCGCCGCGCCGAGCAAGTTCTCTTGTATAAGCTGCGTCATGCGGGCCGTGGGGGGAGCATGATACGTTTCTGCTTCGAAGATTTGGTTACCGGTTGACATATCGACGGTGGTGATGGCCGGCTCGCGATATCCGGAGACGGTGACTTCCTTCCCGCTTTCGAAAAGGGTGATGGAATCGAAGGTATGTGATTCATCGATTACGAGCGTCGAGTCTTCGTAATCATTATAGCCAACTGAGCGGACGACGAGCCGGTAGGTGCCGGGAATGACGTCTGTAAAGTGAGCATGTCCTTCAAGATCGGTCACGTGTCCACGAACAAGTGCGGTTCCACGATAAAGCGCTACGCGCGCAAGATCGAGCGGCTGCTGGTTGGTGCCATCATAGACAAGGACGGAAAAATCGATGCCCTGCGGCGGCTCCGTTTTTACCGGCTTTGCCGAGGCCGGCCGTGAACAAATTAACGTGATTGCCGTGGCAATCAGGAAAAAAAGAAATGCGACGAGGGCCAGCTTGTGCCGGCGAAAAAAATCAGAATAATACATAACGTGCAAAAATTTTTGTGAGAAATACGAATAATCGGGCCACGATTACTTCGTGAACCCTGTAGGCCGCAGCCTGGAGGCACACGGCTGAGGAATCGCGTTAAAAAGGGAGTTTAGAGAGAGGGCGGGGCGCGGCCTCGGGCGTGGAGAATAACCGGAGCAAATGGATAGGCTTCCGGGAGGACAATAGCCTCAACTTGAAGGACGGTAAGCGGTGGTAAAACGGGTGGATCCGGAGCACCGAGCGCGGTCGTGGCCTCGAGTTCACAGGCAGTGCAGGGTGCCGAAATGGTGGCGCCGGCATTTTCGGGGCCTTCCGTATGGAAGAAATCGCTGCCGGTACGCGCGGTGATGGCCAGAAAAAGGAGCGCGGAGAGCACATGCACGGAAAAACCGCGCCGCAAAAATCCTAATCCCGTTCGATGACGAAGTCTCACGACTCTTAAATAGACTAAAAAGGAATTAATCCATAACGCTGCGCGGAATGAAATGTTTCTCTCTTCCAATGCTGCATGTGTGAGGCGAAATGGTGTTTCGCCCTCGTGGTTGTTTTATGTCGAGGCCGAAATACCATTTCGGCCCACACCCCTTTTCATTCTCAATTCTTCATTCCAAATGCGATCGATTTGGTCTTCGCTTTGCCCTTGCATGATTAGTCGGTTTTTCATTATGCTTTCCTTTACCTTTCAATATGGCTCGATATGGCGACGCGCGGCGGCGATGGCGATCGATTTGGTTGTCCTGGCCGTGATTGGCGCAGTGATGTTCGAGCCGATATCGGACGTGCTTGGAATTACGGCGCTGCATGAAACGGCTCACCATGTCCCATTTTCAATAGATATTATACGCGCGTATGGCGCGTGGGCCGTGTCAATGTTTTTCGTCTCGTGGCTGTATTTCGCGATCATGGAATCGTCACGAAAGCAGGGGACGATAGGCAAGCGGCTGATGGGCCTTATGGTCTTTCGGTCGGATGAGGCGCGGTTGAGCTTTCGCGAAGCATCGATTCGCTTCTGGGCTAAAGTGTTATCCGTCATGACCGGTTTTTTGGGATTCTTCCTGGCCCTGGCCGGAAATAAGCGGCGGACACTACACGACCGGATTGCCGGGACGATGGTACTTCAAGCCCGCCCGGAAGCAGAATCTTCGCTCTGAAAAGCCGAACTATCGCCCTGAAAAATTAGTATAGTATCATGGTAACATCAGGGCTGTTCCCGGTGTCGCTCTGGTAAACGGTGTCATGGCTATTCGAACTCGCTTCACGCATCGCCCACGATGCTTCATTCCGCTGGTTTTCGTCTTTGCGGCGATTTCCGTGCTCCGGATTTCTCCGGCGCGCGCGCAATGGCAGGTGGTGAAAAGCTTCGGGGTGGAAGTCAGGAGTGTCTATTTTCTCGATCAACAAGGCGCGGCGGCAACTGGCTTTGCCGGGCTGGCAAGCGGTGCCATTTGGCGGACGACGGATAATGGCCAGAAGTGGAATCAAATGCTGACACCGAATAAGTCATTGCAGATCACCGATTTTGCATTCAGCAATACGATGATGGGCTGGTGTTCCGCTCGACGATCGGATGATTCTTCAGGCGAAATATGGAAGACGACGAATGGCGGGTTGACCTGGGATTCGATATATAAAGGCGGCGCATTCGTTTCGATTGCCTACTCACCATCAAGCGGGATTCTTGTTGCGCCTTGCTGGAGCTATACGGGAGATCCCTCTGTCCAATCGACCAATAGCGGCGCTACCTGGAATTCATTTGCTCCTGCCTCGCATAATGGTGCGACCTTTAGTGGTTTGAATGGGGTGGTTGGGAATTTTCATGATCCCACATCACTCTATAGCCCCAATGATGGGGCGACTTGGAGTGCCGCGAACGGTCTGGACGAAGAAGCATGGGCGCCGCATGGCATTCCTGGAACCAACATCTTTGTCGCCGCGACGGACTATGATTCATCCATTTTTTTATCCACGGACGGTGGTGCATCCTGGACGGTGAGATATACGTTCCCTTTTAGCCCTCCGCTTACTGGCTGTATCATGGGAACCGTTGCCAAAATGCTCTTTGTGCAAACGGAGTATCATGGATGTTATTTTTCGAGCGACACCGGGAAGAGTTGGACCAGCATCTGCGGCCCGAAGAACAGCCGCGATACTCGCTTCTATGCGATCGGGAAAGCCATCTTTGCGGGTGATTTCAATGGCAATATGTGGTACACGCCCGACGGCACGTCAAATACCAATCCGGTGCTCGGTTTGGAAAAAATGAGTATCAGTTTTTCCGGCGTTCGATGCGCGACCTATGATTCGGTGCTTCGTTTTTATTATGGCGCGGGATGCGATACCGCCGTGCTGACGAAGGCGCAGATTCTTACCGGTGGAGTGGAATTTTCAACGGGTGCAATTTCGCTCCCACAGGCATTCAGCGGGATGGATAGCCTCGGAATTCTTTATACTCCGAGTCCGTCGCTTCACGATACGGGAACGCTGCTGCTCGAATTCAATCTTGCCGGACGGGTCGTCGATACCACCATCCATCTCTATGGCACGGGCCAGAGCTCATCGAGTTTAACACATGTCGATTCGCTCGTGATGTCGAATCCGTATGCCTGCATGACGGGCGATACTTCGATCGTCATTCACAATTTGTCCTGCGACACATTGACCTTGTTCCGAGCTACGATCGACAATCCGCCGATGTTCCAACTATCTCCCCTCAAGCTGCCTATCAAAATTGCTCCGCGCGATTCCATCGTTATCTCGGTAATAGCCACGGGAGGGCAGGATGGCTCTTTTCATACGTTCCTGAAAATAACGACCTTGACTTCGGGTGGTATTTTAACGACCGATTCGATTTCCATCGCGTTCAATATACTGCAGGGCGCGGAAGCGCTTTTTAGCAAGTTCGATCTTCCCGTGCTCGATGCGTGCCATCCCGTCGATACGGGATTCTCCATTTCGGCCACGCCATGCGATTCGATCGTCATCCTGAGCGCGACGCTCAGCGATACTTCCATCCTCCATTTGGGCGCGCTTACCTTCCCATTCTCGATCAAGGCAGCGGGTGAGATGAATCTGCCGGTCCATATTACTCCGGGAGCGAAGGGTACCGACCAAACGCTTCTGCATCTGCGATATGTGAGTGGTCAGACCATTATCGATACCACGATTACACTGACCGCGCAAGTACTCTACAATGTTCCACTCCATGTCGATTTGGCCGATAGCGCTTTCGATCTCGGAAGTGCCGGCGTGCCATGCGTGACCGCTTCCCGGTGGATTACGTTCCATAATGGGCTCTGCCGCGATCTTACGATCGATCGGATTTCCTGGGTCAGTGCAAACAGCCCGTTTTCGTTCGATCCCATATCATTGCCCGATATGCTGGCAATCGACACGGGGATGGGCGCGGTACACGATGTCGATTCCATTCTCGTTCATTTCAGCCCCACATTGGCGGGCACGGAATCGGATCAGCTTCGCGTCACGCTCGATATGAATGGCATACAGTTCGATACCGTCCTAACCATTTCCGGTACCGGTGTTCAGGCTTTTCGCGATACTTTGCTTACTCCGGCGCTCGCGTATGACTCTATCGCGGAGTGCCTTTCGAGCGAACAGGACGGAGCTTTGCTCGATCTCTCCTGCGATAGCATCGTTGCGACTTCGGCTTCGATAGGGGGCAATCAGGGATTTTCCGTTATCGGTCCCATATTTCCAGCGGCGCTTCAATATGGCGATACGCTTCGTGTGCAATTCCAGCTTCAGCCAATTCAAATTGGACTTGCTTCCGATGAAGCCATCGTGACTCTGCACGATTTCCGCAACGACAGTAATTATGCCGATACGATTGCACTAACGGGCTTTGCCCTCGCGGGCCGCCATGCGCTCTCGTTAAGCAATTCCAATTTCTCCGTGCCTTCGATCGCGCCCTGCTCCGTGCTCGATTCTTTCCTTGTGGTGACCAATCGTGGCTGTGACAATGTTATCATCAAGGATACAACGCTTACCGGTTATCCTGGAATTCGATTGTTGTCCGGTGTTTCCCTTCCGCTTACCATCGCTCCGGATAGTTCCATTCGCATTCCGTTCCGGATCGTGCCGAACAGGGATTCGCTGGAGAGCACGCTCCTTTCTTTGCAAGGGCAGAATATCGATACCAGCATAAACTTTACCTATGCGGCGCTTCCGGGTTCGCCCGCGCTCACCCTTTCCGTACCAGATTCTGTTTTTGCCACGCGGCCCTGCGAGCCGGTTTCGAAGACATTTTGGATCGCAAATACGGGCTGCGATTCGCTGATTATCGACTCCCTCGTTTTAATTCGCTATCTGGGAGAGGACCAGTTCTCGCTGCCGGGAATTTCTTCGCTTCCGGTTATTCTTTCGCCCGGCGATTCCGAATTTGTAACAATTACGTTCGATCCGAATCAAAGCGGGGATGAGCAGAGCAAGCTAATGATCTCTGCTCGGAATGCGGGATTTGCTCGCACCATCGATCTTTCGGGTACGGTCATCGGCACGGTACCAACCGCGCGCACCGCGCTCGAAGCAGCCGATGGTTCCAACCAATGTTCCGGCACCGTAAACAACCTGACTTCTGTCGTTGCGAAGCTCCTCGATGATATTGGTGACTCTACGCAGCTGACGACCGTGGCAATTACGCTTCATGCGAATTGGGATTTGCTAACGCCGTGGAGTTTCTCGCCCGCGACGGGATGGAGCGTTCTGGATACGAGTACTTTGCCCGATGGCGATTTCCAAATTCGCATTCACCATGATGTTGCGGGGGCAGTTCTCGCCGGGACGCCGCTCGTTATCACCTCCTTTTATATTACCGTCAGCGATAGCACCGCCTGCGACATAGGATTGACAGGCATTCGCTTCAACGATACTTCCGCGAATTACGAAGATTGTGTGCTTTCTTCCATAGCGATGCCGGACGGCGTACACTTCACCGAGATGGATACCTGCGGCACGCCCGAGCTGCGCGGCCTGATGGAAAATCGGCTGGCGCTCAAAATTATATCGGTCATTCCAAATCCGGCTTCGGTTGAGGGTGACGTAGCGCGAATAAATGTGACCTTCGATCTTGCGCGAGCGGGAAATGTCGGGATAATGGTCCGAGATGAACTTGGCCGCGAATGCTTCCATACTGTTCAACCTTTCACTTCGGGAGTACAAACCGCTTCCCTGCAAGTGCCCGGCGTGTCGGAAGGAATGTATTTTATCCAACTGGAATCGGATGGTCAAACGGCGGAAGCAAAAGCAATCGTTCAGAATGCCGGAGCAATTTCGGCGAAGTGAGAACAATGACAGAAGTGAAGAACATACTTTCGGTACTTGCAATAGCAAGTATTGCTCTTTTAACTTCCTGCTCGAAGCAGGAGCAGGTGCAACCGGGCGATACGTCGCAAGCTGCCGCAGCGGCGATGAAGCAGGGCGAGGGTAAGGCGGTCCTGCTAAAAGCGGACACCGCCGCGAAAACCGTCACGCTTGACCACAATACCATTCCCGGCATCATGGACGCGATGACGATGGAATATCCCGTCTCGGACCCCGCGCTGCTTCGCGCCGCGAGCGTTGGAGATTCCGTCACCTTCACGCTCGAAGACCGGGGCGATGGTAATTATTTAGTGACACGGATAACGCCGATGAAGAAGTAGCATGATCGAATCAAGAAAAGAGTTCGTAAAAACACCAGTAGCATGGGATCCAATAAGTGGAACGAGGTTCGGCACACCGCTCGTTAGTCATAAGTCATCCACTCGTTACTCATGAAAGTCCAACTTCTCGACATTTGCCATGCCCGGAGCGGCGATAAAGGCGACGCGGCAAACATCGGTCTGATCGCGCGCGAAGAGCGATTTTATCCGATCATCAAAGAAAAAGTTACGCGCGCCGCGGTGAAAAAGCATTTCAAAGGAATTTGCTTTGGCCCGGTCGAGCGGTTCGAGCTCCCGAATCTTTGGGCACTGAATTTTCTTCTCCACAATACGCTGGGCGGCGGAGGCACGGTCAGCCTCAAGCAGGATGCGCAAGGCAAGACACTCGCGGCCGCGTTGCTGCGAATGAGCATCGATGTGCCCCCATCGGTCCTTCGAGCGCCGGGTGGGAAGGCTGCCGCCGGCAAAACTCGCATTCGGTCCTCAAACTAATTGGAGCATTTTGGAAATCGTCGTCTGAGGAAATGTTATGGTCATGCAATGTTCATGGCTATCGTGGTTGTGTTTGCCTTTGCAGGTTGCTCTTCCAGCACGCCGCCCGTGCAGTCCGGCCAGTCGTCGCCACTTCCAACCGGAACCTACAATTACCAGCTTAACGTAGCCAATCTTCGCCCGCTCGATACATCGAGCGCTCGCTATGTGCTCTGGTTTCGAAGCCTCGGAGATACAGCATGGTACGCCAAGCCGCTGACGAAATGGACCGTCGGGGTGAACTCGCTCGATTTTCTTGGCACTATTCAACTCCCTCATGAGCCGGATTCGATCGTGTCGGCGTTTGTTTCTATCGAACCTTCCGCGGTTCCGGCCAATCCATCGAGTATCCTTATGACGGGCGCGTTTGACACGGTGACCGATTCGGCTTTTATCAATGCGGCGAATGCCGGTGGCGCAGGGGATTATTCGAACGCCAAAGCATCAGTGACTTTCACGACTAAATCGCCCGATACCAACCAGGCGAAGTCCGAATTCTATCTAATGGATTTCATCCAGGGCATTCCAATTTCAAGCGTTTCCAATCTTCCTGTTCCACCGCAGGGATGGAGTTTCGGCCTATGGGTGCTCGATTCGAATTTTTATCCGCTGCATCAATTCTTTTATGGAACCTTCACGAACACGGATAGCTCGGATGTCCATCCAACGAATTTCGACTATCCGTTTCCCGGCGGATATTATCCTCGTCCGCTGAACGATCCCGGCGCCCGGCTTGAAATCACGCTCGAACCGGATTTTGCCATTCAGGGCAATCATCCCAATGCTCCTTCCACGCTTATCGTGTTTTGGGCTCGCCTCCGGCAGTTTATCGACTATAACGATACGCTGAACCTTACGAATGCCTGGAGTTCCTCCGCGCCTCACGGAATTTTGAAATTGACGAAATAACAGCTTCGCATTCTTCCATTGGAGGTAACTTACTTCCAGAACTAGTCACTTACCAGCGGACTGGTATTCGTATGACTTCATCGTCGTTGTGCAGCAGGTCGATCGAACCGAATAGCCGGTAGCCATTGGGCGCTTGGGGTGCGACATTATCGGCTTGCAATTCGACCGATTGTGATTGAAAGGGCGGAAGCGAAAGTTGCGCGGGACTGCCCGAAAGATAGGTCCCGTGTTGCATGAACCGCTGCTCGACGATATGCAAATGCCAGGGATGCGGACGGTCTGGAAGCGCGATCGCTCCGCGAATAAAGAGAATGTATTTATCGGTAGCGCCGCCGGCGGACGTGTCACTACTTTCATGATGGTCGAAGAATACCGGAACGATCTTCTTGCTGTAATCGAAGGCTGAGTTGAAAACCGCGTTCGAATCGGGCCGGAGCACCTGGCAGGCAATGTCAGTAAAGAGATCGTAATCTTCCGGTGGAATCGAGATACGGAAGAGCACGC
>Ga0307374_10005059_pt1 | contig 21579 bp, 22 predicted proteins | sample OX3MG_FD_202532 | JGI IMG/M metagenome (GOLD analysis project Ga0307374, IMG submission 202532) | Soil microbial communities from Risofladan, Vaasa, Finland - OX-3 | ecosystem: Environmental > Terrestrial > Soil > Coastal area > Acid sulfate soil | place: Finland: Risofladan, Vaasa | collected...
GCGACGTGCACACGCTTGGCGTGCTCGGGGCCGGATTCATGGGAGCCGGAATTGCCGGCGTGGCCGCGCAGCGCGGCACCGTGGTGCGTCTCAAGGACACCGATACCGCGCGGGTCGGGAAGGGACTCGCCGCCGTGTACGAGGTGCTCCACGAGCCACTCGCCAAGCACCGCATCACCCGCCAGGAGTTCGCCGACCAACTCAGTCTGGTGAGTGGCACCACGGCGTACTCCGGTTTCGGCAACGCCGAGTTGGTCATCGAAGCGGTGTTCGAGGACCTCGACCTCAAGCACCGCGTGCTCCGCGAGGTGGAGCCGGCCATGGCCTCCGACGCGGTGTACGCCTCGAACACGAGCACCATTCCCATCGCCCGCATCGCCGAGGCGGCGTCCCGCCCCGAGCGCGTGCTGGGCATGCACTTCTTCTCCCCCGTGCACCGCATGCCACTGCTCGAGGTCATCGTAACGCCGCGCACCGACAAGGCGGCGGTCGTGACCGCGGTGAATTACGGTCGCGCGCTCGGCAAGACCGTCATCGTCGTGCACGACGGGCCCGGGTTCTACACGACGCGAACGCTCTCGGCGTACATCAACGAAGCCGGGATCCTGCTCGACGAAGGCGCGGCCATCGAGTCCATCGACCGGGCGCTGGTCGAGTTCGGATTCCCCGTGGGCCCGATCACGCTGCTCGACGAAGTGGGCATCGACGTCGGCGGCAAGGTCGGGCTCGTGCTCTCCGAGGCGTTTGGCCGCCGGATGGCGGCGTCGCAGGCGCTGACCCGCGTGGTCGAGTCGGGGCGGACAGGACGCAAGGGCGGTTCGGGGTTCTACCGGTACGATAAAGGGGGCACGAAGGGCGCGGTGGACCCCATGGTGTACACCTTGTTCGGGGCCGGCGACGCACGGAATCCCATACCGAGTGGGGAGATCTCCGAGCGCTGCGCGCTCGCCATGGTCAACGAAGCCGCCCACTGTCTGCAGGAGGGCATCCTCCGCTCGCCCCGTGACGGCGACATTGGCGCCGTGTTCGGCATCGGCTTCCCGCCCTTCCGGGGCGGCCCGTTCCGCTACATTGATAGCTTGGGCGCCGATGAAGTCGTGCGCCGCCTCGAGGACCTGCACGGCCGCTTTCCGGCCCGGTTCGCACCGGCCGAGTTGCTTGTCGACATGGCCCGGGCGCGGCGCCGGTTCTACCCGGCCGAAGGCAAACCGGTATGACGCCTCATTCCGTCGAGGTGCTGTGACTCCACCCCTGGTGGTAAGGTCTGAGCCATATGGATGGAAGCGCTGACGCGCTGATCGTCGAGCGGGTGCTCGCCGGTGACGTGGAAGCGTTCGCGACGCTCGTCGAGCGGTATCGCGACCGCTGCATACGCTACGCGATGCACATGCTCGGCAACCGCGAGGACGCGGACGAAGTGACGCAGGACACGTTCGTACGGGCGTACCGGTCGCTCGGCAGGTGCGAGGATCCGGAACGGTTCGGGGCTTGGCTGTTTCGCATTCTGGTCAACCGCTGCCGGACGGCGGGAGCGCGGCGGGCGCGACGCGCCCGCACGTTCCTCGACGATGAGGCGGCCCTGCTCACGGCGGCGGAAGAGCACCCGGCCGAGCAGTGGGCATGGCGGGAGGAGATCGAGCGGGCGCTGGACGAATTGCGGCCGGAACAACGCGAAGCGTTCCTGCTCAAGTATGTCGAAGGATTGGGCTACGACGAGATGGCGGAGTTGACGGGCGTCGGCGTATCGGCGCTCAAGATGCGGGTGATGCGCGCGTGTGATCGGCTGCGCGTGCTGTTGAAGGAGGCTCGTAGTGCGTGAGATGAACCGGTCCCGGCTGGACGACATGGTGACGCACCTGCGCCGCCCCGTGCCCTGCGCCCCGTCGTTCGATGCGCGCGTGATGCGCGCCATTCGTGCGGTAGCGCGCCAGCCGTTGCGCATCATCACGCCCTTCGTGCCGCGCTGGCGGGTCTGGTCGGCGTTCGCTGCCGTCGCCGCTGGCATGCTCGCCGTCGCCGTCCTGCCGTCCGTACGCCGGGTCCAGGGCCACCCGGTGCAGTTCGTTCTCGTGGCGCCCGACGCCAAGACCGTCCAAGTGGTGGGCGACTTCAATGGCTGGGACGCCCGCCATGCCGCATACGCCGCCGAGAATCGCGGTGGCGGCGTGTGGTCCGTGACCGCGCCCATCCCCCCAGGGCACCATCGCTACGCCTTCGTGGTAGACGACTCCCTGTGGGTTCCCGATCCCGCCGCGCCCCGAGTGGCCGACGAAGACTTCGGACTGCCCAACTCGGCCTTGGTCGTCGAAAACACGCCTTGATGCGGTGGCGGTGGTGCGTGCCGGCGATGTTGTTCCTCGCCACGGCGGCTTCGGCACAACGCAGTCAATTGGCGCGCCTCGACTCGGCGCTCGATCCGGCGACGCGTGTGGCCGTCCTTGCCGTCGTCGACTCGGCACGCGTCGCCAGACTCCCCGCCGACGCGCTCATCAATAAGGCGCTCGAAGGCGCGGGCAAACGCGCCGACGGCCCACGCATCGTGGCCGCCGTGCGCGCACTGGCCGGTGAAATGCGCGTGGCCCGGGGTGCGCTGGGCACGGGCTCCCGACCCGATGAGATCACGGCCGGTGCACACGCGCTGCATGCCGGCGTTGCCCCGGCCCAGCTCACCCGGGTGCGCCGGTCCGGGGTGGGCCGCGAACTCTCGACGCCGCTGATGGTGCTCACCGACCTCGTCGCCCGTGGGGTGCCCCCGGCCACGGCGTCGTCGGTGGTCATCATGCTGGAGCGGGCCGGCTTGCGCGACGCGGATTTCACGGCCTATCAGCGCAGCGTGCGTCAGGATATCGAGAGCGGCGCCGCGCCAGCGGTGGCCGCGACCACGCGGGCGCGCGGCGCGAGCCTCCGCGGCCGCGGCTCGTCCGCGCCCCGACCCGAGTCCTGAGCGCTCCCTAGACCGTAACGGCGCGAACAGGGTACAATTCCCCTGTCCCTGCGCCCGTTTCTCCATTCCGTGAGACGCACCATGGCCCGTTCGTACCCTCGCGTTCTGGCGCCGCTTGCTGCGGCCGTCCTTGCCGCCTGCGGCGGCGCTGGCGCGCCTCCCGCCGGAGGCCCCACCCCCCGCGGGGGGCCGCGCACCGAGCGCATCGGCCGCGGCGCCGAGGCGGTCGCCGCGGTGAACGTGCATGCCATCTATCCCACGAACTTCACCAACCGGCGGCCGCTCACGCGCGCCGAGCGAACGTCCTTCACCGAGACGTCGCACTACGATGACGTGATCGCGTTCATCGATTCGCTCAAGACGCTGGACAGCAGCCAGATCGCGACGGGCGACATCGGCAAGACGAGCGAAGGTCGCGAGATCCCCTACGTCGTTGCCTCCCGCCCGCGCGTCGCCACCGCCGCCGAGGCCAAACGCCTCAACCGGCCGATCGTCTACGTGCAAGCGGACATCCATGGCGGCGAGGTGGCGGGGAAGGAAGCCATGCTCGCCATGTTGCGCGAGCTGACGGCGGACAAGAACCCCAACGTGCTCGACTCGCTCGTGCTGATGGTCGTGCCGATCTACAATGCCGACGGCAACGACAGGTTCGGCCCGCAGGCCGTCAACCGGCCGTCGCAGGACGGCCCGGAAATGATCGGCCAGCGCGCCAATGGACAGGGTCTGGACCTCAACCGCGACTACATCAAGGCCGAAGCCCCGGAAACGCGGGCCTCGCTTCGCATGTTCGACAGCTGGGACCCCGACGTCTTTGTCGACCTCCACACCACCGATGGCACGTACCACGGGTACGCGTTGACCTACGCGGGATCGCTGAGTCCGGCCGCCAAGTTCACCGGGCCGTTCACCATGGACACGCTGTTGCCGGCGGTGCGGCGCAACCTGCTGGCCCGCGAGCGCATCCAGACGTTCGACTATGGTAACGTGGAGACGCCCAAGGGGCTCCCGCGCGGCTGGTACACCTACGATTCGCGGCCACGCTACGGCACCAACTACTACGGCCTTCGCGGCCGCATTGCGGTGCTCGGCGAGGTCTATTCGCACGATCCGTTCCGCACCCGCATCAGTTCCACCTACGCGTTCGTCGGCGAGTTGTTGTCGCTGCTCGCCGCCAATAAGGACGAGATCGTGGGGGTGGCGCACGAGGCCGACCGCATGACCATCGCCGCCGGCACCACCCCGGCCGACGCGCCGTACATCTCGCTCCGTTCCGAATACACGCAGCACCCGAGCTACGCCGACATCATTCTGGAGGACCTCGGCAAGCTGCCCGACAGCACGGAAAAGCTCCCGGGCGTGACCCGCGGCTACAAGCGCATTGGCAAGTTCCACACCGAACGAATGCCGGTGTACGACCGCTTCGAATCCACGCTCGAACGGCGCATGCCGGTTGCCTACGCCTTCGGACCCGAGCAGCAGGCCCTGGTTGAACGGCTCCAGCTGCACGGCGTGTTCGTGGAGCAGTTGGTGGACTCGCTGAACGTGGCGGCCGAGCGGTTCGGCATCGACTCGGTGGTGCGGAACGCCACCGAGTTCCAGGGGCACCACGAAGAGCGCTTGGCGGGGCTCTGGTCGTCACTGGCCGTGACCCTTCCGCCCGGCACCTACGTCGTGCGCGAGGCCCAGCCCCTTGCCATCCTCGCCATGTACCTGCTCGAGCCGGAGAGCGACGACGGGTTCACGACGTGGAACGTGATGGACCCGTGGATCGGCCCGGGTCGGAACTATCCCGTGCTGCGGATCGTCGAGCCGTTCGGGGTGAACGCGCCGCTGCGGCCGGTGAAACCCTGACGACAACGGCCCGCGCCGGCGCGCGGGCCGTCTATTTTTCGGGTAGTCCCGTGCCTTCGACTTACTGAGGTCGCATGTTCCGCTCCACCCTCCTGTACCTGTCCAATCAGCCGCGCGTGTTCCGGTTCGTCCGCAAGAATCGGCTGGCCAAATCGTTCGCGCGCCGGTTCGTGGCAGGCGAGCGACTCGACGACGCGATCGAGGCGGTGCGCGCCCTCAATGCGAAGGGCATCTCGGCTTCGCTCGATCTTCTCGGCGAGAGCGTGTCGAACGAGCGCGAGGCGCGCGCCGCCCGCGACGAGTACCTCACGATCCTCGACCGCATCAATGAGAGCGGGCTCGATGCCAACGTATCGCTCAAGCCCACCGCCATGGGACTCGACATCTCCGAGGAGTTGTGCGTATCGATCCTGTGGGACGTGCTGGAACGGGCCCAGCGGTACGGCACGTTCGTGCGCCTCGACATGGAGTCGAGCGTGTACACCGAGCGCACGCTGCGCCTGTTCGAGGAGCGGCTCTACCCGAGCTTCAAGCAGCATGTGGGTATCGTGCTGCAGAGCTACCTCTACCGCACGCTGGCCGACGTCGAGCGCGCCCTGGAGATCAAGTGCCGCGTCCGCCTGTGCAAGGGCGCGTACAAGGAACCGCCGGCCGTGGCGTACCCCGACAAGAAGGACGTGGACGCCAACTACGTGAAGTGCCTTGACGCGTTGCTCGAGCGCGGCACGTATCCGGCCGTCGCCACGCACGACCCGGCCATGGTGGCCGAGGCCAAACGCTTTGCAACGGAACGGGGCATCGCCACCGACCGGTTCGAGTTCCAGATGCTCTACGGCGTCCGTCGCGATCTGCAGGACCAACTCGTGCGCGAGGGGTACCGCCTGCGGGTGTACGTGCCGTTTGGCACGCAGTGGTATCCGTACCTCATGCGGAGGCTGGCCGAGCGTCCGGCGAACGTCGCCTTCATCACCGGCAACGTCCTGCGCGAAATGGTTGGCGTCCGACGTTGATCATGGCCGGACAATTCCTTCCCGCCGATCACGCCAAGGGCGACGCCAATACGCTCGGCGGGTACATGGCCGTGCACGACCGGCCCGCCGCGTTCGAAGGGTCGGACGGCTTCTCGTACAGTGTCGAGATCGCCACCGATGAAACGAGTGACCCGGAGCGCCCGTTCGGCGCCTACCTGCTGTTCGTACAGTGGGCGCGCATCGGCGCGGCATCGCCGCTGGGCCACCTCGAGACCGACTTCCTGGCGCGCGCCGAATCGGAGCGCACGGCGCGGGACGCAGCGGGCGCGATAGCGCTGGCCGAGGTGAAGCGAACGCTCGACGCGCTGATCGCCGGGCGCGCGGCTGGCGCCCCGGCCCGCCGGTGGTGGGACGCGACTCGCGCCGACGACGCCGGATCGCCGTGATCGACACGGACGCGTTGACTGGTACGGTCACGCAGGGGACCGGCGGGGTGTGGCGCGTGCTCACACCGGACGGATTGATGCATGAGGTGTCGCTGCGCGGCCGGCTGAAGAAGGCCGACGTGGGGCGGCGCGCCGGCGGGACGATCCGGCGCGACACCGAGGCGGCGGCACAGGAGACCGTCAAGCTCGCCGTGGGCGACCGTGTACGGTTGGAGCGCGACGAGCGCGGGCAAACGCTGGCCATCGCCGAGATCCGGCCGCGCACCTCGCGCCTGGCCCGGCGCGCCCCCGGGGGGGCGCGCGGCGAACGCGTGATCGCCGCGAACGTGGACCAGGTGGTGGTCGTGTTCGCCGCGGCCCGCCCGGACCCGCACCCGCGCATGATCGACCGGTTCCTCGTCATCGCCGAGGCCAATGGGCTCTCGGCACGCATCGTGGTGAACAAGGTGGATCTGGTGGGGCTCGACGAGGCGCGCGCGCGGTTTGCCGCGTATCCCCGGGCCGGGTATCCCATGCATTTCACGAGTGCGAAGCGGGGCGACGGGTTGGAGGAGCTGCGGGACGCTCTGGGCGGGCGCACGTCGGTGCTCACGGGTCCGAGCGGGACCGGAAAATCGTCGCTGCTCAACGCCCTCTTTCCGGGACTCGACTTGCGCGTGGGCGAGATCAGCGCCTCGGTCAACAAGGGACGCCACACCACGGTGGGGGCGCTGCTCCATCCGCTGCCCGCGTCGGTGGGAGGGTTCGTGGTCGACACGCCAGGGCTGCGCGAGGTCGGCATGTGGGAACTGCCCGCGGAGCGGCTGGATCAGTGTTTTCCCGAGATCCGGGCACGCCGCACGCAATGCCGGTTCGCCGATTGCCGGCACGGTGTGGAGCCCGACTGCGAGGTGCGCGCCGCCGTGGAACGGGGCGACGTGAGCGTCGAGCGGTATGAAAGTTATCTAAAGCTCTCGGAGGAGCTGGCCGAGGAGAAGGGGGAGTGGTAGGGGGAACTGCCCGAACGAGCGTCGAGAGATCAGCGAACGCGCGCCAACACAACGGCCCCCGAGCCAGAGACTCGGGGGCCGTTGTCCTACCATTGCCGTCTAGTGCTTCATCAGGATCAGGAACTTGGACGTGGCCCAGAACTTCTCCGGTTGGGTGATGTGGAGCCCGCCGACGATCTTGTTGTCCCGCGTCTCGAACGCCTTGGCGTATTGCGGGTCCTGGTGTGTGAAGATCAGATATTCACCGTCTGGCAGCGTGAGACTCGTGTCCTTGGTGATGTCGATGCGAGTGAATGCCGTGGGGTCGAGCGACAGCACCGGCACCACCGGGCGGTTGCCCACCAGCCAGAACGACCTGCGGCCTTGCTCCATGAGCACGCCCATCTTCACCAGGTCGTCGCGCGTCCCCGCCACGTAGTAGGCGGTGTTCTTCTGACGCGTGAGATCGGTGACCGTGTCGGTGAGCGCCGCCTTGACCGAGGTCAGCGTGTCCACGCTGCCCTTGAGTGACGCGATCTGCACGTTCTGCGAATCGACGATCGCCTGGAATTCCTTCTTCTGCTGATCCACCGTCTGCCGGAAGTCGGCGATCGTCTGCTCGTACTGTGCGATCTGCTGCGTCAGGGTGGAGTCGTGTTTGGACAGCGAGACCGCCTGCACCCGCAGTTGGCGGAGCCGAGCGTCGGTGGCATCGAGCCGCTCCACGAGGGTGTGGATCTTGGTGATCACCTCCTCGCGGTCCTCCTTGATCTTGGTGGCCTCAGCCGGTGTCGCGAGCGCCGTGGCCGTCTTCGCCTTTGGCATGCTGCGAGCCTTGGCGATCTCGGCGTTGATGTCGTTCACGAACTGCGTCGAAACCAGCATGTCGTTCAGCAGCTGGTTCTTCACGTTGAGGAGCGAGTCCTGGCGCAAGGAATCCGCCTTGGCCAGCTCGACGAGCTGTTGCTTGGCTTTGGTATCACAAGCGAACAGCGCTGGGATGAGTAATACGAGTGCGAGTCTCTTCACGGGTACGGCCCCCCTTGGGGGTGGTTTGGGGTTACCAGCTGCCACGTTCACCGACCATCTGAATGACATTCGCCAACCGGTCGGCGGCGTGCCGCCAATTGGTTTCCACCGCGCGTTGCGCGGTGTCCGGCCGACCGTCGTCGATAGCGGCGATGATCGCGTCGTGCTCCTCGACCGAGGATCGAATGTCCCCGGTCAGCATGCTGATGTACATCCGGATGTATCGCTCCGCCTGCGGTTTGGCCGCGTCGTGCAAGGCGATAAGCCGAGGGCCTTCCCCTGCTTCTACCACGCAGCGGTGAAAACGTTCATCAGCGTCGTATAAACGGCTGTGGTCCACCGGGGCGGCCCTGCCGGCTTTGAGGAACTCGGCGTTCAGCGCGCGCAGGTCCCGGACGAGCGGTTTCCGCGCCTCGGAGGCCAGTTCGGCGGCGCGCCGGGCCCCCAGGCCCTCGAGCGCCCCCACCAGATCGAGCAGTTCGTGCACATCGTCGCGGGTAAGGGGGGCCACGGTGAGGCGCGACTGCTGCGCCCCCGGCGCGCCCATCACGTAGCCCTCCTGCTGGAGCCGCTGCAGCGCCTCGCGCACGGGCGTACGGCTCACCCCGAGACGGCTGGCGATCTCCGTCTCGACAATGCGGCTGCCCGGGGCGACGAGTCCCTGGACGATCAGGTCGCGCAGCCGGGTGTAAACCTGCTCGGGCCGGGAGCCATGGGCCACCGATCCGCGCGCGGTCTGGGCGCGTGAACTACGGGAAGAGGGCTTTCGCGAGGGCATGGACTGGCGTGAGGCTGGGGAACCCTCGCCAATATACGCGATCCAGGCCGCTCCGCGGACCCCTTGCTGCCGAAATCGGGAGCCAAGTATTCGGCAGATATGCATGCCAATATGCATACACTGAACGAGACCCGCCGCCGTCCCATGCGGTAGCATCCCGCCGCACGGGGGCCCATTTTGAGACGATGCGATACCGCCGCCGTGCCGCGTCCGCCTTTGTGCTCCTTGGCCTCGCCATCGCCGCTTGCCGCCGTCAACCGCCCAAGCCGCCGCTGTCCCCCTCGCCCCCCCCGGTGGAATTCGGCGTCCACGTGGCCAGCGCCGCCAACGCCATGGCTAGCCTCCGGTTCAAGGTGACCGTGACGGGATCGCTCGAACTCGGTATCCGTGCGCCGTTCTTCGCCATGCAGCGCGACAAGTCCCTGATCCTGTCCACGCCCGCCGACCTTCTCGTGAACAAGGGCACCGGATCGGCCGTGATCGCGGCCGCCGACTCGAGCGCGATCCTCACCGTCATGCCGCTCGACTCCAGCGACGTGGGCGTCGCCAGCGCCCGCGGCCACGCGGTGCGCATCGAACGGGTGGGCGACACCCGGCATCTCACCGCGGCTCCTGTCTCCCCTTTGCCCAAGGTCAAGCGATGACCCCGACGTCTCCCCACCTTCCCCGCCGCGGATTCCTGGCCCGGGTCGCCACCGGCGCGGCCGTCCTTGCCGCCGGCCTGCCGTCGGTGGTGCGCGCCGAGCGTGTGCTGCGCCCGGCCGGACCGGATCCCGACTACTGGCTCGATGCGCTCACTGGCAAACACCGTCAGATCTTCGACGTGCTCAGCGCCGGCAAGGCCGGCGAGGCCACGGCGTTCGCTCGCAACTTCCTCAACGCGAACAACGACGGTTACGGCCTCACCGACGCCGAGGTCAACGCCGTGGTCTCGTTCCGGCACATGGCGTTCGCCATGGGCCTCAATGACGCGATGTGGAACAAGTACCGGCTCGGGGAATTGATCGGCTACGACGATCCGGGCACCAAGGCGCCAGCGCTGCGCAACACGGCGGCCGGCGCGCCCGACGACACGCGCCCGAACAGCAGCGCTCTGGCCGCGCTGCACGCGCGCGGCGTGGTATTCCCGGTATGCGGCATGGCGATGGCCTTCTATTCCGGAACGGCCGCGCGCAAGGCCGGAACTGACGCCGCCACTGTGCTCGCCGACTTCCGCGCCAACCTGGTACCCGGCGCCGTCGAGGTGGTGGCGGGCGTGATCGCAGTGAACCGCGCTCAGGAGCGTGGCCTGAGCTATGTGTACGTGGGGTGAACGCACCGCCGCGCCGCATCCTGCTCGCCGACGCCGACGCGTTCTTCGTGGCGGTTGCCCGCATGGAGGACCCAGACGGTGTGGGCCGCGCGCCCCTGCTCATCGTGGGCGGCACGCGTGCAAGCCGGGGCGTCGTGTGCTCGGCATCCTACGAGACGCGGGCCTACGGCGTTCGCTCGGCCATGCCGATCGCCCGGGCCCTTCGCCTGTGTCCCGACGCGGTGTGCGTGCCCGTGCCGCGCAAGGCGTGCGCACAGAAGAGCGGTGAGATCCGGCAGGTGCTCGAACGTTTCGCGCCTGTGGTCGAGGCGGCGAGCATCGACGAGTGGTATCTCGATCTGGCCGGCACCGAAGCGCTCTACCGCCAGGAGCCGCTGGCCACGACGGCGCACCGGATGCGCGACGCGATCCGCCGCGACACGGGGCTTCACGTATCCTTCGGTGGCGGCACCTCGAAGCTCGTGGCCAAACTTGCCGTCGAGCGCGCCAAGCCCAAGGCCGGTCACGATGCCGACGGAGTGTATGTGGTTCCTGCGGGGGGTGAGGCGACCTTCCTGCACGGCGTTCCGCTGGCCGACATCCCGATGATCGGCCCGCGCTTCCAGGAGAGGCTGGTCCGGTTCGGCATGCACACCGTGCCCGACGTGCTGGCGTACGATGAGGCCGCACTGGCCCACTGGCTCGGTGCGCGTGAGGCGCGGTGGCTGTACGAACGGGTGCGCGGCATCGACGACCGCGACGTCGCCCCGCGCCTCGACACGAAGAGCATCAGCCGCGATGAGACCTTCCCAGAGGATCTCACCGACGATGGAGCGCTCGGTCACGAACTGCTGGCACTCGTCACGCGAGCTGCGGCCGACCTGCGCGCCGAGGGGTTGCGGGCCCGAACGGTCACAGTGCGCATTCGCGATCACGATTTTCGCACACGCTCGGCGAGCCGCACGGTCGAGCAGGGCGTGATCAGCGACCGCGTGATCCTCGCATTGGCCCGATCGCTGCTGTCTCGGCTACGGGCGGGGCGTCGCGTGCCCGCGCGGCTGCTCAGCGTGGCCTTGTCATCGCTGGCCGAAGACGAAACGGCCGACCAACTCGCGCTGTTCGATGGCGACCGGGATCCGGTCGCCGAAACGGACCGCGACCGCGCGGTGGCCCGTGCCGTGGATCGGGTACGCGCGAAATTCGGTCCGCGGGGTATCGGGCCGGGCGGCGTCTAGCGCCACCCGACCTGCGGGCGCTCAGGTATCGAGCAGCCGCTTGGGCGCGCCGCGTCCGTCGTCATACGCCACCGGAGCTGTGGTCGAGATGGCGCCTGCGGGCAGCGAGGACGCCGGCCGCACACGCTCGAGTTCCGGTTCGTTGATCGATTCTCCGACATCCTTGATGCCCCGCTTGAATTCGCGAATGCCTTTGCCCAGCGACGACCCGATTTCCGGGATGCGCTTGCCGCCGAACAGCACCAGCACGATGAGCAGGACCATCATCAGTTTTTCTGGCCCAAAACCGTCGAACATCCGTCCTCCATGGCGCACGCGTGCGCGACCGTAATGTGGGACAGTACGGACCCGGAGTTCGTTAAGGCTCCGGACGACTGTCACCGTCAGAAATATCGAGCCCTCCGGGCGCTCAGCGGGAGCGCGCGCGGCGGGCTTAATGGATTCTTAGTCGGTCGCAGCCAGAACGGACAGAGGGGGTGGGGCGAAACCGGCAGCGGGAGCACCGAGCCGCCCGATGCCGGCGGCATTGCTCCCGCTACTCGTGATCGGCCGCCGCGAACGCGGCCGCTGGGGCGGCGCCGGGATCGCGGGGGGTCAGCAGATACTCCAGCGGGTCGACGTGACGGCCATTCACGATCACCTCGAAGTGCACGTGCGGAGCCGTGGATAGTCCGGTGGACCCCACCTTTGCGATCACCGCGCCGGCTGCCACGTAGTCGCCGTCCTGCACGAGGATACGCTCGCAGTGGGCATACAGCGTCTTGACGCCGCCACCGTGGTCCAACTCCACCACCAGACCGTACCCGAGGCGGGGTCCGACGAACATCACGCGCCCGTCGGCTGGCGCCCGGATGCTCGTGCCGAGCGGCGCCGCGATATCCACGCCTTCGTGCGGGCGGAACAGATTGAGAATGGGCTCCCATCGCGACCGGGAAAACCGGCTGGTGATGGTGCCCGACACGGGGAGCACGACCCCGGCCGCGGCGGCACCGGCCCCCTCGGACTCGGAGCGCTCCGCGACCCGCGCGATGAGCGTCAGACCGTGCGCCACACGGGCCGTGATGGCGGCTAGGCGCAGGGCCGAATCGGCGCGCTGGTTCGCGGACTGCAGGCTGTCGTTGAGCGTGAGGACGAGCCGATGCACGTCGGCCAGCTGGACGGCGCTGGCATTCACCTGCAGCGCCTGAGTCATAGACCAACCCGTATAGGCGACGAACGCCAGCGCCGCCCCCCAGGCCACCCCGCGCACGTGCCGGCCGTGCAGGCGCACCGTGTGGGTCTTGGTCGTCGGTTCGGGTGGGACGATGAGGATCGTCCAGATGCGGCGGGGCCGCGGCGCTTGGGCGTTGGGCATGGAGAGCAGGTCAGCCGGCGTTGCCACCCAAGGCGGCCCGGAGATGCGGCGCGGCCGACGTGGCGGCACGCTCGGTTCCGCTCACGGTCATGGACGTCGGATGAATCGTCATCCGACCCTCCACGCTGCCCCCTTCCTGGATCATGATCGCCGATGCCTCGATGTCGCCGGTCACGACGGCCGACTCCTGCAATTCGATTCGCTGGGTCGCCGTGACGTTGCCGGTGATCGCACCGCCCACGATGATTTCGCGCGCTGCGACGTCCCCGATCACCGCCGCGCCCGCCGCGACCACCACGACGCCGGCCGATCGGACACTGCCGCGGAGGCGACCATCGATGCGCAACGAGGCGTCGGTTTCGACGTCGCCGTCAACGCTCATCTGGGTGTCGAACACGGAATAGCCCACCGGCTGCGGGTCGCGCGCCGCGACGGGGTGTTTGGGAAATAGGGCCATGGCGAAGATGGTGGACGGAAAGAGGGAGGGTGAACTTCACGACAAGATGGGTGTTGCGCCAGAGCAACAGCCGTGACGCACTGCACGGCATCGATCCCGAACAAAATCCGAAATAGCGTCCCAACGGCGTATTGGGGAAGTTGTTCACGATGCGCTACCGCTCGCTCTCCGATCCGGACACCCTGCTGCAATTCGCCCGCAACCTCGGGGAAGGGTTGTACATCACCTCGACGGATGGACGGATCCTCGACGCGAACCCGGCGTTCCTGACCATGTTCGGCGTCCAGTCGGTGGCCGAGTTGGCGCCCTATGCGGCCACGGATCTGCTGGTTGATCCGCAACAGCGGGATCTGCAGCGTGAGCTGTTGGCGCGCGACGGCTTGGTGCGGGATTTCGAACTGGAACTGCGCCGCCCCGACGGTCAGGTGCGCACGGTGCTCGACACGAGCTACGTGGTGGTTGATCCGGAGACGGGTGAGGCGTTCTACCATGGGGTCCTGGTGGACATCACGCCGCGCAAGCAGCTCGAAGCGGAGTTGGTGGAACTGTCCACCCACGATGCGCTCACGGGCGCGCTCAACCGGCGCTACCTCGACCAACTCGACGACCAGTTCAGGCAAGATCCGGGTGGGCAGTGGGGATGCCTGTTCGTCGACATCGATCACTTCAAGCAGTACAACGACGAATTCGGCCACCAGGCGGGCGACCGGATCCTCGTGCGCATGGTGCGCTTCCTGATGCGCTACGTGCGCGCCGAGGAAGCGGTGGTGCGGGTAGGCGGTGATGAGTTCGTGGTGATTCTCGTGGATGCCGATGCGGCCCAGACCGATGCGATCGCACAGCGCTTGCGCCAGTCGGGCGAACATTCAGCCCCGGTGCCCTTCTCACTCGGCTGGGCTGCGCGCCGGCCGAACGAGCCGTTGATGCGCATGATCGACCGTGCCGACCATGGACTGCTCGCCGTGCGCGTGGAGCAGCGCCGCTCCGACCCCCGCGGTCGACCGCCCCTCTGAGGCCGATTGACCGACGCGGAGCGGAGCGGCATGCTTGGGTGGCGCTCATCCCGAGGAACTACCTTGCGCTCGCATCGCTTCATCCGCGCGGCGGCCGGCGTGGCCGGTGCGCTCTCGATTCTCGCGTCGGCCCGGACGGCCGCGGCCCAACGGGCCGGCGCGTACGCGATCGCCTATCAGATCGCGATGCCGGATCCGGCGTCGCACTTGTATGCGTTGCAGATCGACATCCACCGGTTGGCCGACGACACATTGATCCTGCAGATGCCGGTGTGGTCGCCGGGGCGGTACGCCCCGATGTTCTTCGCCAAGAACGTGCAGGACTTCAGCGTCATGACCCCGGCGGGCCAGCCGGTGAAGTGGGACCGCACCAACGGCTCGCGCTGGCGGCTATACGTCAAGGGCCTTGCCGCGGTGCGCGTGCGCTACCGGTCGTATGCCGACGCGCCAATGTCTGGCACGTTCAGCGTACTCGATACCATTCATGCCACGTGGAACGGGCCGTCGCTGTTCATGTACGTGGAGCACCACAAACCGGATCCGGTGTCGCTCCATGTGGTGCCGCCGCCGGGGTGGCACATCATCAACGGCGACGCCGTGACGCCCGATCAAGTGGACTACCGATTCGAGAACTACGATCGGTTGGTCGATACGCCCACCGAGGTGGCGCCGGCATTCATAGTGGACAGCTTCGCGGTGGACGGCGTGCTCTACCGGACGATGGTGCACCACAATGGTCCGACCACGCCCGCCGAGCGCGCCCGGTTCGTGGGCGACGTGAAGAGGATCGTGACCTACGAGAATTCGGTGTTCGGTCCGCCGCCGATCAAGATGTACACCTTCCTGTTTCACCTCGGATTTCCTGGCGGCGACGGGATGGAGCATCTGTTCTCCACGCAGATTGCCGACCGCAACCGGTGGGTAGACACGGCGACCGTACTGGCCGGCGTGGCCACGGCGGCGCACGAATACTTCCATGTGTGGAACGTGAAGCGCGTGCGGCCGATGCTGCTGGGCCCGTTCGACTACACGAGCGAACGCTATGAGCCGAGCTTGTGGGTGGCCGAAGGGTGGACGCAGTACTACGGGATGATGGCGTTGCACCGCGCAGGAATCACCGGCCAGGCCCAGATGCTCGCGGCGGCAGCGTCCATCGTGCAATCGAATCTCACGGCGCCCGGTCGCAAGGAAACGTCGCCTCGGATGGCGTCGTTCGAAGCGCCGTTCTGGGACCAGGCGTCCGAGGCGCAACCGGTGAACCGGAACGACATCTTCTTCAGCTACTACACGCAGGGTGCGGGGCGCGCCCTCTATCTGGATCTGCTCATCCGCGAGCGCACGCACAACACACGGTCGCTGGGCGACGCGTTCGCCAATCTGCGCCAGCGGTCGTGGTATCAGCCAAACGCGTCGTACTATCTGCAGGGGCGGGGCTACACCGAGGACGACGTGGAGGCGGCGGTGAGCGAGGCCGCCGGCACGGACCTGCACGCCTGGTTCGTGCATTGCGTGGGTGGCACGGACGACGTGGACTTCGACACCGTGCTGGCGGGGGCCGGCCTGCGGCTCAACCGCGCCGGCCAACGCTGGACGATCGATCTGGTGCCCGACCCGACGCCGGACCAACTCCGCGTTCGGCGGGGATGGCTCACCGGAACCAACGGCTGAGGAGGCCACGCATGGAACGCCGAGATTTTCTCCGTACCACATTGAGCGCCGTCGCCGGCGGTGTGCTCATGCCGCACCTTGCGTCCGCCGCGTGGCGCCGGCCCGCCGGCAGCTTGGGACCCATCGGCCTGCAACTGTACACGGTGCGCCGCGAGATGGGCGTGGACGTGGAGCGCACGCTTGCCACGGTGGCCGAGATCGGGTACCGCGAGGTGGAATTCGCGGGGCTGTTCGGCCATCCGGCCAAGGACGTGCGCGCGATGCTCGACCGGCACGGACTCGTGGCGCCGTCGTCGCACGTGGGGCTGCCGGACGATATGGGCGCATGGCCCCAGATGCTCGACGATGCGGTGACGCTCGGCCAGGCGTACATCATCTGTCCGTCGTTCAGTGATCGCGATCTGACGCCGGACGGGATCAAGGGCGTGGCGGCGCGGTTCAACGTGGCGGGCGCTGCGGCGAAGCGGGCCGGGCTGCAGTTCGGCTTCCACAACCACGCCGCCGAATTCAAACCGGTGGACGGCATCGTGCCGTACGACCGACTGCTCGCAGAGTGCGATGCCGAGTTGGTGAAGATGGAGATCGACATCTATTGGATGGTGACGGGCGGCCGGGATCCCCTGGCCTACATCGCCGAGTATCCCGGCCGGTTCCCGATGGTGCATGCCAAGGACCGAGCGGCGAACGGCGCGATGGCCGACGTGGGTTCGGGGGATATCGATTTTCCCAGGATTCTCGAGGCATTCGAACGGGCCGGGCTCGCGCACTGCTTTGTGGAGCGGGACGACGCGAGCGACCCGTACGCGTCGGCGCGGGCGAGCTTCACCTATCTGAATCACCTGACGTGGTGAGGGTCGGGCCCGCCGCCTCAGTCGGCAGCCGGCTCGCTGGCTGCCGCCGGCGACGCGATGGCGTCGGTCGAGGCGGCGACGACCAGCCGTACGAGGTCGGCGCTGGTGACCACGCGGGCGTACTCGTCGGGTACGTAGGGCTTGCCGAGCGTCACGCTCTCGCGCCGGAAGCGCATGTCGCTGTCGCGGCGTTTGCTGGCCCGCACGTGCACTTCGTGGACGCCGGCGTCCGCGATGATGCGGCCCACGTTGTGCTCCGTAATGCCACCCGCGGCGATGATCGTGCAGCGACCTTCGGACCGCCAGGCGAGGGCGGCCAGCGTTTCCAGTCCTTCCAGGGCCGTGGCCGCGCCGCCCGAGGTGAGTACGCGGTCGACGCCGAGCGCTATCAAGGTGTCGAGCGCCTCGAAGGGATCGCGCACCAGATCGAAGGCGCGGTGGAAGGCCGTGGAGAGCGGACGCGCCGCCTCGACCAGTATACGAGTGCTCCGATCGTCCACGGCGCCATCGGGAAACAGCGCGCCGAGCACGATACCGTCGACGCCCACCGCCTTGGCGAAGGCGATGTCGCCGAGCATCACGCGCACGTCGTCGTCGTCGTAGATGAAGTCGCCGCCGCGGGGGCGCACGAGCACGTGGACGGGAATCTTCACCCGTTCCCGGACGAATGCGATGAGGCCTGGGCTGGGGGTCGTACCCCCCTCGTACAGGTTTTCGCTGAGTTCGATGCGGCCCGCGCCTCCGGCCTCCGCAGCGCGAGCGGACTCCGCGGAGTCGACGCAGGCTTCCACGAGCACGCCGGTCGCGATGGTCGGGTTCGAGATGGGGGTTGCGGGCACGACGTTAAGACTTTCCCTTCGTATGGATTCGCGCAAGGTACAAGTGGCGAAACTCTAACCGCGCTTTAATTTAGCGCGACTGCCGTTTCGATCCCTCGGTTCGGGATCGGCCCGCCACCCCGTTCCACCCGGATGGGAGACACCCCGTGCACGCTGCCCGAACGAAGCTCTCGGTAATGATGTTCCTCCAGTATTTCATCTGGGGGGTCTGGTTCGTCACGATGGGGACGTACCTCGGTACGACGCTCAAGTTCACCGATTCGCAAATCGGTCTGGCCTACGGGGCCACGGCCATCGCGGCCATCGTCAGCCCGTTCTTCGTGGGCATGGTGGCCGACCGTTTCTTCGCCACCGAAAAGCTCCTGGCGCTGCTGCATTTCGTGGGCGCGGGGCTGATGTGGATGGTGTCTCGACAGACCACGTTCGGCACGTTCTATCCGCTGCTCATCGCATACGCGCTGTGCTTCATGCCGACGCTCTCCCTGACCAATTCGATCTCCTTTCACCACGTGAAGGATCCGGCGCACGACTTTCCGCTGATCCGGGTGCTGGGGACGGTGGGGTGGATCGTGGCCGGGTGGTTGATCGGACGTGAACTGCGCGCGGACGCGCTGGCACTTCCGATGGAGATCGCGGCGGGGGCATCGGTGGTGATGGCGGTGTTCTCGCTGTCGCTCCCCCACACGCCGCCCAAGGCCGCGGGCGCGCCATTCAGCGTACGGGATGCGTTGGGCCTCGACGCGTTGCAACTGCTCAAGGATCCGGATTTCCTCATCTTCGTCCTCGGTTCGTTCCTGCTGTGCATCCCGCTCCAGTTCTATTATACCTTTGCTAATCCATTCCTCAACGCGATCGGGGCGCCGGAACCGGCGTTCATCCAGACGTTCGGGCAGGACTTCGAGGTGCTGTTCCTCCTGATGCTCCCCTACCTCCTGCGCCGGTTCGGCATCAAGGCGATCATGGTAGGCGGGATGTTCGCGTGGGCCCTGCGGTACTTCGCGTTCGCCAACGGCAACGCCGGATCGGGGATGTGGCTCATCTACCTCGGCATCGTAATCCACGGCGTCTGCTACGACTTCTTCTTCGTGGCCGGCCAGATCTACACGGACGAGAAGGCGGGGCCGAAGATCCGCGCGGCCGCGCAGGGACTCATCAATTTCGTCACCAATGGGGTCGGCTATTTCATCGGCGCGTTCGTGTCCGGCTCCGTTGCCGGCCACTTCGCGACCACGAACCCGGCCTGTACGGCCGCCGCGGCGGCGGCACAGCAGTGTGCGCCGATCGTCCACGACTGGCACAGCATCTGGCTCGTGCCGTCCGTTGGCGCGCTGGCGATCGGCGTCATCTTCGCCGTCATATTCCGGCCGCGGATAGTTCCACAGTCGCCGGCGGCGGCCTGACCGGCCGCCACTCCGCACCCGTTTCCTCCGACCGGATAGGATCTCCGCGCCCATGATCATCGACTTTCACAACCATTTCTACCCGCCCGAGTACCTCGACGTGCTGCGCACCGGCGACAGCGCCGTGCGCGTGACCGACGATGCCGAGGGCAATCCCTGCATTCACTATCCTGGTGATTACAACGTCGCGGTGCGGGGGCACCGTGACATCGCGTATCGGCAGCAGGTACTCGACGCGGAGGGTGTGGACCGGCAGGTGATCACGCTCACCACGCCGGGCACACACGTGGAGACGCCCGCGATGGCCGTGAAGCTCGCGCGGCTGGTCAACGACGCATTTGCGCGTGTGATCACGGAACGGCGGACGCACTTCACCGCCCTCGCCACGCTGCCGCTCAACGATCCCGAGGCGGCGGCGGCGGAGCTACGCCGGGCGATGGACGAGCTGCACCTGCCAGGGGCGATGCTGTTCAGCAACGTGAACGGCACCGCGCTTTCGGATCCGCGGTTCTGGCCGCTCTATGAGGAAGCGAACCGGCGGCACGCGGTGCTGTACATCCATCCCACCGATCCGGTGGGGGTGGAGGCGATGACCGACTACTGGCTGATGCCGCTCATCGGATTCCCGTTCGATACCACGCTGGCGGCGGCGAAGCTGGTGTTCAGCGGTGCGGTCGAGCGGTTTCCGAATATCCGCTGGGTGTTGACGCACATGGGCGGCGCGATCCCGTATCTCGCCGAACGCCTCGACCGCGGTTTCTTTGCGTTCAGCGACTGCCGAGTGAACATCGACCGGCCGCCCAGTGAGCATCTGCGGCAGTTCTACTACGATACGGTCAACTTCGACCCCGACGCGATGAAACTGGCGCTCGCGTTCGCCGGCCCGGACCACCTGCTCGCCGGCAGCGACTATCCGCACCAGATCGGGAGCATTCCCAAGATGTTGGACAGTCTGCGCGCTCTGCCGGTGACCGCGGCCGAGCGCGCGGCGATCATGGGAGGGAATGCGGCGAAGCTGCTGCGGTTGAGCTAGGCCGACCCCTTCCAGGTTCCCTTCGCGACCTTGGGCACGAAGGTGTCGAGGCCGCGCGCGGGGAAGGGCAGGGTACGTCCCAGTTCGGCGCTCTGGTACGCCGTCATGAGCATCTTCACCGTTTCGACGCCGTCGGTGAAGGTGAGCGAAGGCCGCGTGCCGCGCCGGAAACACTGGACCATGTGGCGGTCTTCGGCCTCGTACCCGTAGGTCGCGGCTTCGTTGGCCACCACCGGCATGAGCCCGATCTCGGCGTTCTGCTTCTCCACGAGATCCTCGCCGACCGTTCCTCTGACCTCGCGGCTGAAGAACAGCTTGAGCCCGCTGTCGAGCGTGTTCCACGACATCGAGTATTCGGGGCCCAGTAGTTCGGCGGAGAGCCGGAGTCCCGCGCCGACGTAGCTCCAGGACGTGGTGGCCTCGCCGATCACGGTGAGGCCTTCCCTGGTGCGGAATTCGACGATGACGCTGGCGAAGTCTTCGGCTGGGTGGCGACCGTAGTCCACTGCCTTGCCCATCATCTTCTTGAGCCGGCGGACGTATTCGGGGCGCGACCACTTGAGACTGGCGATGTGGCCGGTGACCCGCACGGCGCGCAGCGAATTCCGCGGCTCGCCGGGGCGGGTGAGGAGGTGCCGCACGACTTCCACCGAGTGGCACATCATGTCGTTGAGCACGCCGCCGCCCTGCAAACGCCCCTGCCAGAACCAGGGCATGTGGGGGCCGCTGTGCTCCTCGGCGGCGCGGGCGACGTAGGGGCGCCCGGTGAGGGCCGCGCCGCGCGCCCAGATGAGGTTGCGCCCATGTTCGATCTGCGGGGCGAACAACTGGTTCTCGAGATAGCCGTTGTTGAGTCGCACGCGCTTGACGAGCGCCAGGACCTGCTTGGCCTCGGCGACGTTGCGGGCCAGCGGCTTCTCGCAGGCGAGCCCGCGCAATTCTCCCTTGCCGCGTTCGATGGCGTGGACGATCTCCTCGACGTTCTGGATGCGCGCCTGATTGGGTCCGCAGAGCCAGATGGCATCAATGCGGGGGTCGGCGACCATGGAGGCGATCGACCGGTAGGGCCGGGCCTCGCCGAGGTCGAGCGAGGATGCGTAGTCGGCGGCGGCAGCGGCACGCCGGGCATCGGGGCTCCACACCCCGCGAATTTCCGCGTCGCGCACGGCGGTGAAGGCCTGCATGTGGAAGCGGGCGTTGAATCCACTGCCGATGAAGCCAATGCCCAAGGGAGGGGAAGTCATGTTCGGGTGAGAAGGTAGGACGGTAGGAGAGGAGGAGAGTGGAACGGCGGGATGGTTCCACCCGGAGTGCTCGGGCGCCCCGCAGCGCGCCCCTCCGAATTTGCCGCAGTACCGGTTCTGTGCCGTAATCGCCGGCGCCGTACGTGGTTGCGCTGTTCGTCAGTCAGTACACGTCTTTATAGCTCACTCCGAGCTTGGCCAACGCCG
>Ga0307374_10005062_pt1 | contig 21574 bp, 19 predicted proteins | sample OX3MG_FD_202532 | JGI IMG/M metagenome (GOLD analysis project Ga0307374, IMG submission 202532) | Soil microbial communities from Risofladan, Vaasa, Finland - OX-3 | ecosystem: Environmental > Terrestrial > Soil > Coastal area > Acid sulfate soil | place: Finland: Risofladan, Vaasa | collected...
GAGTGCTTCGTCTTCAATGGTTACGGCTTCGTCGCTGGAAAAGAACGGAGACGAAGCGCGCAAAGCACTTTCGAAACTTTGACTGGGCCCACACAAAAGGACAGATTGGACGGATTGGACAGATTGAACGACGGTAATGATTCGAGATTCGTAGTCCTCTCTCAGAAAAGCCAGCTTTGCCCTGCTATTTTCTAAAATAAACCGAATCCGGTTATCATCTTCCGAAAGGCTCACAGGCACCACGCACGCACCCATGAGCCACGCGGCGAAATATTGGATAACCGTGTCCGAATGGTTGTGGCTGATCGTTGCCACCCGGTCTCCGCGCCGGACGCCATGCTCGCGCATCACATTCGCGCATTGCGAGACGAGCGTGAAGAAATCCTTGAATGCATACTCCCTCCGCGCGCCGGCGAGATCGTAAAAAATAAGATAGGGCTTCGTATCGTAATACCGCGCCTGCTTAAACAGCAACTCGCCGATATTCCGATACTCGATAACACCCCTTCCTGAAGAAGGAGGGGCGGATGACCGATCATCCAGGGGGTGGTCATGCGCCGCGGTAATTTTTTCTACGATTGCTTCCGATAACATCGGAACTGCAACCGTATCGCACCGGGAATATATTCCCGGTATCTTCAATCAATACTAAAACTGACATTGCGTGGGAGATGGACATTCTTGTCGAAGAAGTTCCGCTTGTAACTATTGGCGGCATCTCCAGTGAAGAACTCTGTGTCGAATGCCTCCGCTACTTCAGACCGCAGGAAGAATTCGGTTCCCTCGATAAATTGAAGCAGGCCATTGGCCGGGATGTTTCGGTTATTCGGGAAATCGAAGCTCATTCATAAGAAGGATTTCGCGGTCTCGGTGCCGGAATGTATTAATTTTGTGTCAGAAAGTGTCTCTGATATTATCAGAATTTTCATCAGAACGATTCGAGTCCACCTTTTTCTTCGTCATAATGAAAACAAAACTTGCGTTACTGCTGCTCGTTTCCGTGGTTCTTACCACGGCGTTTATTCAAACCGCCGGTGCCCTTCCACGCTTCGCGCTGATGGCTGGTGAGGCGTCCTGCGGCGGATGCCATCTCGATCCTACCGGCGGGCGGATGCGAACGGAGGGCGGCGATAACTTCGCGATGCACCGATTAGCTATGTGGCCGAGTAAGCCAGAATTCAGCGCGGATATTGGCAAGTCGATTCGCATCGGGGTCGATTTGCGAAGTCAATTTCTTTATTTCGGCGACCACACCACGTTTCCCTCGAACTTCGCCGCGCTCGGTCACACGCAGGGCGATACGACGACGCGCGCAAGCGGGGGACTCGAAATGGCGCTGCCGATTTACGTGAGCGTCCAGCTTAGCGAGGCCATCCAGGCGTATGTCAAGGTCGATCCGATATCCTCGCCGATTACCTCGAATTCCTGGGAAGGTTATGCCATCGTTCACTTCGTCCATTTCTCCGGCGAATTCCTGCAATCGGGTTCCGTGGTCAACGATGCCTATTTCAAAGTCGGCTCGTTTTTTCCGGCGTTCGGAATTCGTTTCGATGACCATAGCGTCTATACACGCGGCGGCAACGCGAGCCTTTCAGGCTTTGGTGCGGCGGGCCTCTTTTGGCAGCCCGATTATAAGGACGAAGGCGTGGAATTTGGCGCATCGCTGTTCAATCATGCCTTCCTCACCGCGGACGTACTGAATGGCAATGAAGGCTCGGGTTTTGGCGCGCCCGGGCAATCGCAAGTGTTTAAGGATAATCCGCTGGGGCCGTATGCCGTTTCGCTCCGAGGGGTGCTCAATACCGGGCCAATGCTCGATCATAAACTTTCGGCCGAAGTGGGCGGCTCGCTCTATTTGCACACGGTCCAAAATATTCCGAGGCAATCGAATCCGAATGAATATGACTCCACTGCCAACACGATGCTTGCGGGCATTCATGGCGGCCTGCATGTTGGGCCAGTCGCGATACTGGCCGAGGCGGATTTCGGTCACTATATTTATCACATCGTGTCCGGAGGTTACTCGGACACCGTCCACGCGCTTGCGATCGAGGGGACGGTCGATTTAACGAAGGGCCTTACCGCGCTCATCCGGTTCGACAACTACAGCGATGGAAACCACGATTCGACGGAAACGAACATAAAGAGCCGCTTCACGATTGGCTTACAATGGTTTCCGGTGCGTTTTCTTGAATTTCGTCCGGAGTTCCGAATTGCGCACGGGACGATGACCGTGCCAGGGAATCCGACCGAACTCGAAGACCACACCGAAACAACCGCCCTGATCCAGACCCATATTTTCTTCTGACGCTAAAGGAACTGCTAAATTTAATTCTATTGTCATCCTGAAACCAAATCGACTAAAAGGGAGATTACTCGGGACCGGGAATTGCTCAACGCATGACCGATCATGCGTGCTTCGCTTCGCAATTCCGCCCTCGCAATAACGATAAAAAGTAATCGGTGCGTTTATTTCGCCACGATCATCGCGCGCCGGAGCACCGCATCGCCGGCCTGCAGGACGTACTGATAACTCCCGCTCGCTAATTGCTTCGTATCGATCATCAGCATGTGAAAGCCGGCGCTCATGTCTTCATTTGTGGGCGTTTGAACGAGCGCGCCCATTGCATTATAAATCCGAAGCGTCACATGCGCAGGATTATCCAGCGTGAAGTGGACCATCGCCTCGTCCATCGCAGGATTCGGATAGATGGGGTCCATTATCATTTTGTTGTTCTGCGGAATCTCAACGCCAGAAGCGGCTGCACTGAAGGAACCGGTCATACCAGAGCGAAAGTGGACATTACACTGATAACGATACGTGCCAACGACGGTCACCGTATAGGAGAACGAGGTTCCGGTAGTGATTGGGCCGAAGGAGGCCGCCCCGGCCGGAACGGAGGTTGATTGAAGTGGGTGGAAACCAAAGTCTCCGCTCCAGGTGATAACATCTCCAACGTTTACAGCAAGCGACGAGGGCGAATAGGTTAGTGAACCCCCGACCCCGAAGTTGATGGTATGTGTCACTGCACGCGCAGATCCCGCAGTTATTAGGAGCAGCGTGAAAAATAGGTTGTAGAAAATTCCTTTCATCGGTAATCCTTTCAAAAAAGTGAGTTAAAAAAATTAGTTATTGTTGTGATGAAACCCTTGAGCTAATGGACACTTTCGATTTTCGTGCCGGAAGCCACCGCAGTGAAGGAACCGATCATCCCCTGATCGACGTGGTCATCACATTGGTAGTCATACTCGCCCGGAACTGAAACGATATACCGAAATGTGCTGCCGGATTGGATGCTCTTGAAGCCCTTGGCTGCGGCGGGCGCCTTCATCAGCGAAAGCGAATGATTATCGAAGTCTCCGATCCACACGATTGTATCGCCGACGGCGACCGTAAGTGATGCTGGAGCGTATCGCTTCCCGAGCGGGCCGCCGAATTTGATAATGTGCGTGGTTGCGCTAACCACGCTGGCCGACATGGAAAGGAATATGAAAAGCGCTATTTTCGAAACCATCATAATTGCATCTCGATGATAAGTGATTATTTAAAAAGACACGTTTCGCCCTTCGGAAATTACAGGCTCATCTATTCTTCCTTGTGGCCGGTCGGAAGTTTTCCGGCAGCCGCAGTAAAAAGTGCATGGAAGCGTCCATCGAAATAGCACCACAGCGTCTGAAGTTCGTCAAAGGAGAGATGTCGCTTGCCCGGAAATTGCATCGCCGGATCCATCACGAAAAGTTCTTGCGCTTGGGCGTCATATCCGAATGCCAGCAGGGCATGGCCGACCCCAACGACGTGTGAACGATGGTTGTAAAATCTTCGCCTTCCTGGCAATCCGTTCCCTCCGGGCTGCTGAGGCAGAACGTGATGCAAAATTTCAAGAATGACCGGCTTGCCCTCATCGAGCGATTGTTCGACGGCGTGAATCGCGTTTACAAAACCGACGCTATCTCCCGGCCACAGCCATCGATCCCAGGTGTATCCGAGTGGCTTCAAACCCTGCTGAATTTCCTCGAAACTCGTTCCACTGAAGATGTCTTTGTCTTCGTTCGAAAGCCGCTTGATCGTCCACTGCGATTTCTCGTCTCCGTAATAATTCAGGGCCATCGCCACGCAGGTCGGAAGGCAGAGATCGGGACTTTGATGCTCGTGCAGGATTTCGAGATAGGCATACTCGCCGCGCGCGGACGGCTTAGCAGGCTGCGCCGTTGCGATTTCGAGAGAACCGAGCAATAGAATGGCGGCTATCAATAGCAGTTTCATGGCACAAATATACGAAAAAATCCGGCAACGAACCACGAATGTGCAACGTTTAGAGCGCCCGACTTGAATTTCCAGAATTGGAGGGATTAGGCTGCAATCTGCCGCACCGGAATCCTACCCTCAGCATCCTTTCCATCCTGTAAATCATGGTCAGGCCGGAGTGGCGAAATTGGCAGACGCGCGAGACTTAGGATCTCGTATCGCAAGATGTGCAGGTTCAAGTCCTGTCTCCGGCACGTTATTGTAGCGCAAACTTTAGTTTGCGAAACCACCACGAAAAAAGCCGCAAACTAAAGTTTGCGCTACATGAAAATTTGACTACCACAATACACGAAAAGAGCCAGGTCGCGCGCGAGCTGGAAATCAGGGTCGATGAGGCCGAAGTGCAGGCGGCATTCGACCAGGCGTATAAGACCATGCGGCCGCGGCTTTCGCTGCCGGGATTTCGTCCCGGTAAAGCGCCGCTCGGCCTTGTAAAAAAATTGCATGGCGACGCGATCGAAGGCGACACGCTCGAAAAACTCGCGCAGGATAAATTCCGCGAAGCCGCGGAAGAACTGAAGATCGAGCCGCTCGGCGCGCCCGTCATGACCGATCTGCATCGCCATGCCGGCGAGGGCGCGCATTTTCGTATCAGGTACGAAATCCAGCCCACGATCGAGATCAAGGATTTCACCGGCATGGAAGTCGAGAAAAAGAATCTCACGATCACCGATGCCGATGTAACCGACCGTATCGAGCGCCTTCGCTTCGGCCTCGCCGAGCGCGAGCCGGCCTCGGATGTTGCGGACGTTCACACCATCGTCAAGATCGAAATGCGCAAAGCGCCGGAAGAGGAGCCAACATTTACGGAGAGCACCGAACCGATCAAGCCGGAGCAGGTTGAAATTTATCTCGCCGATCCGGAAATCGTTCCGGAATTACGAGAGGCCATTCTGGGCAAAGAGGTGGGCGCAACGGTCGCCGTCGAGCTGCCGCATCGCACCCAGGAGCCTGGCACTACGATGATGAAGGAAGAAGTGGGGCAGGTCGTCATACAAATTCTGGAAGCGCAGCGCGTGCTCCTGCCGGCCATCGATGAAGCCTTTGTGAAGAAAGTTACAGAGGACAAGCTTTCGACCGAAGAAGAATTGCGAAATGAAATTAAAACCGGACTCGAACAATCGGCGGCAAAGCGTTCCGAGGAAGATTTCGAAGAGCACCTCGTACAAAAGCTCCTCGACATGCACCCGATCGAAGTGCCGCGCATGATCTCCAATGCGATCCTCGACCAGATGATAGAAGAGCGCGAGCAGGAGAACGTTCGCCGCGGTTTTCCGGCGAACTACGGCATTGACGATCACGAATTCCGCGAGCGCAACATGCCGATCGCCGAAGCGCGTGGCAAGTGGGTACTCCTGCGGGATAAGCTCATCGAATCCGAAGGCATCGAGGCGACCGACGAAGACTTAGAAAAGCTCGCCGAAGAAGAATCGGCGAAATATGGCCTTGCGAAAGAGAATCTTCTCAAATATTACCACAAGCACGATACGATCCGCAACCGCATCGTGAGCGATAAGCTCTCCGCCAGGCTGCGGGAGAAGGTGAAGATCGTCGAGGCGGCATAAATGGGAGAAATTTTCCGCGATCACTTCGACCGAAAATACTACTTTTGGGCGAACGAGGGTAATGAACCGCCCCATATCCACATTCGCAAAGCCGATGCATTTGCAAAATATTGGCTCGGGCCTCCTTTGTGGCTTGCTCATAATACAGGATTTAGAAGCAAGGAATTGCGGTTTATCGAAGAGATGATTGAAGAACATCGCGAACTTATTTTAGAAAAGTGGAATGAACAACAGCGAAAACTACATCCGGGCAAACGACCTTAAATTCACGCACGATTATATGATCGTGACTCTGGAGGACGGCCGCATTCTTCAGATGCCGCTCGATTGGTTCCCACCGCTCCGAACCGCGACGCGTGCGCAACTCCACCATTACGAATGGATTGGGAAGGGAATTGGTATCGAGTGGCCGGACCTCGATGAATTCCTTTCGGTCGAAGGATTTCTTCGCCAAACTCGCTCCATGGCAGTGCAACATCCAACCCCCGAACGGGCCAAACGGCTGCGAAGAAATCCAACAGATGCTACTATTAAGCCGCGAACCTCCGCGCGCCGCACGGTACCACGGAAGGCTGCGGCTTAAGGCCATGACGACTATTTCTCTTTTCTCCATTGTTTCTTCTGGCACAATAATCTCTTCGCAATTCCGTCTTTGGAATTCGTAATTTGAAATTCGTAATTCGTAATTAAGATGAACCCCAACATTGACATGCAAATGGCGTTAGTTCCCATGGTCGTCGAGCAGACGGCCCGCGGCGAGCGCGCGTATGATATTTATTCGCGCCTCCTCAAAGAGCGCATCGTTTTTATCGGCACGCCGATCGACGATAACGTCTCCTCGCTCCTCATTGCGCAGCTCCTGTTTTTGGAGTCCGAGGACCCCGACCGCGACATCAATATCTACATCAACTCGCCCGGCGGCTCCGTCTCGGCGGGGCTTGCGGTCTATGACACGATGCAATACATCAAGCCGGACTGCGCGACGATCTGCCTCGGCATGGCGGCCTCGATGGCTTCGCTCCTGCTCGCGGGCGGAGCGGCCGGCAAGCGCACTTCGCTGCCGCACTCGCGCATCATGATCCACCAGCCGCTGGGCGGAACGCAGGGGCAGGCGACCGACATTGAAATCTACACCAAAGAGATGCTCCGCATCCGCGAGGACCTCTACTCGATTTATTCTTACCACACCGGCAAATCCATCGAGCAAATTGCGAAGGACGCCGAGCGCGATAACTACATGTCCCCCGAGCAGGCGAAGGAATATCACCTGATCGACAACATCATGTCTAAATCCGCGATGAAAGAATTGGGCGGCGGAGTACGACTACCGCTCACCGGCGCTGTCGAACGGCTGAACGAGAAAGTCGATGCTGGCGAAGCACCGATCCCGGAGGAAAAACCGAGCGAGGGGAAAACGGGGAGATAATTACTCGATCACCATCCGCCGCGTCGCTACGCCGGAGGCGGCTTCGATGCGATAATAATACACGCCGGGCGGAAGCGTGGCAATCATTTCCGCGCCGAGCGTGACGAAATGGGTTCCCGCATCCACTCGCCCCTCGGCGAGCACGCGCACTTCGCGGCCCATCACATCGTATAGTCCAATCGTCACATCTTCCGAATAAGGGGCGGTGTAACTAAATGCTGTGGATGAACTCACGGGATTCGGCATGTTTTGCGAGAGTATCGTTGCTGGCGCGAGAGGCTGCTCCTCGACTTTCAGATTGCCGGGCGCATCCCAAACGATGACGCTCGTTCCTCCATCGGAAGCGGCAACATATTTCGAGTCATGCGAGAAGCCCGCGGTGTAAAGCGGGGCGGGATAGGAATAGGTGTAAATCGGCTGGCCCGTAGTGAGGTCCCACACTTTCATCGTGCTGTCATCGCTCGATGTGATGAGATACCGGCCATCCCGCGAAAACATTGCGCCCGTTACCGTGGCCGTGTGGCCTTGAAGCCGATAGATTTCCGTGCAGCTTGGATAATTCAGAACTTCGACAGAATGATCGTCCTGAATGACTGCGATCTCCGTTCCATTCGGCGCGAAACTCGCGCCAAGAATGGCGGAATGGTTTGGATCGGAGAGATCAGTTACATTCATCGTGCTTGTGGACAAGGTGGCAAGATGCGTTGAATCGCCAATTAAGAGAACGGAGCCATCGGGGGAAAAGGCGAAGGCATTTCCAAACTGGACGGCTGGAGGCGGCGTGTAATTCCAAGAGCTGAACGAATTGACAAAAATATTTCCAAATACAAGCTGCTTACCGTTTGGAGAGAGAAGCAAGCCAGGGTAATAAGCAGAAGAACCAAAGGTATAGAGCGGTAATATATAGATATAATCGCACTCACCACACTCTACATCGTCATCGTCAAAAGAAGAAGAAGCTATGCTATCGCCATCGGCAAAATAATCGAAGCCACCAATTCTCACACCGCCAGGAGTGGTGCGAGAGATTGCTTTTCCATCTTCCGCCCGATAGGAATTGAGACCGCCCCCATCATCGCTTGCCGTAAGCGTATCGGCGGTTGGTGACCATCGAACCTGGCTGAGGGCGCCATAGGCTCCTGTGACCACGTTCTCTGCAAAGTCAGGTTTTGCGCACATGGAAATCTCGCTCGCTTCGGGGGCCCCACTTAGGAAAAGAGGGCTCGAAGCGAAAAGAGAGATGCTTCGATCAGGAGACAAAGCCCATGCAAAGCCGACAAATCCCGCCCAAGACCCCGCAAAGACCGGGTGCGAGATTTGAAAAAATTGATCTGCCTGGCTGCCGGGAATATGGAGCCAGAATCCCGGCATAGCATAAGCGGTCGATATAAAATATACGAGCGTATCGGAGTGGTCCAGAAACTTGAACGATCTCGTGGAAGCGGTGTCTGGCAATACGAATAGCACGGTTCCTGTCTTCGTCTCGATAATTTGCCCAGATGCGACTAATTGTGAGCCGTCCCAATTCAAAGCGATGTTCTGAGCGTATGGCGTATAAAAAGGTTTGGCCCGGTCCGGCGCACTCAAATCCACAATAGCAGTGGTGTCACCATTCACATAAGCAAGCGTGCTGGCATCGGAAGAAACTGCAAATTGGTTGCCTTGAAAAGAGTTTGGCGGAAGACCATCGAGAAAGCCAAATGGAATCGTATCAATCACCTTCCGTGCCGAGCGGTCATATCGGCAAAGCAAGTAACTTTCATACGGCCGTGGTTCGATCCATACCATGGTATCACCGCTTTCTGAAAATTGCACAAGACTGACACCTCTGGTGTAGGAGAGAATGGAATCGGTAACGGAACCTGTAGAGAAATCCACAAGGTAAATCATAGTATCGCCACTAATCGCGATGGTGGCACCATCCTGCGACAGCGAGAGTGCGGGCGTGTAACCATTGTTGGAATAATTAGGGTTTGCGTATGGCTCCGCGATCGATCGCTCATAATTACCGGTAGTGGCATCCCACACAATTATTTTGGAGTCTCTGGTTGCCGCGGAAATAAAATGCTTTCCATCCGGCGTGAAGAGGAGGCTGAAGACGCCGCCAACGTGCCCGGTCCGAACCCATCGTGGCTGCTGGGCGAGCGCGGAGGTCGAGAGAACGGCCACGATCAAAAGTGAGAAAATCGGCTTCATAGCATGACCCTCCAAAAAAAGATGAAGACTAATGTGTAACAAACACCCGAACCGGCGATTAGTTACACCGCCGGGAGTGTCCATCGCGAGGGCGTTCTTTGGCGGGCCGTCCCGCCGGTGTGAAACCGGTTAGGGTCATCATACCAGTATCCGCGCCGGCGCGGGCGGCCAGGTGTTATATTTGTAGGATGCGGTAGCGCATTAGGTGTAACAAATTCACTTTCGGGAGGTTATTCGTACCATGAAAAAAGCCCTGCTCTTCTTCTGTCTGCTGATGGCCGCCACTTCGGTTCAAGCGCAAACGATTACGCTCGGCCCGATTACGAAGCTCGCGTATTGCGTGGGGGATACCCTCATCGTGCCGTATCAGACGAGCGGGACATTCGCGGAAGATAATCATTTCTTTGTTGAGCTGTCGAATGGGAATGGATCTTTCGCCTCATTCACGAGCTTGGGAAATGACACATCGATGAATGGTTCGATGAGTATCTCCCTGCCCGGAACGGGCTCCCATTTCCGGGTAAAAGTAGCATCAAGTGATCCCTACATTACCTCAGACAGCAGTACCACTGAAATCCACGTTTTCGCAATACCCAGTCCTTCACCTCAAGCCAATCCGGAATGGGTTTTCGTTGGCGATACTGTGACACTATCGGACAACGAACCTGCAGGAACCCAATTTTCCTGGAGTTTCAATGACAGCGATGCATCAGCTCTAAGTTCCCAGGCAGCGCGACCGGGGATAGTTTATTCTCGTGAAGGTGTGAAGAGTGGGAAATTGGTTGTCACTTCTCCCGGCGGATGCTCGGCCGCTGCCGTGTTTTATTTGAATGCTTTGAGCTGCCATCCAACCATTCCTCGAAATGTTCACATTGTGACCGGTTCCGAATCCGGGACTTTTCCTTTCGTCTGGGTTAAGCCCGGAGGATATTATGATCCGGCACAAGATCCCTTTGACGAGAGTGAGCAAATAATTTTTGTGGAGTCTGGCGCCAGCGTCAGATTAGATGGCAATCTTTCCCGTGCTAATCTTTTCTATATTCGACGTGGTGCATCGATAAAGTCAGGAGATCCGAGTCTCATTACCACTGCAGTCTTGGACTCGGGAATAGCACCAGCGGCAGGAACGAATTTCTACTGCTCCGACCTGACGTTCGACTATTCTCAAGTTAATGCCTCTGTCATGCAGCCCAAAGCATCCTCCATTTCCATTCGTCAAAGCGGCGACGCGCTCTTTGTGGAGGGCGAGGGAAATCTCGATGCGCGGATTTTCAATCTTCTTGGGAATCCGATTTATTCGAAGCGCGGCTCGGGCACGCTCGATCTCGATCTCTCCCCGCTTCCGGCGGGCGTGTATTTCGCTATCGTGCAGGCGGGCGGGGTGCGGGAGGTGCGGAAAATTGCGGTGGTGTACTAACGGAGGCGGGGTCGCAAACTAAAGTTTGCGCTACATTCGCGTTACACAAAAAGATCGTGGTGCAATTTTCGGAGCGCCGCGAGGCCTTCGGCATCGTCCACGAGCGCGATGAGGCTTCGTTCGAACGGCAGAATCGCGCGGACTGAAACGCCGCGCAGGCTGCGGGCCATCGCGGCAAGGAGCGCGGCGTCCATGCCATTTTCTACTCTGCGAATAATGAGCGAAACGGCCGTAAGCGGCGATCCCTCGGTAAACGTTAGTTCCAATTTTGCAAGCTCGCGCACCATCGTTCGCCATTCTTCTTTTCGGATGAGAATATGAATTTCTTTCGCCGACGACCAGGAAAAAGCGGCGCCTGCAAGTACCGTTTCGAATGGCGCGGAGGTCCGCGACGAGCGTTGCGGCGTTGCTGTCCTATTTTTTGCAATCGAAAGCGGTATGAGCCGTTGCTCGATCGCAAGCGCGAGCGGCATCGTTCGACGCGCGTGAGTTATAACTTCGCTCTGCAGGAGTGTGTGCCGCGCGGCATGTCCGAACGGCGTCGTGATGCGGAGCAGCGTCTCGCCATTTCTGAGCGGGTGAGCGAATGTTGGGAACAAAATGCGCGCGCCGCGCCGGCCCAGTTCTTCCGCTTCGTCGAAACTGAGGGAACGAATGAGCTTGGGCGTTTTGACTAATTCCGGGTCAGCGGTGTACAACCCGGGCAGGACTTTCCAGATCACCACTTCTTCCGCGCCGAGAACACTGGCCAGCAGCGTCGCGGTGAGATCGGAACTTTCGCTGCCCATCGTCGTGGTGATGCCATCGCGGGTCGCGCCGGCGAAACCTTCGATGAGCACGATGCGCGAGCGGCGCAGTTGCGGAAGAATATATTTCTCGGCACGCTGCGCCATCTCTTCGACAATCGGAGCGGCATGACCGAAATGTTCGTCCGTAACGATGATACTGGTTGCCTGCACCGCGTGGACCTCCAACTCACGGTCGCGCAGCAATGAATGGATGAGCGCGGATGCCAGGCGCTCGCCGCTTGCAAGGATGGCATCGCGTGTGCGCGGCGAGAGTTCCCGAACGATCGCCACGCCTTCGAGCCATGCCGCAATCTCGCCGGAAATGGAATCGAACCGGTCGAAAAGATCGGCTTCATCCTCTATCTGGAGCGACGTGGCTAACTGCTGGTGTTGGGCGATGATTCGGTCGAGTAGATCTTCCGCCTCGCGCAGGCGGCCTTCTTCGGCAAGCTCGGCGGCTCGCGCGAGGTGGCGCGTCGTGTGACCGATGGCACTCGTAACGAGCACGACACCATGCACGGCGCCCGTTTTTTTATTCCGCCGTGCGCGCATGGCCTCGCGCTTCGCGGCTTCGCGAACAATCCGGACGAGCGCTTCCAAGCCTCGCTTCGTGCGCGCCAGGGCGCCGCCAAATTTGTAAACTACCAAGGAAGTGCTGAGTGCTAAGTGCTAAGTGCTGACATGTTTCTCAAATCATTAACAGGGGAAGCACAAAATCCGCTTCACGAAATTGGAAATAAGTTTGTTCTCGCCACTTCGCACTCCCCCATGTGGAATATTATTGAATTCGATGAACTCGCCTCGACGAACACGCTGGCAAGCGAGATGCTCGCGCGCGGCGAAGCGAAGCATGGCGATGTGATTCAAGCGCGGCACCAGACTTCCGGCCGCGGGCGAGGCGCTGGACGTATCTGGAATGATTCGCCGGGTGATTCGCTCCTCATGAGCATTGTCCTTACGGAGATACCCGAGCCGGCGCATCTGCTTCACTATCGCGCGGCGCTCGCCGTGCTTCAGGCGATTCGCGGAATGACCACTGAAATCAGTTTCTCGGACATTCGCTTGAAATGGCCGAACGATATTCTGATTCACGGAAAAAAAGTGTGTGGTCTCTTAGTCGAAGCGCAATGGAATGGGATGGTCATGCGATCGGCGATCATCGGGATTGGGTTGAATGTAGGTCAGAAATCATTCCCGCCAGAGCTTTCTAATATTGCAACGTCGCTTCATCAATGCGGAATAGGGACGAGCGTTGACGAGATTCGTAATCGGATTTTGGACGCAGTGGGCGCGGAGTTGGACGATATATCACTCCCGAGCATTCTTTTCCAGCTTAACCGGGAGCTGGCATGGATGTCAGAATTACCTTCACTTGAATTCACGAACGATAACGAAGAAAGGGTTTCCGATCTCCACTTCGAAAAGCTGGAAGCCTCTGGCGCGCTTCGGCTTCGCCAGAGAGATGGGGGGACGGTAATCCTTCATCACGGAAATCTCGTTCATCCCATGCAATAAACAGAATGGTTCGCGTGCAATAAGCGTTACGGGCTTTCATGGGACTCCTCGCAGTCGATATCGGAAACACTTCGACAACGCTCGGCCTCTTCGATAATGAAGGCCGGCTGGCGAAGCGTTTCGATATTCCAACGCGCACGCTCACGCACCGCGCACTCACGCGCGAAACGCTCGACGCGCCGCTTACGGGCGTTACGCCGCCGGAGGTGATTGCGATTGCCAGCGTCGTTCCGTGGGCTTCGGATGAACTGATCGTCGTCCTGCACGAAATCTTTGCAACCGCCACGGTGCTCGTTATCACCAGCACGAGCGTGCCAATTCAAAGCATTTATCCGCATTCGGACGAATTGGGAACTGATCGGTTGCTCGGCGCTCTCGCGGCTTATAAAACGTGGGGTGAACGCGAAAAGCGTCCGTGTATCGTCGCCGATCTCGGCACAGCGACGACGTATGATTGCATTACCGCCGAAGGTGTTTTTTTAGGCGGCGCGATCGCGCCCGGCCTCGTGCTCGGGGCGGAAGCGCTCGCGCAACGGGCCGCGCAGCTTCCGGAGATCGAGCTTTCGTTCCCGGCCAGTATCCTTGGCCGGACAACGGTGGAAAGCATTCAATCGGGAATTTTATACGGCGGCCTTTCGCAGCTCGAAGGACTCGTGAAACGATTAGGAAGCTTCGCGTTTCCGAACCAGGAGCCGATCGTGGTCGCAACCGGCGGCCTGGCGCGGCTCTTTGATGGAAGAACAAATATCGTTACGCATTTCGACGCGGACCTCGTGCTCGAAGGCATCCGCCTCGCTGCCGAACTCACGCCGATGGAAAGCCACCTTGCTCAACAAGGAGAAGTGCCTGCGATGCAGGGAGCGTTCGGATAATGCTCACAACGGAGAAATTTATACGATGCTAATCGAAGGGAAAGAATACGAAATTTTGGTTCGCCGCCAGGGCGAGCAGATTTATTCCGCGTTTTGCCCGCAATTGGAACTTATCGTCCGCGGCACCGCGCACCAGCAGGTCGAAGAGAAGATGAAGCAACTCATCATCGAGCACGTCGCGAAACAAGATGGTGGTGAAAAAACTGGCGGCAAGCCCTGATCCCACTGCTCATCGCTTCGGCGTCGTCGCCCTTTCGCTTCCTTTTAAGTTCCATTCGGGCGGTGCAGAGGGGCTGACCTATTCCATCCCCGAAGAACTTGCGGAGCGCGCGTTGGTTGGCTCGCGCGTGCTCGTCCCGCTGGGCAAGCGGGAAAAGACGGGCGTCCTCGTTGGCATTTCGCGCGAAGCGCCTTCCATCAAGACGAAAGTCCGGCCCATCACCGATGTGCTCGATCCCGCGCCAGTCTTCGACGAAGATTTTTTGCGCTGGACGAAATGGCTGGCGATGTACTATCTCACCTCGTGGGGAGAAGTGCTTGCAGCCGCGCTGCCGGAGGGGTTGAAGCCGGAAACGAAGGCGCGAGTTTTCCTTACAGAGACCGCAAAGGATGGAAAGGACACGAGGGATCTAACAGCGCGGCGCAAAGAAACCTTGGGCGAGATTTCAAAACATGCGGATGGAATTTCCATCGACCGGCTTGCGAAAGTTACCTATTCGAAAAACCTTTACGCCACGCTTCACGCACTTGAAGAGACTGGCCTTATTCGAATCGATCGACCGCTAACGCGGCAGGCTTCCGTTCGAAAAGAGACATTTGTTGCACTCGCGCCGAATCTTCCGATTGGCTCGGAAGCGCTGGCGGAAGTCCTGAACGATCTTGAAAAACATGCGCCGCGCCAGGCGAATATCCTCCTCGCGCTCGTGCAGCAAGCACAGATGGAGCCGGATAATCCGCTCACTGCGCCGCTCCTCATCAAAAAAGCGGGCGCCTCGCAAAGCACATTTAAGTCATTACGCGAGAAAGAGTATATTGTCCTCTCGCGCCGAGAAAAAAGCGCAAATGATAGTTCCACGCAGCCGAACACTGCGGGCGATGACGATATTTCAAAAATCATCCTTACGCTGGAACAGCAAATTGCCGTGAGTACGATTGGCGCCGCACTCGATCGCGGAAAACCGAAAACATTTTTGCTCCACGGCATTACCGGCTCTGGGAAGACAGAAGTCTATATTTCACTCGCCCGAAAAGTGCTCGCGGAAGGTGGCGGCGTGCTCATTCTCGTTCCGGAAATTTCTCTCACGCCACAGCTTATCGACCGTTTCAAACGGCGGCTTAGCCTTTCGAGCGATGCGGAAATCGCGGTGCTCCATTCGCGCATGTCGTTGGGCGAGCGCTATGCGGCATGGCGTTCGCTGGCGCTGGGGCGCACGAAGCTCGCCATCGGCGCGCGGAGCGCGGTCTTCGCGCCTATCAAAAATCTCAAGCTCATTATCGTCGATGAAGAGCATGAGGCAACCTACAAGCAATTCGATAAATCGCCGCGCTACCATGCGCGCGATGCAGCCGTCGTGCGCGCCGCAATGTTGAATGCCGTGGCCGTGCTCGGCAGCGCAACGCCGAGCATCGAAAGTTATTACAATGCGCGGGAAGGAAAATACGAATTATTGCGCCTGACCGAACGCGCGAAACGCGCGGCATTGCCAAATATGAAAATCGTCGATCTTCGCACCGCGGAAAACCGGCGCGATTTTGCAAAGGCGAAAATCGCGCTCACGCCGGAATTGCGTGAAGCCATGCGAATCCGATTAGAGCGCAAAGAAGGAATCGTTCTTTTTCAAAATCGGCGCGGATATTCGACCTATCTCGAATGCCTCACCTGCGGCATGGCCGAAATGTGTCCCAACTGTTCGGTGACGATGACGTACCATAGCGCGCGCGACCAGATGCGCTGCCATTACTGCGGCTATGTTACGCCGAAACGGAAAACCTGCTCGACCTGCGGCGCGGAAACGCTGCGTTTAGGTGGCACCGGCACGCAACGCGTCGAGGAAGACATTGCCAAAGCATTTCCCGAAGCGAAGATCGTCCGTATGGATTTGGATACAACCGCTCGCAAGGGCGCGTATCACAAAATTCTATCCACCTTCGCAAGCGGAGAGGCGGATATATTATTGGGAACCCAAATGGTCGCGAAGGGGCTGGACTTTCCGCGCGTTACGCTCGTGGGCGTCGTGAGCGCGGATACGAGCCTGAACATTCCCGATTTTCGTTCCAGCGAGCGGACGTTTCAGTTACTTACGCAAGTCTCTGGCCGTGCGGGGCGAAGCTTAGAACTTGCGGGCGAAGTGCTTATTCAAACCTTGCAGCCAACGAATGCGGCGATCGAGATGGCCGTCGCGCATCAATACGAAACCTTCTTCGAAAGCGAATTGAAAGATCGTGAGGCGCTCCACTATCCGCCATTCAGCCGTTTGATCCTCATCGAATTTCGCGGACTCCACGAGGCCGCTACCGAGGAACGCGCAAAGCAATTCGCCACGCTTTTCCCTCCACGTGCATCCTTTTATGAGCGCATGGGTCCCGCGCCGCCCGCGATTGCGAAGCTGCGGAGTGAATTCCGCTGGCATCTTATCATTAAAGATTTTAAGAAGCAGGACCCGAATGGCGAAAAAATCCGCCGCCTCATCACCGGCGCGCTCGACGAATACCAAAAGCGGTTCGCTTCACCACATGTGAAAGTTATTGTCGATGTGGATGTGCAGGGAGTGGGGTAGAACCACGATTACGTGGATTAAGGAAACTCTGTATAAGTCTGGATTCCCGCATTCGCGGGAGTGACAGCGGTAAGAAATCATGGCGCGAAGCGCAAAAACGACACATTCCTGTCATTCCCGCGAAAAGCATCGCCGACGATGCTTGCGGGAATCCAGGTTCAGACTTAAGGAACCTCTGATTAAGTGATACAACGTCATTCTGAACGGAGCAAATCGGAACGAAGTGGAGATTTGCGGAGTGAAGAATCGCTTGTCATATCAACGCGATTCTTCGCTGCGTTCGTTCTCCCTTCGGTCGAACGAACTTCGCTCAGAATGACATTATGGACTTAATCAGAGATTCCTTAATCAGAAGTTCCTTAACGGGGATTACGCTGGCGATTTTTATTGGCACCCCATGATTTTGTCGTATATTTGTAAGTTGTTCGTGATTCTAATTCAAATTTCTCCATCCATTACCGTATGAAAACACTCAAACTCCTCGCACTCGCCGCGCTCGCATTTCTTTTCGCTGCCTGCAAAGCCACGCAACCGACGGGACCGCCTTCGGGTAGCTCCGGGCCTTCCGTGGGCGAAGTGATAAGCACTTTAAATACGACACAATCGAAGTTTTATGCTCTCGCGCAGGCCAATCTGGGCAAATCACCGCAGCAGGTCATGATGCTTACGGCTGCGTGGCTTCAGACTCAGCCCAACGTTCAGCATGTCGATATTATCGACAGCATTATTCTCGATATCGAATTGAATTCTGGCTTGAATGCCATATTCCAGATCAATCTCGTAGATGCTAATGGTTCGCTGACCCGAGGTGGTGGGCATACGCGAAAACCCCTTCGGTTTGGACCAATCGTTCCCGCCACACATGCGCTCCAGAATAAGAACGTGCTGATCTATTGTCCCTTTATAGCCCAGCCTAATTTTTTTGGTGCCCCTGATTTAAACGCGCTTTATAATCCTGGCGAGATAGATTCCGTGGTCAATATTTTTAAGAAATCGAATCAAGGCTTTAACGTGACCCTCAGCGTAGGTGACTCGGTGGGGATCATCAACGCCTTTGGAGACTATGGGATCGTGATCATCGACACACACGGGCTTCCGTTTGGCTTTTATTCCAGTAGGCTTGTGGGATCAGTTTTTTACTATAACCAGGATTCCCTTTATCCCGAATCGGAAGTAAAAGCAAACCTCGATGAAATAGCCGGGCCTGGCGTGTATGAAGCTATGCAAAACGGAAGTATCTTTATGGCCAATGAAGCGAATCTCCAGCAGGTTTCTGATTGGCAGACTTTTTTGAACAATCAGAAATCGAGACAAGTGTATCAGCTGGTGATCGGTTCCAAGTACATCGCCGCGCTTCCTCCTATGCCAAACACGATTATTGTTGGAAATTTTTGCTATTCTGGCTGGGCCAACGACACCACTACTAAAAGCCCATTCTACGCCGCTATTCATCACCCGATATACACAGCCTTTACAAGCTTGCAGCCGCTCGCGTATTATTCGTATGGTTATCCCGATGGAACGTCGGGGTTGCTCGATAACACCTTTGGCAAACGGATGGAGGATAGCCTCGCGCAGGCGTTGGTTGTTTATGGCGATAGTACGGGCTTTGCTTACAAGATGGCGGATGGCTTTCAATACACTGCCCAACGGCTGCTGGCTGGAGGTTACAGTCCGAATATGCCGTTCAACCATTACGGCCCTGATAATTATAGCTATATGCCATGCCTCGATAGCTTCACCGACGCGCGCGATGGTCAACTTTATCACACCGTCTGCGAAGGGAATCAAATATGGATGCGGGATAACCTCAATTTTAATGCGCCCGGCTCGTTTACTTATGATAATTCCCCTGCGAACGGCGCGCTCTATGGCCGGATCTATCCATGGAAAATTCTGATGAATGGGGCTTCGTCCAGCGACTCGACTCCGAGCGGGGTGCGGGGGCTGTGCCCTTATGGCTGGCACATTCCAAGCCAGGAGGAATGGATGGCTATGGAGGAATGGGTGGCGTATAACGAAGATTCTTTACATGGCCCGGTTTCGTATGCCTTACAATTGAATTCTTCCGATACGAATAAAGGAGGCTGGCTGGATGACGCAGGAGCCACCAACAGTAGCGGCTTCTCGGCATTGGCAGGAGGGGATTTTAGCTACGCACAGGGAAAACCGCAGTTCTCTGGGATACACCACTCGACGTTGTTTCTTAGTTCCAACATCGATCCTAAGTTGGGAACTCCTTCTAATCTTTGGTTATATTACACTGGGGCGTATCTATTGGGTGCTCAGATCAGCTCGAATCCAACCGATCCGAATCAGCCATCGGCCAATGGTTACTGCCGCTGCGTGAAAGACCCGTAAAACCTATCATCCCGATCTCAACGCGTTCACAATATCCAGCCGCGCGGCGCGGAAGCTGGGAAGGAAACCGCCGACGAAGCCCATGACGGTTGCAAAGAGGAGCGTGGCGATCACAATGCCGCCCGTCATCGTAAAGCCGAATGCAATTTCGGAGAAGGAGCTGAAATCCGTGGTCGAAATCGTGAGGAAGGAAAGGAGCGTCGCGCACACAAGCCCAACGCCCGCGCCGATCAACGCGATAAAAAGCGATTCGATGAGGAACGCGCCGAGCACGTTCCGGCGCTGGAAGCCAAGCGCGCGCAAGGTGCCGATTTCCACCGTCCGGTTCGCGACCGAAGCGTACATCGTAATCATCGCGCCAATCATCGCGCCAAAGCTGAAGATAACGGTGATCACGATTCCCAGAATGCGAATAAAGTCGGCCAGTTGTTCCGACTGCTCGGCGTAGAATTCTTTTTCGGGAAGGATTTTCAGGTCATTCAGGCGCGGATCGCTATCGAATCGCGCTTTGAGCGCATTGAAATCCTTTGGATCTTTGAGCCGCAGGACGACGGAAGAATAGGCTTGCCGCCGGAATGCCTGGAGAATCTGGTTCTCATCGCCCCAGATATCGGACGCAAACCCGCTGCGGCCCGCATCGAAATGCCCGACGATCTTCCACTCACGCCCGGCGAATTTAATCGAGTTCCCAATCTCCATTCCGTCGAACCGATCCGCGATTTCATTCCCAACGATCAGTTCCGATGCTCCAAAATTGAACATACGTCCAGAAGTAAGTTTTACCTGCGGACGAAGCAGAATTCCATCCGGAGTAACACCGCGAACGGTCACGTTGGAAAGGTCATTGGGATTCGCGCCGTGTTTTCGAAGATTGATGAGGGTTAGCACTTCCTTGGACAGGAGCGGTGTGCCATCCGAAGCGACGGCAATTTCGGGTTGTGTCCCGATCACGCTGGCTTCATCGAAGGTGATGATGCTGAGCGTTTCGCTCTCGGCCGATTTGCGAAGCACGATCGCGTTGTCCGCGGAGCCGGTGGCGACCATCGTGTCCTTCACGCCATTGGCGAGCATGAGTACCGCGGTAAACACGAACGCGACGAGCGCCACGCCGCCGATCGTGAGAGCGGTCGTCAGCTTGCGCGTCCAAAGGGAACGAAAACTATAACTGAGTGGAATTTTCATAAATCAGAACCCGGATTACGCGGATTGGATGGATTTTCTGGATTACTATCGGTCTTTAAAAAGTTGTCTTACTTCTTCATGTTCTAATTCTTTATGGGCGCCTTCGAATTAATAAGGCGCTTTACCTGTAGGCTCTTACCGCCAAAGTTAATAAGAAGTCCTACGCGCAATTTAAATGCTTCCAAATAATTTTTTGCCTGGGCGAGATGGACATTTTCCAGCGCCTCGATGGCTTTTAGCTCAATAGGAATTCTGTCTTCGATCAAAAAATCTACGCGCCGAGAACCGATCTTGTGTTCATAGTAAAATATCGGCAATTCATACTCTCGTAAAAATCTCAACGAGGTTTTTGCCATTTCTATCTCCAACGCGCTTTGATAAATAAATTCTTGAAATCCACATCCTAAGTAGGTATGAACGTGCATTGCGCAACCGATAACTATACCGGTAAGATCGCTGTCTTCCATACTTAGTCCATTCGTTCGCGGTGTTTTTGATATCATGTAATCTCAAAACCTATGGTAGTTAGCACCTGACATACCCTAAACTATTGCTTAATCGATGGTAATCCAGAAAATCCATCCAATCCGCGTAATCCAGGTTCAGCCTACTTGTCTTAGCCCATCGACAATTTTCATGCTCGCCGCGCGGTTGGCCGGAAAGATCGCGGAAACGATTCCCACGACGATGGCGAACACGCCTGCCATGATAAGCGTACTCGGCTCGATCACAAAACGCGGAATGAACGCCTGCATCCCTTTCGCAAATGCCGCACACGCGGGAAAGGTGATTAGAATTCCCACGATGCCGCCCAGGATCGCGATCGAAAGCGATTCGCCAAAGATCAGGATCACCAAATGCTTCGAAGTGAAGCCTAATGTTTTGAGCACGGCATATTCGCGGATACGCTCACGGGCCGTCATGATCATCGTGTTCGCGAGTACGAGGAAAATAATCCCGATGATGACATAGGAAATCACCTTCAGCGAGGTGATGATGGCGCTCGACATCGAAATAAATCCAGCCTGAAACGCTTTTTCCGTTTCCGTTTTCGTTTCGGCCGCCGAGTTTGCGAAGAGCGCATCGACGCGTTCCGAAACTCCCGCGGCATCGCTCGGATTGGAAATTTGCTCGACATACCATCCGACATTATTCGCGCGGGTCGGCGA
>Ga0307374_10005065_pt1 | contig 21565 bp, 25 predicted proteins | sample OX3MG_FD_202532 | JGI IMG/M metagenome (GOLD analysis project Ga0307374, IMG submission 202532) | Soil microbial communities from Risofladan, Vaasa, Finland - OX-3 | ecosystem: Environmental > Terrestrial > Soil > Coastal area > Acid sulfate soil | place: Finland: Risofladan, Vaasa | collected...
CGGCCAGTTGATGAAGGAGGAGGCGGTCGGGGGCGTCGTGTTCGAAACGGGCCGCTACGACGTGGGCAACAAGCTCGACTTCCTCAAGGCCACCATCGAGCTGGCTCTGGAACGGGAGGACCTCGGCCCACCGCTGCGGGAGTTCCTGGCCGGGATATTCAGGGACGGGCCGGCCTGAGCCGGTCATGGCCCTGATCCCGCTGGAGGAGGCCCGGGACCACGTCCTTTCGGCCTGTCCCCCGCTGGGCCCGGTCGAACTGGCCCTGAGCGACGCGCTCGGCCTGGTGCTGGCCGCCGACCTGGTTTCCATCGAGGATGTGCCGCCCTTCGCCAATACGGCCATGGACGGCTACGCCGTGCAGTCCGGGGACACCGCCGCCGCCTCCGAATCGGCCCCGGTGACCCTGGAAGTAGTGGGCTCTCTGGCCGCCGGCCAGCCCCCCGAGCCCCCGGTCGGCCCCGGCCAGGCGGTACGGATCATGACCGGAGCTCCCATGCCTCCGGGGGCGGATGCGGTCGTGATGGTCGAGCGCACTGCGGCCGGGCTGGGGCGGGTCCAGATCCTGGCTCCGGTGTCCGAAGGGGAGAACGTCCGGGTCCCTGGAGGCGACATCGGCACCGGCCAGGTCGTCTTTCCCCGCGGCTCGGTCCTCACCCCCTCCCACCTGGGTGTGGCGGCCAGTATCGGAGCCAGGGCCCTTCCCGTCCATCGCCGGCCCCGGGTGGGCATCCTGTCCACCGGGGACGAACTGATCGACGGCGGGGGCCCCCTGCGGCCGGGGCAGATCAGGGAGTCCAACCGGGCCGTGCTACGCGGCCTCCTGGCCGAGGTGGGCTGTGTCCCCGTCGACCTCGGGATCGCCAGGGACACGGAGGCGGAGATCTCCTCGGCGCTCCGGGCCGGCCTATCCGGCTGTGACGCCGTGCTGACCAGCGGGGGGGTGAGTGTGGGGGACTTCGACTACGTGAAGGTCGTCCTCGACCAGCTGTCGGGAGGCGCCATGCGCTGGATGCAGGTGGCGGTCCGACCGGCCAAGCCGTTCGCCTTCGGGGTGGTGGACTCCACCCCGGTTTTCGGCCTGCCCGGAAACCCGGTGTCCTCCAGCGTCAGCTTCGAGCTCTTCGCACGCCCGGCCCTGCGCCAGATGATGGGATACGTGGGCCCGGGGCGGTTCCGGCCCCGGCTGGCGGTGCTGGCCGAGGAGCCCTTCCGGGGGGCCGGGGAGGGACGGCTCTCCCTTTACCGGGTCAGTGCCCGCCTCCGGGCGGACGGCCGGGTGGGAGTGCGCTCCTCCGGCGGGCAGGGCTCGCATGTGCTCTCGGCCATGGCCCGGGCCAATGCCCTGGCCCTGGTGGAACCCGGGGCCGAGGTCGAGCCGGGCCAGGAGCTCGAGGCCTGGCTGCTGGGCGAGCTCCAGGCCGCCCCCTAGCTCCTAGCCTGCCGCCACCCGGGCCGGTTCCTAGCCTGCTGCCACCCGGGCCGGTTCCTAGCCTGCCGCCACCCGGGCCGCCACCCGGCCGTACCGGTATCCGTGGTCCCGTAGCCTGGTGGTCGTGGATACCTCGACGCCCCTGGTCGATCCCCACGGGCGGGTGGTGCGGGATCTGCGTATCTCCATCACCGACCGGTGCAATTTCCGCTGCACCTACTGCATGCCCGAGGAAGGGATGCAGTGGCTGGACCGCTCAGAAATCCTGACCTATGAGGAGATCGAGCGGGTGGCCCGGGTATGCGTGGAGCGCTATGGCTTCGACGGCATCCGGATCACCGGAGGGGAGCCCACGGTGCGGGCCCGCCTCCCGCTGCTGATCCAGCGCCTGGCCCAGCTGCGGGTGCCGGCCACCGGGGCGCCGGTGGACCTGGCCATGACCACCAACGGCTCGAGCTTCGCCCTGCTGGCCGCCGATCTGCGGGCGGCGGGTTTGTCCCGGGTCAACATCTCCTGTGACAGCCTGCGCCCGGAGCGCTTCCAGGCCCTGACCGGGCGGGGTCAGCTTGAGCGGGTCCTGGACGGCATCGAGGCGGCCCTTACGGCCGGTTTCGATCCGGTCAAGGTCAACGTCGTGGTCATGCGGGGGGTGAATGACGATGAGATGGTGGACTTCGCCGAATTCGGACGGCGAAGGGGCGTCGAGATCCGTTTCATCGAGTTCATGCCCCTCGACGCTCAGGGTGAATGGAGCATGGACCAGGTGGTGCCGGCGGATGAGATAGTCGAGGCCATCGGCGCCGTGTATCCGGTCGAGGCGGTGGTGCAGGGGTCCGAGCCGGCCACCCGCTACCGCTATCTGGACGGCGCCGGTGCCTTCGGGGTGATCGCCAGCGTCACTCGCCCGTTCTGTGAGGGGTGCGACCGGATCCGGATCACGGCGGAGGGCCAGGTGCGAAACTGCCTCTTTGCCGTCCAGGAGACCGATCTCCGGTCCCTGCTCCGCTCTGGAGCAACCGATGATGACATCGCGGCCGCCATCGCCGGCGATGTCGGGCGCAAGTGGGCGGGCCACAGCATCGGCCGGGTCAATTTCATCCGCCCGGCCCGGGGCATGAGCCAGATAGGCGGCTGAGCCAACCAGCCACGGGCGTCCCCGGGCGGGGGGAGGCCCCACCATTAGAATCCGGCGATGTCCGATCGCGGCCTCACTCATCTCGACCCCCTCGGCCGCGCCCGGATGGTCGATGTCACTCCTAAGGACCCGACCCACCGCCGGGCGCTGGCCCGCTGCCGGGTCTTCATGGAGGCCGAAACCACGGCCAAAGTGGCCAGCAACGCCATCTCCAAGGGCGATGTCCTGGGCGCGGCCCGCATTGCCGGCATCCAGGCGGCCAAGCGCACAGCCGATCTGATCCCCCTCTGCCACCCACTCCTGGTCGGGTCGGTCTACGTGAACTTCACCATCGGTGACGATTTCGTGGAGGTGGAGTCCCAGGTGGAGACCGTGGACCGGACCGGAGTGGAGATGGAGGCGATGACCGCCTGCGCCGTGGCCGCCCTGACGGTGTACGACATGTGCAAGTCCTCCGACCGTTCCATGACCATCGGTGAGCTCGCACTGTGGGAGAAGACCGGTGGACGTTCAGGCACTTGGCGGCGTCCCGGGCCCGACCGGCCTTCAGCCGACTTCTGAGCACCCGCTTCGTAACGGTTTCGTCATATTTCCACGGCCCCGACGCGGCGTGGCGCTGACGGTGAGAGCTCCATAACCAAGTTGGTCGTGTTGGCCGTCCCCTGGGCATCAGATCCCGACTGCAGGGTCGTGCCGGTTGCCAGCGGACAGGTTGTTCATTAGCCTGGCAGGTCAATCGAAACATTCATGCTGGGCGGACGGCAGTACTTCCGTTTGTTTTGCGGTGGCCCAACCTCACGTCACCATCCACCAATCGCGCAGGGACCTGAGTTACGGTCCCCCTACACGAAGGTAGGTCGAGGAGCTTGACCATCGTGGTCCTGAGTTTGTTGGCAGTTGTCTGGTTGGCCGTGTTGGCGCCACCGCTGTTGAGGCGGGGAGTTGAGACCCGCCGCAGCGACTCGGTGGGTGACTTCCGCCGCCACTTGGGCGTGCTCCAGCGCACCGGCCCGAGTGTGATCGCACCGGCCCACACCCGGATGGCCCGTCAGGTTCCTCCCTACGCTCCGGGATTGCCGGTGGTGAGGCGGGCCACTCGGGTGGCGCGGGCCAACCGCAGTCAGACCCTGCGGCGCCGGCGCAACGTACTGCTCGGCCTGCTGGCGACCACGGTGATCTTCCTGGCCGTCGGGGCCATGCCCGGCCTTCACATCGTGCTGGCCGTGGCGTTGCTGTCGGTGCTGACGTTGGCGGGATACGTAGCCATGCTGATCCGCATGCGCAACGTGGCCGCCGAGCGGGACATGAAGCTCACCTTCCTCCCCGGTGCCGCCTCGATGGGACCAGTCTTACCGGCCGTAGACCCGGGGCTGTTCCTGCGCCGCTCCGCCAGCAGCTGAACCAGCCGCCCGGTGGGGCGGCCTACTGGTAGTGACGCCGCGGATCAGATGAGCAGGACGGGTCCCGGCTCTGATTCCGTTGCTGTGTCGGTTGGCGCGATGACATCGGCGGGTCGCAGGATCAGTCCCACCCCACCGGCCAGCACCGCCACCGCCGAGATCACCAACCCGGCAAAGCGCGGCCCTTCGATACTGGCCAGCGCCGCCGCCAGCGGCAGGGCGATGACGTTGGCCCAGGAGTTGAGGGCGTTGAACAATCCCATTACCCGACCGTGGGCCGACATCGGTGTGGCCCGCTGCAGCAGGGTCTGGGCCGGGGCGAAATAGAAGCCGACGTCGACGCCCCAGAGGAAGACCCCGATGAAGGCCACGGCCAGCACATGGGTTCCGATGTAGGTGGCGGCGGCCAGGCCGGACAACATCACGCTGGCCGCCACAGAGCGCGTGCCGGCCACCCGGCTGCCGAGGCGGGGCAGGGTCAGGCCCGTGGTCACCAGACCCACCCCGAAGGCCATCTGCAAGAGAGCGAAGACGGTGGCCGACTTGTGCAGCACCTGGCGGGCGTAGAGCGGCTCGATGACGAGGAACGTCCCCCAGGTGAGGAAGACGGCCAGAGACAAGGTGAGTACGAATCGGGCCACCGGGGCCTGACGCACCAGGCGCAGTCCCTCGGAGAGTTCCGCCCGAAGGGTCGGTGGGCGCTCCGGCGGGGCGGTCAGCGGCCTGAGCCGGACGGCCATGAGGGCAGCGGCGCCGATCCAGAAGGTGACGGCATCGACGATGAAGGCGGCCCGCAGCCCGGCCAGGGCGATGGCAGCGGCGGCCACCATGGGTCCGAAGACGATGGCGGACTGCTGGGCCGAACCGAGCAGGGCGTTGGCAGCCAGCAGATCCGGATCAGCCACCAGCCGGGGAGGCAGGGCGGACGCGGCCGGGCGGGCGAACGACTCTCCGACGCCCTGGAGCAGGCCTAGAAGGATGAGAACCCGGAGGCTGCCGGCCCAGGCCATGGCCAGGCTGGTGACGGAACCGGCCAGATAGGTCCAAACCAGTATGCGCCGGGGTCCCAGGCGGTCGATCGGCACTCCGGCCAGGGGAGTCAACAGGGCGGCCGGAGCCGCCCAGGCCAGGCCGATCAGGGCGATGGTGGAGGCGTGAGCGTGGAACCGGTAGGTGGCGAAGCCCCACATGGCGATGAGCGTGGCCCAGCTCCCGATGGCGTTGAGGGCGCTACCGGCAAAGAGGAAAACGAACGGCCGCGAGCGGAGCAGGCGCACCCGGCGAGGGTATAGGTGGGCGTCCTCATCGTCTCCGCTTTTCTGGGGCGCCATCGGTGCTCCAACCTGACCGCACCCGGAAAGGGTGAGCGGGGCCTCGGCTATCCTGGCCCGACCTCCGGGGGTGTAGCTCAGTTCGGCAGAGCGCCACGTTCGCAACGTGGAAGTCGGCGGTTCAAATCCGCTCACCTCCACCAGGACATTCAGGCGTTTGCCCAGGTCACGGGCCATTTTGGTGCTGAGCCGTGTTCACCCTTGGACACCCTTGATCGCCCCTGTTTGCCATTGGAAGTGGCACGGAAGTGGCACGGCGGGTCATGCGACATCGATGGCAGGCCGGTCAGGTGCAGGGGAAGGTGCCTTGGTCTGCATGGGCTCGTTCGATCAGGGTTGGCACATGTACCCGACCGTGGACGCTCTGACCCGCCTGGAGGCCGCCAGCACCGTCGAGCGTTACCTGGAACTTTGTGGCCGCCCGATGAGGCTGCCCGAGCAAATCGAGCGCAAGCTCCACAGGGAGTATGGGCCACTCCACCTCCTGCGGCCGAGGGACCGTGACTATCCCCTGCTGGAGGCCGAGTTCATTGCCGTGGCCGCCGCCTACGGCGCCCAGCGAGGCATTTGTTACGAGACCTGGCGGGAGGCGGGTGTGCCGGCGGTGGTGCTGCGCAAAGCTGGGATTTGGCCGTAGCTCGGGTACTGGCTGAAGTCCGTCTTTTGGGCTGGCGGAAAATGTGAGCTGCGATGGGACCCAAATCGATCAGATCGGCTGATGGTGGGGAGGGCCGTGTGGGGACGAGTCGGGGTTCGAGGGCGGTACGGACCCCCCGACACCGGTCCCGGCCGGTCATCGGCATTTGACCCGCTGCCATAATCCGCACCATGAAGGAGTCATTGACCGTCGGACTGACCAACGAGACCCATCACACCGTCACCAAGGAGATGGCTGCCGCCCATTTGCCTCGGGTCGTCCTGTCCACCCCGACGATGATCTCGATCATCGAGGGCACGTGCCTCATGGCGGCCAGGGAACACCTCGATGACAACGAGACGACCGTCGGCACCCATGTCTGCGTGAGCCACGAATCGGCGGTGGGGGAGGGTGAGGAGTTCGTAGTCCGCTGCCGGCTCCAGTCCATCGAGCGCCGCCGGCTCACCTTCGACGTCGAGGTGGACGGCCCCCGAGGCCCGGTCAGCCGTGGCACCCACCAACGGGCGGTCGTGAACCTCGACCGGATGGGCGGCTAGCGGAGCGAAGGGTGTTGCCTGCGAGACCGGGCTGACCTCCCTGTCGGAGCCCTGGACAGGCTCGCCGCCCTGGCCCGGCTGGGGGCCGAGTTCGTGGCCGTGGCCGCTGTAGTCGATGACGTAGCGGAAGCACCGACCCGGGTGGATGTCGAAGACCTCGGCGGAGCGGGCCAGCGGGGGCCAGCCTGACCGGAGGGTGAGACAAGGGCGAGCCCCCCCCGGAAGAACCGACACGGGGGCTCGGAGGGGCCCGGCTGGGGAGACGGGCCGCACCCTCAGGCTAATCGGGCTCCCAGTGGCTAGCCCGGTGATCCGGCTCGACCGGGGTGGTCACCTAGGTGACCAGGTGCCGAATCACCCGTCCTCATAGGCAGACCTCGGCTCAGCGTGGCAGCATCGACTTGACCGACCAGGGGGGCGAAATGCTGATCAGCACCATGAACGACATACCCGGCCAGGAGATCACCGAGGTGCTTGGCGAGGTATTTGGTCTGACCGTCCGAGCCCGCAACATCGGTTCCCAGTTCGGGGCCGGGCTCAAATCCATCGTCGGAGGCGAGCTCAAGGGCATGACCAAGAATCTGGCGGCCAGCCGCCAGGAGGTGATCCAGCGAATGGTCGAGGAGGCCCAGGCCAAGGGTGCGGACGCCGTCCTCGCCTTCCGCTTCGACACCTCGGAGATGGGCAGTAACTGGACCGAGATTTGCGCCTACGGCACGGCCGTCAAGGCGGTCCGGCGGGCCTGATGGGTGCCTGATGGGTGATAGTGGGACCTGGATGGACGAGAGCATCGAGATCGTCTCCACGACGGCGGTGGCCGTGGGAGGGGTTTGGCCTCACGAGGAGCAGGACTTCACGCCCTGGCTTGCCCACCATCTTGGGTACCTCGACATCCTCGGCCTGGGACCGCTGGACCTCATCGACACTGAGGTGAGGGTCGAGGGAGGGAGGTCGCTCGACATCCTGGCCGAGTTTGGCAGCAGACGAAGGATCGTGATCGAGAACCAATACGGTGTCGCCAATCGTGATCACTTCATCAGGGGAATGCACTACGCCGAGAAGGTCGGAGCGGAGGCACTGGTGATAGTGGCGGAACGGTTTGGCGACTTGATCATCGGCGAGGTAACAGATCGGAACCGCCGGGTGCTGGAGTCGGGAGGAGCCGGGATGGTCTATCTCGTTTCCCTAGCGGTTGAAAAGATCGACGGCAGAGATATGCCGTACCGGATACCTCGATTCGAGGTGATCGCAAGCCCCAACCGGTGGACGGCGCCGATCCCGGTTATCACGGAGAGCGAGTTTCTCCTCGCATGTGGGCCACGGCGAGGCTGGGTCGAAGAGCTGTTCAGCGTTTGGAGGGGCTTGGGTGTCACTGACGTACGTCCGGGGCGGGGCAAGAGGATCATGGGTCTGTGGTTGGCCCCCAATGCTCGGCCGCCAGTCATGGTCATTGAAGTCGAGCTGCCTTCGGCCCGGCTCTACGTGAGAGTCGACGATATTGTCGACTTCTTCGGTTCTGACACAACCAGCGGGGACGAAGTCCGTCGGGTCCTGAGAGACATGTTCGGTGCCGTCACGAATGCGCCGTCCTTCCCCCGCATCGACGAGCCTTCCTCCGACGGGGTAGCGGGCTTCGGCCGTTGGTTGCTGGATCGGCTGTAGATGGACATCGATAAGCCGTACGACTACCGAAACTGCCAGTCCCTCTTTGGCTACGCCATGGTCGTACACGCCCGTTCGGGCGGCATCTGTGTGCTCTGTGGGGCCGGCCGGGGCAGGATCGACTTTGATCTTTGGCGGCAGATGACAGTTGAGCATCTGATCGGTGAGAGCCAGGGTGGCTACCTCTCTGCTGTGCGCACGGCAGTTCAAGACCGCTTCCCTGACCTGAGCCCAATTGAGTTAGCGTTATTGGTCGAGCAGATTGACAAGGCCAACACCGTCACCGCCTGTTCGTTCTGTAACGCCACCACGAGCCGGGACAGGGCCGAGCAGTCCATGGCGGAGGTCCTTGCCGTTCCCGGTACGCCGGAAGTGGTCTTGGCCCACGTCGGGGCAGTGACGGTTGAAATCCTCGAACGGAAGCGTCGAGTCGTCTCCTGGAAACTGGAATCGGTCCGAGCTGCTTTCGAGTCGATGGTGGTTCCGGGCCTGGAGGCCGCTCGAACCGCTGCCCGACCGGGAGGGTGACATGGCCGACTATCTGGCCTTCAGCGATGATGACGCTGCCTACGAGTCCTGGGTGCGGGCCAATCCCAGGGGATTCGTTCTCAACTGCCTCCGTAGTCCAAACTTCCGGGACTCACGGGTGCATCGAACGAGTTGCTACACCATCTCGGGTTCTCCGGCCAACGGGAAGACCTGGACCAGCGGTCAGTACATCAAGGTGTGTTCGCCGTCGGCTACATCTCTCCAGACCTGGCTCCGGGCCAGAGTCGGCCAGGACTCCCGACGCTGCGGGATATGCCAGCCGTAGTTCAGCGACCCGACGCCGGCCGCCGTGCGGCGGTGATCACGGTGTTCAGGATCACACCGAGGAAGATGGTGGTGGGCACCACCAGGAGCGGCATCTGGATGACGCCGGCAATGATCAGCAGCAGGCCGAAAATGATGCCGCCGCCTCCCTTGCGGCGGTTGCGGTAGCCCTCCGCCAGCCGTAGCCGGTATCCCGAGGGTGGCTTCCTGGACACAGCAGTTCGGGCCACCCATATGCCCGTGAGGACCAGCACCGGGACGGAGACGGGCAGGGTTGCGGCGATGGCCGTCAGGATGGCCAGTCCGAAGGCGAGGGCTAGGACGAGCAGGAGGAGCGGCGCCATGAGCCGATAGAACCCGAGGACCGGGCCATGGGAGATGACGGTCCGGCTCCCGTCGGCATTCGGGTGGTTGTAGTACCGGCGGTAGCGCATACCTGGAAGGTAAGGCGTGCCTGTGACGGTCGTGTCATGATCGGGGCGATGGCGCTGGTGATGGGGCTCGATGGCTGCCGATTTGGATGGGTTGCCGTTACGACGTCGGCGGATGGCCGAGGCCTGTCCTCGGTCTCTGTGATCCCGGACCTGGCCATGGTCATCGAGCGGCTGGACTCCGGTGACTTGGCCGCAGCCACCATCGACATCCCCATCGGGCTGTCCGACACCTGGCCTCGGCCGGTAGACGTCGAGGCTCGCAAGCTCGTCGGGCTCCGAGCAAGCTCGGTGTTCCCGACTCCGCTCAGAGCGGTACTGGGCTCACCCGACTACCAGTCGGCCTGCGAGCGATCCTTCGCTCTCTGCGGGAAGCGGATGTCCAAGCAGGCCTTCGCCATCACGCCCAAGATCGAGGAGGTGGACAAAGCGATGACGCCCGAGCGCCAGAACCGGCTGGTGGAGATACACCCCGAGGTCAGTTTCACGGTGCTGGCGGGGCGGCCCATGAGCTTCCCCAAGCGGACCTCCGAGGGCCGGGCGGAGAGACTGGCCGTCCTGCGGAGCGAGTTCGAAGACCTGGGCGACCACGTCTCGGTCCGTGTCCCGGGAACCGCTCCGGATGATGTCGTGGACGCCTTCGTTGCTGCCTGGACCGCCCGACGCTGGGCGAACGGGGCGCACGTTCAACTCGGAGGTGACTTGGACAGTCGAGGGCTGCGAATGGAGATGATTGCTTGACCCGGCTTGACGGCATCACGGCTAATTGCTCGTGCCAGGGCCTCGCTCCCAGGACCATTCGAAACGACAAGAAGACCGCCGCTATCATCGAGATCGGAGGGGTCATGCCACTTGTGACGTGCCCGGATTGTCAGCGTGAGGTGTCTTCGTCAGCGGCGGCCTGTCCAGGTTGTGGCCGCCCCATGGACCGAGCGGACACTGCTGCCTGCCCGCATTGCGGAAGTCACAGTGTCGGCAAGGCTCGGGGATTGCAGGGGGTCGGCGAAGTCCTGCTCGGGCTCCTTCTCCTGATCCTCGGGATCATCCCCGGAGTCATTTTCTACGTCATCGCTGAGTCGAAGCCGTACTGCTCAGGCTGTGGGCGACGCCTCTGGCGCTGATCATGGTCGTCGGCTGACGCTGATCCGGTGGCCCGCATAGTCGGCCGTCCCGAGCAGCCAATGGGCCAACGGACGAACACTCATCTCTGCGGACTGCCTGCCAGGAAGCGGCCGAGGCGGGTGCGTCTCGGCCTTGACTCAGCTCGCCCTGCGGAACTCCTCGTACCGTTCATCCAGCCGATTCCTGTCCGGCTGGGCGACCCTTTCCCGAGGGATCAGGATCGTGGCTCCGGCCATTTGCTGGAGGCCGTAGCGAAGCATCGGCCCGTCGATTTCGGCGAGCACCTTGGGTTGCACCTCGATGACCAGATCGGGCCGGACCCCGAGGATGTTGTGGTCGTAGGCGGCATGGTGAATCTTGCACAGGGACACCCCGTTGGGGACCACGGGCTCTCCTCGGGGTTGGCCGTCCGGGATGATGTGGGCGGCATCGAGCAGTTCGGCGTGGCGGAGCCGGCACATGGCGCAGCTCTCGGCGTACGCCCGCAGGACCCGAGCCCGGAAGATCGGCTGGTGGAGCCGAGCCATGGTGAGCCGGGCCACATAGGCCCGTTGGGGGTCGGCCAGAGAGAACAGGTTGACCAGGCGCTGGCCTTCGTCCACGGCGACGGTGAATTCATGGGCCTCGGGGTTTTCAGCTCTGATCCAGACCGGGTAGATGGGGACGTAGACACCCCGGTCGACTCCGATGAAGTAAACGAGAGGTACACCGGTAACCATGGCCTGGCGCAGGGCCCTGTTGTCGGAGTGATTGGGGTCGGTGCCTCGAAACTTGTAGCGGATCATTCCCTCGGGACCGACGTTGTCGTCGTACGGGCGCTGGTCGCTGCTCGCCGAATAGGTGGTCGTGATGGTTAGGGCTGCGTCCAGGCCGGCAGGCTTCCGGATGCCCGTCTGGCCGATGAGGCGTACAGGGATGCCGTCAAAGGTGAAGGTGTTGATGTGGGCCGAGCGGAGGGACCCGTCAGGGCTGGTGGCCACCAACCGATCCAGGTGTGCAAATACGGCAGCCCGAAGGCGATCATCCCTCTCAGCGCCCAGAGTCACCTCTGACAACCGTCAATCATTTGGCCAGTTGCGGCATGACTGGTCGGCGTCGGAGCAGTGGGAGCGAAGAGGAGGCAGGTCTCACGCATCGAAGCGGTCGAACCACTGCTCTTGGACCTGAGGGACGATCCGAATCCCGGCCTTCTGATCTAGGACCAGCTGACACAGTTTGTCCCCGTCGATTAGATCAACCGTCGGTGTTGTGGTGATGGCGGCCTGGCGTGCCGGCTCGGAGAAGCGACCCAGGGTGACGAAGACAGCTCGCTCAGCCCCTGCTGCTGCGGCGTCCCTCTGGAAGAGGGCAACTGCCTCTCGGCCGTGGACTGCGGAAGGGTCATAGCGCTTGGCCTGTACGGCAACTCGGGAGGACAGGACAGGGCTAAGTGGGGCCGTGCCGATGCCATCGATACCTTGATCGCCAGTCCCCCCGACTCGGGTCAGCTCCAGCCCATAAGTTCGCAACAGGTACAGAACGAACTCCTCAAATCCCTCCGGGGTGAGCTTGTGGAGCCGATCCAGCAGGACGTCCTTCCATGAAGCGTCCTCGCCGACCTCGTCCTCGACTGGAGTACCGCTCTCGGCCGTGGGCTGCCGGTTAGCGGTCCGAGCGGCTCGAACGGTGCGGTCGAGTTCTCGTATTCGGGCCTGCGCCTCGGCTTCAGGCAACTGGACGAGTTCTTTGCCCAGAGGGGTCAGGATGAACAGCCCACGCCGAGGGCTCTCCACGGCTCCGCCGAGCTTGGCGTAGGAGCGGGCCCACTCCAGCCGGTCCACCAGGACGGACTTCGGCCGGTTCTCATAGGTCAGAGCCTGCTGCTCGTCGGTCGCCCCAATGTCAACCAGGGCTTGGGCTGTGACCTCCCGGCCTTGGGCGGAGCCGCCCAGTTTCTCCACGGCCCGCAGAGTCGGCAGGATCAACTCGACATAGGTAGGCAGATCGGAACGAGACACCGGCACGTAGCCAGACTGTCACGAACTACCACGGCTAGGACGGGCCAGGGTGGTCAGGCTGGGGAACGCCCCGCACCTCCCATTTCAGTCTTGCCACCGGCACCACCCTGGTTACCCGGTGGGGGATGCCGCCGAAGACCACCAGCTTGCCGATGTCGAGCTTGGCCTGCTCCTCGGTGTCGGTCACCCACAATCCACGTTCAGGTTCCTCCATGGGCTCAGCGTATCGAACAGACGTTCGTAACGCCAGTGGTCGGGTGCTGGTCAGGTCGACCAGGACGGGTCGGGTGAGAACATGGGCGGCGTGGGCCCCACTCGAACACTGATCGGTTGAAGGAGGGGGTAGCCGGCTCTGGTCATCCCAGCATGGGTCCGGCCGATCTATCCGCCGACGAGAGGAATTGAAATGCCACGACAGCGGAGCATGCGGAGCCAGCTGTACCGGGCGGCCCGGGACCTGGGGAACATCGAGGCGGCCGAGAAGGGTCCGGGCGCCTACGGCAAGCGGGTCGTCCGCCGAGGCGTATACCGGACCACCAACGGCTGGGGCCGCCCGTTCCTCAAGGGATTCGGCCTCTGAGGACGGTTCGGCATTTGAACCCGGACTGCCTCTAGCCTCCTCATTTTGTGCGTCGGCGGCTGCGAGCGAGATGGCTTTGAGCGACGAGGACCTCCTATCCCGACTGCCGCCCGAGGGGCAGGCCCGGGTTCGCATCGACCGGATGCTGACCGCAGCCGGCTGGGTGGTCCAGGACATGGCCAGGCTGAACTTGGCCGCCGCTCAAGGGGTGGCCGTGCGGGAGTTCGTCCTGGTCCCACCCCACGGCCGGGTGGACTACCTCCTATTTGTCGATAAGCGCCCGGTCGGAGTGATCGAGGCCAAGCCGGCCGGCACCACCCTCATCGGAGTGGAGTGGCAGTCGGCCCGCTACATCGACGGGGTCCCCGACGACCTCAATGCCTGGACCACCCCCCTGGCCTTCGCCTACGAGTCCACCGGGGTGGAGACACGGTTTACCAACGGCTTCGACCCCGAGCCCCGGAGCCGCCCGGTCTTCTGGTTCCACCGCCCCGAGACCCTGGCCGCCTGGGTGGCCGACTGGCTCAAGGACATCGACCGGGCCACCCTGCGGGGACGGCTGCGCCAAATGCCACCCGCCGACCTCGGGGACCTCTGGCCCCCCAAGGACCAGGCCATCAGGAACCTGGAGGTTTCCCTGGCCGACGCCCGACCCCGGGCGCTCATCCAGATGGCCACCGGGTCGGGCAAGACCTTGTTGGCCGCCTTTGCCACCTACAGGCTGGTCAAGTGGGCCGACGCCCGCCGAGTGCTCTTCTTGGTGGACCGGGCCAACCTGGGGAGCCAGACCTTGAAGGAGTTCCAGGGCTTCACCATCCCCGAGACCCAGCGCCACTTCACCGACGAGTACAACGTCCAGCGCTTGACCTCCAATGTGGTTGACCCCGTTGCCAGGGTCACCATCACCACCATCCAGCGCCTCTACTCGATCCTCAAGGGCGAGGCCGAGCTTCCCGAGGAGGCCGACGAAACGTCCGCCTACGAGACTCTGCCGGCTCAACCGGTACCTGTGGATTACAACCCGGCCCTGCCCATCGAGTTCTACGACGTGATCATCGTGGACGAGTGCCACCGCTCGATCTATGGGCTGTGGCGCCAGGTGCTGGACTACTTCGACGCCTTCATCGTGGGGCTCACGGCCACCCCCAACAAGCAGGCCTTCGGGTTCTTCAATCAGAACCTGGTCCAGGAGTACACCCACGAACAGGCCGTGGCCGACGCCGTCAACGTCGATTTCGACGTCTACCGCATCCGGACCGAGATCACCGAGAAGGGCGGCACCATCGACGCCGGCCTGGTGACATCCTTCCGGGACCGAGCCACCCGACAGATGCGTTGGGAGACGGTGGACGACGACATCCTCTACGGTGCCCCCGAACTGGACCGGGCGGTGGTAGCCAAGGACCAGATCAGGACGGTGATCCGCACCTTCCGGGACAAGCTGTTCACGGAAATCTTCCCTGGACGGCGGGAGGTGCCCAAGACCCTGATCTTCGCCAAGGACGACTCCCACGCCGAGGACATCGTGGACATCCTGCGGGAGGAGTTCGGCAAGGGCAATGACTTCGCCGCCAAGATCACCTACAAATCGTCCGGGTCGAAGGATGACCTCCTGGCATCGTTTCGTAACTCCTACAACCCCCGCATCGCCGTGACGGTGGACATGATCGCCACCGGCACTGACGTGAAGCCCCTGGAATGCCTCGTCTTCATGCGCTCGGTCCGGTCCCGGACCTACTTCGAACAGATGAAGGGCCGAGGCGTCCGGGTAATTGATCCCACCGACCTCCAGGCAGTGACCGGGGATGCCAAGGCCAAGGACCGATTCGTAATCGTCGATGCCGTCGGGGTCACCGAGACGGAGTTGATGGACACCCAACCCCTGGAGCGCAACCCGACTATCGGACTGGACCGGCTGCTTAGGGACCTCTCCCTGGGCCGAGTGGAGCCCGAGACGGTATCCACGGTGGCGGCCCGCCTGGCTCGGCTCGACCAACGGCTGACCAAGGAGGATCGGGAAGCTCTGCAGGAGGTCGGCGGGGGACTGACCCTGGGCGACATCACCAGGGGGCTGGTGGAGGCATTAGACCCCGACCACCAGTACGCCAAGGCCCAGGAGCTCACCGGGACCGACGACCCCTCGGGAGAACAGGTGGCCGAGGCGGCCAAATCTCTTCTGCAGGTTGCCGTGGCGCCTCTGGCCGAGAATCCCGATCTCCGGGAGAAGATTCTGTCGGTCAAGCGGTCCTACGAGCAGGCCATCGATGAGACCTCCAAGGACGTGCTGCTCGGAGCGGCATACTCACCGGAGGCGACGGAGCGAGCCAAGAAGACAATCGACTCCTTCCGCCAGTTCATCGAGGAGAACAAGGACGAGATCACGGCCCTAGAGGTCCTCTACAACCGGCCTTACCATCAGCGCCCGACCTTCGTACAAATCAAGGAATTGGCGGCCGAGATCGGGCGGCCTCCCCGGCAGTGGACACCGGAGAACCTCTGGAGGGCGTATGAGACCCTGGACCGCTCGAAGGTCCGAGGCTCAGGTCAGCGGACTCTGACGGACATCGTGTCTCTGGTTCGATTCGCCCTCGGGGAGGAGGATCAGCTGGTTCCGTTCCCTGAGCGAGTCCAAGAGCGATTTGCTGGCTGGTCCCTACAGCAGGAGCAGGCAGGTCGGTCGTTCACGCCCGAGCAGCAGCGGTGGCTGGAGGACATCCGGGACCACGTCGCTGCCTCGATGGGCATCTCGACCGATGATTTCGATTACATGCCTTTCACCGAACGAGGCGGGATCGGCAAGGCCGTAGAGGTATTTGGTGACGATTTAGGTCCGCTCCTGGAAGAGCTAAACGAGGTGCTGGCAGCGTGAGGATGCGACTCCCCGAGGGCTGGCGTGAAGCCCCGATAGGGAACCTCCTGGCTCCTCTGTCTGATGGACGAACTATCCACCAAGGTTGGAGTCCCCAATGTGAAAAGGTGAGTAGCGAGCGAGAGGACGTGTGGGGAGTCCTGAAGACGACGGCCATTCAACCAGGTCGGTTCGTGCCAGAGCACAACAAGCGGCTACCCGACCACCTAGTGGTGTGGCAGGCTAATAGCTGAGCACTTGCTCAAGGACGACTCGTCCACGCCTCACCTTCTCGAGTATTGACTCCGCGCTGGCCGTCCAAACGAACGGCTTCGGGTCGTCGTTGTGGGCCGCGAGGTATTCGTCGATCGCTTCGATGAGCTCAGGCACGCTGGCGAAGACGCCCCGACGGATGGCCTTGTCAGTGAGTTCGCGGAACCACCGCTCTACCAAGTTCAACCACGAACTCGACGTCGGCGTGAAGTGAAGGTGAAAGCGAGGGTGGGCGCCCAGCCACTCCTTCACCTTCGGGTGTTTGTGGGTGCCGTAGTTGTCGACTATGAGGTGGACATCCAGTCCTCGGGGCACGTTGCGGTTGATGAGCTTCAAGAAGGCCAAGAACTCGCCGTGGCGATGACGAGGCAGGCACTTGCCCATCACCACGCCGGTCACCACGTTCAACGCCGCGAACAGGGTGGTCGTCCCGTGTCGCTTGTAGTCATGGGTCATGGTCCCGGCCCGGCCCTTCTTCATGGGCAGACTGGCCTGGGTGCGGTCCAGTGCTTGGATCTGGGACTTCTCGTCCACGCAGAGGACCACAGCCTTGTCGGGCGGGTTGAGGTAGAGGGCCACGACGTCGGTGAGCTTCTCGTCGAAGTGCTTGTCGTTGGAGAGCTTGAACGTCTCTACCAGGTGCGGTTTGATGCCCCGGGCCGACCAGATCTTCTGGACCGTGTCATGGGAGACGCCCGCCGCTCGGGCCATCGAGCGGGTCGACCAGTGAGTCTCGCCCGGCGGGGTGGTGTGCAAGGTGCGCGCCACGATGTCGGCGACCACCTCGTCGGGGATGGAATGCTTGCGACCGCGACCGGGACGGACCTGGCCGAAGTCCTTGAGCCCCTGGGTCTCGAAGCGAGCTCGCCAAGCCAGCACGGTGTTGCGAGTGACCTCGAGACGCTCAGCGATGGCGGAGTTGGGCGACCCATCGGCGGCCATCAGCAGACCCTGCGCCTGTTGAATGACGCGGTGCGCCTTGGACGGACAACGCACGATCCGCTCCAACGTCTGGCGTTGAGATCGTGTCATCGTGAGCGGCGCGGCAGGATGATTCGCCATTCATGAATGGTACCACTACTGCGCGGTCATTTACCTGACACTACACTAGAGCCTCGTCCAGTCATTGAGGTCCGACCGGGCGACGTTCTCGTCACGTGTGCCGGGCCGAGGTCACGGTGTGGCGTCGCTTGCATGGTCCGCTCGACCCGGCCCCGACTTATGCTCTCGGGAAAGATGTACCGATTTAGGTTCGATAACAATCTCGTCGATCCACGGTACATCGAAGCCTATCTTCAGAGTCCGGTCGGCCAGCTTGCGCTCGACCAGATGAAGACAGGCGGAAGTGAAAGTGGTTTGAATCTCACGCACGGCCGCTTTAGGCAGTTACCCGTGCCGCTTGCGCCGCTCAAGGAGCAGCACCGAATCGTCGCCGCCATCGAGGAGCACTTCTCTCACCTCGATGCTGGAGTGGCGGCGCTGGAGCGGGCACGCCTTCGGATTCGGCACATGCGAGAGGCTGTACTGCGCGCAGTTGCGGACTGCTCCCTAGTCGGATTGGCTGCTGACAGTTTCGAGGAATGGCCCTTAGGGCAGGTGGCAAAAGTCCAGCTTGGGAGGCAACGATCACCAAAGAACCATGTCGGGCCGAATATGAGGTGGTATCTGCGGGCAGCCAACGTCACATGGACAGGACTGAACTTCGATGACATCAAGGAAATGAATTTCGAGCCAGCAGAGTTCGAGCGATTTCGGCTGGTTCCGGGGGACATAGTCCTTTCCGAAGCCTCAGGTAGTCCGGGAGAGGTTGGCAAGCCGGCGATTTGGCGAGGGGAGATGAGAGACTGCGCAATCCAAAACACGTTGCTACGGGTCCGCTCAGAGGGACCGCTTCCTGAGTACCTGCTACTGGTGTTTCGGGGTGCAGCCCTAACGGGAGAGTTTGCCCGAGCATCTAGGGGCGTTGGCATCCATCATCTTGGGGCGAAGGCGCTGATCGAGTGGCGGGTTCGAGTTCCTCCGCCAGATGTTCAGCAGGAGATCGTGAAGGAGGCTGAGCGACTCTTGTCCATCATCGACGTCTTGGAGGCGGAGTTGTCGGCGGCCCGAGCCCGGTCTGGGACGCTGCGTCGGTCGATACTTTCGAGCGCCTTCACGGGTGAATTGGTCGGACCGTCCGATGAGTGAGTCGACTGGCCTGGTCCAGAAGCTCTGGAACTATTGCAACGTCCTGCGGGACGACGGTCTGTCGTACGGGGACTACGTCGAACAACTCACGTATCTGCTGTTCCTCAAGATGGCCGACGAGCAGACCAAGCCGCCCTTCAACCGACCGGCCTTCCTGCCTGTCGGCCTCGACTGGCCATCCCTGATCGCCTTGGACGGCGATGAACTTGAGGTTCACTATCGCCACGTCCTGACTGAGCTAGGACGTAGGCCCGGGATGATCGGGGTCGTGTTTCGCAAGGCTCAGAACAAGATTCAGGACCCAGCCAAGCTCCGGCGACTGATCGCTGATCTCATCGACCGTGAGAACTGGATGACCCTCGATGCCGACGTCAAGGGGGACGCCTACGAGGGGCTTCTGGAGAAGAACGCCGAGGACGTCAAGACCGGTGCGGGCCAGTACTTCACCCCCCGAGCCCTGATCAGGGCGATTGTCGAGGTGATGCGCCCGGAGCCGGGCGTGGTGATCTGCGACCCGGCGTGTGGGACCGGCGGCTTCCTCCTGGCCACGCATGAGTACATCGCTCAGCACAACCCGCTGCTGGACCCGGATCAGAAGCGGCACATGCGTTTCGAGGCCCTGCAGGGGACAGAGATAGTGGACAGTGCTGCTCGGCTTTGTGTCATGAACCTCCTGCTGCACGGGATCGGTGCCGAGGATGCCGATAGTCCCATCCGAGTAGACGACTCCCTCAAGGGCGATCCCGGCGAACGCTACGAGATGGTCCTCACCAACCCGCCCTTCGGGAAGAAGTCTTCGGTCCAAATCGTGAACGTCGAGGGTGAGACCGAGCGAGAAGACCTGGTCGTAGTCCGGGACGACTTCTGGGCCTCGACCTCTAACAAGCAACTTAACTTCCTTCAGCACTGCAAGACCCTGCTCAAGATCAACGGTCGCTGCGCCATCGTGGTGCCCGACAACGTGCTCTTCGAGGGCGGGGCCGGGGAGACCGTAAGGCGCAAGCTCCTCGACGAGTTCGAAGTTCATACCCTGCTGCGGCTGCCCACGGGCATCTTCTACGCCCAGGGCGTGAAGGCAAATGTGTTGTTCTTTGACCGTCGCCCGGCCCAGGAAGCTCCCTGGACGACGACCCTGTGGGTGTACGACTACCGGACCAACATCCACCACACCCTTAAGCAGTGCCCCCTCAGGCTGGAGGACCTAGCCGATTTCATATCTGCGTTCCATGCCGAGAACCGCCAGGAGCGAGTCGAGGGGGAGCGGTTCCGACCCTTCAGCTACCCAGAGCTACTCCAGCGGGACAAGGTCAGCCTTGATATCACCTGGCTCCGGGACGAGTCCTTGGAGGACTCAGCCAACCTGCCTCCGCCGGAAGTGATCGCCGCTGAGATCGTTGAAGACTTGGAGGCGGCCTTAGCTGAGTTTGCTCAGATCGCCTCAGCGCTCCGGGACGCTGCGCATGGAGAAAGCTGAGGTGGTTCGTGCCACGCAGAATCACTAGGACAGTGTGGGCCGCACGCTTCAGCCGTAGGCATATCACGTTGTTGGATCGTTCATTTGAGGACGACTTGGCCGCCTCGCTCGACCCGAGCAGAGTGACCGTCAGATATGGGCGGCAGTGGAGAGTGTCTCAACCCCAGATCACTTCAGACTTTGTATCGGGGAAGTTCGGATTTGTTCGCCGGTCAGCTGGGTCAGCGATCCGGTTTGATGAAGACCGTGAGGACTTCATCGTGGAAGACGCTCCTGCCACCCAGGGGAACTTCGTTTTCTACGTGGTCCACCTGCCTAGTCGAGTCGTCGCATTTGAGGAGCGATTGCCGGACATTCGGCGCCAGTCCTTCATCGGAGCGATGGAGTTGCTGCTCAGAGAGGCGAATGCCTACTGGGACCTGGACTCCCTAAGCGACGAGGAAGATTTTGAGGAATGGTTGGCGGGAATCGATCTCGTAACTAGGTTCAGGGCTACGCTGAAGAGGCCCAACCCGAGCCCTATACGGCATGCCCGAGACGTTGCCGAGCTCATCGAAGCCACGAATGCAACCAGTCTGGTGATCGAGGCTGGTAGTGCACCGGAAGGCGCTGAGGGCCTGGAGGTGACCGATACGATTCTCGGTGCTGCGGCCCGGCATGCCGGAGCGGGAAATGGCGACTTTCGTATGACGGGTATTAGTGGTCAGAGCCGGCGATTCTTCGACTCGGCTCGCAGGCTATTCGGGCGGCAACTTCGTCTGACGGATCAAACCAGCGAAGCCGAGATAGTTGAGCAACTCAGGCCAATAGCTGTTGAGGCCGCCCGGGTGGCTGGTATCGAATCTACTCAGGCATCCGATGACTGATTTCGACCTGAAGAGGAATTTCCCATCATTCGGCTTGTCTGGCGGTGCAGGCGTGACCTGCTGTCTTGGGATGTATTTGGAGCGGCCGCATTGTCACTGGTGGCCGGATTGTGCGTGAACGTGAGCGGGGGTCGCTCTCCAGTGCACGACTTCTTCATGGCAGCCGTTGGGGGACTCGCTGCTCTGTTGGCTGTGATCATCGCTGGCTTGGCCATCATCGTGGCCTTGCTAAATGAGGAGTTTGTTGGGGTATTGGCGGACACCAGATCAGGGCTGGCAGGGGACCTGTGGCCCTTTTGGCTGGTGTCAGCGCTGTGCGTCGCCGGGATCGTGACATCAGCGATGGGGCTCCTGATGTTCATCAGCCTGACCGCCACGGAGCTAGCCATCGTCCTTGGCTTCGCCGTATTCTTCGGAGCGTATGCACTGTTGGCGGCACTCAACCTGGTTGCCTTGATTATTTTTCAGGGATTGAACCGAGGCCAACAGATCGCAGGTCGTCCGTCAGGGTAAAATGTTGGACGGACGAGGCTGTCGAGGATGTCTCGGACCACGGCCACCACTTGTCCTCCAGCGATGCGATGCCGAGCGGCCGGAGCCGCCCGTCTGCCTTCGGGATGTACACCCTGCGAGACGGTCTCGCCCGGTAGGCGCCACTGTGCACCCTGGCGTGCAGGTCATTGAGGTTGGCCTCAAGGTCCTGCCCGTAGGACGCCCACGTCACCCCGTCACTCCCCGCAGCGGCTCCGGGGCGGAGCGCCCGATAGGCCGCATGGAGGCGTTCGAGGGTGACGTGGTGCAACAGCGCCGTGAACCGTGCAT
>Ga0307374_10005067_pt1 | contig 21558 bp, 25 predicted proteins | sample OX3MG_FD_202532 | JGI IMG/M metagenome (GOLD analysis project Ga0307374, IMG submission 202532) | Soil microbial communities from Risofladan, Vaasa, Finland - OX-3 | ecosystem: Environmental > Terrestrial > Soil > Coastal area > Acid sulfate soil | place: Finland: Risofladan, Vaasa | collected...
CTGGTGCGCCACGCGGCGAGGCGGTGATCGTCGTCGGCCCGCCCGAGGCGGCGGCGCCTGCCGGCGAGAGCGATATCGACGGCCGGCTGCGCGCGCTCCTCACCGAGCACAGCCTGCGCGATGCCGTTGCCCGGCTCGCCGCCGAGACCGGGATCGCCCGCCGGATCCTGTATGCCCGCGCCCTCGCCTGGCAGGAGCGGAGTGCGCCGCAATGACCTTCACCCGCCGCCTGCCGCCGCGCCGCGAGACGTCTGGTCGCCAGCCGTCCGGTCGCCAGACGGCGCATCGGCGGCGCGCCGGGCGGCGCGGCCGGCTCGCCGAGCTCTTGTGCCGCTGGCACCTGCGGCTGCGGGGCTGGCAGATTGTCGCCTGCGACTGGCGCTGCCCGTCCGGCGAGATCGACATCCTCGCCCGTCGCGGCGGCGTCCTGGCGATCATCGAGGTCAAGGCGCGCGGCGACCTCGGCAGCGCGGCTGCCGCCGTGTCGCCGCGCCAGCAGCGCCGCATCGCCCGCGCCGCGTCGAATTTCCTGCTGGGGCGGCCTGATCTGGGCGGATTGCAGCTGCGATTCGACGTAATGCTGGTCATGCCGCGGCACCTGCCGCGCCATCTGGCCGATGCCTGGCGTCCGAACGGTTGAACACCTGTCGCGGCCGTACAACCGCGCCGGTGCCGCGGCCGCGGCTTAACCCTTTGGTAGAGCGGGCCGGTGCGGCACAGCCAATGCCGAACCGGATGTCGTTGCGCCAACCGTGCCGCGATCGGCGACGTCGCCGCGCTTGGCGGGGTTCGCCGAAAATCTCACAATGGTGCGACAACTGTTGCCTTGGGGGGATCATGGCGCGGTTTCATTCGATAGCGGCATTATGCTGTGTGATAGCGCTTCCGGTGGCGCTGGGCGGCTGCGCCGGAGCGTTGGTCGTCGGCGGTCTGGCCGCCGCCGCGGGGGGCGGCTACGCCGCGGGACAGGAACGCGGGGTCAACGGCGTGGCCAGCGATTTCGAGATCAAGGGCAATATCGAGCAGGCGATGATCAAGGCGGACCCGCAGCTGCAATCCGGCATCGCCACCACCGTCTACGGGGGCCGTGTGCTGCTGACCGGCCGGGTCGCGAACCCGCAGTTGAAGGCGGAGGCCGAGCAGGTCGCCGGCCGGGTCCCTGGTGTCCGCACGCTCTACGACGACCTTGCGGTGGCGCCGCCGGAAGTCGCCTGGAACGATGCCAAGGACGCCTGGATTACGACGCGCGTGCGATCGCAAATGATCCTCGATCCCGGCATCCGCTCGATCAACTATACGATCGATACGGCAGACGGATCGGTGTACCTGATGGGCTCGGCGCGCTCCCAGGCCGAACTCGACCGGGCCACCCGCATCGCGCGCTATGTGCCGGGGGTCCGGCGGGTCGTCTCCTATGTCGTGCTGCGCGGCGGCGGCGCGGTGGCAGCGACACCGGCCCCGCCGCCGGAAGCCAGCTTTGGCCCGGCGCCGGCGGGCGCGGCGCCGCAGGGTCGCATCGAGGTGCAAAAGTTGTAGTCTCGACGCCGCAATGAGTGAACTGCCCGACAGTTTCGACGCCGAGCAATGCGCCCGCTACCTGCGCGAGCTCGCCGCGGCGAGCTCGCCGGTCCTGCCGATCGGCGAGGCCGCGCTGGCGCTCGCCTCGTTCGAGCGGCCGCGCGTCGGCCTGGCGCGCTATCGCCAGCACCTCGCGACGCTCGCCCGCGATGTCGGCCGGCACGGCGGCGCCGGCGGCGGTCTGGCCGGGCGCGCCGAGGCGCTCAACGAGATCATCCTGTTGAAATACGGCTATAGCGGCGACGAGCTGACCTACGACGATTTGCAGAACGCCAACCTGATGCGGGTCGTCGATCGCCGCAAAGGGTTGCCGGTGGCGCTCGGCATCCTTTACCTGCACGCCGCGCGGGCGCAGGGCTGGGACAGCGTCGGCCTCGCCTTTCCCGGGCATTTCCTGATCCGCCTTGGCGACGGCGCCGAGCGGCTGATCCTCGACCCGTTCCACAGCGGCCGGGTGTGCGACGCCGCCGGGCTGCGCGAACTGCTGAAGGCGATGGCCGGGCAGGAGGTCGAATTGTCGCCGGAGCACTATGCCCCGGTCGCCGATCGCGATGTGCTGCTGCGGCTGCAGAACAATCTCAAATCGCGGCTGTTGCAGACCGGCCGGCCCGAGCGTGCGGCACGCGTTGTCGAGACGATGCTGTTGCTGGCGCCTGATCTGCCCGAATTGTGGCGCGAGGCGGGGCACCTGCACGCGCAGCTCGGCAACATGCGCGCCGCGGTGCACGCCCTCGAACAGTTCATCCGGCTGGCCTCCGAAGGGACCGCCCGCCATCAGGCGGCCGCCTTCCTCGCGCAGCTCAAGTCGAAGCTGAACTGAGGCCGTGGCGGACGAGCGCCCGCGCCGCCGCCGCCTACTCCTGCCCCAAAACCGGTTGCCGGGCTCGGGCAACGGGTAGATCCTGCCGGGCTGTCATCAGGGAGCTTCTCCGGGAGTATCGACGATGCCCGCGCCGACCCATCCGAACCCGAAGATCTACGGGTATCACGCCCACGTCTATTACGATGCGGCGACAAAGCCGATCGTCGAGCGGTTTCACGAGCGTCTGTCGACGGCCTATCCGGTCGAGATGGGGCAGTTCAGCGGCGAACGGGTCGGCCCGCACCCGGTGCCGCAGTTTCAGATCATCTTTGAGTCGGCGCAGTTTCAGGAGGTCGTGACCTGGATGATGCTGCACCGCGACGGCTTGGACATCCTGGTGCATCCGCTGACCGACGACATGATCGACGACCATACGGACTACGCTCTATGGCTCGGCCAGCCGGTCGCCCTGGTGCTCGATCAGATGCAGCGCCGCGGCTATCGCGATCCCTTGCTGCCGGCCAGCGAGCGCGCCGCGGCCTGAATCGCGGGCGGCGTGGCGGCAAGCACGGCAGGCTCGCATCATGCCTGTGGAGATGATCGGCTGGATCGCGCCGCGGGTGTCCTCGGAACTGATCCCGCCCGCTGGCCCCCCGTTTGATGCCGGTGTGATTGCCGAGACGGCGCGGATCCACGAGCGGGCCGGCTTCGACCGCGTGCTGATCGGCTATTTCTCGGAGGCGCCGGACGGGTTCCTCGTCGGGGCGCATGCCGCCGCGGTGACCGAGCGGCTGAATTTCCTGCTGGCGCATCGACCGGGCTTCGTGGCGCCGCCGGTCGCCGCCCGCAAGCTGGCGACCCTCGACCAGCTGAGCGGCGGCCGTCTGGCGGTGCACATCATCGCCGGCGGCAGCGACGCCGATCAGGCCAAGGACGGCGACTGGACCGACCATGCAGCGCGCTATCGCCGCGCCGGCGAATACATCGCGCTGTTGCGCCGGACCTGGACCGCGCCGGCGCCGTTCGACCACGCCGGAGAATTCTACCGGACGCGCGGCACCTATGCGGAAATCCGCTGCCGGCAGCTGCCGCACATCCCGATCTACGGCGGCGGCGGCTCCGAGGCGGCGATCGGGTCGCTCTCGCCGCAGGTTGATGTCTACATGCTGTGGGGCGAGCCGCTGAAGGATACGGCCTTGTTCATGGAGCGCGTGCGCCGCGAGGCGGCGCTCGCCGGCCGCAACCCGACCTTCAGCCTGTCGACCCGCCCGATCCTGGCGGCCACCGAGAGCGAAGCCTGGGACCGCGCCAGGGCGATCCTCGACCGGGTGTTGCGCAACCGCGGCGGCGCGGCGGCGCCACAGCGTCACAATATCGGCTCCAGGCGGCTGCTGCAGGCGGCCGCGGCCGCCGAATTGCACGATACCTGCCTGTGGACATCGCTGGCCGCGGCGACCGGCGCGCCGGGAAACTCGACCGCGCTGGTCGGGACCCCCGATACCGTCGCCAAGGCGATGCTCGAATACTACAAGCTGGGCGCCACCAGCCTGTTGATCCGCGGCTATGACCCTCGACCGGACGCGATCCAGTATGGCGAGGAACTGATCCCGCGTCTGCGCGCGCTGGTGGCCGAGCATGACGCGGCGTGCCGCGCCGATACCGCCGCCCGGATGGCCGCGGTCGATCGCCGCTAAGGCTTTATCAACCGGTTGTCTGTAAAGGGAGCGTGCCGGCGTCGGGCGCGTTTGTCCGGCAAAGCGGGTTACGAATTGCGGAGTGCGCGGTGCGCGGGCTTGCCTTCATGTATGTGACGCTGATCGTTGCCGTGGCCACGATCGTTCTCGGGTATCACTAGGCAGACATTCGTCGGCCCTTGTGGGTCATCCCCTCGCCGCCGCCGGTCGCGGCTGGCGAGGGCGAGGGCGAGGGCGAGGGCGAGGGACGACGACGATGCCGATCGCGGCAATGCCAATCAGGGCCGCTAAGCAAGCTTTCGTTGATTGGCGCACAAATCGTCAGCCTTCGTCGTTCACTCCCTCTCCGCCCCCGTGGGCCATGGCGGGGGGCGGAGAGGGTGGGGGTGAGGTGGGGGATGCCAGAGCGCCGGCCGACACCCAGGGGAAATGTGGATCGCGCTAAGCTGCTTAGATATCGGCGTAGACGTGGGTCTCGGCGCTGGCGCCGGGATGGGTGACGGCGCCCTTCTCGGCGTCGCCGACGGTCTGCGCGTATTTCCACAGCGTGCCCGACTGGTAGCCGTTGCGGCGGGCGGTCCATTGACGCCGGCGCTCGGCCAATTCGGCGTCGCTGAGCGCCACCTCGATCGTGCCGGCGACCGCGTCGATCGTGATGCGGTCGCCGTCCTTCAACAATGCGATCGGCCCGCCGACCGCCGCCTCCGGCCCGACATGGCCGATGCAGAAACCATGCGTCGCGCCGGAGAAGCGGCCGTCGGTGATCAAGGCCACCCGCTCGCCGACCCCCTGGCCGTAGAGCGCCGCCGTCGTCGACAGCATCTCGCGCATGCCCGGCCCGCCGCGTGGCCCCTCGTAGCGGATGACGATGACGTCGCCGTCCTTGTAGCGCCGCGCTTCGACTGCCGCGAAGGCGTCTTCCTCGCAATCGAAGCACAGGGCGGTACCGGCAAAGCGCAACGTCGCCATGCCGGCGACTTTGACGATCGCTCCTTGCGGCGCGAGGTTGCCCTTCAGCACGACGAGCCCGCCGGTTGGCGCCAGCGGGTTCGACGTGGGACGAACCACGTCCTGTCCGGTGGGGAAGCGGACGTCCTTCAGGTTTTCGGCAATTGTCTTGCCGGTGACGGTCAGGCAGTCGCCATGCAGATATCCGCCGTCGAGCAATGCCTTCATCAATACCGGCACGCCGCCGATATCGTGCAGGTCTTTCATCACATAGCGACCCCCCGGCTTCAGATCGCCGATATAGGGCGTGCGCTTGGCGATCTCGCCGAAATCGTGCAGATCGAAAGCTATGCCGGCCTCGTTGGCGATCCCCGGCAGGTGCAGCCCGCCATTCGTCGAACCGCCGGCGGCGGCGATGACCATCGCGGCGTTTTCGATCGCCTTCCGGGTCACGATGTCGCGCGGCCGCAGGTTGCTGCGCACCAGATCCATCACCGCCTGGCCGGATGCTTCGGCGTAGGCGTCGCGCGAATCGTAGGGCGCCGGCGCGCCGGCCGAGCCGGGCAGCGCGAGGCCGATCGCCTCGGAGACGCAGGCCATCGTGTTGGCTGTGAAGAGGCCGCCGCACGACCCCGCCGACGGGCAGGCGACGCATTCGAGCTCATGCAGGTCCGCGTCCGACATCGCGCCGACGCTGTGCGCGCCGACCCCTTCGAAAACGTCGCCGATCGTCACGTCCTTGCCCTTGAAGCGGCCAGGCAGGATCGAACCGCCATACATGAAGACCGATGGCACGTTGAGGCGCACCATTGCCATCATCAGCCCGGGCAGCGATTTGTCGCAGCCGGCCAGCCCGACGAGCGCGTCGTAGCAATGGCCGCGCATCGTCAATTCGACCGAGTCGGCGATGACCTCGCGGCTGATCAGCGACGATTTCATGCCCTCATGGCCCATCGCGATGCCGTCGGTAACGGTGATCGTGGTGAATTCGCGCGGCGTGCCGCCGGCCGCTGCGACCCCCTTCTTGGCGGCCTGGGCCTGCCGCGACAGCGCGATGTTGCAGGGCGCCGCTTCGTTCCAGGTGGTCGCGACGCCGATGATCGGCTGGTTGATCTGTTCGGCGGTGAGTCCCATCGAATAGAGAAAGGCGCGGTGCGGTGCGCGTTCCGGGCCGACCGTGACATGGCGGCTCGGCAGGCGCGACTTGTCGATGACCGGATGGCGGACGTCGTCGGGCATGGGCCGATCTCCTCTGGCGGACCGTTTGGCGGGGTGGCCGGCACCGTAGCCGCCCCAACCGGCGCAATCAATGACCTGCTGTATTTGCGTCGCGCCGCGCAACCGGGCAATGTTGAACGAGCAGCGGCGGGAGGAGCGGCGAGGTGGCAGCGGTACTGGAACGACGGCAGGTAGTGGTGCGGCCAACCGGGGCGGCCCTCGCCGCCGATATCGAGGGGATCGATCTTGCCGGGGCGTTGACGCCCGAGGCCGTCGCGGCGATCAAGGCGGCCTGGGCCGATCACCTGGTGCTGCGTTTTCGCGGCCAGCGTCTGTCCGACGAGGATCTGCTGCGCTTCAGCCGGCATTTGGGCGAACTCGATTGGGCACCGATTGCGGCGGCACGGACCAGGGCGCCCGGCGCGGATCGTGAGATCGAGGTGACGCCGGAGGGGCATCAATACGTCCTCATCATCTCGAACGTCATCGAGGACGGTGTCGCCATCGGCCAGCTCGGCGCCTATGAGGCGCTCTGGCATACCGACATGTCTTATATCCCCGAGCCGCCGAGCGCCTCGGCGCTCTACTCGCTGGAAGTGCCGCCCGCTGGCGGCGACACCGGCTTCTGCAACATGTACCGCGCCTACGAGACGCTGGCCCCTGAGCTGCGCCGGCAGATTGCGGGGCAGCTGTGCCGTCACGACGCCAGCCGCAACAGCGCCGGCGAATTGCGCCGCGGCTTTGTCGATGCGCCGGATCCGAGCCAGACGATCGGCGCCGAGCATCCGCTGGTCCGCACCCATCCGGTCACCGGCAGAAAGGCGCTGTTCCTCGGCCGGCGCCGCAACGCCTACATCGCGGACCTGCCGTTGGCTGACAGCGAGGCGTTGCTCGATGCCCTCTGGGCGCATGCGACAAAGAGCGAGTTCGCCTGGTATCAGCAGTGGCTGGTCGGCGACCTGATCCTGTGGGACAACCGCTGCGTCATGCACCGGCGCGACGCCTTCGACCCGGCGACGCGGCGGGTCATGCACCGGACGCAGATCAAGGGCGACCGGCCTTTCTGACGCAAAGGAGGGCGAGGGGATGCGACGGGTGTTGCTGGTGGGATCGCTGCTGCTGGCGGCATGCTCGGCGACGCCGCGCGACACCGCCGAGCTGACCCTGCATGATCCCTATTGGGACCGGGTCAATGTCGAGGTGGTGATCACCAAGCGGGCCGATTGCGACAGCCGCGGCAACGGTTATATCTCGACCCAGAAGCTGGTCATGGCCAAAAACGTCAACGCGACGATCGACGCGCCGCACGGCGCCAATGTGTGCTGGCGCCATGACCGCGACCCCAACAATCCGGCGCCCGGCGCCTGGTCCGGCTGGACCCGGGCGACGCTGTTCCCCGGGCAGAGCGCCGACACCGATCTGTAACCTCTCGCCGCCGCCGAGGCGCGCGGGGGATTGCTGCCGGCGCGTCTTCCAAAAGCCATTTTGTTTTCGTAGAAGGCCGGGCGCATCGAATCTTTGCTGGAGATTGCGCATGGTCCGCCGCTTCGCCGCCACCGTTGTGTTGTGCGTGAGCCCCGCCGTCGCGCTGGCGCAGCAGGCGGGCGTGCCGATCCCGCTTTACCCCGGCTCGGTACCGAGCCCCTTCGCACAGCAAGCCCTGCCGGCCGAAGCGCCGGTTCCGCAAGGTCCCCCGACGGCGCCGCCACCGGAACCATCGCCACCGGAAGCATCGCCACCGGCACCGTCGCCGCCGGCGGCCAGCCGCGTCTTCTGCCAACAACCGGTGACGCTACAGCTTGCCCACCGGGATGCCGTCGCGCCGCGCTACCGGCGGTTTGTCGGGATGTGGAGCGATGCTTCGTGGACGCCGCAGCTTTGTGCCGCGCTGATCGTCGAAAACGTCACCCCGGACGGGACAGCCTCGATCGTCTATGTTTACGGACCGATGGGGCCGAGCGAGCGCGGCCCCGGCGGCGTTCTCAACGGCACCGGGATCATCCGCGACGGCGAGTTGCGGTTTCAGAATTCCGACGGCAGCCAATTCGCCTTTCGGCCGCTTTACGCCGATCTCCATGGTCACCTGACGACGCCAACCGGCGGCAGCTACGAGGCGGTCTTCAAGAAGACATTGTGAACGCAGCCCCGATGGGCTCACATTGTTCGCGCCCGCCGGCGATATTGTTGTCGATTCGTTCGGTTAGCCGCAGCGCCCCGGCGCTCGTGCGCCGAGTTGACGCTGCCGGGCGGCGTTCCTAGATTTTGCGGACGCGGGGCCGGGACGACACACGCGAATGAGCGGGCAGTCCGATCTCGGTCGCAGCGCGGAGAGCACATGGTCCAATCGTCGGCGCCGTCGCCGTTTACCGAGCTGAACGAGCGCAGCCGCGAGATTTTTCGCCTGATCGTCGACGGTTATGTGCAGACCGGCGAGCCGATGGGCTCGCGCACCCTGTCGCGGCTCTTAGGCCAGAACCTGTCGCCGGCGACCGTCCGCAACGTGATGGCCGACCTCGAAGAGGCGGGGCTCCTCTATGCGCCGCACACCTCGGCCGGCCGGCTGCCGACCGAGGCGGGGCTGCGCCTCTTTGTGCATGGCCTCCTCGAACTCGGCAATCTTGCCGAAGACGAGCGCAACAATATCGAGAGCCTGTGCCGGGCGCGCGGCAAGAGCATGGCGCAGGCGTTGGAGGAGGCGACGGCCGCCTTGTCGGGGCTGTCGCATTGCGCCGGCGTCGTCGTTGTGCCAAAGCAGGAGCGGCCGCTGAAGCACATCGAGTTCGTGCATCTGGGGCCGGGCCGCGCGCTCGTCGTGCTGGTCGCGGAGAACGGGCTGGTCGAGAATCGGGTGATCGAGGTGCCGCTCGGGCTGCCGCCCTCGACCCTCGTGTCGGCTGCCAATTATCTCAATGCGCGCCTCATCGGCCGCACCATCGAGGAGGCGCGCGCCGATATCGAGGACGAGATCGGATCGCACAAGGCGCAGCTCGACCAACTGACCTCGCACGTCGTCGCCACCGGGATCGCCAGCTGGGCCGGCGGCGACGGCGAAAGCGCCCTCATCGTGCGCGGCCAGGCCAACCTCCTGGAAGACGTGACCGCGCTCGCCGATCTCGAGCGGCTGCGGGCATTGTTCGAGATGCTGGAGACGAAGGAGACCCTGCTGCGCCTGCTCGACGCCAGCAAGCAGGCCGAGGGGGTGCAGATCTTTATCGGCGCCGAGAGCCATCTGTTCGGCGTCGCCGGCTGTTCGTTGATCATCGCGCCCTACCAGAACAGCCGCGAGCAGATCGTCGGCGCGATCGGGGTTATCGGCCCCACCCGGATCAATTATGCCCGGATCATCCCGATGGTGGACTACACCGCCAAGATGATCGGCCGGATCATAGGATAGCGGACCATGATGGACGACAAGGACGCGGCGGCAAACGCCGCCTCCGGTGCGGCGCCTGCCAACGATTCCGAGTTTCCCGACGAGGGTGCCGCCGCGCCCGAGCAGCGTCTGGCGGCGGTCGAGGCCGAACTGGCCGACAGCAAGGACCGGCTGCTGCGCGCGCTCGCCGAGACCGAGAATGTCCGCCGCCGGCTGCAGCGCGAGCGCGACGATGCGCTGAAATACGCGATCAGCGGCTTTGCCAAGGATCTGTTGTCGACGGTCGATAATCTGCGGCGGGCGCTCGAGGCGATGCCCGAAGCGGAGGTCGGCGACCCGCGCACCAGGAGCCTCCTCGACGGTGTCGCAGCGACCGAGCGCGAGCTGCTCGCCGCCTTGGAGCGCCATGGCCTCAAGCGGATCGAGGCCATGGGCGAGCGGTTCGACCACAATTTCCACCAGGCGATCTTCGAGGCCGAGCGGCCCGGCGTGCCGGCCGGCACGGTGATCGAGGTCTTGCAGCCCGGCTATCTGCTGGCCGACCGACTGTTGCGCCCGGCGATGGTCGGGGTCGCCAAAAGCGGCGCCGAGGACAAGGGCGGGGCCTGATCAGGCGTGGGCGCGCGCCCCGCCGCCGGGGTGCCGCAGGCGGCGTTCGAGGCGGGCGAAGATCATGTCGGTCAGGATCGCGAACAGCGCGACCAGCACCGCGCCCTGGATGACGTACGGCAGTTTGTTGCCGGCGAGCCCGTCGAAGATCGGCGTGCCGAGGGTGAGCGCGCCGACCGTCGAGCCGATCGTCGCGGTGCCGATCGCGATCGTCACCGAGAGGCGCATGCCGGCCAGGATCGCCGGCAGGGCGAGCGGCAATTCGACGTCGCGCAGCATCTGCCAGGCCGACAGCCCCATGCCGCGCGCCGCATCGCGCACCGCCGGGGAGACGCCTTCCAATCCCGCAATCGCGTTCTCGAGGACCGGCAGAATCCCGTAAAGAAACAACGCGACCACGGTCGGCCGCGGCCCGAAGCCGAGCGCCGGCACCGCCAGCGCCAGCACCGCGGCCGGCGGGAAGGTCTGCCCGACCGTGGCGAGCGTGCTGACCAGCGGCCGGAAATCGCGCCCGGCGGGGCGGGTGACAAAAATCGCGAGGCCGACGCCAATCACGATCGCGGCCCCGCTGGCCACCCCGACCAGCCCGGCATGCGACAGCCACAATTCGACAAAGCTGGCACGCGCAAAGACCGGCGGGCGAACCCCGGGAAAGGCCCGGGCGAAGATCGGCCGCAACGCCGGCATCCCGGTCAGCAACCCGACAAACAACGCGGCAACCCACAGCACCGGGCTGGCGAGCGGCTGCAAGGCGCGCGGCATCACTCGCCCGCCCGCACCAGATCGGCCAGTGTGATCGCGCCGAGCGGGTGTCCCGCGGCATCGACCACCGGCAGCCGGTCAACATGGCGCGCCAGCATCGCGGCGAGCGCGTCGCGCAGTGACGCCTCGCTCGAAATGGGCTCGCCCACCGCCGTCTCGCCGCGGCGCAGCCGGTCGGCAATCTTGTGCAACGACAGCAGCTTGAGGCCGCTCGCCTCACCGCCGCCGACGAACCCGGCGACGAAATCGTTGGCCGGATGTTCGAGGATGTCGAGCGGCGTGCCCCATTGCGCGAGGCGGCCGCCCTGCATGATCGCGATGACGCCGGCCAGCCGCAGCGCCTCCTCGATGTCGTGCGTCACAAACAGCATGGTCTTTTTCGTCGCCTGCTGGATGCGCAGGATCTCGCCCTGCAAGGCCGCGCGGGTGACCGGATCGACTGCCGCGAACGGCTCGTCCATCAGCAGCAGCTCGGGATCGGCGGCGAGCGCACGGGCGACCCCGACGCGCTGCTGCTCGCCCCCCGACAGCTGATGCGGATACTTGCCGCGATAGGTCTCGGGGTCGAGGCGTAGCAGCGCCAACAGCTCGCTGACCCGGTCGCGCACCCGGGTTCGCGGCCAGCCCAGCAGTCGCGGCACGGTCGCGATGTTGTCCTCGACCCGCCAATGCGGAAACAGCCCGATCGACTGGATCGCATAGCCGATCCGGCGTCGCAGCGCCTCGGGCGGGACCCGCCGCACGTCTTCGCCGGCGACCCGGATGACCCCGGCATCGAACGGTTCGAGGCGGTTGATCATGCGCAGCGTGGTCGACTTGCCGCAGCCCGACGGGCCGAGCAGCACGCACAATGCGCCATCCGGAACGGTCAACGTCAGTTCGTCGACGACCGGCCTCGCGCCGTAGGCTTTGCTGACCCGCTCGATCTCGATCATCGCCCCGACCGCGCCGTCGCTGCCGCCAGCGTCTGCAGCAGGAAATCGGCGGCGAGCGCCAACAGGATCGCTGGCACGGCGCCGAGCAGGACGAGATCGGCGGCGTCCTGGCCCAGCCCCTCGAAGACAAAGCTGCCGAGCCCGCCGGCCCCGATCAGTGCGGCGACGACGGCGAGCCCCACCGCCTGCACGGTGACGATGCGCAGCCCGCCGATCAGCAAGGGCAATGCCAGCGGCAACTCGACCCGCCACAATAGCTGCCGTCGCGACATCCCCATGCCGCGTGCCGCATCGACGACCGCCCGATCGACGCCGGCGATGCCCGCGACGCTGTTGCGCACGATCGGCAGCAGCGCATAGAGGATCAGCGCGATGATCGCCGGCGCCGGGCCGACGCCGCCGATCCCCAGCGCCGCCAGCCGGGGCCATGCCATGGCCAGCGCCGACAACGGCGCGATCATCAGGCCGAACAGCGCGATCGAAGGGATCGTCTGCAACAGGTTGAGGACGGCAAAAAGCGGCCCCTGCCAGCCAGGCCGGCGCGCGGCGGCGACCCCGAGCGGCAGGCCGATCAGCACCGCCGATCCGACCGCAGCGGCGACCAGCTCGATATGGCGCAGCAGCGCGGCGGCGAAAGCTGGCTGGCGCGCGCCGTATTCGCGGGCCAGCGACAGCGCATCAAAGAGGCCCGCATCGGCCATCGCGGCGAGCGCGACGGCGAGGACGGCAGCCACCGCCAGCCGCTCGCCGAGGCCGGCGCGCGCGCGTTGCAGCGCATCGATCAGCGCCAGCCCGGCGGTACCGACGAGGATCCAGAACCCGGCGCCGAGCGACACCCGCGCCAACGCCGGCGCGCCGGCAGAGAGCGCCGTTGCGGCCTGTCCCGCCGCGGCTGGCACGAGGATCAGCAAGGCGCCTGCCATCACCGCCGCCAGTCGCGATAGCGCCGGCCGCGGCCGCATGACCGCGGTCGCCAGCAGCAGCACGCCGAGGCCGGCGATCATCCCGCTGAGCGGTGTCCCGGTGGCCGCGAACAGCCCGATCGCCCGCCCCGACACCAGCCGGTTCGGCGCCAGCGTGACGAACCCGCTGCCCAGCACCGCCGCGACCGCAGCGAGAAACAGCGCCGGCAGCACCCGATTGTGCAGCGCCAATGCCGGCCGGCGGGTGCGCATGCGGGGGGCAGCGAGCGCCGGGTCGGGGATTGTCACGGCACGAAATGGCGGGTTTTCAGATAGTCGCGGGCGACCATGGCGGCCTCCTCGCCGGCGACCGCGATCCGCGCGTTCAAACGTTGCAGGGTGGTCAGCGTCAGCGAGGCAAAGACCGGGCCGAGCGCCGCGGCGATCTCTGGGTGCTGGTGCAGCACCGCCTCGCGGACGACCGGCGCCGGCGCGTAGACGATTTGCGCGCCCTTGTCGTCGCACAATGCGGTCAGGTGCAGCGCCGCGAGCGCGCCATCGGTGCCGTAGGCCATCGCCGCATTGACCCCGGAGATGTTTTCCGCCGCGGCCCGCAGCGTCGCCGCGGTGTTGCCGCCCGACAGTGTCAATAGCTGGTCGGCCCGCAGATGAAACCCGTAAGTCTGCTCGAAGGCGGGCAGGGCGGTCGGGCTCTCGACGAATTCTGCCGAGGCGGCCAGCTTGAAATTCCCGCCCGCGGCGAGGTAGGCGGCGAGGTCGTCGAGGCATTTGCGGCGGGGAAAACCCGCCAGATCGTCGCGGATCGCGATGACCCAGGTGTTGTTGGCGGGCGCCGGGGTCAGCCAGACCAGCCGGTTCTCCTGGAAGTCGAGCCGCTTCACCTCGGCATAGCCCGCGGCGGCGTTCTTCCACGCCGGATCGCTCTCGCGGTGGAAGAAGATCGCGCCGTTGCCGGTATATTCGGGATAGAGGTCGATCTGTCCGGCACGGATCGCGGCGCGCACGATATTGGTCGGCCCGAGCTGGATCTTGCGCTCGACCGGCAGCCCGCGTGCGGCGAGCGCATCGGCGATCATGTTGCCGAGCAGCGCGCCTTCGGTGTCGATCTTAGAGGCGACGACGATTGCTTCCGCGGCGCCCGCCGGCTTTGCCGCGAGCAGCATGCTGATGGCCGCCAGCACGGCGGCGGCCACGGTTTTCGCGATCGCCGACAATGGCACTGTGTTCCCTTATGTTCCCCGGGGCGGGCGGTCCAATCGCCGGCACTGTGCCGGAAACCCGCGCCGGCTGTCGACTCGCGAGGACAGGATCCGATCGGATTGATTCGTCATTGCCGCGCAAGCGGCGGTGACGGGGCGTCACCTAGGTATATTCCGACCCTGGCGTGACCAGTCATTCGCCACGAACTATCTCCAGGATGGCGTCTTGTCCAAACGAAGCGCGTGGAGATGTTGATGGTTGTAAACTCAGGCGGTGGCGGCAATGGTTTTCTTTATTTCATTGTCGGCGGCCTGGTGGTCGTGGTCGGGGTCGGGGCGTTCCTGTATTCCGGCGGGTATATCGGTCATCACGGCAGCAGCAGAACGACGACCGAGCAGTCGACAAGCTCGGCGCCGGCCCATGCCGTAGGCGCGACGACGACCACCACCACCACGGAAAAGACCAAGCACTAGCTAGCGACAGCCCGCCTCCGCTCATAGCGGGATGGCGAGCAGCGTGTCGATCCGGCGGCTGTCGAGGACGACGATCTTGCGGGCGAATTTCCAGCCCGAAGCGGTCTGCACCACGTGGTCGACGTAGCGGCCGGCGGCAAAGAGCGTCATTGCGCCGTCCTGCATCGTGCGCACGACGAGGAAATTGGCGGCGATGTCGAGCCCCGTCGGCGTCGCGTTCGCGATCTGCACCCCCGAGACGAGATGGCGGTAGCGCTGCGGCTCGTAGATGTTTGCCTCGCGCAGGGCGCTGACCCGGTCCTGCAGCATCGCCTGCGAGGTGGCGTAGATCAGCCCGATCGGCAGACCGGCCTCGTAATTCTCGGCCGAGGTGATGCGATAGGTGCAATCCTCGGTGAAAAATTCCGGCCAGCGCTCCAGCGCATCGCTATCGAGGCAGGCGGCGTATCCGGCGTAGAGGTCCTCAAGCTCGAGCCGCCGGACGATCTTGCCGTGCTCCATCGCCGCCGCCCCTAAAGCCCCATCACCTGGCGGTAGGCGTGCCAGAAACCGCGCACCGAGGCTTCGGTCGTCCGGGTTTCCTGCGAGGCGTGCTCGACGCCGCCCATTTCGAGGACCGAGCATTCGTCCTCTGCCTCGCCGCCCTTGATCGCGCGCTGCACGAAGCCGCCGACCGCGCCGTCTTCCATCGACACATAGCCGGCCGGACCGACCAGATTGGCCTGCTGCAGCCGGCGCTCGGTCATCGCCGCGTCGTCATCCTCGAAGCCGAGATAGATCCACTGCAATTCGGTCTCCTTCGGCCCTTTCGGCAGGACGAGGCGCAAGGCGATCGAATTGTGGATCTGCTGCAACACGAAATTCGGGAAGACGCTGAGGATCTGCAGCGTCACGCCGTCGCCGATCTCGTCGACCGAATCGAGAAAGCGCGGGTCCCGCAGGCGGTAATCCTGATGCAGCGAAGGGATCTCGGCATAGGCCTGGTCGGAGCTGGCGTTGTCGCCGCGCTCGCCGCCATAGGTGTAGCTGGCGTGATTGCCGCCCGACTCGGCGATCGCCACCCCGCCCTTGGTGGTCAACCGGCTCAGCCGGAACGTCGTGAAGAACGAGTGCAGCAGGCTGGCGTGGTAGGTGTCCTTGACGTTCTCGACGTAGAGCTTCCAGTTGTTGTGCAGGATCTGCGAGGTGGTGCCGAGGATCTTCGGCTTGCCGCGCATCACCCGGCCGATGCGCGAGCCGATCAGGTTGCCGATGTAGTCGGCCAGCGGCGGGGCGTCTTGCGACAAGGTGCCGAAGACGAGGCCGGCGAACTGGTCGGTGCGCAACGGCTTGAGGCCGTGGTCTTCGAGGCGGAAGCTCTGCGGCATGCCGCCCTGGCCGGCGACGCCGCGGCGAAAGGCGACGCTCGTCAGATTGCCGGCGAGGTCATAGCGCCACGCGTGGTAGACGCAGGTCAGCCCGTCATCGGAATGGCCGCGCGCCTTCAGGCAGACGAGGTTGCCGCGATGGGCGCAGCGGTTGACCATCGCGTGGATCTCGCCATCCGCGCCGCGCGTGACGATGATCGGCGTCTCGCCGAGGAACGTCGTCTTGTAGTCGCCGGGCAGCGGCAATTCGTCGGCCAGCGCGAGGTACTGCCAGTTTGCCCCGAGAAAGACGCGATCGAGCTCGGCGCGGTAGATCTCCGGGTCGGCGAACACCCGGTAGGGCACCCGCGAATTACCCTGTTTCGGCCATTCGATCGCCGCCATTGGCATCGCCTTTCTCCCGTCGTCACACGGCGCGCTCGCAGCCGCGCCCGCCATGCCATAGGATACGCCATTCAAGCGCGCGGGCCAGCCCATGAGTGAGGACTCAGCCCGCGCGACCCGTTGGCGAATATTTGGCCGTTGGCCAAGGGATGGGCAGCACTGCTCTCGGAGCGGTACAAGGAAGCGGTCGAATTTACGACCGAAGCGGCCGAAGCCAACGGGGAGTTTCCCGATATCTACGCCGTGCTTGCCGCCGCGCGCGGCCATCTGGGCAATGCCGCCGCCGGCGCGGGTTGCGCGAGATGTTGCAGCGTTTCCTCGAAGGCTTGCGCAAGGCCAGCCTGCCGGCGTTGTGATCGCCGCGTCAGCGGCTGGGCGCCGCTGCCAACGGCACGGCATCATGGAAGCGCCGATAATCGATGACCCGGCTGCCGTTTTCGGTCCAGCCGATCACGTCGACGAAGCGATGGTTCCACAAGATCTCGTGCGGCAGGTAGGAGGTGCGCGCGTGCACCGGCTGCCCCATCGTCTCGTCGAACCCGGTTACGCTGACCACCAGCTCGGCATTCTGCGCCGCGAGCTGCGCCGGCACGGCGCCGTAAAGCGGGCTGCCCTCGTCGATCGGGTGCATCACGGTGAACGTCAGAGCGAAGACCGGCGAGCGGCGCCGCGCCAGCTGCAGGTCGTAAAAGCGGCGGATCGCGTCGCCTTCCGCGGTCTCCTCGTCGCGCACCAGGGCGAGCGAGACTTCGGCCTGCAATATCTGGTTGCGGCGCTGGTTGGCGAGGCGCAAGGACAGGGTCGGGGCGCCGTTATGCGGCCCCGTTACCGCGACCCGGCTGAACAGGACGCGCGCGGTCGGGCGCGAAAAGCGGGCGAACACCATCCCGGTCGCCAGCGCCAGCATTAGCAGCCCGACCGCGGTCTCGCCGGTGACGACCAAATTGGCATAGAGCGTCGCCGGTGACATCGCGCCGTAGCCGACGGTCGACATTGTCTGCACGCTGAAGAAGAACGCATCGGCAAACGAGCCCGGCCGAGCCCGCGCGATGGCGCTCGGCTGGGCCAAGTATAGCAGCGCGAAGACCGCATTCGCGGCGACATAGAGGGCGATCCCGGCGGCGAGGAAACCCGGCCACGCGATGCGCAGGGCGAAATGATAGAGATCGCCGTACCACGGCCGGCGCAGCCCGAGCGTCAGTGTCTGGTCGGCCCGCTCGCGCGCAATCAGCAGCGGCGGCGTGGCGCGGCTGCCGGCGGGGGGCGCGGCGCGCAGCGGCCCGGGACCGTGCCGCCGGCGGTTGGCGCGCGAGCCGCCGCGCCGTTGTTCGCTCAGCGAATTGCCCCCTCAGCGAAATTGCCCAGCGGCGCGACCGGCGGGAGGGCCTCAGCCGCCGTAGAACACGTTCTCGCCGAGATCCTTCATTTCGAGGATCGCGTTGTCGGGCCGCCCCGAGATCGCGTTCGGTACATGCGCCTCGGTGACCTCGCCGACGACGATGTGGTGGTCGCCCTGCTCGACGATGCTGGTCACCTTGCACTCGACCGCGGCCAACGCCGCGTCGAGGATCGGCGCGCCGTTGGCGCCCTTGTGGATCGCCTGGCCCGACAGCTTGCCGTCGGCCATCTGGGCCGGCTTGAAGAACGTGAAGGCGAGCCCCTTGTGCTCCTTCCCCAGCATGTTGAGGGTGAAGGTCTTGGTGTTCTTGAGGATCGCATAGGCGCCCGAATCGGTCTTGACCCCGGCCACGACGAGCGGCGGGTTGAAGGCGCTCTGCGTCACCCAGTTGACCGTCGCGGCCGCGACGTTGCCCTTGCCGTCATCGGCGGTCAGCACATAGATGCCGTAGGGGATCATCCGCAGCGCGGTTTTCTTGGCGTCCTGGTCCATCGCCTCAATTCTCCGAAATGGGTTGTCGGGGCCACTAGACCGCGTCCGCAAAAAACTGGCAAGACCCGGCGCGGCGTGCCAGCCTTCGGGCGCATCGCGAGGGGAGGCCAATGGCCCAGACGATCATTCGCCGCTCGACCGTCGACCTCGGCGGCCTGCCGAAGACGATAGCCGCCGAGCACGCGCGTTTTCTCGGCAAGTGGCGCGACGCGCTGGTGAGCTTCGGGCCGCTCCGCCGCGGCGCGGCGCCGGCCGGCTATCTCTACCAGACCGACCTGCCGGGCAATGCGCCGGAGGCGGTGGCGCAGTTTCTCGCCGAGGACCCGCTGGCGACATACGGCGTCGTCGAGGCCGACCAGATCAGCGACTGGCATTGCGCGCTCAGCACCCGCCAGCCGACCGCGCCGCCGCGCCCGGGCCTCCAGGGCTTTTTCTTCCACGGTACGGGTAAGCCCGACAGCACCGCGTTGCGCAACACGATCGTGCCGGCGCACCGCGCCCATCTGCAGCCGAAGGACGCCAGCCACTGCCTGGCGCGCGGCTATCTGACCGATGCCGGCGGCAAGGAATGGCTCGGCAGCGCGATGGTTTATGAATTCGCCAGCCGCGCCGCCCTCGACGATTTCTTCCGCGACGAGCCGTATTGCACCAACGGCCTCTACGAGAAAATCGCGATCTACGACTGGCAGCGCGGCGTGATCGGGTGACGTCTGCCCCTCACCCTCCCGCGGCTTACGCCGCGGGTCCCTCCCTCTCCCCGCTTGCGGGGAGAGGGCCGGGGTGAGGGGCTATTTCGGCCATACGCCTACGAGCGGATGGACATCTCCGACGGGCATCGCGGCACGATCATGCTATCGAAATAGCGACAACAAAGCCAAACGGACCGACTCCCAGATGCCAGCGCGGATCGCGGTCCGTGCCGCCATCTCCGGTACGCTTTGTCGCTGGTAAGCGGCTGTCGGTTCGAGGGAAGTCGGCGAAGGCGTAATCCCGAGACGCGCCCTGAACGCTTCGGGGTCCCTATCGCGTTCGTCCAGTAGAAGATCACGTTCTTCCTCTACCATTCTCAGATATTCGGTGGCTTGATCGGGGGGCAGCAACGAGGCAGTTGCATCGACCTGCGCGTAAAACCTTTTCCTCATATCTAGGGTTAATTCTGGATTGCCGGTTTGTCGCGCAATTGTCGACAAAGATCGATAAAAATCTTCCATCATTGCTCTGATGCTCGCTCTATCGTTCATCAGCGAGTCACTCTTCGCAGTTTCGCCCTTGTGTTTATGGAAGCGACAACGCCGCTACTTCCGCCCGCTCGCTTTGAGGCCCTTGTCGAGCGCGGCGTAGGAGCGGCCGGGGGCGGGCATCAGCCAGCGGAAGCCTTTTTCGACCAGCTTCTCGACATTGTTGCTGTCGACATGCGGGTGGCCGCACGGCATCCCCGCGTCTTTGCAGATGGCGAGAATGTCGTCGATCGCGGCGGCGACCTCGGGGTGGTCGTATTGCCGCGGATAGCCCATGTCCTGCGACAGATCGCCCTCGCCGATCAGCACGACGCCGATCCCCGGCACCTCCTTCAGCATCTGCGGCAGGTTGCGGATCGCGCGCTTTTCTTCGCACATGATGACGACGAGGACCTCGCCGTCGGGGTTGAGCGGCCAGGTGTCGGCGCGCTTGTAGTAATCCGGCTGGCTGATGCCCCAATAGCGCGCGGCCGTGCGGGGCGCGTCGCCGCGCATTCCGGCCGGCTCGTAATAGGCGGCCTCGCGCGGCCGCGGGTAGCGGCAGGCGGCAACCGCGTTCCTCGCCTCCTCGACCGTCGAGACATGCGGCCAGACGATGCCGTAGACGCCGATATCGAGCACCTGCTTGGCAATGAACTGATTGAGTTCGCCGCCATTGGGCGGGATGCGCACCATCGGCGCGACGGCCGGCGCGAGGCTGCCGGATTTGAGGATCTGGGCGCGGTCGAGCATGTATTGCATGCAGTCGCGCAATTGCCGGATGTCGTAGGGGTTGTGCTCCATCTCGAAGACGACGGCGTCATAGGGCGCCGCGGCGATCGATTGCGCCGCGCCCACTTCGGCCGACGAGAACGTGACAAAGGCCGGCTTGCCGCTGGCAAGCGCGCGGATCGCCGGGTTGAGGCGCGGGATTTCGGGCATCGGCTTCTCCTGGTTATGCGCTTTTCGCGGCCTGCCAGCGGGCGAGGGATGCATGCGGCTTCGACAATGCCGGGTCCATCATTTCCGGATGCATGCCGGTCGCGGCGGTCAACTCGACGACATAGCCGTTGGGGTCGCGGAAATAGATCGAGCGGACAAAGCCGTGATCGACCGGGCCGCGCACCTCGATCCCCTCTGCCCGACCTTTCGCCAGCATGCGATCGAAGACGTCGTTGTCGACGCCCAAGGCGATGTGCAGGTCGAGATCATCCTGCCGCTTGAAATCGAACGGCTTGCCCGGCACCTCGAAAAACGCCAGGCACGAGCCGTCATCCATCTGAAAAAAGGTGTGCAGCGCGCGCCCCTCGGCAATCTCGAAGGCGCTGACCAGCGGCAGGCCGAGAAAATCCTCGTACCAGGCCCGTGTCTCCTCCGAGTCGCGGCAGCGATACGCGTTGTGATGCAAGCCCTTGATGTCGTTCATGCGAGCCTCTCCGGGTCTGGATTGTAATTGCTACCGCTCCCCCCGGCGTCATCCCCGGGCTTGTCCCGGGGATCCACGTCTTGATCCACGTCTTGATCCACGTCTTGATCCACGTGGATGGCCGGCACAAGCCCGGCCATGACGGGGCGAAGAGAGGGTTTCATCTAACCTGTTCTAAAAAAAGATGCTGAGATTTTTCGCCGACAGCACGTTCTGGTCGAGGACCAGGCGGCGGCCGGCGATCTTCCATTCGCCGCCGACGCGCCGCAGGAGATCCTGGCGGGCGCCGACATAGAAATCCTCTTCGCTCTCCGCCCGGCTGCGGTAGACGATGAAGTTGCAATAGACCTTGATCTCCGCCTCGGTCGCGCCCGGTTCGATTTCGATATTGGAGATCATGTGGCGGGTGCGTGACGGCGGATCTTCCGCCCAGGCCATGCCGGTGTCGAGCCGCGCGACGCGGGCGGCCAGCGTCTCCTTGGTCTCGTCAAAGATCGCCAGTTCGTCCTCCCGGCCGATATCGTCCTCGACATAGCGGTCGGGATCGAGAATCGCGATCGCCTTGCTGATCCGGGGGTAGCGGTTGGTGCGGCTCGCCATGAAGTAGTGGACGTCGTCACTGAACAGCGTGAGCCAGTCGTGAAACCGCCGGTCGTCCAAGAGGCGCGCTTCGCGGTAGAGGAACTGCTCGACCTCGCGGATCACGTCGGCGTTACGCATGCTCCCTCTCCCGGACCGCCGCGCCCGGTAGCGCGTCC
>Ga0307374_10005069_pt1 | contig 21556 bp, 14 predicted proteins | sample OX3MG_FD_202532 | JGI IMG/M metagenome (GOLD analysis project Ga0307374, IMG submission 202532) | Soil microbial communities from Risofladan, Vaasa, Finland - OX-3 | ecosystem: Environmental > Terrestrial > Soil > Coastal area > Acid sulfate soil | place: Finland: Risofladan, Vaasa | collected...
AACGCCACCGACAGGATCACCAGGCCGATGGCCAGTGCAACCGATCCGACCACACCGAACAGGATGAACCGTCCCAGTCCCCTGAGGGGCGTGAGCGTCTCCTGCTTGACGTAGTCCACGACGAGTTGGACGGCCTCGCCTCCGGAGGTGCGTAGGCCACCCAGTCCCTTGCCTGTGCCGCTTCGACCTCGGGCCACGGTCCTCCTCGTGTTCTGCGGTGCCCTGGGGCGCCCTGGGGCGTCTGGCACACCGGCCACCACGTCCACCTGCTGTTCGATCGCCCAACTCTAGCCAGCGGGCGCAGCCCACTCCGCCCCGGCACCCCCGGTCGGAGAAGAGAGCCGCAGGCGTCACCCCCGGTCGGAGAAGAGAGCCGCAGGCGTCACCCCCGGTCGGAGAAGAGATAGGTGGAGCTGGCCCGGGCCACCGTGGTGCCGAGGTCGTCGACCACCTCGGCCTCGGCGAAGGCCACCCGTGAGCCACCCGAGACCACAGTGGCGGTGCACTCGAGCACCGATCCCACCCGCACCGGGGCCAGAAAGCTGGTCTTCATCTCGACGTTGGACGAGAAGACCCTCCTCCCCTGCTCCCTGGCGAAGGTCACCGTGGCCGACCCCATGGCCGAATCGGCCATGGCCCCGATGAATCCCCCCTGGAGGATGCCGGCTGGATTGGCGAAGCGCTCGTCGGCCCGCATCCTCCACACGGTGCGACCGGGCCGTGCCTTGTCGATGCAGGTCATCCCCAGGGTGAGCTCGCAGTTGGGGGGGACTTGGATCCGGGGCTCGGCCACCGGGTCACGCTACCTCCCTCGCCGTCGTCGATACTGGGGTATGCCCCATCGACGCCACGACCGCCCCGGCCCGGCCGTCCTCCTCGGCGAAGCCATCGAGGACTGGACCGGTGACGCCCTCTTCCACGAGTACTCCGCCGCCGCCGACCCACTGGCGGCCGGCACCATCAGCCGGATCCCGGTCCACCGGTTCTCTCCCGAGCTCCACGCCGGCGGGCCGACCCGCACCGTCGACCTCGACCTCTCGGGCCCGCTCGGCGTGGCCGGCCCCGCCACCAGTCCCGGTCTGTTGGCATCGTTCGTCGTCATCCGCCCCGGAGAGCACGTCGAGACCGGGCCCGACGCCACCAGCGAGCTCTTCTACTGCATGGCGGGATCGGGCCGGAGCCGGTTCGAGCGCCCCGCGCGGGGAGGCCGGACGGTCGACGGTGAGATCCCGTGGCGGGCCGGTGACTTCGTGACGCTGCCCTCCGGCTGCACCACCGTCCACACCGCCCGCCCCCCGGAACCCCGAGCCACGGCACCCGAGGCTGCCCCACCCTCGGCGCTGCTCTACCGGGTCACCGACGCCCCACTCCTCCGCTATCTCGGCGTGCTCCCGTCGGAACCCCGGTTCGAGCCCACCCGCTTCGACGGGGTCGAGGCCCTGGCACGGCTGGCGGAGGTGGCGCGGGACCCAGCGGCAGACGACCGGAGCCGGGTGAGCGTCCTGCTGGGCAATACCGCCACTCCCCAGACCCTCACGGTGACCCCCACCCTGTGGGCCATGCTCGGGATCCTCCCCGCCGGCCGCATCCAGCGGCCCCACCGCCACCAGAGTGTGGCCCTCGACCTCATCACGCGGTGCGCACCGGGCTGCTACTCATTGATCGGGAGCCGGCTCGACGACAGCGGCGCCATCGTGGATCCCGTCCGGGTCGACTGGGAAGCGGAAGGGGCCTTCGTCACCCCACCGGGTCTCTGGCACAGCCATCACAACGAATCCGGGCGGCCCGCCTACCTCGTCCCCATCCAGGATGCCGGCCTCCACACCTACCTCCGCTCCCTCGACATCCGGCTCGATCCCAAGGAGCGGTGACCGCGGTGCCCTTCGCCAGTGCACTGTCCGAGCACCCGTTGGCGCACGAAGCCACCGGGGAGGTCTCCGGCGCGGTGCTCGAGGCGGTCGGCGAGTGCCCCGACCTGGTGATGGTCTCGGTCACTCGGTCCCACGCCGGCGCGCTGGAGGACATCGTGGGCACCATCGGGTCGGTGCTCCGTCCCACGGTCGTGGTCGGGGCGGCCGCCGCATCGGTGGTCGGTGCCGGCCGGGAGGTGGAGGGGACCCCGGCCATCAGCCTGTGGGCCGGATGGACCGGCCCCTTGGCCGCGGTCCGATTCACCGCCACCCGACTGGCCGGCGGCGACTGGCACTTCGACGGCTGGCCCGGTGGCCTCGGATTCGAGCCCGCGGCCCTGGTCCTGGTGGCCGATCCGTTCACCTTCCCCGCGGGCGCCTTCCTGAGCTGGATGGCCGAGCGCCGTCCCGACCTTCCGGTGGTCGGGGGCAACGCCTCGGGGGGCCTCGGGCCGGGAGGCAGCCGCCTGGTGACAGGGGACCGAGTGGTGCCCGACGGCGCCACCGGTGTGCTGGTGGGCGGCGGTGTCGACATCGAGACCCTGGTCTCCCAGGGAGTCCGTCCCTACGGCGACGCCCTCACGGTGACCCGGTCCGACCGGAACGTCATCTACGAGGTGGCCGGGATGCCGGCCATGGAGTGCCTGGTCGATCAGGTCACCCGCCATCTCGGCCCGGCCGAGGTGTCCGGCGTCCGGACCGACGGTCTCTACGTCGGCCGGGTGGTCGACGAACGGGTCGGGGATCCCGCGCCGTCCGACTACCTCGTGCGCAGCCTGGTAGGGGTGGACCGGGCCACCGGGGCGGTCGCGGTCGACGACCGGGTCCCGCTCGGGAGCACCATCCGCTTCCACCGTCGGGATGCCGTGACCGCCGACCACGAACTGAGCCAGGTGCTCGAGGGCCGGCGGGCTGACGCCGCCCTGCTCTTCACCTGCAACGGCCGGGGCACCCGGCTGTTCGACGACGCCCATCACGACGCCGGGTTGCTGGGGCGCCGGGTGGGTCCGGTCCCACTCGGCGGGCTCTTCACCGCAGGGGAGTTCGGCCCGGTCGGCGGACGCAACTTCGTCCACGATCTCGCCGTCTCGATGGCACTGTTCCGGACCCGCTGACCGTACCCCGATCCGGCCCGATCCGCCCCTCGGACCGGTCCGGCCGGCGACGTCGCACGTCGCCGGGGTCCGACGCGGCCGATAGGGTTGCCGCAATGACTGCGAGCCCACTGACACCCGGGATCAGGCCCGAAGCCGACGCCCTCGAGCAGGCCGGCGTCAACGTCATCCGGGGGCTGGCCATGGATGCGCCGCGGGCCGCCAACTCCGGCCACCCGGGCACAGCCATGGCCCTGGCCCCGCTGGCCCACGTGCTGTTCACCCGGGTCATGCGCCACGACCCGTCGGAGCCGCACTGGCCGGACCGCGACCGGTTCGTCCTGTCCAACGGCCACGCCTCGATCCTGCTGTACTCGATGCTCTACCTGACCGGGTACGGGCTGAGCCTCGAGGACCTGCGTGGGTTCCGGCAATGGGGCAGCCGGACACCGGGCCACCCCGAGCTCAACCACACCCCGGGCGTCGAGGTCACCACGGGACCGCTCGGCCAGGGCGTGGCCAACGGTGTGGGCATGGGCATCGCCGAGCGGTGGCTGCGGGCCACCTTCTCCCCAGAGGTCTGCGACCACCACACCTTCGTGATCGCCGGCGACGGCTGCTTCGAGGAGGGGATCTCCCATGAGGCCGCCTCGCTGGCCGGCCACCTCCGTCTGGGCCGGCTGGTCTACGTCTACGACGACAACCACATCACCATCGACGGGCCCACCGAACTGTCCTACTCCGACAACGTCGGCGAGCGCTTCGACGCCTACGGGTGGTCGGTGGACGACGTCGGCGAGATTGCCAACGACCTCGACGCCCTGGAGGCCGCGCTGGAGCGGGCCAAGGCGGAGGAGGAGCGCCCGTCGCTGATCATCCTCCGGAGCCACATCGGCTACCCCTCCCCTCACCTGACCGACACGGCGAAAGCCCACGGTGACCCGTTCTCGGAGGAGGAGATCCGCCTGACCAAGGAGCTCATGGGACTCCCACCCGACGAGAGCTTCTGGGTGCCCGACGACGTGCTCGGCCAGTACCGTGCCTGCATCCCCCGGGGCCAGGCCCTCCGGGCCGAGTGGGAGCAGCGCTACGCGGCCTGGGACGGCGACAGGGCGCGGTGGGAGGCCGCCCAACGTGGGCACGGCCTCCCCGGGTGGGAGTCCAAGCTCCCGACCTTCGACCCCGAGGACGGCCCCATGGCCACCCGGAAGGCCATCAAGGCGTGCCTCGACGCCACCGGCGACTCGATCCCCGGGGTCATGCCGGGGAGTGCCGACCTCACCGGCAACACCGGGATGGGGATGGACGGCGCCACCGCCCAGTCGGCGGAGGAGCCGGCCGGGGAGCTGATCCACTACGGCATCCGCGAGCACGGGATGGGGGGGGTCATGACGGGCATGGCCGCCCACGGCGGCACCCTCCCGGTCGGGGGAACGTTCTTCGTGTTCAGCGACTACATGCGGGGAGCGGTCAGGGTGGCGGCGATCTCCGGTGTCCACGTCGTGTACTCGTGGACCCACGACTCCATCGGCCTCGGTCAGGACGGCCCCACCCATCAACCCGTCGAGCAGCTGGCCGCCATCCGGGCCATGCCCGACCTCCGGGTGATCCGTCCGGCCGACGCCAACGAGACCAGCCAGGCGTGGCGAATCGCCGTGGACCTCGACGGCCCGACGGCCCTCGTCCTGTCCAGGCAGGAGGTCCCGGTCCTGGCCGAGACGGCCGGACTGGCCGACCCCGGCGTGGCCCGGGGGGCCTACGTGCTGCGCCACGCCGGGGGGGGACCTCCCCAGGTGGTGCTCATCGGCACCGGCAGCGAGGTCCAGCTGTGCCTGGGCGCCGCCGAACTGCTGTCGTCCGACGGAGTGGCGGCCCGGGTGGTGTCCTTCCCGTCGTGGGACCTCTTCGCCGACCAGCCCGAGGAGTACCGCCGCGACGTCCTGCCCGACGGCGTCCCCCGCCTGGCGGTCGAAGCAGCCAGCTCGTTCGGCTGGGAGCGGTACGCCGACGCCACGGTGTGCATCGACCACTTCGGAGCCTCGGCGCCGGGCGACGTGGCCCTGGAGGAATTCGGCTTCACCTCCCAACGCGTCGCCAACGAGGCCGTCTCACTTGTTGGCCGGTGGTCGGAGCGGTGACGGCGCCCCGACCCGTCTCGGCGAAAGGACTCCGATGACCGCACTCCACGACCTCTACGACCGTCAGGGACAGAGTCCCTGGCTCGACAACCTCCGGCGGGACTGGCTGGAGGACGGGACCCTGGCCGGCTTGGTCGACCAGGGCATCCGTGGCGTCACGTCCAACCCCACCATCTTCGCCAAGGCCATCGAGGGACAGGACACCTACGACACCCAGTTCGGCTCGCTCATCGCCACCAAGCCCGTTGAGGACGCCTACTGGGACCTGGTGGTCGACGACATCATCGGTGCGCTGGCCATCCTCCGGCCGGTCTACGACGCGTCGGACGGAGGGGACGGCTTCGTCTCGGTGGAGGTGGCTCCGGCCCTCGCCCACGACACCGAGGGCACCATCGCCGCCGCCCGCTCCCTGCACCTCCGCATCGACCAGCCCAACGTCCTGGTCAAGATCCCGGCCACGCCGGAGTGCGTCCCGGCCATCCGCCAGATGATCAGTGAGGGTCGGAGCATCAACGTGACCCTCATCTTCAGCATCGACCGCTACGACGAGGTCATCGAGGCGTACCTCTCGGGACTCGAGGCGCTGCTCGCCTCGGGGACCGACGACCTCTCCCGGGTGGCCAGCGTGGCGTCGTTCTTCATCAGCCGGGTGGACACCGAGGTGGACCGCAGGATCGAGGCTGCGGCCCAGGGTGCCGGGGACGGCACCGACCTCCTCGGGCTGCGGGGCCAGGCCGCCGTGGCCCAGGCCCGACTGGCCTACGCCCTCTTCCGCCGACGCTTCACCGGGCCTCGGTGGGAGGCCCTGGCGGCCAGGGGGGCGCGGGTCCAGCGCCCGTTGTGGGCGTCGACCTCGACGAAGAACCCGTCCTATCCCGACCTGGCCTATGTGGACACCCTCATCGGTCCCGACACCGTCAACACCATGCCCGACGGCACCGTGGCCGACTTCCTCGACCACGGCACGGTGTCCCGGACCCTCGACACCGGCGTCGACGGTGCCCACCGGCTCATCGACCGGCTGGCCGAAGCCGGAATCGACATGGCGGACGTCTCCGCGGTGCTCGAGTCAGAGGGCGTGGCGTCCTTCGCCAAGTCCTTCGACGAGCTGATGCAGTCACTCGGCGACAAGGCCACGGCCCTGGCCGGCGGGACCTAGGAGGACCGAGGTTGGCTCCGACAGCGCCCGTGTCCCCGGCCCGCCCGGCACCGCCGGCAGCGCCCCTCTCGCCGACCGCGCCCGTCTCGACGACACCAAGGAGAGCACCATGAAGATCGCCATGATCGGCCTGGGCAAGATGGGGGCCAACATGACCCAGCGGCTCATCGAGCACGGTCACGAGGTGGTCGCCTTCGATCTCTCGGACCAGGCGCGCACCGCGGCAGAGGCCTTCGGTGCCGAGCCTGCTGCCACGCTCGAGGAGGTCGCCTCCAAGCTCTCGGCCCCGAAGGTGGCGTGGGTCATGGTGCCGTCCGGCGAGGCAACCAACTCCACCATCACCGCGCTGGCCGGGCTGTTCGGGTCCGGCGACGTGATCATCGACGGTGGAAACTCGAACTACAAGGAGACGGCCCCGCTGGTGGAGCAACTGGCCGCTCAGGGCATCGCTCTGGTGGACGCGGGAACGTCGGGCGGGATCTGGGGGCTGAGGGAGGGCTACTGCCTGATGGTGGGAGGGACCAAGGAGGCGGTGGCGGTGGCCGAGCCGATCTTCGTGGCCCTGGCCCCGGAGGGCGGCTACGCCCATGTGGGCCCTCCCGGGGCCGGCCACTTCGTCAAGATGGTCCACAACGGCATCGAGTACGGCTTGATGCAGGCCTACGCCGAGGGATTCGAGATCATGTCGGAGGCGCCCGAGTTCGACCTCGACCTCCACCAGATCTCGGCCATCTGGAGGTACGGCTCGGTGGTGCGCAGCTGGCTGTTGGAACTGGCCGAGCGCGCTCTCCGGCCCGAGTCCGGCTTCGACCAGATCGAAGGAGTGGTGGTCGACTCCGGGGAGGGCCGGTGGACGGTTGAGGAGGCCATCGATCGCGGCGTGTCGGCCCCGGTCATCTCCTCGGCACTGTTCGCACGGTTCGCCTCCCAGAAGTCAGATGCGTTCGGCCTGCGCCTGGTGTCGGCGCTGCGCAACCAGTTCGGGGGACACGCCTTCACCACCGCTGATGGCAACCAGGGCGGCGAGACCCTCACGCCCAGATGAGGAACGCCGACTCGAAGGCGGCCAACCCCGGCACCCTGAACCGGAGGCGTTCCCTCCCGCCGGTGCTCTCCAAGGCGCCGCCAGTTGCCATGGTCATCTTCGGGGCCTCGGGGGACCTCACCGCCCGCAAGATCCTGCCGGCGCTGGCCCGACTGGCCGACCGGGGCGTGCTGGACGACGGGTTCACCGTCATCGGGGTGGCCCGCACCGAGTGGCGGGACGAGGAGTTCCGTGCCCACGTGGCCGAGGCCACGCCGGAGGGAGGCCCGAAGTGGAAGGACCTGACCGGTCGGTTCAAGTACATCGCCGGAGAATACGATCACCCGGACACCTTCGCCCAGCTCAAAATGCACCTGGACGAGGCCGATCAGAGGGACGCCACCGCCGGGAACCGCCTCTACTACCTCGCCACCATTCCCAGCGTGTTCGGCCTGGTGGCCGGGGCCCTGGCCACCCACGGGTGCGTGGGGCCCGACAACGACCAGCGGTTCATGCGGGTCGTGGTGGAGAAGCCCTACGGACGCGACCTCGAGAGCGCCATCGCCCTCGACGAGCAGATGCACGGGGCCTTCGAGGAACGCCAGATCTACCGGATCGACCACTACATGGGCAAGGAGACGGTCCAGAACGTATTGGCCCTGAGGTTCGCCAACGCCGTCTTCGAACCCATCTGGAACCGTCGCTACGTCGAACAGGTCCAGGTGACCGTGGCCGAGTCGCTGGGCGTCGAGCACCGGGGCGGCTTCTACGAGACGGCCGGCGCGCTGCGGGACATCGTGCAGAACCACGTCATGCAGGTACTGGCGCTCACGCTGATGGAGTCACCGACCAGCGCCGATGCCGACCGCATCCGCGACGAGAAGGTCAAGCTGCTCCAAGCCATCGACATCCCCACCCCGGACGAAGCCGTGGACAAGTCGGTGCGGGGACAGTACGCCGCCGGCGCCATCGACGGCAAGGAGGTGGTCGGCTACCGACAGGAGGAGGACGTGGCTCCGGACAGCCAGACCGAGACGTACCTGGCCCTGCGGCTGCGGGTGGAGAACTGGCGGTGGGCCGGCGTCCCCATCTACGTACGCACCGGCAAACGACTTCCGGCCCGGGTGACCGAGGTGGCCCTCACCTTCCGCCAGGTCCCCTTCCTGCTGTTCGACCACCGCACCAGCCGGGACCTGAGGCCGAACACCCTGATCCTCCGTATCCAGCCCGATGAGGGAATCAGCCTGGAATTCGGTGCCAAGGTCCCAGGTGAGAAATTCCATATCCGGTCGGTGGCAATGGACTTCTCCTATGCCGAGACCTTCGCCGGCGTCGAGGCCGCTGACGGATACGAACGCCTCATCCACGACGCCATGGTCGGCGACGCCACCCTGTTCATCCGGTCCGACGAGGTCCAGCAGGCGTGGAGGATCGTCGACCCCTACCTCCGGGCGTGGTCGGAGCCGGGGGGCGCCATGCACACCTACCCCGCCGGCACCTGGGGCCCGCACATGGCCGACCTGCTGGTGGAGAGGTCGGGGGACGAGTGGCGCAATCCGGTCATCGATCTGGAGCTGAGCGGCGGTCGGCTCACCGAGATCAACCAGTGAGCGGGTCCGCTCCGTGCCGGACGACGAGCCTGGCGGGTCCGTCGGTCCCGTGAACGGCCGAGCCGAGAGGGTGCCGTCGGTCCCCGACGCCTTCGCCCGCCTCGTGGCGGCGGCGCTGGCCGAGACGCGCCCGGATCGCTTCTCCCTCTTCCTGTCGGGCGGCCCCACGGCCCGCCGGTGCTACGGGCGACTGGCCCAGGTCGGTGGGCCCGGGAGCGGCGTGGCATGGGCCGACGTGGACGTCTACCTCGGTGACGAGCGCTGCGTGCCCCCTGACCATCCCGACTCCAACCACCGCATGATCTCCGAGACGCTCCTCGACGTGATCGGTCCCGTGGGATCGGACCACCCCATGTACCGATCGGGCACCCCGTCCTCGGCGGCCGCGGACTACCAGGCGGTGGTCGGTCCGCTGCCGTCCTTCGACCTGGTCCACCTGGGACTGGGCCCCGACGGCCACACCGCCTCGCTCTTCCCCGGCTCGGCCGCTCTCGACATCACCGATCCCGAGGTGCTGGTGGTGGCCAACCGCGACCCCCGGTCCGACAACCCCCACGATCGGATCACCCTCACCTACGCGGCCCTGGCCCGGGCCCGGTTGGCGGTCTTCACCGTCTCGGGGACGTCGAAGCGAGAGGCCTTCGCCGCCATCGTGGCCGGTGAGGACCTGCCCGCCTCCCGTGTCGTGGCCGACCAGGTGCTCTGGCTGGTCGATGACGACGCTGTCGGGGACACGCCGCTCCCCGGCTAGGCGGTCGAGGCTCGGCCCCGGATCTCGGGTTGGTGGTCCCTCCGCTCACCTGAGGCTCGGTCGCAGCGAAGGAGTCCTCCGATAAGGTGTCGCCGATGCCTGCCGAACCCGGCTCTACGCCTGCGCACGCCGCGGCGCCCGCCCTGCCGGAACCGACCGCCGAGGTCTCGAGCTCACCGGGCGTCGCGACCGGGGTCGAACCGGTGTCGATCCTCGATCTGCCCCTGCCGACGCTGCAGGACCGGGCGGCGCGCATCAGACGAGCGGCTCACGGGACACGGATCACCTTCTCACCCAAGGTGTTCATCCCCCTCACCATGCTGTGCCGCGATCGCTGTGGCTACTGCACCTTCGCCAAGGCCCCGGCCCGGGTGGAGTCCCCGTACCTCAGCTTGGGCCACGTCCTCGACATCGCCAGGGCCGGACGGGCCGCGGGCTGCCACGAGGCCCTCTTCACCTTGGGCGAATGTCCGGAGGAACGCTATCCGGTGGCCCGCGAGTGGCTGAGCGAGCACGGCTACTCCTCCACCGTCGACTACCTGGTGGCCGCCTGTGCCGCCGTCGTGGAGCAGACCGGCCTCCTCCCCCACGCCAACGCCGGGGCCCTCGAGGTCGGGGACCTGAACCGGCTGAGGTCGGTGACCGCCAGCCAGGGCATGATGATCGAGTCGGTCAACCCGGACCTGGCCGCCCACACGTCCGCCCCGGACAAGGCTCCCCAACGGAGGCTGGCCACGCTCGACGCTGCCGGTCTGTCCGGCATCCCGTTCACCACCGGCCTGCTGGTGGGCATCGGCGAGTCGCGGGCCGACCGGGTGGCCACGCTCGAGGCCATCGCCGCCAGCCACCGGCGTCACGGCCACGTGCAGGAGGTGATCGTCCAGAACTTCCTGCCCAAGGCCGGGACGTCCATGCACCAGTGGCCTCCGTGTCCTCCCGACGAGTTCCTCTGGACCATCGCCGCGGCCCGGGTGCTCCTGCCGCCCGAGATCCACCTGCAGGCCCCCCCGAACCTCTCCGACGACCTGGCTCCGTTGCTGGCGTCGGGCATCGACGACTGGGGCGGCGTGTCCCCGGTGACCGCGGACCACGTCAACCCCGAACGGGCCTGGCCCGAACTGGCCACCCTGCGGGGAGCCACCGAGGCCGCCGGTTTCACGCTGGCGCCCCGACTCACCCTCTACCCCGCCTACGCCCTGGACCCGGTCCGGTGGGTCGACGGGGCCATGCGGTTTCCGGTGCTGGACGCCAGCGACGCCGAGGGCCTCGGCCGGGACCACCCTTGGTCCTCGGGGAGCGAGGTGCCACCACCCGAGCTGCTCGGCGGGCACGACGCCCCCCGTGACGACGGCGGGGCAGGCCCTCCCCCACCCGGCGGCCCCCCGGTGGCCACACTGGTGGCGACGGGCAGCGCGGTCGGCGAGGTCCTGGCCGGGGTGGAGGGCGGCCATGCGGTGGGCGAGGACGAGATCGTCACCCTGTTCGGCGCCCGCGGACGAGAGGTGCGGGCCGTGGCCGAGCTCGCCGACCGGCTCCGGATCGAGGCCGTGGGGGACGAGGTCACCTACGTCAACAACCGCAACATCAACTACACCAACGTCTGCACCTTCAAGTGCAAGTTCTGCGCATTCTCCAAGGGACCGCTCTCCCTCAACCTCCGGGGCCGGCCCTATCTGCTCGAGCTGAGCGAGATCTCCGACCGGGTGCGGGAGGCCGAAGCCCTGGGGGCCACCGAGGTCTGCCTCCAAGGAGGCATCCATCCCGACTTCGACGGTGAGTACTACCTGGACGTCGTCAAGTCGGTCCGGGAGGCCTCGGCCACCATCCACATCCACGGCTTCACCGCCCTCGAGGTGACCGAAGGGGCCCGCCGCTCCGCCATGCCCCTGGCCGACTACCTGGTGCTGCTGCGCGACGCCGGTCTCAAGACCCTGCCCGGGACGGCGGCGGAGATCCTGGACGACGAGGTGCGGGCGGTGCTCTGCCCCGACAAGATCAACACCGAGGAATGGCTCTTCGCCCACCGGACCGCCCATCAGGTGGGCCTCCGCTCCAACGTCACCATCATGTTCGGAGCCGTCGAGCAACCCCGGTCCTGGGCGCGGCACCTGGTGCGGACGCGGGCCCTCCAGCTCGAGACCGGTGGATTCACCGAGTTCGTCCCGCTGCCCTTCGTGCACATGGCCACGCCCATCTACCTGCAGCGTCGGGCGCGGCGGGGACCCACCTTCCGTGAGACGCTCCTCATGCACGCCGTGGGCCGGATCGCCTACCGGGGGGTCATCGAGAACATCCAGATCAGCTGGGTCAAGATGGGGGCCGACGGAGTGCGTCAGATCCTCCGGGCCGGGGTCAACGACCTCGGCGGCACGCTGATGGACGAGAACATCTCCCGGGCGGCCGGGGCCAGCCACGGCCAGATGATGGACGCCGGGCGGTTCGCCGCCATCGTCGGCCCGCTCGGTCGCACCCTTGCTCAGCGCACGACGCTGTACGGCAGGGTCGAAGGACCCCGCGCCGAGGCGCTCGTCGCCGCCACCTGATGGTCCCGCCACTCCGGTCCGGCGGCGGGTCGTCGCCGGACCGCGCACCGTCGGCCGAAGGGGCCGCCACCGCGGACCACCTGGTGGAATCCCTGGTCCCGGACGGGGCCACCGCCTCGCAGAAGCGCCTCTTGCGGTCGATGGTGGAGACCGTGGTCGCCCTGGCCGAAGCCGGGACCGAGGTGATCGACCTGAAGGTGGCCGACGCCGCCCTGGCCGAGATGGCCGAGGCCTTCCGCGTGTTCCGGCCGTTGCGGCGCGAACGCAAGGTGACCATCTTCGGCTCGGCCCGCACCGAGCCCGACCACCCCGCCTACCGGGCCACCCGGGACCTCGCCGCCTCCATGGCCGGTGCCGACTGGATGGTTGTCACCGGAGCGGGGCCCGGCATCATGGCGGCCGGTATGGAAGGTGCGGGAAGGGACCGGTCGATCGGCGTGAACATCCGTCTCCCCTTCGAGCAGGGTGCGAACACCTTCATCGCCCAGGATCCCAAGCTGGTCGAGATGCGCTTCTTCTTCACCCGGAAACTGATGCTGATCAAGGAGTCCGACGGGTACGTGGTCCTGCCCGGCGGATTCGGCACCCTGGACGAGGGATTCGAGCTCCTGACCCTCCTCCAGACGGGCAAGGCCGAGCCCGCCCCGGTGGTGATGCTCGACGTCCCCGGCGGCACCTACTGGCAGGATTGGGACGGGTTCCTCCGATCCTCCGTGGAGCCCCGCGGCCTGGTATCCGCGGACGATCGGTCGCTGTTCCTCATCACCGACGACGTCGGTCGGGCCACCGCCGAGATCCTCGGCTTCTATCGCAACTACCAGTCGTGCCGGTGGGTGGGCGACCTGCTGGTCATGCGCATGGCCGCGGCACCGGGCCGGGCCGAGCTGGCCCGGCTGAACCGGGAGTTCGGCGACATCGTGGCCGGGGGCGCCATGCGGCTCTCCAAGCCCCTCCCGCCCGAACGTTCCGATCACGACCATCTCGAGTTCGACCGCCTCGTCTTCCGGTTCAACAAGATGCACTACGGTCGGCTCCGGCAGCTGATCGACGAGCTCAACCGGCTGCCGGTTCCCTCCGGGTCCGCCACGGCCCCCTGAGGTCCCGCACCCGCACCCGCACCCGGCCGGCCGGGATGCCCCGGGCCGGGGCCCTACGGCCCGTCGTCGGCGGTCGTCCGTCCGGAATCCGGACCGGCCAGCAGGACGGCGGCCTTCTCGACCGAGCGCCGGGCCCGGGTGATCCGCTTCTCTTCGGCGGTGAGCGCCGGGTCGGGATCACCACCGGCCCTCACCGCGTCGGACGCCTCCCGGAGCCGGTCGAGGGCCAGGTCGGCGAGCTCCTCTCCGATAGCGGACAGTCGCTCGGCGATGTCGGCGGGGTCGGAGGCCACCGGCTCAGCGGGAAGACTGGATCTCGACCTCGACCACCTCGAGGTCCCCGTCGGCGTACCGCGCCCGCAGCACCTTCTTGTCGAACTTGCCCACGCTGGTCTTCGGCACCTCCTCGATGAAGGCCCAACGCTCGGGCAGCCACCACCGGCTGACCCGACCGTCGAGGAATGCCACCAGGTCGTCAGCGGAGTGGGCCGCACCCTGGTCGAGGACCACCGCCACCAGCGGTCGTTCGCTCCACCGCTCGTCGGGCACGGCGATGACCGCGGCCTCCACCACGCCCGGGTGGGCCATGACCTCGTTCTCCAGCTCAACCGAGGAGATCCACTCGCCACCGGACTTGATCACATCCTTGGTGCGGTCGCTGATCTGCATGTACCCCCGGCGGTCGAGCGACCCGATGTCGCCGGTGCGCAGCCATCCGTCGTGGAATCGCTCCGGTGCGGGCTCCCCGTAGTAGGAGCCGGCGATCCACGGGCCGCGGACCTCGAACTCGCCCACCGCCTCACCGTCGTTGGGCATGATGGACCCGTCCTCGGCCACCACTCGCACCTCCACCCCGGCCACCACCCGACCGGTCTTGGAGCGCCACTCGATCTCCTCGTCCACGGGAACGCCCCGAGGGGGCAGGGCCAGGGAGCAGATCGGGCTGGTCTCGGTCATGCCCCAGCCCTGCACCAGTTGGACCCCGAGCTCGTCCCGGAACTGCTCGATGAGCTGCCGGGGCACCGCCGCCCCGCCGGCGGTGATCATCCGGAGCGAGGACATGTCCACCGGTGTGGTGCGGCTGTAGCGGAGCAGGTCGCTCCAGATCGTCGGCACCCCGGCCGACAGGGTCGGGCGGTGCCGCTCGATGATGGCCGACAGCGGGGCGGCCTGGAGGAACATCTGCGGCATGATCAGGTCGGCCCCGGTCATGAAGGCGGCATAGGGCGTGCCCCAGGCGTTGGCGTGGAACATGGGGACGATGGACAGCACGCTGTCCTGATCGTGGACCCCGAGGGCGGCGCCCGAGGTCACCGCGAACGAGTGCAGGTACGTGGAACGGTGGCTGTAGACCACGCCCTTGGGGTTCCCCGTGGTGCCGGTGGTGTAGCACATGGCCGCGGCCTGGCGTTCGTCGAAGGAGGGCCAGTCGTAGCCGGGCTCCTCGGCGGCCAGCAGCTCCTCGTAGGACAGGGTCTCCCCCAGGGCCTCGGTGTCACCGTCCCCGGCCACCACGATGTGCTTGACCGTGGTCAGCTGGTCGCGGACCCGGGCCAGCAGCGGCACCAGGGACGCGTCGACGATGACGACCCGGTCCTCGGCATGGTTGATGACGTAGGCCAGCTGCTCGGGGAAGAGCCGCAGGTTCAGGGTGTGGAGGACCGCGCCCATGCCTGGGATGGCCAGGTAGGCCTCCTGGTGGGTCTGGTTGTTCCAGAGGAACGTCCCCACCCGGTCGCTGTCCCCGACTCCGAGCCGACCGAGGGCCGAGGCCAGTCGCTCGGACCGCTCGGCCACCTCTCCGAAGGTGGCCGAGATCGACTCCCCCTCGGGACCGACGATCGTGGTCACTCGGCTGTCCCCGTAGACCTGCTGGCCGTGGCGGAGAATGCCGCTGACCAACAGCGGCGCATCCTGCATGGTGCTGAGCACGATCGTTCCTCCCCTGTCCGACACCCGAGATCCGGTGGACCGAGCATACCGATCCCCGGTGAGGACGGCCGGCTGCGGATCGGGGACTCCGGGGCCCGGACCACGTGGGCCCGGACCGGGAGGGAGGTGGGCCCGACACCGACCGGTCTCGCCCCGATCGGGGGGTTGTCCCGGGATGGCACCCGTGATGGACTGGTGGCGGCCCCCGGTGCCCGCCGCCGGACCGTCTGAGCACGGCCGCTCACCCTGACCGCACGGACGGTACGGAGGTACGGCTGTGGGAAAGATGCTCACGTTGACGGCCTCGGCCCTGGCCGTGGTGGTGGGCCTGGTTCTCGTGGTGGCTGTGGCGGCCGGGACCGGCTCGAATCCGATCGCCTCCGGCGCCGCCACCGGAGACCCGGGATCCGGCGGTGACCTGCCCGGCGCGGCGGTGCCTCCGGCCTGGCTCCCCCTCTACCAGCAGGCCGCCACCACCTGTCCGGGCCTCCCGTGGTCGGTACTCGCCGCAGTGGGCACCGTCGAGAGCGGGAGCGGCCGCTCGACGGCACCGGGGGTGTGGTCGGGGAGCAACGCCGCCGGGGCCGAGGGTCCCATGCAGTTCGAGCCGGCCACGTTCACCGCGTTCGCCACCGTCGGGCCCGGTGGGGCACGGCCCCCGTCCCCGTACGATCCGATCGACGCGGTCTACAGCGCCGCGGCCCTGCTCTGCGCCGGCGGGGGTGGGTCCGCAGCCACGCTGCGCGCCGCCATCGACGGGTACGACCACTCCGACACGTATGTGGACACCGTGCTGACCCTGTCCCTGGCCATCGCCGACGAACCCGCCGTGTCGGGCACGGTGGTCGATGCTCTCACGTTCGCCGCCGGACAACTCGGCACGCCCTACCTGTGGGGAGGAAGCGGCCCGGGCGGGTTCGACTGCTCGGGCCTGACCCAGGCCGCCTACCGGCACGCGGGCATCACGCTCCCGCGGGTGGCCCAAAGCCAGTTCGACGCCGGACCGGGCGTCCCCGGCGACTCGACCGTCCAGCCCGGCGACCTCGTCTTCTTCGGAGCCGGGGCGTCCGGGGTCGACCACGTCGGCCTCTACGTGGGAGCCGGCGAGATGATCGACGCCCCCCACACCGGGGCACTGGTCCGGTTCGACGACGCCGACTGGCCCGGGCTGGTCGGGGCCACCCGGCCGGGTTGAGCGAACGCCCCCGACCCTGGGAGGGGCCCGCCAGGATCCCTGTGCCGGTGGCCCCCCTCATGGCTCGGCTGCAGACGGACCAGGCGTGGCGCGGTGCTCGGCCGGCTCTGTCTCGCCGGGGCCCGACAGGTAGGGGCGCTCGACGTGGCTCTCTCCGGCATTGGGCGGAGACGGCGGACCTCCACACATGGGACCCGGCCGAGTGCCCGGCCCGCCGCACGACGGCACCTTGTCAGCCAGGCATCTTCGTGCCACAGTGCTTGACAACCAGTTGCCGGGGTCCAGATCGGAGGCGCGTCGATGCCCCCTCGCACCGCATCGGAGGACGGGCTCCGGCCGGCCGGGACAGCCCTTCGGGGTCTGGCTGCCCTGGGGTTCGCCCTGCCCGTCGCCGCCTACTTCTGGCTGATCCAACACTATGCCGTCAACGTTGTCTTCCTCGACCAGTGGAGCGACGTCGACCTGATCGGTCGCTCCTATTCCGGAAGCCTGACGTTCGGGGCGCTGTGGGCTCAGCACAGCGAGCACCGGATGCTCATCCCCAATCTCGTCGTCGTCATGCTGGGGCGCACCCTTCACCTGAACATCGTGCTCGAGGAGTATCTCAGCGCGCTCTTGCTCTGTCTGGCGGCCCTCCTCATCGTCTGGGCCCACAAGCGTCGCTCGCCCTCGTTGCCGTGGATCGCCTACTGCCCGGTCGCGCTCCTGATGCTCTCCTTGGTGCAGAGCGAGTCGACGCTCTTCGGTTTTCAACTCGCCTGGTATCTCGTGCTCTTCATGCTCGCGGCCGCCCTGTTCCTCCTGGATGGCCGCGTCCTCTCGGGTCTTGCCCTCGGCGGAGCCATCGCGGCCGCCGTCCTGGGCAGCTTCTCATCCCTGCAGGGGCTGCTCATCTGGCCTGTGGGTCTGCTGTTGCTCTATCACCGGCGCCGCACCTGGAGCCAGGTGCTCATCTGGTCACTCGCGGCCACATTCACGTTGATCGCCTACACCCATCGGTTCAACTCGCAGGAGGGAGTGCCCTCCTATCTCTCCGGACTGCATCTTCCTGGTGCGGCAGTCCGCTCCTTCTTCCAGGTCATCGGCGACGTCCTGGGGGTTCATCTGAGCACCAACAGCGGAGTGAGCAACGCCATCGAGATCTTCGGCGTGCTCATCTTCCTCATCGCCATCTCTGCCGCCGTCACGCGTGGTGTCCGACGTGACGATTCCAGCGGTGCTCCGATCGGTGTCGCCCTGATCTGCTTCGGCATCCTCTACGCCGTCGGATTCGCATACGGACGGGCGTTCGCGGGACCGGGGACCGCGTCGGCCTCTCAGTACACCACCTTCACCCTCCTCATCGTGGTCGGCAGCTACCTGGCTCTCCTCGGCCCCCCCCCTGAAGCGAAGATCCCCGAGGTCCCTCGCACACCACGCCTACTACGGAGTCGGGGCTCTGCTCATCGCCGCGATCGGCCTGCAACTGGCCTTCGGCTCGGTCGACGGCATCCGGGTGGCGAGAAACTTCCACCGGACGCAGGTCCGAGCTGCAGTCGTCACCGCCGGCATCGACAAGGTACCCGACGCCCTGCTGGCCAGTTCGCTCGGCACGTCGGGCCTGCCTCCGGCTCTGGTCCGGTCGTATGCGAGGGTCCTCGAGGTACACCGCCTCAGCTTGTACGACAGCGGTGCCATCTCGAGTTACGAGCGAACGGCGCAGGCCGACGAGAAGCGCGGCTTGTTCAGCTACACCCCTCCGCCGGTGACCGAAGTGCTTCGCCCCTTCGACAATCAGACCCTCACCGGTCGCGTCACCCTCGATGCGGGAGTGCGGGCGGGAGTCCGCACTGCAGGAGTCGGATTCGTCCTGGCCGGAACAGGCGGGCAGGAGATGGAGCTCGGTGCCGCGAAAGTGACCTACACCGGATGGATCCTCCATTGGAACACGACGAGTGTGGCCAACGGGCGCTACCGGCTCCAGAGCGTCCTCTCCGGGACCCAGGGGGCGACGACCAGGAGCGCGCCGATCACGGTGAACGTCGAGAACTGATGTCCGGCTCCCCGGCCGGCCGGGTCGGGTCAACGCTGGGGCCCCTGCGGCGGTGAGGTCCGGTCCCCGGCGACCAGATGGGAACTGTGCTAGGCCTGGCTGTGGGACCTGGGGGCCGCGTCCTGGGGGGATGCCATGAGCAAGGACTCGCCACGAGATCGCTCGAAGGACCCGGGGAGGACGCACCGGCACCGCCGCCGGCCCGCGCGGCTCAGCGTGGCCGTGGCCGTGGTGGCCCTGGTCGTGGTGAGCACGTCGGTCGGGAGTGGTGTGGCCGGTGCCCTCGTGCCGTGGAAGATCGTCAGCAGTCCCAATGTCGCAGGCGCGGACGACGAGCTGGCGGCCGTCTCGTGCGGCAGCTCGGCCGAGTGTGTGGCGGTGGGCCGCTCGGATGGGAGCCGACTTCAGCCCTTGATCGAGTCGTGGGACGGGTCGGGCTGGTCCATCGTCCCCAGTCCCGCCCCCTCTCCGACCGGGAACAACCTGAACGGTGTGTCGTGCCCCGACCAGACCCACTGCATGGCGGTGGGCGCCGTGGAGGTGGGCGCGGACCAACAGACGCTGATCGAATCGTGGGCCGGGACCACCTGGTCGGTCGTTCCCAGCCCCTCCCCCTCCCCGACCGGGAATTTCCTGTCGGGTGTATCCTGCTCCGACCAGGCGCACTGCATGGCGGTGGGGAGCTCCCAAGTGGGCACCAATGGCCAACAGACGCTGATCGAGTCGTGGGATGGGACCTCCTGGTCGGTCGTTCCCAGCCCCGACGTCGCCACGTCAACGTACGAGGAGCTGTTCGGAGTGTCGTGCACCGGCCCGACCGACTGCACCGCCGTGGGCTTCTTTGACTCGGACAGCGGCGTCGAGACGCTCGTCGAGTCGTGGAACGGATCGGCCTGGTCGATCGTGCCCAGCCCCAACCCCACGTCGATCCCCGGACTCTCTGGTGACTCACTCCACGCGGTGTCGTGCACCAGTTCGACGGCCTGCGTGGCGGTGGGGGGGGACAGTACGGTCTCGACCCATTTCGTCCATACCCTGATCGAGTCGTGGGACGGGGCCTCCTGGTCGGTCGTGCCCAGCCCGGACGGCTCGGGCTCCGCCAGCTCACTTGGTGGGGTGTCCTGCATCAACCCGAGTGGCTGCACCGCCGTCGGGGGCAGCAGCGAAGGGATCGGCGGCACCACCCTGGTCGAATCGTGGGACGGGGCCTCCTGGTCGGTCGTGCCCAGCCCGAATCGCGGAAATCCCCCCGCCGCCGGTCTGGGCGGGGTGTCCTGTGTCGGCCCGACCACCTGCACCGCCGTCGGCAGTTCGGGCCAGCGGACCTCCAAGACCCTGGTCGAAGCGATGAACGGCGTCCCCCCGAAGTTCAGCGGTCGTGCTGCGGGCCAGTTGACCTGCTCCCTCACCGCCAAGGTCTCGTTCTCGCCCCCGCTGACCGACTCCGGCGGCGCCACCACCACGGCCGTGAAGGGTGAGCTCACCAACTGCACGGCCACGACGCCCGGACTGTCGATCACCGGGGGCAAGCTGACCGGCACCTTCCCCGGGCCGGTCACGGACTGCGCCGGGCTGGGGGCGGGGGACATTCCGGCCATGATCGCCATCGGCTGGAAGGGTCAGTACAACCCCCCAGACGAATCCTTTGCCGGGAAGGCCTCGCTCACCGACAGCACGGTGACCGTCACCGGTGCACAAGAGGTGACCGACGGGCTGGGCGACGTGGGATTCGTCGTGCCGGGGACCGGCTCGGCCAGCACCAGCGGGTCCTTCGCGGCGGCGGGGCCGAACGGCGCCTCGGCCACCGTCACCACCGGGCAGACGGCCAGCCAACTCGCCACCCTGTGCTCACCCACGCCACGGACCAACAAGCCGCCCAAACCGGCCAAGGGCATCAAGCGCCTGACCCTGACCGGCTCGCTCACGTTGGGGTGATGCACACCCGGGTCACCCGGGGCGATCGACCCGGTCCTCCTAATACCACGACTGCCGGGCCCACCGGGGTGGCCCGGCCCGACGGTCAGCGCAGGGCCAGTTGGCCGGGCACGATGGGAGCCGGCAGCGCGGTGGAACCCATCAGATAGCGGTCCACCGACGAAGCCGCCGAGCGGCCCTCGGCGATGGCCCAGACGATGAGGCTCTGGCCCCTTGTCATGTCCCCGCACACGAACACCCCGTCCACGTTGGTCGACCATGACGCGTCGGCGGCCACACCGCCCCTGGCGTCGACCTCGAGCCCGAGCTCCTCCACCACGCCGTCGCGCTCGGTCCCGAGGAAGCCCATGGCCAGCAGGACCAGCTCGCAGGGCAGCTCGAACTCCGAACCCTCCACGGGCAGGAAGTCGGGTCGGCCGTCTCCGCCGTAGGTGAGCTCGACCTCGGACCCGCGGAGGGCTCGCACGCTCCCCTCCCCGTCATTCACGAACTCCGCCGTGGTGACCGAGAAGAGCCGCTCCCCCCCTTCCTCAAGGGCCGCGGAGGTCCGCAGGACCACAGGCCACGTGGGCCAGGGGTTGTCCCCGTTCCGGGTGGTCGGGGGCTCGGGCATGATCTCCAGCTGGTGGACGCTCAGGGCCCGCTGACGGTGCACGGTGCCGAGGCAGTCGGCCCCGGTGTCACCTCCCCCGATGATCACAACGTGCTTGCCCTCGGCCGAGATGGGCGACTCGGCCAGCAGGCCCTCCTGGACCATGTTGGAGGGCTTGAGGAAGTCCATGGCCCGGTGGATCCCGGCCAGCTGGCGCCCGGGGACGGACAGGTCACGGGGCAGGGTGGCCCCGCCGGCCAGCAGCACGGCGTCGAACTCGCCCACCAGGGTCCGGGCGGAGACCACCGTGGCATCGGGGGCCAGGGCCCCTTCGGCCTCGGTCGCACACTCCCCCACCGACACCCGGCAACGGAACTCGACCCCTTCGGCCGCCATCTGGTCCAGCCGCCGGTCGAGGACCGCCTTCTCCATCTTGAACTCGGGGATACCGTACCGGAGCAGCCCACCGGGCTTTTCGGCCCGCTCGAACACCACCACCCGGTGCCCGGCCCGGACCAGCTGCTGGGCCGCGGCCAGCCCGGCC
>Ga0307374_10005071_pt1 | contig 21551 bp, 20 predicted proteins | sample OX3MG_FD_202532 | JGI IMG/M metagenome (GOLD analysis project Ga0307374, IMG submission 202532) | Soil microbial communities from Risofladan, Vaasa, Finland - OX-3 | ecosystem: Environmental > Terrestrial > Soil > Coastal area > Acid sulfate soil | place: Finland: Risofladan, Vaasa | collected...
TCCTCGCGCGGCTTGCCGCGACTCCCCACGCGCACGCCGTCACGCGGCGCTCCGCCATTGTCGTCGAGGAGCCTGGCGCCCACGGCTCCCACGCCGGACATCTGGCTGTACTCGAGCAGCCCATCCATCCATCCCGGCCGGCCGAGGACGACGTTCGCGCTGAACAGCAGGACGTGGTCCGAGGGAGGCACGGCGGCGACGGCGTCGTTGACCAGGCGGGACCGATGCTCCGACGCATCGGGGTTGGCAATAACGCGGTGGCCGCACAGAGCGAGGTAGCTGCGAAGCTCGTCGTCGGCACCGCCCCCCTCGACGATGACGATACGAACGTCGCGCTCGACCGCCTCACGTTCGAGGCACGCAATCGCCGTGCGCACACGCTCAGCGCCGCCGTGCGCGGCAAGAATCGCGATGACTGCGGGCGTTCCCGTGATCGGCCGATCGATCCGATACAGCCCCCGCCACGCGCCTTCGCGGACGGAGCCCGTGGCGCCGGTCCGCTCGAACCGATCCTCGAGGCTGCGAACTGCTGCGGTGTACGCATGCGGTTTCGCGTCCTCGTTGCCCGCTGCCGAGCCTTCGTGCATCCGCCAGCTGTACAAGACCTCGCGAACGTGACCAACGTGTGCCGCTGAGTCGGTGCACCTCAGGAAGAGGTCGTAGTCCTGGCTGCCGTCGAAGCCTTGACGAAACCCGCCGACGCGGTCGAACAAGGCTTTGCGGATCAGCGTGAGGTGGGTGATGTAGTTGCAGCTCTCGAGCAGGTCCGGTGACCAGTCGGGCTTGAGGTATGGCGAGACACGCCGTCCCCGCGCGTCGAGCTTGTCCTCATCCGAGTAGACGAAGTCGCACGTCGGGTGTGACCGGAGGTAACGGACCATCTCGAACAGTGCGTGCGGCCGGAGCACGTCGTCGTGGTCGAGCAGGGCGATGCAGTCGCCGGTCGCCACCGTTGCCGCGGCTTGCGACGACGCCGCGATGCCCCCGTTGGCGGCAAGCCTCGTGAACCGGATGCGCGCATCCGCGGCGAATGCCGCGACCACGTCCGCGGCGACCGGCGAGGGGGATCCGTCGTCGACGATACACAGCTCCCAGCGGTCGTACGCCTGCGTCACGACCGAGACGATCGCTGCCCGCAAATAGGCCGCATCCGGCTCGTACGTCGGGAGGAGGATGCTGACCAGCGGACGATCCGGCCAGGTGCGCGACCTGTCCCGCATCGTGCGCAGCCGAGCTGTTTTCGGTTCATGCTGTGCGCAGAACCGGTTCCAGCGGCGGTCGGGCGGGGCGAGCCGCGGCGCAACGTTCGGGTCCCAGCTGTGCAGTGCGGCGCTCAGGTCTCCAGCCCAGAGCGCGGACATGGCGCGAAGCGGTGCGGCAATGATCCGCCTGCGCACCGTGTCGGCCGGCACGGCTCGGCTGGCTGTCCCGGAAACAATGCGAGCCATCTGCGCGGACCGGCCGCTCTGCAGGCTTGCAAGCTGTCGATTGAGCATCTCGATCTGCTTGTTGGCGTATGCCAGCTCGCCGTCGGCGCGTCGAAGCTCCCGCTCGCTGGGCGCGACGATGTCGTGGGATTCGTGATCGGCAGTCATATCAAGACGCCCGCGAGGGCTGGTTCCATACACTCACACACATGTCCCTCCGCTGGCAAAACATCGTCATCGACTGTTCCGACCCTCTGCTGGTCGGATCCTTCTGGAGCGAAGCGCTCGGCCTCGACCTGCAGGGACCCAACGACGGTGAGTGGTGGATCGAGCCCGGCGGAGACAGCCCGGACATCCTCTTCCTGCAGGTACCGGAGGGTAAGTCCGTCAAGGACAGGATCCATCTCGACCTCCGTCCGGACAACCAGGAGGCCGAGGTGGAACGGCTCATCTCGCTCGGTGCACGGCGGATCGACATCGGGCAGGGCGAGGTCACGTGGGTGGTCATGGCCGATCCCGAAGCCAACGAGTTCTGCGTGCTTCGCCCGCGACCGAGCGACTGAGGCCGTCGCGGTCAGTCCGGCCCCGGACATGGAAAGGGGCCGGGCGACGAACCCGGCCCCCTGTCCAGGAAGGGGTGTGCTCAGTTAGCTGAGCTCGCGCTCATGCGTCGTAGTAGAGAGCGAACTCATAGGGATGCGGCCGCAGCGCGACCGGGTCGACCTCGTTCTCACGCTTGTACGCGATGTACATGTCGATGAGGTCCTGGGTGAAGACGCCGCCCTCGAGCAGGAAGTCGTTGTCGACCTCGAGCGCGTTGAGCACCTCGGTCAGCGAACCGGGGAGGTCCTTCACCCGCGCTTTCTCCTCGCCCTCGAGCTCGTAGAGATCGGCCTCGACGGGCTTCGGCGGCTCGATCTGGCGCTTCACCCCGTCGAGTCCGGCCATGAGGCAGGCCGAGAATGAGAGGTACGGGTTGCACATGGGGTCCGGCGACCGGAACTCGAGGCGTCGGGCTGCCGGCGCCGCGCTGTAGGTGGGGATCCGAATGCAGGCACTGCGGTTGCGCGCGCTGTACGCGAGCTTGATCGGCGCCTCGTATCCCGGCACCAGGCGGCGGTAGCTGTTGGTGGTGGGAGCGGCGAACGCGAGGATCGCCGGCGCGTGCTTGAGCAGGCCGCCGATGTACCAGCGCGCGGTGTCACTGAGGAGCGCGTAGCCGTCCTTGTCGTAGAAGAGCGGCACGCCGTCTTTCCAGAGCGACTGATGCGTGTGCATTCCGCTGCCGTTGTCACCGAAGAGCGGCTTCGGCATGAAGGTTGCCGTGTAGCCGTTCTGGTAGCAGACGTTCTTGACGATGTGCTTGTACATGAGCACTTTGTCGGCCATGCTCACGAGCGAGTCGAAGCGCATGTCGATCTCGGTCTGGCCGGCCGTGCCGACCTCGTGATGGTGCACCTCGATGTGGACGCCCGCATCAATCAGTGCCAGCACGATCTTGCTGCGCAGGTCCTGGAGCTTGTCGACAGGAGGGGTTGGGAAATAGCCCTGCTTCAACTTTGGCCGGAAGCCGAGGTTGGCCGTCCCGTTCTTGCCCGTGTTCCAGATCCCCTCATCGGAGTCGATGTGGTAGTAGCCCTCGTGTGTGTTCTGGTCGTAGCGGATCGAGTTGAAGATGTAGAACTCGAGCTCCGGCCCCCAGAACGACGTGTCGGCGATGCCGGTGCTGAGCAGGTACTCCTCAGCCTTGTGCGCGACGTACCGAGGGTCCCGGCTGTAGCTCTCCAGCGTGAGCGGGTCCTTGATGTCGCAGACGATCGCCATCGTCGGAATCTCGAGCGTGCTGTCGACGAAGGTCCGCCCTGCATCGGGGAACAGGAGCATGTCGCTTTCGAAGATCTTCTGGAACCCGCGAATGCTCGACCCATCGAAGCCGATGCCCTCTTTGAAGAGGTCCTCGGTCATCTCTCCGACCGGGATGCTGAAGTGCTGCCACGCACCGAAGAGGTCCGTGAACCTGAGGTCGACCATCTGGATGCCGCGTTCGCGCGCGTCGCGGATGACATCAGCCGGTTTCGTCTTCGGCTTCGCAGGTGCAGACATCGCTGGCGCCACCTCTTCTTCAACTCTCACGGCTAACGATTGATCGATTGCCATAGGACTCCTTCCGGGACCGTGGACAACTCACCGCCGCCACCGAGGGACACATCGATCGCCGCGGCACTTCTCTACGGAGAAGCCTAGGGATCGGTGTCCGGCCGTTCTATGGACGCCAAGACCGACGGTTCAGCCCTGGTGCTTGTGCGCCGCGCACAAAGGAGTCGGTGCAAACCGACCAACCCGAGCGCTCAGGTGGCTTCCGGGGGCTTGATCTCGGCCACCTGGGACCGGGCGAGCGCCTTGTCCTTGAAGTAGACCTTGTTGATACCGACGAAGGCGATCTGCGGTTCCGGCACGTCCTCTTCGGCGTAGATCGCATCGACCGGGCAGGGGTCGACACAGGCCCCGCAGTCGATGCACTCGTCCGGATCGATGTAGACCATGCGGTCCTCATCCACCTCGTGGATGCAGTCGACCGGGCAGACCTCGATACAGGACTTGTCCTTCAGATCGACGCAGGTCTCGGTGACGATGTAGGTCATCGCCGGCGAGTCTAGCAAGCGCGTCCGTTCCCACTCTCGCGTAACCGCTCGACGTACCTGTCTATGAGGCGCCGTCAAAGGCGGTTTGCGGTGGGTCGTCCGGCGTCCAGGGGACCAAACGTGAGAAGCAGACGCATGCTCGGCCGGCTCGCGGTGGTCGCGCTGCCTGTCATCGGCATTGCCGCGGGATCGGTGACCGCGTCAGCGGGCGGCTCGTTCATCGGCGGCCTGACGCACGTGGAGATGCTCGGCTCGACGGTGCCGTTCAACGGCGATGTCAATCCATATGGGATGGCCGTCGTCGCCCAGAGCCGGGGGAGGCTTGTCGCCGGCGACGTCCTCGTCAGCAACTTCAACAACGCGACGAACGCGCAGGGAACGGGCACGACGATCGTGCAGATGACCCCGCAGGGCGGACGCTCCACGTTCGCGCGCGTCACCAGTGCGGAGGTTCGCAACCACTGCACCGGCGGTGTCGGTCTCACCACGGCGCTTGCCGTCCTCCACGACAAATGGGTCATCGTCGGGTCACTGCCGACATCCAACGGCATGTCCCCGACCGCGAAGGCCGGGTGCCTGGTCATCCTCGACAGCGACGGCAACCTCGTCGAGACCATCAACAACGCGGACGGCATCAAGGGACCGTGGGACCTCACCGCGGTTGATCGCGGCGACCTCTCCTACGTCTTCGTCACCAACGTGCTCATCGGCACCGTCGCTGCCGGCGGCGGAGTCGTCAATCGCGGAACCGTGGTCCGCCTCGTCCTCCACACGGGTGGCAGCGGCGCTCCGTGGGTTGTGTCGAGCACACAAATCGGCTCCGGCTTCTCGGAGCGGACGGATCCGGCAGCGCTGGTCGTCGGCCCGACCGGTGATGCGGTGAGCGCGAACGGCACCCTCTACGTCGCCGACACCGCAGCCAACCGCATCGCGGCAATCCCCGATGCGTTCAACCGAATGAGCACGGCATTCAGTGGCGCCGACGTGACCAGCAACGGCCGGCTCAACGCGCCGCTCGGTCTCACGCTTGCTCCTAACGGCGACATCCTCACGGTCAACGCCGGCGACGGCAGGATCGTCGAGACGACGCCAGGTGGGATGCAGTCCGCGTTCCAGTGGCTCGATACGAGCGGCTCACCGCCAGGCAGCGGCGCGCTCTTCGGTCTCGTGGTAACTCCCCTCCGCAACGGCGTCTACTTCGTGGACGACGCGACCAACTCGTTCGAGTTGCTCCACTAGAGTCTGCGCCGGCCAAAAAGGGTGCTCAGCCGTCCGGACCCGCCTCCGGCTCCGGCTGGGCGCCCCGTGCGGCCCCGGCCTGGAGCACGTCGCGGATTCGCAGGCAGAGATGCAGGTTGAGGCGCGTCGCGGGGTCGTCCAGGCGCAGGTGGCCGACCTCCTCAATGCGGCGCAGCCGGTACAGCACCGTGTTGCGATGCAGGCGGAGGCGCTGCGCAGTCTCGGTCGGTGAGCCGTTGGCGGCGAAGAACGCGTCCAGCGTGGTCATCAACCCCGCACTCGAGCGCTCGTCGTAGGCGAGCAGGTCGCCGACGGTGCCGCGGTAGTAGTCGCTCAACTCGGGGTGCTGCGCCATCGCGAAGAGCAGGCGGTGCAGGCCGAGATCGGTGAAGCTCGCCTGCCGTCCGGGCCCAAGCAGGCGGCGGCCCATCTCCAGCGCGTGCTCGGCCTCGCGGTACGACTGGCGGACGCCCCCAGGGCCGTCATGGGTCCTGCCCAGGCCGAGCGACGTCGAGGCGTCACCCGTCGCGGACGCGCACTCGGCTCGCATCGTGTCGGCGAGGCGGTACGTCACGTCGGGCGCCACGTCGGTTTCGGGCATGGCCACCAGGCAGACGGCATCCTCGTGGGCGGCGACCAGCGCTCGCACCTCGCGGCGCGCGACGACGTTCTGCACCGCCCGGAGCGCGTGCGCCTCCCACGATGCGGACGGGATCGTGCCGCGCAGCGCGATCACAAAGACACTCCCCGACAGGTCGGCGCCGAGCCGAAGCGCACGCTCCTGCGCGACGCGCTCCGACGAGTACGAACCGGTGAGCAGCGAAGCGATGAACTCCCCCTCGAGGCGGTCGCGTGTCTCGGTCACCGCTCGTTCGCGGTCGAAATCGATGGCGCACGCCGAAGCCGCTCGCGCGACCGCGAGACGCGCAATCTGATCGAGGTGCTGGTCATCGCCGATGACGGAGACGAAGCCGCCGATGCCGACGCGCATCGGCACTGGGCTCACCAGCGCGGCAAGGCCGCTCCGGCCCAGCGCGAACTCGTGCACCGGTGGGTCGGCGCCGAGTGCGGCGATCGTCAACCCCCAGCGTCGCAACGCATCCGCCTCCGCTCCGAGCTCGTCGCGGAGCAGCAGGTCGGACGCCGTGAGGTAGCGCACCTCGCCGGCCTCGTCCTGCCATGCGGCAGGCAGGCCCGTGACCTCAGCGAGCTTCTCGATGATCTTGTCCGGCCCCGCCCCGCCGAGCGCGAGGTCCATCAGCGACAGCTGCAGCTCCTGCGCGCGCTCGTGCAGCAGCGCGCGCTGATCGAGGATGAAGCGGACGCACGTGTGGTGCGCGTCGCCGGCATGGACACCGTCGGGCAGCCGCAGCAGCGGCATCATCAGGCGGTCGGCGGCGGCGATGCTCTCGATCGACACGTCACCGACCACCGCGACCGCCACGCCGCCCTTCTCGGCGAAGCTGGTCATCACCTGGGGCAGATCGAGTCGCTCGTCGAGGAGGCGAATGCTCTTGACGGGCACGAACGCGATCTCACCGCCCTTGACCGCCTCGAAGGCAGGCGGCCGCGTGCGCAGTGCACATGCCCATTCAACGCGACGCTCGAGGCCGCCACCACCGCCGAGCAGGTCCGTGCCGGGCGGCAGCACCCCCCGCCAGACGTCCTTGACGGTGATCGTCGGCGCGCTCATCTGCCGAGCATCCGATCAGCAGCGCTCGAGGTACTGGTTGATCTCCCAGGGCGTGACCTGCCCGCGATACTCCAGCCACTCGAGGCGTTTCGCGGCGATGAAACGCTCGGCGAGGTGGTCACCGAGCGCGTCGATCACGACCTCGTCTGCTTCGAGCGCGTCGACGGCGTCCTTGAGGTTGTCGGGCAGGACGCCCACGTTGCGGCGCTCCAGCTCGGTCTCGTCGAAGCCGTAGAGGGACTCCTCGACCGGAGGCGGCAGGGGCAGCCTGCGCTCGATGCCGTCGAGCCCGCAGCGGAGCATCACGGCAAACGCCAGGTACGGGTTGCAGGACGGATCGGGGCTACGCAGCTCGACGCGGGTCGCCTCCGCGCGCCCCACGTGGGGCACGCGGATGAGTGCGCCACGGTTGGTGCGCGCCCACGAGATGAAGATCGGCGCCTCGAAGCCGCGCACCAGGCGCTTGTACGAGTTGACGAGCGGCGCCAGCACCGCGCTGATCCCTGCCGCGTGGTGCAGCTGTCCTGCGATGAAGTGCTGGGCGATCTCGCTGAGGCCATACGCGTCCTCGCCCGCGAAGGCGTTTCCGGCGTCGCGGCCGTGCAAAAGGCTCTGGTGGACGTGCATGCCACTGCCCGGCTGGCCGTCGAACGGCTTTGGCATGAAGGTTGCGATGGCGCCCGACTGCTGGGCGACCGCCTTGAGCGCGTAGCGGAAGGTGATCACGTCGTCAGCCGCCTTGAGCGCCGGGGCGGCATCGATGTCAATCTCGTGCTGCCCCCGGGCGATCTCGTGGTGCGAGGTGTTCACGGCGATGCCCAGGCTCAGCAGCGCGCTGACCATGCGCTGGCGCAGCGCGGTGTTCCCGTCACTGGCGAAGTCGAAATAGGAGCTGCGGTCGTGACGGGTCGGCGCGAGCGACCCGTCGGCGGCCCGCTCGAGGATGAAGAACTCGATCTCCGGCCCGACCCGGTACTCGAAGCCGAGGCGCGCCGCCTCCTCGACCGCCCTTCGGAGCACGCCGCGGGGATCCCCGGCGTACGGCTCTCCGTCCGGCGTCGTCGCCCAGCAGATCAGGCGTGCCGTGCGCTCGTGACCCCAGGGCAGGACCTGAAACGTGGACGCGTCGGGGACCAGGTACATATCGGATTCGGCCGTACGAGCGAACGAATCGACCGACGAGCCATCGAACCAGGTGCCGTGGTTGATCGCCTGGCCGAGTTGGGACGCCGGGATGGTGACGGTCTTGACCCCGCCGATGACGTCGGTGTACTGCAGATCGACGTGGCGGACCTGCTCTGCCTCCACCCTCGACACGAGGTCATCGACGGCTTCCTTGCGGTTGGATGGTGGCAATGCCGGCCTCCCACTGGGCTGAATGCACAATCTCGACGCGTTCCAGCGATTCTAGACCAGGTCGAGCGTCTCACCGAGCGGCGGATGTACGCAAACCTTCGTACGTCGCGCACAGCAGTTTCAGGCCGGAGCAGCCACCGTGATAGCCATGCCGCCGAACGTCGTCATCGCCGCCGCGAACGCCGACGTCGGCAACGTTCGCTCGACCCCGTAGAGCACGTCGACGACCGTTACCGTATTCGCCACGGGGTCGTAGCCGATGACCGGCACGGCGTGCTCGCCGACGGCCCAGGGAACGCGCCGGCCGTCCCAGGCGGTCCAGTAGCGTGGGGGATGCGCCTTGAAATCAGAGGTCAGCCAGACCACGACAGAGCTGCCCTCGCGCAGCTGCTGGACGATCTCGGGAACGGTCCAGCCGAGTCCACCGTGGGCGGTGGCTCCGTACCGCTGGGCCGCTGCGAGGACCGGTGGGTAGTACACGCCGTAGCCGGTGTAGCTGGGCTCGTAGCCGTTGACATCACCCACGAAGTCCACGTACGGATCCCCCCATCGCACCGGGTAACCGTCAGCGCCGAGCTGAACCGGGCGCGAATCCTGCGGCAGGCTCTGGTAGATCTGGTCCTGATTCGCGTGGATGCCCTGAATGGCGAGCGCCACCTCCAGGGCGGCGGACTCGCAATCAAGCGCCAGGTCCTGCTTGATGATCGGGGCGTTCAGGTACACCGACCCGGCATCGGTGGGTATCGGGCTCGACGTTGTCGCCGCCGTGGGCGAGGACGACAGCACCGGCAGGTTCGTCGGCGCAACGGCGCCTGATTGCGCGGAGCTTGCCGAGGCGAGCGTCCAGAGGGGAAGCGCCACCGCGGCGGCAAGCGTCGCGACACCAGCGGCCGCCACGGCCGGCCGGCGTCGTCGGATCATCGGTGTGCGCTCCACGTCACGTGACACCACTCTACCGAGGGCATCCCGCCGATGAGCCCGCGCGGCTCGGTCGAGGCATCCCGTCGATGAATCCCGTTCGGGCGTCGCCTATTGCGGCACCTGGATCCGGCCGCCGAGCTCGCGGAACTTCCTGGCCTGCTCCTCCATGCCGAGGCGGACCGCCTGATCCTCCGCCACCCCATGCAACTCGGCGTAGTCGCGGATGTCCTGGGTGATGCGCATGCTGCAGAACTTGGGCCCGCACATCGAGCAGAAGTGGGCAACCTTCGCCCCCGCCGCGGGCAGCGCCTCGTCGTGCAGTGACCGCGCCGTCTCGGGGTCGAGGCTGAGGTTGAACTGGTCCTCCCAGCGGAAATCGAATCGCGCCTGCGAGAGCGCATCGTCCCAGGCCTGCGCGCCGGGATGCCCCTTGGCGAGATCGGCCGCGTGGGCCGCGATCTTGTACGCGATGACGCCGTCCTTGACGTCCTGGCGGTCAGGCAGCCCGAGATGTTCCTTCGGCGTGACGTAGCACAGCATCGCGGTGCCGTACCAGCCGATCATCGCCGCGCCGATCGCGGATGTGATGTGGTCGTAGCCCGGCGCGATGTCGGTCGTGAGCGGCCCGAGCGTGTAGAAGGGCGCCTCGTGGCAGACCTCCATCTGCAGGTCGACGTTCTCCTTGATCTTGTGCATCGGCACGTGGCCGGGGCCCTCGATCATCACCTGCACGTCGTGCTCCCATGCGATCTCCGTCAGCTCGCCGAGCGTGCGCAACTCGCCGAACTGCGCCTCATCGTTGGCGTCGGCGATGCAGCCGGGACGAAGCCCGTCGCCGAGCGAGAATGAAACGTCATACGCGCGCAGGATCTCGCAGAGCTCCTCGAAATGCGTGTAGAGGAAGTTCTCCTCGTGGTGCGCGAGGCACCACGCCGCAAGGATCGAGCCGCCGCGGGACACGATGCCCGTGATCCGCTTCGCGGTGAGCGGTACGTAGCGCAGCAGCACCCCCGCGTGGATGGTGAAGTAGTCGACGCCCTGCTCCGCCTGCTCGATGATCGTCTCGCGATAGATGTCCCACGAGAGCTGGTCCGCGTTTCCACCGACCTTCTCGAGCGCCTGGTAGATCGGGACAGTTCCGACAGGAACCGGCGAGTTGCGGATGATCCATTCACGCGTCGCATGGATGTCCTTGCCCGTTGACAGATCCATGATCGTGTCGGCGCCCCAGCGCGTCGCCCAGCGCATCTTCTCGACCTCGTCGTCGATGCTCGACAGCACCGCCGAGTTGCCGATGTTGGCATTCACCTTCACGAGGAATTTGGCGCCGATGATCATCGGCTCCGCCTCGGGATGATTGATGTTGGCCGGGATGATGGCGCGGCCGCGTGCGACCTCATCGCGCACCAACTCCGGCGAGAGGCCCTCTCGGATGGCGATGAACTCCATCTCCGGGGTCACCACGCCGCGGCGGGCGTAGTGGAGCTGCGTCACCGCTGCGCCGGGCCGCGCCCGCAAGGCCGTGCGGCCGGTGGCGGTCGTCGCCTCGACGTCCCCTCGCTCGACGATCCACGGTGCCCGCAGCGGCGGCAGCCCGGTCTCGGGCGCGATGGTCACGTCGGGATCGCCGTGGGGACCACTCGTGTCATAGAGACGCAGCGCAGCGTTCGGCGTGTCACCACGAGTGCCGCGGGTCGCAGCCTGCGAGACCTCGCGGAAAGGCACATGCACATCAGGCCGTGAGCCGTCGATGTAGATGCGCCGGCTGGCGTTGTTGCCTGGCCGAGCGGGCGCTGCCACCCCCTCGCGATCGATCACCTCGGTCATGTCCGCCTCCATGTGAGACGACGCCCGGAGAGCCGCTCCTGCCGGAGGCGGTCCGCTCCCTGCGCCGGCATTACCCGGATCAGGTTCCACGGTCGGCCGCCCGCAGCGACCCTCTCAGCCCGGTCCCGCCGAGCTCCCGCACCCAAGATGGTACGCCCCTGTCACGGAGTGGCGATCCTCCGTTGCAGAGCTATCGTTCGAGAGATATAATTCGATACATGGATGTCGATACGAATCTCTCAACACCGGCAACCGGCGCCCAGCCGGCGAACGTGCCACACCCCGAGCCGCGAAAGCTCACCGATCCCCGGGCCATGCGTGCCGTCGCCCATCCCGTGCGCATCGCACTGCTCGAAGTCCTCGGAACGGAAGGCCCTCTGACCGCCACCCAGGCAGGCGAGCTCATCGGCGAAAGCCCCACCACCTGCTCGTTCCACCTCCGTCAGCTCGCCAAGTACGGGTTTATCGAGGAGGTCGAAGGGGTCGCGGGGCGCCGCCGGCCGTGGCGCCTGATCCACACCGGTCTGAGCTTTTCCGACGTGAGCGACGACCCTGAGACCCGCCTCGCGGCGACCGCGCTGACGCGCGTGCTCCACGCCTTCTACCTCGACCGTCTCAAGGAGGGCCTCGCGCTGCGCCGCGACACCCCGACCGAGTGGCAGAAGGCGACCGGCGCCAGCGAATTCCTGCTCTACGTGACCGTTGATGAGCTGCATGCGTTGGATGAGCAGATGAACGCACTGGTCAAGCCGTTTGTCGAGCGCATCGGCAACCCGAAGACACGTCCGCGCGGAGCCGCTCCGATCGAGGTGCTGTTCTTCGCCTATCCCCGCCCGCCCCATCGAACTCACTGACAACTACCGAAGGAGGTACAGAGATATGAGTGGTTTCGTGACCATCGAGCTGACTCGCGCCGCGGAGCTGGTTCGCTCCATCGAACGCCAACGCAGTTTCTACGACGAGTCCGCATGCTCGAGGCGCACCGTGCTGCGCCGCGTCTCGTCCATGGTCAATCCATGGTCGGCTCGTAGCGATTGCTTCTGAGGCGCCCGACGTCGTGCCACATGGCTCATCCATGTCGTGATGGTGCTCGGCGGCTTGGCGTGCCGCGTGCTGGGCTCCGGGGAATCTGCGCTGCCGCGCGAGATGTTGCCCGAAGCGCTGCTCGGCGATGCCAACGGCATGTTGCAGACGGTTCGTCAGGGGATCCGGCTGGTCGGACCGGTCGCCGGTGCGTGACCGTTCGCGTGGAAAGGTCGGGGCGTCGTCGCGATTGTCGACACCTGCACGTTCCTCATCGCCGCGATGGCCACGCTGTCGTTGCGCCTCACCGAGGCATCCCTGCCCTGGATCCTCGTCGACCTGTTCACGCGCACACAACCGTCGCACGCCCCTGGAGATTCAGGAGCGTGTGTGCTCCGCGTTCGACACCTTGATCGGCGTGCCGCAGACCATCGCAATCGGTCTCGGCTGCGCTCGTTGCGATCATCGACCACCGTCTCCTGCTCGGCATGGCCGCGCTGATGAGTGCGGTCGCCGCGGTCTACTTGATAACACGCAAGGAACAGTCGCAGCCGCCGCCCGATGCCCCGGCGGCGGCGAGCCCTCCCTGCGATGCAGCGGCGGAGGCGGTCACGCTCCCGATCGTGTCAGCCGCTTCACGTCCGGCCGCGCCACGGGTGCCGCGTCCGGTAACGAGCGCGTCCGGCAGATCTCCGCGTACAACGCCGCGCTTGGCTTCGCGATTCGTTCGAGCGTCTCGCGATCGACGGCGAACAACCCGAAGCGTTTCGTGTAGCCCTCTGCCCACTCGAAGTTGTCCCACGCTGTCCAGTACAGATAGCCGCGCACGTCCACACCCGCGTCGAGCGCGTCGACGACTGCACGCAGATGTGCGCGCAGATATTCGGGGCGCAGTTCGTCGTGGTCGTCGGCGACGCCGTTCTCCGTGATCATGATCGGCAACCCGAACTCGTCCCAGATCCCCGTGAGCGCGCTGCGCAACGCGTCGGGGTCGATCGCCCAGCCGGTTCCGGACAGCGGGAATCCCGGTACCGCCTCGTGTCTCGTGAAGAGCATCCCCGGCGCGCGGATGTCGAGTGACACCGCCTCGTTGGCATAGTGGTTGAGTCCGAGATAGGTGAGGGAACCGGCGAGGCCCGGGACCATCTCGCCGTGGCCGACGGGCGCAAGCATGCGGCCCGCGATGCACGAGCGAAGAAACCACCGGTTGAAGAGGTGGTCCGGCAGCTTCGCCAGCGCCTTCTCGATGCGGGAATTCGGCGAGCGAGGCACGAGACGGCGCTCGTGATGTGCGATGGACACCTGGGCACCGCGGCCGTGGTGCGCCGCAATTGTCTTGATCGCCTGCGCTCCCGCCGCGTGCATGCGCAGGAGGCCGCCGAGTGCAAGCGTCGCGCGGCGCAACGAGCGCTCGCCGGGCGGCCACGTCCCTTCGAGGTACCCGAGCGTCGCAAGCACAGCCGGCTCGTTGATGGTGATCCACCACGTCACCATGTCGCCGAGCGCCTCGACGCACGCGGCGACATAGCGGGCAAATCGCGCTGGTGCGTGCGGAGATGTGACACCGCCCGCCGCCGCAAGCCATGCCGGCAACGTGAAGTGATGCAGCGTAACCACCGGTTCCATACCGAGCTCGCGGCACGTTCGGACAACGTCGGCGTAGTGCGCAAGCGCTGCGCGATCGAAGCGCCCCGATTGGGGCTCGACGCGCGACCACTCGATCGAGAATCGGTGCGCAGTCTGATGCATCGCCGATAGCTGCGCGAGGTCCTCGCGATAGCGGTGATAGTGATCGATCGCGATGGTGGCATCGCCGCCGCCCGCAATCGCCTCCGGATGCGCGGCAGTCCAGCGCGACCAGTCGTTGTCGGTGCCGCCCTCCACCTGGTGCGCCGCGGTCGCGCAGCCGATCACGAAGCCGTCCGGCAGATGGCGCGGCGTCAAGGGCCCGCCGCGGGAGCCTCGAGCACCAACGGTGGCTGCTCGGATCGCCAGAAGGCTCGGGTCACCGCTCCAGAATACGTGCGCCTTGGAGGCCTAAGGCGGGTCAGCGGCGCTTCCCCCTTCCGGGAGCCCCGTCGGACGCGCCCATAATGCGTGGATGCCCATTCCTGAGCCGAACCGGCTCGACGACCCTGAGGGTGAGGAGGCAGCACCGCGCCGGGTCGCCGGCACCGTCCGTCTGATGACCGAGGACCCCTTCGAGATCGACGAGACGCCGCAGGGCGGCGCCGGTCAGCGGTTCGCCGGTCTCACGACGGAGAAGCCGTGGCTCATCCCCGTCGCGCTGATGGGGATCGCCGTGGCTTTTCTCGTGCTGCGCCGCCGGCGCTGACCCCGATCCCGTCGCGGGACACCGGGTCGACACTTGGCGGGCTGCCCTGGCCGGCGAAGATGTCGAGCAATAGCGCCTCGAACGCCAGCTTCGGCTGCGCGTAGGTCGCCACCGCCTCCGCAGTTTCCAGGATGCGCGCCAGGATCTCGACGATCCTCGTGAGGTCGAGATGCTCGGCCCAGCGCTCGAGCGCGGGCCGGTACGCCTTCCAAACTGCCAGCTCAGGAGCCCCTGCGGCAAAGCACGCGGCATCGCGGACGAAGGATGCCCAGGCGCCCAGGGTGACGAGCGCCCGCTCGCGTGCCTGCGCGAGGCGCTCGGCATCGGTCGACGCCGCGGCGGCAACGGTCCCGGCCGTTCGGAGCGCAGCTGCCGTCCCGCCACCGCCCGCCCCGAGGAAGCTGTCGAGCGCATCCAGTTCGCCTTCGAGCGCTCCCGGCTCGGTGGCGAGGCGGAGCGCTCGTCCCGGCCGGCCGGCCGAAAGCGCCGCGGCAGTTGCGGCGTCATGCTCGCTGACCCCGTGCTCGCGCTGCAGCCAGTTTTCGATCACACGAGGATCGAGAGGTCCCAACACCACGGTCCGACAGCGGGAGCGAACCGTCTGGAGGAGACGCTCAGGATGCGCGCTGGTGAGCACCAGGTGGGCGTGGGGCGGCGGCTCCTCGAGGATCTTGAGGACGTTGTCGGCCGCGTCCTCTGTGAGCCGATCGGCTCGAGCGATCACCGCCACCCGTCGCCCACCCGCGTACGCCGTGAGTGAGAGGAATTGCTGCAGTGTCGGACCCAACTCCTCATCGCCGGCCTTGCGCTTGGGATTCGCGTGGAACCGGCCGATACCGACGTTCTCGGCATCGGAATCCTCGACCCAGAAATCGGGGTGCGCCCCCAGGCCCCCCGGCCAGCTGTCGGCGTCCAGCAGCGCCGACGCCAGCGCCATCGCCGCAGCCGTCTTGCCCACCCCCTCAGGCCCGATGAGCAGGAGTGCGTGGGTCAGCTCGTCATCGAGCCCTGCCGCCACCAGTCGCTGGAGGACGGGGCCGTGGCCGATCACGGAGTCGAGCGTGGTCACGCGACAGATTGTGCAGAATTGCCCGCGGTGACTCAGTCCCAGACGCCCGCGCAGGCCGCCGAGTGGCCGCCACACCAGGTCGACAGCGGACGCCACTACGCCGCACGGGTCATCCTCTACATGGAGGCGGCATTCCTCGTTCTCATCGCGTTCGGGTTTCTGAGCGGCGCCGAGGGAACGGATCTGCTCACGGTCGCCGGGGGCGGCGGCCTCTGCGTTGTCGGCGTCGTGATCCTCGGTGTTGGTGCGACGCGGATGCGGCATGACGTTCCGGTGGTTCGCGATCCCGGCGACGAGCGTGTTCCATGGGATTGGACCGACTTCGTGATGTTCTGGCCGGGCTGGTTCAGCGCGTTTCAGCTGCTCGGCTCGGTGGCGGTGATCATCACCAACCTGGTTGGCACCAACGACCCGGCGGTTCGCACCGCAATCGAGTCATCGGTGCTCGCCGTGTGTCAGTACGGCGGCATGCTTTTCAACATCTTTGTGCTCGGCTTCATGCGTCGCGGGGGCACGTTGCGTGATCTCGGATGGCGCGGCTTCCGCTGGTGGTGGCTGCTCGTGGTGCCGGTCGGGGCGTACGTCACCTTGCTCGGCGCCGACTATCTACAACAGGTCAACCAGCGCATCTTCCCGAACGTCAGCAACGGGCAGTGCGCGAGCGTGCGTCACGACTACAGTCACTACTACCTGCTCGCGATCATCGTCGTCTGCGTGATCGCACCGATCTCGGAGGAAACCATCTTCCGGGGATTCATCTATGGGTGGTTGCATCGCTGGGGGCCCGCGCTGCTTGCGGTCCCGCTGAGTGCGGTGATCTTCTCCGCGCTGCACCAGCAACTGGTGTTGCTGCTGCCGCTGTTCTTCGTTGGGCTCGTGTTGTCGCTGCTCTATCAGGGTTCGCGAAGCATCATTCCGGGGGTGTTGGCGCATGCGCTGTTCAATCTGCCGAACATCATTCTGATTCTCAGCACGACAAGCTCCTGCTGACCGCCCGCTGGCACTGACACCGCACCTGCAACAGCCATCGTCCGGATCGGGTCCGGATTGCCACCGCACAGTGAAGTCTTCGATGGCCGCAGCGCACCCATACCGAGTTCAGACGTGGCGTGACATCCGTGCGGCCGGTGCGCTGATTGCCGTTTGGCTGTGCCCTTGGGCGATCCTCACGGTTGCCACATGGGTCGCGGGTGGCCGACCGAGCGCGTCGCCGTTCGACTTCGTCGACCCCGGTCGCGTTGTGCGTCGACTTGCGTCGGCGAGTAGTGCATATCGATGGTGGGTGCTCGTCGATCCGAAAGCGCCGGTATCCGCCGCAACGTTCTGGCTGAGTTCGGCACTGACCGCAGCGGTCGCGTCCGCCTGCGCTTTCGGTATTTGGCGTCTGTCAACGGGCCACCGACTGGGACTGGCGCCGCGCGGTCGACTTGTTCGAACTGCGCATTGGGCGCGACGGGCCGACCTGCGCGCCATGCGGCCGCACCGCAGACGTGTCGGGGTCTTCTTCGTCGGAACGCATCGACACCGGAGGCTGGTCACCCAGAGCGAGACAAGTGTCCTGGTGATCGGGCCGACCAGATCTGGAAAGACGTCGGGGTTGGTGATACCGAATCTTTTCGACTGGAATGGCCCGGCGATTGCGACGAGCACCAAAAGCGAACTCGTTGAGCTGACTGCTGGATACCGGCAGTCGATAGGACCAGTGCATGTCTACGACCCGACCGGCGAGATCGGGTCGCAGTTTCGATCCGTGACGTGGTCACCGATTGCCGGCTGCGAGAATCTGGACCGAGCCTGGACGGTTGCTTCGTGGTTGTGCGCATCGCTGCAACAGGGTGGAGGCCGCGGGGACAACGACTGGGCGCATTGGGCTGAATCAGGGAAGCTCCTGATCGCGCCCCTGCTCTACGTGGCCGCGGTCAGCGGACGCACCATCGTGGACGTTCGTACGTGGATCCACGGGTTCGACATCGCCACGCCACTCAGCGTGCTGGAGGAGCTTTTGCTCGATCCCGCGAGCGCTGGTGACACCGACCCTGTCCGCGCGATGTCAATGATGGCCTCGGTCGATCAGCGCCCGGAGCGTGAGCGCGGGACTGTGTTCTCAACCGTCATGCGCATCTTCAACGTCTTCACAGAGCGGGCAGTGGCGGAATCCGCGATGACGAGCCGGTTCGATCCCGACGAGTTCCTGCGGTCCCGCGGAACGCTCTACCTGTGCACGCCGAGGCAGTCGCCTGAACGCGTTGCGAGTCTGTTCGTCGGTATCCTCATGACAGTTGTGACCGCCGCGTATGCGATGGCAGAGTCCTTGCCAGAGCGCCGGCGAACCGCGTTCCTCGGACTGTTCCTCGATGAGCTTGCCAACGTCGTGCCGATCGAGGACCTCCCCGCACTCGCGTCGCAAGGTGCGGGGCGCGGGGTGATGTTGATGAGCATCGTTCAGGATCTGAGCCAACTTCGGGCTCGTTACGGGACGAATCGAGCAAACACGATCCTGAATAACCATGGCTGCAAGATCATCCTCCCCGGGATCAGCGATCCGGAGACGGCAGACGTGCTCGGGAAGTTGATCGGGCGCGCTGAGTTCAGCGAGCAGCAGGTGAACCTCGGTGCGGACGGGCGTATCAGCCGCTCGTACTCCACCCGGCACGATGCAATTGCAAGCCCGGATATGCTCCGTCAGCTCCGCGCCGGCACTGGCATCGTCATCCATCGCGACAATCCGCCGGCACTCGTGGACCTTCCATACTACTTCCGTCGGGCGCGTTATCGGCGCCTGGCGAAGGTTCCATATTTCCGCGCCGCCGACCACGTCCCGCGCTGATGCGGAGCGCGTAGGAGGGTACGCGAGGTGCGACGCTAGTTGCGAGTGAGGGCCAGCATGTCCTGGGCCAGCTGTTCCAATGTGGACATCATAAAGCCGCGGACAGTCATGACCCGGACGCGATCCGCGAGCCAGGCCACGCTTTCACCGCCATCAGCTGCAGCGTCGACGACGTCCTCAACGGGCCCGGCTGAGCGTCGGAGCCTCTGCTGCACCAGGAGTTTGAGCTCGGGGAGCAGGGATTCGACATTCGCGGTAGCGAGCCCCGCAGGCGGATCAAGGACGACGAGGGGGGTGAACGGCTGCGCGCCTATTGCATCGCCGAAGAACGCGTTCAGCGCCGCGTTGCCTTCGTACTGATCCGCGGACGCGGGCGGCGATGCGCTGATGTTTGTGCCGTTCAACCCCAGCGGTTCCTCGAGAACGATTGGAGCATGTATGGACTGCATGCTCGCGACATCCAGGGCGGCTGCAACTCGAGATTCTTCCTCCAGGGGGCGCGCTACCGTTGTGGGTGGCGCACCGTCTGTACGAGAGCTTCCGGTCGCGAGCACCGCAGTCAAACGCTCCGCCGAATCAGAACCGATCGTGACGCGCACTGATCCAACGCCGACGCTGGTGAGTGCCTCGATGAGCGTGGGATCTCCGAGTGACGGGTGCGCATCCGTATACGTCGCAGCTTGTTGCCCACTGCGAACGACCGTGACACCGCGGCCCACCGCCGTTCGCACCTCCACGACATACGTCCCGCCACGTGCTCGGAGGTCGTCGAGCAGCTCGGACCATCGCGTCCACTGGAGCCGGAGATCCTCATAACAACGTTGACCGTCGATCAGCGACCCGAGGATTGACATTGCCTGCTCGCCGAGGCGGGACGCCGACACCACGGCCGCGGGCCATGCCGTCATCGACCGGACAGCCGCGTCACCGGCACATCGAGCGCCATCGAAGCTCGCCGCGTCTGAAATACCGCCGCCACGGATGACGAGCACGCCCATCCTCTTGCCTTCGGCCACCGTGATGACGCCTTCGCCGATCGCGGGAGCGAGCGCATCGAGCACGATCGCACTGGCAGGCAGGGCCTCGAATAGAGGGGTGCCGGCGGGCAGAAGCGGTAACGAATCAATCCAATCCACCGCTCCACCCATGCGACTCAGTATGGAGCGCGCTCACCCCGTCCGTTGGACAATCGGCGGACAATCCGGGGTGCAGCTCAAGCTGATACGGTCGATTGCATGGACCTGGGTCTTCGCGGCCGCGTCGCCTTCGTCGCCGCATCGAGCAAAGGGATGGGCCGTGCAACGGCTGAACTGTTCGCGGCCGAAGGGGCTCACGTTGGCATGTGCGCACGATCCGAGCCGGAGCTCCGCGCGGCAGCGGAGTCGGTCCGATCGCACGGCGTGCGCGTCGTCGCGACGTCGGCCGACCTCGTCGATGCCGAACAGACCCGGATCGCCGTGGAGCGCACCGTCGCGGAGCTTGGCCGGCTCGACGCACTCGTGGTCAATGCAGGCGGTCCGCCGCGCGCGACGTTCTCCGAGCTTGACGAGGAGCAGTGGGAGGCAGCGCACCGGCTCACCTTCATGAGTGCGGTGCATCTCGTTCAGGCGGCGTTGCCGGCCCTGCGGCAGTCTGATGCAGGGGCGATCGTCTTCATCACGTCCACGAGCGTCAAGCAACCCATCAGGGGACTCACGCTGAGCAACAGCATTCGCGGAGCTGTGAGCGGGTTGGCCAAGACGCTCTCCAACGAACTCGCTCCCGAGATTAGGGTGAACTCGCTGCTGCCGGGTTCGATCCGGACCGACCGCCAGGTCGCTATCGCACGCGCCGCAGGCGTCAGCGACCTCGACACGCATTTCGCGAGCGTCGGGAAAGGGAATCCACTGGGCCGGATCGGTGAACCCGATGAGATCGCGCGCGTTGCGGTCTTCCTGTGCTCTCCGGCCGCCTCGTTTGTCACCGGCGCAACGCTGGCTGTCGACGGAGGTCAGATCCAGTCCGTCGTCTGACGCGCCCGTTGGGAGCCCGCGATAACGCACCCGGCCACATCCGGCCGCATCTGCCGGTGGACGAACCAGTTCGCGATGTCGGCGTACCCCACGAGGATCCTCAGTGGCCAAGTGGGAACGGAATCGGGATGAGGGGACTTCCCGCCGGAACAGCAATCGTCACGTCGGCACCGTCTCCATACACCCGATGCCAAATATGAGCCCGAGCATCAAAGGTATCGCGAGCAGATAGCCGCGCGGATCCCATGGTGAAGCGGCACGTGTCTGACGCTCCGGTCGCGATGACCACCAGCACGCACCGTCCGGTGGTCACTACGCCTCCCCAGGTCATCACCGCGCCGGCACGCGATGCCCCTCCACGCGAAGCGGTGATCGCCAGCGATGCCGGGCCGCGGAACACACGCATTCCAAGTACCGACTGTGGGGTCGCCGCACGCAGGACCGCACCATCGACATACACTCCGGTGGCGTCCATCGCTATCGTGAAACTCGGAGGAATCAACGCCAACCAGACACTGCAGATTCCGGCGACCAGAGCCATCGCCATCATCACCTTTGGTTGGTGACGCCACCAGTGGCGCAGCAGCGTCGACGGATGCCGCCTGGCGGGCGTCAGTCCACCGAGCGGCACTGGGAGTACCTGCGGCGATCGATCGAGCGCCAGACGACCCGTGGCTCGGGTGAACCCCTGTCTCTCAGCCATGGCGTGCGGCAACCTCCGACACCGCACAGTCGACGATGTGCGCAGGGTCTAGCGTCACGCGCATGACCAGCCGAACACGGCGCCGTTTCGCCGGGATCAACCGGCCCCGGGCCGTCTGGCGAACGCATCGGTCGTCAAATTCCAACGTTGTGAGGATCGGCTGCGAGTCCTGCAGCAGATCGCCCTCGACGCGCAGGTCGCCGAAAGAACCGAAATCCGGACGCATCACATCGCCTCGCGCAAAGAATGGGCGAAGCACGCCGTGCAGATGTCTCTCGATCTCGTCACCCGCGGGCACCTCCTGCTGTTCGTGCCCAGCGATCAGCAACGCCAACCTGTACGCGAAATCGTCGACCGCGTCGCGCACCTGCTCGAGCCGCTGTTCACGCACAGTGTGATCGCTGAGTCGATCTGCCTTGCGCACACTACAACGAAGCGCAGCCAGTCGCCCGATCATCGCGCCGCCCGCACGGGTGC
>Ga0307374_10005075_pt1 | contig 21544 bp, 19 predicted proteins | sample OX3MG_FD_202532 | JGI IMG/M metagenome (GOLD analysis project Ga0307374, IMG submission 202532) | Soil microbial communities from Risofladan, Vaasa, Finland - OX-3 | ecosystem: Environmental > Terrestrial > Soil > Coastal area > Acid sulfate soil | place: Finland: Risofladan, Vaasa | collected...
GTCAAGGTACAACACCGGTGAAGGCATCAAGATCGCTCTCGACATTGGTGCTAGCCCTGCTGGGAACTGGTCCGGTTGCCACTCAGTAGGTTGGGAACTTAACGCTCCTGAGTTTGGCGATCTTTCCGTCGGTGATGGCTTTCAAAAACACAGCTATCCCTTCGGCATCATGGTTAATGCAAACGGGGAACGCTTTCTTGACGAAGGAGCCGACTTTCGTAACTACACGTACGCCAAGTACGGGCGCGTCATTCTGGCCCAACCCGGACAATTCGCGTGGCAGATCTTTGACAAGAAAACCTCCAAGTATCTGCGTGATGAATATCGGATTCGACAAGTGACGACGGAGACAGCCCCGACCATAGAAGAATTGGCTAACAAGTTGGATGGTGTGGATCCTAGTAACTTTCTCGCAACGGTGAAGTCCTATAACGCGGCCGTTGATCAGGAAGTTCCCTTCAATCCCAACGTCAAAGATGGTCGCGCCACTTTGGGGATCAGTCCACCGAAAAGCAATTGGGCGAACACGATTGAAGAGCCGCCATTCCAAGCTTTCGCGGTGACGTGCGGCATTACCTTCACGTTTGGTGGACTGCGCATCGAACCAAACAGCGCGCAGGTCCTCAGTACAGATTATGAACCAATAGATGGCCTCTACGCCTGCGGCGAGTTGGTCGGCGGGCTCTTCTACTTTAACTACCCCGGCGGCACTGGTCTTACCTCCGGTTCTGTCTTCGGGCGAGCAGCGGGCCGAAGCGCGGCCGAGTCGATTCGTACTCGCAGTGCGTGACCTTCCCTCCGCCCTGGGAAAGTACACATCCCACTTCTGAACCCGCCTCTCGTTCAGGAGTAGGGTGGCTGCGTCTTCAATTGAACGGCAATTCCAACTCCGCGACGGAAGTTGACCAATAGAGCTCAGAGCCAATCCTCCGGAATTGTCCGATATCGCCTTTCGCCATGGTGGCGCACGACCGATGGATTCGAGTGGCAGGTCTTAGAGATGAACCGAGATTGGAATTGCACAATCGAACGAAGCTACCCTAGACGGAGCCTCATCACTACACTAATTCTGTGGATCGCCTTAACTCCAATACAACCCAACGCAAAAGGTCGAACGATTCCAGGTCTCTTGTACCAATTCGAGAACAAACAGTCCAGGTACTTCGAGACGCCATCCTCAAATTTGAGTTGAAACCTGGTCAGCGCTTGGTGGAAAGGGAATTCATCGAGCGGTTGGGGATTTCTCGCACGACGTTTCGAGAGGCACTCCGTGAACTTAGTGCGGAGCGCCTGGTTACCGTAATTGCGCAACAGGGTGCTCGAGTGAGTTCACCGTCATACAAAGAGGCAGCAGACCTTTACGAGATTCGTGCGGCTCTCGAGGCAATTGTTGTCAGACGATTCATCGAACGAGCTAGCCAGGAGGTAATCGACGAGCTGACTCTTGCGCTTGAGAGATTCGAAAAGGTGGTGGCTGAGACGACCGACACGGTCGCGCTGCTCGAAGCCAATGCTGGCTACTACCGGGTTCTAATTGACGGCGCTCAGAGCGCTGTCCTTGAACACGTATTGACTGGTGTTCGCTCGCGAGCGCATGCGTTTAGATCACGTTCGCTTTCAATCCCGGGAGTTGCTGCGCGAACTGCCGTTGAACTTCGCGGCGTCCTTGAAGCAATTATTGAGGGCGACGCAGCCACTGCGTCGGCTCGCTGCGCGGAACACGTACTCCATGCTGGCCAAACTGCGTTAGCGAGACTTGACCAATCGAAAGCGGTATTGACGTCGCCGGTTCGTCCACCGATATTGCAATAGAACGTTGCGCCTTGGTGAGCTCGTTGCGCTCACCTTTTGACTGCGCCTGAGTATTGTCGTACACTAACCTGCTGGTGTCTACACGGTGCTTTCGCCTGAGTGGGCCTGTAGAGAGGACAACGAGCATTTACGACAGGACCTTCGACGACCTAAAGTCGGGCAGCATCCCGATGGGCCGGCTCGTCACCGAGGCCGAGCTCGCGCGGAAGTACGGAGTCAGCCGTACGCCGGTCCTGCAAGCACTACGCATGCTGGAACACCAAGGACTGGTGCCGTTCGGTTCGACCACAGAAGCCGGCCAGCGTCGCATCAAGGAGCTGCAATGAAGCTCTTCTCGTATCGACAGGACGGGACGGTCCGCGCCGGTGTGGTGATCGGCGATGGGGCACTCGACCTCGCTGTGCTCGAGCAGGCCGGGCAGCACGCGGGTGACGACGCATTCGCCGAGGCACTGCACAACACCACGGCTGCGCCGATCCGGCTGATCGACTTCTTGTCGTCGGGGCCGAGACGTAAGGCCGAGCTTGAGACGGTCCTGGCGAGGGCGAGCACGGCTCGTTCGCTCTCGGACGCGCTGACGTCATTGGACAGCATTGAGTTCGCGATTCCGACACCCGGCTCGTCAAAGATCCTTTGCGTCGGTCGCAATTATCTTGAGCATATCAACGAGAGCAATCGCGAAGTGCCCGGGGCCCCAGTTATTTTCTGCCGCTACGAGAACAGCCTTGTCGCCCACAAGGAGGCCATTGAGCGGCCCGTGGTCTCCGAGGAGTTGGACTGGGAAGGCGAGTTGGCCGCGGTCATCGGCTTTACGTGTCGATACGTGAGCGAAAAGGACGCGCTTGACGTCCTCGCCGGTTACTCGATCTTCAACGACGGATCGGTGCGCGACTACCAGCACCACACTGTGCAGTGGACGCCAGGCAAGAACTTTCCCGCGTCTGGCTCCTACGGTCCTTATCTTGTCACCCCCGAGGCGATTCCCGATCCCCAGGCCCTTGACCTCGAGACGTGGGTCAACGGTGCGTCGGTCCAGAAGGCGAACACCTCAGCAATGATCTTTTCGCTGCGAAGGCTTATTTCTTACATCTCCCAATGGACCGAGCTGCATCCCGGCGACGTCATCGCGACCGGGACCCCAGCAGGCATCGGCGCGGCGAGGACGCCGAAATGGTTCCTCAAGGCGGGTGACGAGCTGTCTATCTCTATCTCGGGTCTTGGAATCCTGACGAACTCAGTCGTCGACGAAGTCCACGAGCCTGATGCATCCGCCCCGAGCGTGCCGAAAACGAATCGATAGGTGAGCGCCATTCAAATCCTCGTCGTTACCGGCTCCACGTCGGATTCGGCGCGCCTTTGCGGCTCGCCGCGGAAGCGATACCTGGGATGAAGCTCTCATTCAAGATCAACGCACACGGCCAGCCTCAAGATCGGGACTTGAGAGACTACATTCGCCTCGCGCAGAGGGCCGAGGAGCTCGGCTTCTACGCGGTCTACTGCATTGACCACCAGTGGCTCCCGAGAGAGCGCATGGCTGGCTATACGAGCAACGACCTCTCGCGACCAGGCTTCCCGGATGCTTTCATGCTTCTTGCCGCCGTCGCCGCAACGACCACGCGCGTCAAGATCGGTCCCCAGGTATCCCCAATCGGACTGCGTCGGCCGGTCGACATTGCGCGCTGGGGTGCGACGCTCGATCAACTGTCGGGTGGTCGTTTCGTGCTCCAAGCCGGCGCCGGCCACCAGCGTTCGGAGTACACGAACTTCGGTCTCGAGTTCCCGCCCTTCGCGGAGCGCTTCGACCGGATGCTCGAGGGCCTCGAGATCATACGCCGCCTGTGGACCGAAGACGGTCCGGTCAGCCACACGGGTCGCTTCTACAGCTTGGACCACGCCGAGGTGTGGCCCAAGCCGCTCCACTGGCCGGGAATCTGGCTCGGCGGCTCCTCGGAACGGATCCGTGGGGCTGTCGCGCGCATAGGCGACGGCTGGGCGCCAGCAGCACCTCAGCACGGCGCGCTCAATGTGAGCGAATATCGCGAAGGGATCGAGTCCATCCGATCGCAGGCACGTGACCTCGGGCGCCGCGATCCGATCGGCGCCGGGCTCATGCTCTATAGCGGTGTGCCAGGGGACGCAGAATCGACCCGCAGGCTCGCTGAAGTGCTGCGTCGGCGAGCCGACTGGTCGACCATCCCGATCGAACAGCTTATGAACGAGGGGCCAGTGGTCGCCGGATCTGTCGAATCCGTGTGCGAGCGTCTCGACGCGTATCGGATGGCTGGAGTCGATGAGATCACGATCTCGTTCGTGCCGATCGACGACATCGAGGCGACCATGCGCGGGCTCGAGGTCTACGCCGACGAGGTGATGCCGCGTCTCGGCTAACGGTGGCCGAGGAATGCTCCAAGGGAAGTGCGGTGATCGCAACGCCGCCATATCCGTTGGCTGTTACGGTTGATCTCCGTGGTGCGGACAACCTCGAGAAGGCTCCGACCGAGAAGCCACCTCGCCAGTTGCAGCGTCGGTGGGCCACGAACGTTGCGCCAATGATCCACAGTCCGAAGTCACGTGTCGAGCCGGAGGTTGAATGATGTCCATAGCGTCGGAATGGAAGCGCAACGTCGATATTGACCTACTGAGGCACAAGCGGGTCGCGAGAGTACGAGAGATGATGGAGCGCTTCGAACTCGACGCTATCGTCGCTTTCGAGTACGCCAACGGTCGGTACCTCGCGGGCCTACGCCCGCTCTACGCGCCGAACTTTCTCGTGCGCCAGGCCGCGGTGATCACTTCAGGCTCCGAGGACGTGATTTGCTTCGTGCATCAAGATGACACGCCCCATCGCAAAAAGACCATGTACTGGCTCCCGTCCGATCATGTGCGGGAGTTCCCGACCGGCACGATGCTCGAGGGCGGCGGAGCAGACGCGATGGCTCCGATCGGCGACGCGTTGCGCGAGCTCGGGTTCGCGGGGGGTCGCGTCGGTGTGGACATCGGCACCACCGGTAGCTTGCGCAACCTGGAGGCGCTGCTCGTGGGCAGTACGGTGGTCGATGCCAACGCGTGTCTCAACGCGGCGCGAGCGGTGAAGTTTCCCGAAGAGGTCGAACTCCTGAGAATGGCTTCAGCAGTCGTGGATGCCGCGCTGCAGGTCGCGGTGAACTGCGTCGAGCCGGGGATCCGGGAGTGCGAGATCTTGGCCGAGGTCATGCGTGTCTTCTACCGCCACGGGGCCGAGGTCCCCCAGTGCAACTTGATCGTATGCACCGGCGACAACACAGCGCCGATGCAGCGATTCGCTGGCGAGACCATGGTGCGGCCCGGTGACATCGTGTTCATGGATATCGGCGCCTGCTTCAACGGCATGTTCAGCGAGGCGACCCGCACGGTGATCTGTGGCGAGCCCAACCCGATGCAACGCTCGATCTACCAGCTGGTGCACACCCTGCATGAAGCGGTCATAGGTGCCCTCCGACCAGGCGTGACCGGAACGGACCTGCAAAAGGTCGCACAAGAGGTGCTCAACGGCAGCGAGTTCGGCATCTTCGTACAGAAGATGGTCATCGCCCACGGCATCGGCGTCGGATACGCCGAGCCGCCGTTCATCTCGCCTCCGGGCAAGAGCACCCCCACGTTCGTCGTCGAGGAAGGAACCGTTGTCGCGGTCGTTCCTACGGTCGTCGTTGAGGGCGTGCAAGGTGGGGGAGGCGTACGTCTCGAGGATGTCGTCGCCGTAGGCGCCGACGGGGCCGAACGCTTGACGAGATTTCCCTACGACAAGAAGTTGCTGGCTTGAGTAACTCGCGCTGGTCGTCGTTCATTCGTAATGGCATGCTGGCGCGGTCGGGTTTCCGCTTTTGTGCACAGACTGCGGCGATCTCGGCTGCACGGGCGTAGTTGAACTGCCCACTTCGTGGGCCGATCAGTGCGGGACCGGTGGAAACGAATGGCGCGTCCTATACCACCCGCCATAGATTCGGCACGCGAGCGGACGCACCAACAATTGGCGATGTCGTATCGTCAGTCGCAAAAGGTCCGGCATGATGCACTTCGCGTGGCCTGTGCTTCTTTCGGCGAATTTGTCGGACAAAAACTATGCAGGCACAAGATGTTGTGACTATGCTTGAGCGGTGCTGACCGGGGAAGTTGACGATGGTGCGCCGGCGGCGGGACATGATTTCCCGAAGGGTTTCACCTCGTCTCGGTCAGCTTTCCACCGGCGCATGAAGCGCTGCTGGGGAACAATGAGAGGACGTGGCTGGAGAAGATGATCGGACTCGATGATTACCGAGATCGCTACGACGTCGTGATGTTCGAGCGGGACGACCGAGGCGTGCTCGTGGCCCGGCTCCACACGGACGGGGGGCCACTCTTGTGGGGGCACACTGGAGGTGCGCACGAGCAGCTGGCCGAGGCGTTCGGTTACGTCGCGCGCGACATCGAAAACCGGGTCGTCATCATCACCGGGACGGGGGACTGGTTCTGCGGGCCGCGGGCGTCGGCGGCGACCTTCCCGGAGTCGACGGTGAAGGAGTGGGAGACGATCCAAACGCATGCCTTTCACCTTGCGTGGAACCTCATCTCGATCGATGGCCCCGTCATCTCGTGTGTCAACGGTCCGGCCTGGCGCCACGCCGAGATCCCGTTGCTCGCCGACGTCGTGCTCGCTAGCGATACGGCCTCGTTCCAGGACTCCGCGCACTTTACCAACGACACGGTTCCGGGGGATGGCCTGCAGATCATCATGCCGTGGCTGCTCGGATTCAATCGCGGGCGGTATTACCTCTATACCGGTCAGGAGATCGACGCCCAGGAGGCCCTGCGACTCGGGCTCGTAGCCGAGTTGATGCCCGCAGAGCGGCTGCTCGAGCGGGCGCACGAGCTCGCAACCGAGTTCCTGCAACACGACGAACTGGTTCTACGTTACACCAGGCGGGCGATCATGCAGCCGCTGAAGGAAGCACTGCTGAGCGCGGTGCCGTTCGGATCAGCGCTCGAGGGACTCTCGGCGGTCCATGAGTCGGTCGTCCGCTCCGAGCGGCGCCGGACGAGTACGAGTTGAGATCATCCCGATCGGCAGGGTGCGCGAGCTGCCGCCGGAATCAGGCGTTCAAGCCGTTGGCGTGACGTAAGGAAAGTCAGGAGAAAACAATGAGACTCTATTCGTTCCAGCGGGCGGGTGCCCCGCGACTGGCGGTCGAACACCGTGAGTGGCTCGTCGACGTCAACCGTGCCCTCCAGCTCTCTATGGCGGCGCCCGATGCTGTCTCCGAAACTGTGCAGCGAGCGGCCGAACATGTGATGCCGTCGTCGCTCAACGCGGCACTCCTGATGCCTGCCTTGGAGCGCACGAGCGCCGTGCGCTCGGCGTTGGCGATCGCTGACGAGCTCATCTCGACGCACGGTGAGGACTGGTCCCACGACCAGCACCTGCTCGTCTCGCGTGACCGCGTCGTGCTGCGCGCCCCGGTCGCTGAGGGCGGAAAGATCTTCGCGATCGGCCTGAACTACATATCGCACGCGGCCGAGGCGGAGCGTGAGGCGCCCGAATACCCGATGGTGTTCATGAAGCCGATCTCGACCCTTCGGGGGGATGGAGCCATGGTGCCGATTCCAACCGCTTCGCATCGGATTGATTATGAGGGCGAGATCCTTGTGGTGATCGGCACGCGTTGCCGCAACGTAGAGTTTGAGGCGGCGATGTCGGTTGTCGCGGGCTTTTCACTGGCGAACGACATCTCAGCGCGCGACTGGCAGCGACGCACGAGCCAACTGATGATCGGCAAGGCCTTCGACGGATTCTGCCCCGCCGGACCGAGCCTGGTCACGGTCGATGAGGCAGGGCCTTACGGGGAACTCGAGTTCGCCACTTCGGTCAACGGCGAGTCGCGCCAGAAGGCACGCGCCAGCGAGATGATCTTCGACATCCCCACCCTCGTGTCCTACATCTCCCAGGTCGTGACGCTCGAGCCGGGCGATGCAATTGTCACCGGGACGCCGTCAGGGATCGGCGCGGCTTTCCGCCCATCGAAGTGGCTGCGCGCGGGCGACGTCGTGGAGGTGAGCTCACCCCAGCTCGGCACGCTGCGCACGACTATGACGTGAGTCCCTTTCAACGAGAGGAGCCTCACGGTGCCGGGCCGGTTGCGGAACTGCAGAAGCCCGGTTACGGGTCGCTCGCCGTCGGACCGAGATGGTGCCAGTCCGGTCCCGCTGGGCATCATCGGCGCTGGCACGAAGGGCGTCGGTAGATCTCACGCCGCGCTCGTCGTCGGCTCTACAGTCGTCCTCGTCGAGATCGGTCCGGCGGCGCGTGCTCACGCGACGGCGCGGGTGGCAGGGATGCTCGAGGCGAGCCGCGCTGCGTGGTTGTGACGCAGATACCCTCAGCTGCCAGGCGCGCAGCCCGAGCGATTGGCGACCAGGTGAGTAAGCCGGGGACGTTATCCCCGAGGATCCTGATTGGTGTTGCCGGGTCAAGCGTGCCGTGGGATCGATGTTCATTGTAGAAGTGAGTGAAGCGGATGTAGCCAGCAGCGCGCTGCGCTTTCGAGGTCCAAGGACGGAGATAAGCCCACTCCTCGAGCAAGATGCAATGAAACAAACTTTTCCGTTGGTCAGAGGGCGGCGCGGTCGCGTCTTGAGTACCGTCGTCTCGGTGGTGGTACGGGCTCGGTGCCAGAGGCCCGAGTGATGGCAGGATCCGTTGTCGGTGATCATCGCGTCGCAGTGAACACCGCGCTGTTCGAACCAGCGCGCCGCGCGAAGCCAGAACGCAGTTGCAGTTACTGGCCGCCGTCGAGCGCGTCGGAATGGGCGAGGCGGGATCGATCGTCGAGCGCGGTGCGGTTGTCGAGATAACTGCGGTGCGAACGACCCTGGACTCGCGCGCCGCGCTGTTGGTTAGACTTGATGCCTTCGTCCCCTCGTCCGCGCACCCGCCAACCGCCCCCGATGGCCCCGAGCTCCTTCGCGTCCACTTGGATCAGCTCGCCCGGACGATCTCGCTGGTAGCGCTCGGCCGGGACGCGCGTCGCCGATGCGTGCGCAGATGCACCACCTTTTTCACGCCACGCCGCCGCGCCTGGCTCGGAGAGTGGAGTGGCCGCGTCGAGCGGTCCTGGAGGCCGCTCACAAAATCGGCGAGAAAACGATCCCGCCACACACACGAGCGAGCGTCGTGCTATTGTCGTACGATCACGCAACGTGATCGAAAGGGAGGGGATGCCAATGAGCAGGACGTCAGAACATAGGAGGGGTCGAACGCGAGGCTGGAGGGTCCGGGTCACCGTACTCTCTGCCGCGACGATTAGTTTCGGGGTTGTAGTGGCAACGGCGGGGACCGTCGGCGCGCAGACTGCGCCACATGCGAAGAGCGCGCACTTCCGCGGTGCGCCGATCCACTTCGCCATGACGAACTCCTACACCGGGACGTATGCGACCTTCGGCGCGGCGGGCTGGGCCGGCGCCACTACCGCCGCCTATGTGATCAACCACGCCGGTGGCATCAACGGCCACCAGCTGATCCTCGACAAGGTCGACGATGTCGGCGATCCGGTCGAAGCAGTGCCGAATGTGAGGCAGGATATCGCGGTCAACCATCCGTTGGTGATGATCGGCGAGTCGAGCCTTACCGTGTTCGCGGTCAAGCCGATCACCGACGCAGCCGGCATTCCTGACTTCATCGCGGCGGGGAGCCTGTCCTTCGACAAGAACCGCGACCCGTTGCTCTGGCGCATAACGCCGTCAGACGGGTCGCTGGCCGGGGCGATGGCCATCGAAGCTCACCTGAAGGGCTACAAGACTGGCGCTATTCTGTTCCAGTCCGGCAGCCCGGACAATCAGTTGGCTCCTGATCTTCAGAAGACGTTCACACACCTCGGTGGCAAGATCACGAGCCTCCAGTACTTCTCGGTGAACCAGACGTCCTACCTTTCGGAGATCCAGAAGACCCTCGCTGGAAAGCCGCAGGTGATCTTCCTCGATGCCCCGGCGACCTCAGCGGCGACGATCATGAACGGCTTCGTCCAGCTCAACAACCTCAACGACCAGTTCATCGGCACGGACCTGACGGCTGGATCGGACTGGACGGCGGCGGTGACGCCAGCGGTGGCACATGCTCACCTGATCTCCATCCAGGCGGGTGCTAACGCCGCCGGGCCGGCGGTGACGTCCTTCCTGCATTACTACGCCATTGCTAACCACGTCAGCGCGGCGCAGGCGGTTGCAGGCGCTAACGCCGGGGCGAACTACGTCTACGACGCGGTCACCGAGGTCGCTTTGGCGATGGACCACGCGCATAGCTCGAACCCGAAGGTATGGAACCGTCAGGTGCAGGACGTGACCAATCCGCCGGGGACTGTCGTAACGAACTACGTGGCCGGACTCCGCCTGCTGAAGCAGGGAAAGAAGATCAACTGGACGGGTGCGGCCGGTCCGGACGACTACAACCAGTACCACAATGAGTTCGGGTCGTACAACGGCACGCAGGTCTCCCTAGACGGCACGGCAGTGAAGACGCTCAACGTCATAACCGCTGCCGCGCTGAAGGAGGCGATCAAGTAGCACGGGTTGACGCGATTGCTGCTGACGTGTCGGAGAGCGCGGTGCTCTCCGACACGTCGTAGTCGGTTGAGAGGTGCGTGAATGAGCCAGCCAAAGGGAAAGAAGGATTAGTAGCCGTGAGCGACGCTAGCGATGCTGTGGTATTGACCGACGAGTGGGGTTCAGAACTTGAGCGGGCGCCGAGGGACGGTGACCGCTGGATTCTGGACTGGCTGATCCAGGTGACGGGGCGCGTCTATCACTTCCAGACGGGGGATGGCCGTATTCTCCCACCGACGGTGCGCACCCACGACATGATCAGCAAGCATCTCGGGCGCGCCGCAGCGAAGGCCGAAGCGCTCGGGAACGCGGCGCTCGAAGCCGGGGCTCAGGAGACCGCTCGGCACCACTTGTTCGTCGCGTCGTCGACGTACGCGGCGGCACAGCACCCGATCTTCGAGACCAATGAGGAAAAGCGGGTTCTGCACGAGGCTGCGCTTCGCTGCTACGAGCGCTACGCGGCGCTCACCCAGCCGCCGATCGTGCACGTCGACATTCCCTTCGAGGGCTCAACTCTCGGGGGGTATCTACACCTCACCGGTTCAACGACACCCGCACCATGTGTCGTGGCCCTTCCTGGTTGCGACATGACCAAAGAGATGTACCCAGGCCCCGACGCCAACTACGCGGGCCAGCGGGGCATGCACCTGCTCGTCCTCGACGGCCCCGGGCAGGGCGAGGCGAACCTGGCCGGTATCAAGTTGACCGCCGCGAACTACACGCGGGCAGTGAGTGCCGCGATTGATTTCGTGAGCCAACTGCCTGAGGTCGACGAGGACCGAATAGGCGTTTACGGGCTGAGTTTCAGCTCGCAATGGGCGATGGCGGCCGCAGCGAGCGACGACCGGATCCGGGCTGTCGCGGCGCCGATGTTCTCTGGTTGCGACAAGTACTACCTCATGAACGTTGAATCGCCGAGGTGGCGGTGGCTGTTCACCTACTTGACGGGCGCCCGCTCGGACTCCGAGCTGAACCAGACGATGCGCGATATGCGGCTCGACGACCAATTGCCGGACGTCAAATGCCCGAGCCTCTGGGCGGTCGGCGAGTACGACCCCCGCAGCCCCATGAAGGAGGTGCTCCGCCTCTTCGAGCTCATGACCAACGAGAAGGAACTTTGGATCTTCGCGGACCAGCACCACCAGGTGAACGTCGCGGACCGCCGAGGCACGGTGGTATGGGGGAGTGATATCCACATGTACGTCTCCGACTGGCTCAGCTCCCACCTCCAAACGGACGGGTCTCTCCGAGCGTCGCACCGGCAGGTGCGCTATCTTCAGCCGGGCGAGGGGCCCTACGGCACAAGTGCCGGAACGGCCTGGCCCTGGTACCGTGGCCTTGGTGCGGCTCAGACTGTTGACATCGCCGGTGCTGGAGACGAAGCGACCCCGCAAGATCGCCGGGCGTCCGGAGGGGTCCAGTGACCGCCTTCTTAAACGCAGTCGGGTTCGGTATCGTGACGGCGTCGTTTCTTGCCCTCGCGACGACAGGGCTGTCGCTCCAGTACAGCGTGTCGCGCCTGCCGAACTTCGCCCAGGGTGACATCATGACAGTCGGTGCGTACGCGGCCTACGTGGCGAACGGTTGGTTCCATTCCCTCGTCTTCGACGGCATCTTCGCTGGCCTCGCCGGCGCTGCCATGGCCTGGATCGTGTACATGGCCCTGATACGGCCTTTCGCGAACCGCCTCGGAACGAACCGGCTGACCGCAGTGGTGTCCACGCTCGCCGGTGCGCTCATCATCGAGAACGTTCTGTTGATGTTCTTTGGTGGCAACGCCGTGGCGTTCCCGACCGTCTCGGGAGTATCGAATCACATCGGCCCGTTCCTCCTCACCAACGAGCAGCTCGTGATTATCGGTGTCTCGCTCGCCTCGATCATCGCTCTGCATGCCCTGCTCAAGTTCACCATCGTGGGCAAGGCCGTAAGGGCCGTCGCGGACCACCGGGACCTTGCACGAGTCTCCGGGTTGCCAGCGGGCCTGCTCACTCAGCTGACATGGGCATTTTCTGGGCTGCTCACTGGTGTGTCGGGTTTCGTACTCGGGCTCACCGCGGGAGCCCTCGTACCAACGTTGGGCTTCAGCTACCTGCTCGTCATCTTCGCCGCTGCGGTGGTGGGTGGCATCGGGAGCATCCGCGGAGCGCTCGGCGGAGCGCTCATCATAGGAGTTGGGATGGAGGTCTCGGCTGTGTACCTGAGTTCTGACTACAAACAAGTCTTCGCGCTGTTCCTCCTCATCGCCACCATCCTGATCAGGCCCACCGGCCTGCTGGGTGGTAGCCGGAGCGCGCGCAAGGTAGCGGCATGAGCAGTTACCTCGTCAGTGTGCTGACCCTTGGCGCGGTGACCGTCACGCTCGCGCTCGGGTTAAACCTCCAGTACGGCTGGGCCGGTGATCTCAACCTCGCCTACTACGGCTTCGTAGCCCTGGGCGCTTACATTTGTGGCGTGGTCGTGCTGCCCAAAGGTAATCCTGCACAGGGAGCTTCGTGGATACTTGGGCTTCATCAGTCCTTCGTCGTCGGTGCGATCAGCGCGGCAGTGGTGGCTGCGGTGGCCGGGCTGGCGATCGGCTCGGTCGCGCTGAGGCGTGTCACAGGTGACTACTTCGCGATCGTGACCTTGTCGGTCACGCTGATCTTCTGGACCTTCAGCGATCAGTTCGCGCCGATGTTCAACGGCGCAGAAGGCATTTTCGGCGTGCAGCCCGCTTTTGGCGGGGTACTGCACTTGTCGTACAACAGCTACGGACAGTTTCTCTTGGGCATCTGTCTCGCGGTGATGGTGATTGTGATCATCGTCTTCGAGGTCCTCTACCGCAGCCCCTTCGCCCGCACCCTGCGCGCCGTCCGAGACGACCCGGTCAGCGCGTCCGCCTTTGGCATCAGCCCCTATCGGCGCAAGTTGGTAGCGTTCGTTCTCGGCTCTGCGGTCGCAGGCCTGGGCGGGGCACTCATCGTCGAGTATGTCACGGCATTCAGCCCGGCCGGCTGGTCCCCGGTCGAGACGTTCCTGCTGTTTTCCGGGATCATCGTCGGCGGGGTGGGGAGCGTCTGGGGAGTGTTTTTCGGGGCGAGCGTCGTACTGATCGGCGTGCCGCAGATGACGCTTTTCATCCCTGCGCCTGGAGGGGATACCACGTTCTTACCCGCACTCCACGACCTCATCATCGGGTTCATTATCCTGGCGTTCCTCTATCTGAGACCCAGGGGTGTGTTCCCCGAGAAGAGCCCGCAGTTGGGCCCGGACAACACGCTGCGCTGGCAAAGCCGTCTGGTTCAGGCCATCGCCGCCAGGGCTCGCAAACCGCGGGAACTCGTCGGTGACGAGCCGGCATGACCTCGAGCGTCCAGAACCTGCAATCGGGTGAGCAGTACCACGAGGTGCTGCTCGAGGCCTCCGGGCTGAGAAAGCATTTCGGTGGCCTGCTGGCAGTGCAGAGCTGCTCGCTCTTACTGCGCCGCTACGAAGTCACGGGACTGATCGGACCCAATGGCGCGGGGAAGTCGACGGTGCTCGACCTGCTTTCCGGCGTCGAGCGGGCCGACGCCGGCCATGTCTTGTTGCGCGGGCAGAACATCGATACGCGGCCGACCCACCTAAGGGCGCGCATGGGCATGGTCCGTACATTTCAAGACCCTCGGGTGTGGCCGCGCCTGACAGTGCTCGAGAACATGCTCGTCGTCGGCGATGGCCTGACCGGCTCGTCTGGCCTTCGAGCGATCTTCAGACATCGCAAAGTAATGGCGCAACAGCGGGCCCACATCCGCCGTGCGGTTGAGTTGCTGGCGGCGGTCGACATTATGCACATGGTGGACCGGCGTGCGGGAGAGCTCAGCGGTGGACAGGCCCGCCTGCTTGCCTTCGCGCGCCTCGCGATGGCGAATCCCGATGTCATTCTGCTCGATGAGCCGCTCGCCGGTGTCAACCCGGTGCTCGGCGAGCGCCTGCTCGTCCTTATTCGAGAGATGGCCACGGCGGGAGCCGCTGTCCTTGTCGTCGAGCACAATCTGGTCGCAATCGAGCAACTTTGCGACGTGGTCTATGTGATGGCCCAAGGTGAGGTCATCGGCATGGGCTCGATGGAGGAATTACGACAATCCGAACAGGTCGTGCTGGCTTATCTCGGACCAACCACGGAGGCGATCTGATGGCTGAAACTGCATTGCGGCTCGAGATTGAAGAGCTCACGGTCGGCTACGGTGCTGTGCCGGTAGTGAAGGGCTGCTCGCTGTCCATCGCGGCCGGCTGCGTCACGAGCGTGATCGGGCCGAACGGCGCGGGCAAGTCGACGTTAGCCAAGGCCGTCGTGGGGCTGGTCAAGCCGATGAGCGGTCGGATACGACTGGACGGAAAGGACGTCTCCAATCAGAGTCCCGAGAACCTTGCGAAGAGCGGGATCGGCTACGTCCCCCAGGTGAGCAACGTCTTCCCCTCGCTGACGGTGCACGAGAACCTCGAGGTCGGCTGCTTTCTGCGGCGGTCGCGAACCCGCGAACGCGTCGAAGCCATGTTTGACATGTTCCCCGACCTGCGTGCAGCCGCAAAGCGTGATGCGTGGACCTTGAGCGGCGGCCAGCGCAGCATGCTGGCGATCGGACGAGCGCTGATGCCGGAACCGAGTGTGCTCGTTCTCGACGAACCGACGGCCGGACTGGCGCCGCGGTTGCAAGAGGCGGTCTGGACGCACGTGCGCCAGGTCGCCGGATTCGGAATCGGTGTCCTCGCGATCGAGCAGAACGTGCGACTTGCCCTCTCGCACTCCGAGCAGTCCTGCCTCCTCGTTCTCGGGGAGGTCCGGATCACGGGCAGCGGCGACGAACTGCTAGCCGACCCCGAGCTCGTCTCGCTCTACGTCGGTGGCGTCGGGGGTAAGAAATCCCCGCAAGCGGATCACTCGGCATAGGTCCCTTTTTCGGGTCCTCGCATCGCACTCAGACTTAGCACTCAAACTTATTTGTCCTAGGAGGCGTTATGGAACAGTTGATAAACGAACAAGATGGGTCGTTTGGCGCGACCGGTGAATCGCTTCGGCGCATGGGCCAGCAATGGGTCTTCGACTGGGTGCTGTCCGAGACGGGCCGGGTATACCACTTCACCGACGACGGGCGTGGACCGCTGCCGCGCTCGGTGAAATCACACGCGATGATCAGTAAGCAACTCGGGAAAATCGGTCTGCGCATGCAGCGCCTGGCACGCGAGGAGGAGGAGCGCGGGCACGGGTTGACAGCCCTTGAGTACTACTACCTCGCGGCCACGTCCTTTGCGGGGGCCCAGCACGTCGTCTTCGCAATCAATGACGAGAAGCGGTTCCTCCACCGTCGATCCATCGAGTGCTACGACGCCGTGAGGAGGCTCGCCCCGAACCCCATCGAGCACATAGCCATCGAGGCACCCGTCGGCACAGTCCATGGGAACCTGCACCTCTCCCCAACGGCGAATCCTGCGCCGTGCGTCTTTTACATTCCCGGCTGCGACATGACCAAGGAGATGTACCCGCATCCCCTGATGAACCACGCCGGGATGCGTGGCTTTCACCTCTTTTCCTTCGACGGACCGGGGATGGGCGAGAGTAACGTGGGCGGCACGCACCTTACGGTGACCAACTTTGAGCGGGCCGTCTCCGCGGCCGTCGATTATCTCAGTGCGCGACCCGAGGTCGACTCCAACCAGATCGTGCTTTATGGGCAAGGCTTCGGCTCCTATTGGGGCATGCGCGCCTTGGCGGTCGAGCCGCGTTTCCGTGCCGCTGCACTGACTGGCGCCTCCTGGGTCGATCTCCGATACCTCATGGAGTGGGACTCGCCGCGTTACAAGCGTCTCTTCGCCCATCTCATGAGGGCCTCCAGCGAGGCGCAGCTCGACAATTGGGTGCGAGAGATGGAGCTCAGTGAACTCTTCGACCGGATCGATTGCCCGACGCTGCTCATGTCGGGTGAGTACGACCCCAGGGCGCCGCTCGAGACCCTCGAGGCTTCCTTCCGCCGGCTCGAGCGGACGGCTGAGTTGTGGGTCTTCGCCGACCGGGCGCACCTGTTTGCCTTGAGGCAAGGCCACGTGCCGGAATGGAACGGGGACGTCCACCTACTGGCGACCGACTGGCTTTCCGACCGGCTGTCGGATGTCGGGTGGAAGCCAGGCGCGACTCGGCTCCTTGAACCCGGCGGCAGCGGACCGTACGGCGTGGAGCCGCGCTCGCTGCGGTGGTACGAGGACCTCTAGCGCCGGCAACGTCGTGGCCGTCGGAACGAGATGGTGGCCTGGTCCACCCAGAGGATGTAAGGAGATCGTATGTGTGCTTGGCGCGTGGTGGTAACCGCCAGATCCTTTGCCGAGACGGACGTCGGCTGGGAGGCGCTGGCCGAGATGGGCGCGGACGTCGTGCGCGCCCTGCCTCAGGCGGGTGCTGCGCCGGGCGACCTCATCGCGCTGCTCGCCGATGCGGACGCCGCGATTGTCGGCACTGAGATCGTCGACCAGGCTGTGCTCGATGCCGGTCGCCGACTGAAGATCGTCGTGAAGGCCGGTGCGGGGGTCGACAACATCGACGTGGCCGCGGCCGACGCGGCAGGCGTACGGGTCGGCTCGGTGCCAGGGGCCAACGCCGGCGCCGTCGCGGACTACGCGATTGCGCTGATGCTGGCGGCGGCGCGGCGCGTCTGCGAGGTCGACCGAGCGGTCCGTCGCGGTGAGTGGTCGCGCTTTCTCGGTGTCGATCTGTTCGGGTCAACGGTTGGTGTGGCTGGGCTCGGGCATGTCGGGCGCGCCGTCTGCGAGCGTCTCTCGGGTTTCTCGCCAGTCCTGCTCGGTACCGACGTCATGGTTGACGAGGACTGGGCCCGCACTGCCGGCGTCAGGGTGACCGACATCGACGAGATCGTGGAGAGTTGCGACTTCATCTCCCTCCACCTGCCCTTGACCGAGCAGACGCGGGGCCTCATCAATCGCGACACACTCGAGAGGATGAAGCCGCACGCGATCATTGTCAACACGGCGCGCGGCGCGCTGATCAACCCCGATGCGCTCTACGAAGCGCTTGCCGGGCGGTGGATCGGCGGCGCCGCGCTCGACGTCTTTGACTCCGAGCCCCTCGGAGACGATCGGTTCCGCACGCTCGACAACGTGGTGCTGTCGTCGCACAATGCTTCCTACAGTAACGACGGCATCTCGCGCACCGTGCTTGGCGCGGTGCGCCAGGTCCAAGAGGCCTTTCACGCCGAGCGCGCTGGCGCGCAATGACATAAGGGGCGAGGGCCTCGGGCTTAGCGCAACGAGGGTTAGCCTCATGCCAGTCCGGTCCCGCTGGTGGGCGCCATCGGCGCTGGCCCGAAGGGCGTCGCTAGATCTCACGCCGCGCTCGTCGTCGGCTCTGCGGCTTCCTCGTCGAGATCGATCCGGCGGCGCGTGCTCACGCGACGGCGCGGGTGGCAGTCGCGCGGTGTCCTCCGTTGAGAAGCTGGGATGGAGCGGACCCCTACTTGCCGATTTGTCTCGTCCACTTTCCGAACACCTCCGTGAGCGCGGAGGGGTCCATCAACTATGGTCATTGCTCACTGATAACGAAGAGGAGCACTCATGAAGAAAATCCCATCCTCATCGGGCACTTCGCCGCGAAGTGATGTGTTGGTCCATCGATTCGCAGGTGTCGCCACTATTAGTCTTAATAACCCAGTCCATAAGAATGCGATCACCCCCGAGTCGGCCGATCATCTCGTGGAGGCCCTGGAAGAAATCGACGATGACCCGACCATCGGTGTACTCATCATCAAGGGCGAAGGTGGAACGTTCTGTTCTGGCGCAGACCTCAGTACCCTTGGTGCAGCGATGGACGATCCCGCCGGCGAGATTTCCTACAACACTCTGGATCGTATCTATCGGTCATTCACGCGACTGGGCGAGATGGCTGTTCCAACCATCGCCGCAGTGCGTGGGTCAGCCGTCGGTGCTGGTGTCAACCTGGCCATGGCGGCCGACGTACGTATCGTGGGCAACGACACTCGGATCATTTCCGGCTTTGTAAAGATAGGCCTGCATCCGGGCGGCGGTCACTTCCAACTACTGGTTCAAGGGTCCAGTCGCGAAACTGCGACTGCGATGGGTGTCTTCTCGCAGGAGACCAGTGGTCGACGAGCGGTTGAACTCGGGCTGGCCTGGGAGTCTGTTGATGACGCGCTGGTTGAAGAAACGGCACTGGCCCTGGCCCAGAGCGCCGCGGCCGATCCCGACCTCGCACGCAAAGCGATCCAATCGCTCCGTCTAACCACACCGCAGTCCGTCCCTTGGGTTGCCGCATTGCAAGCCGAGCGCGCTCCTCAACTTTGGTCGCTGCGTAGAGCGGCGGCTCGTCGATCAGACCGTTGAACTGAGCGATCTTACTTACGCAGGTATTCGAGTTGTCGAACTTGGTTCGTTCGGCTCAGATCTAGCTGTGTGACGTGCGCGCTGTTACGCGAGATCGGAGCGAACGCGTTCAGAAACGTTGAACCGGTTGGCGATGACCAGTCGGAATGTAATGCAGAAAGGTGGGTCTTCATTGTTCCGCGTCCGAAATCGGACGTGTCCAAACCCGAGAGCCTCAGGATGAATACTTCAGCCACCGAAGTCGGAGCTGACCCAAGACTTTCCCATTCGAAGTGCCCGCGAACCAGCCACTCATCTGAGGCCTCGCATTACGATAATTTCGTGGCTCCACTCATTCACCGTTTCGTGGCAAACATCGAAGTCAACCCTGACAACACTGCGCACTCTGATCCCGCCGGGTTTGCCTTCGCTCGAGTGCGCACACAGTGAGCACGACCGGGAGATTCGAAGGCAAGACTGCCTTAGTCACCGGCGCCGGTCGAGGAATCGGGCGCGCCGTTGCACTTGGACTGGCCGCCAAAGGGGCCCACGTCGCCCTTCTGTCTCGCACGCAAAGCGATCTCGATGAAACCAAAGCGGCGGTGCAGGATCGAGGTGGCGTCGCAATCACGGTTCAGGCCGACATCGGCGACCAATCCGCAGTGGAAAGGGCCGCTCGAGAAACGCTCGCCGAGTTCGGTGCGGTAGACATCCTGATCAATAACGCCGGCGTTGTGTGGCCACTCGGACCAAGCACGTCAATCGACACCGCTGACTGGTCAGCAGCGATTGGCGTCAACGTGATTGGAACCTTCAATCTCACGCTCGCTCTCCTTCCGAGAATGCTGGAGCGGAGTTGGGGGCGAATCGTCAACGTGTCGAGCGGTATCGCTGCGCAGCCAGCGAAAATGATCGGCGGCAACGCCTACGCGACCTCGAAGGCGGCCCTCGAAGCACACACTCTCAACTTGGCAGCGGAACTGGCGGGCACCGGTGTAACCGTCAACGTATATCGCCCCGGCAGGGTCGATACGGCGATGCAACGCTGGATTCGTACTCAGCCCGCAGAAAAGATTGGCGTCGAGCTGCACGATCGTTTCGTAAAGTCGTACGAGCAAGGAGTGTTGACAACACCATTGGTGTCCGCTCAGTCCCTTCTCGAACGCTTAGCCAGCGACGCTACGGGCGAGATTTGGAGCGTTGGAGAGGTCTAAACACTCGTATGTTGCCCAACCTTACGAACGAGCGCTTCGACCGCGCGAGTACCTGACTACCGAAATCCCCAAATCGTGCGGTGACTCTCTAGGTCATAGCATTGCGTTGTTCAGGCTGATTTATGATGATGATCAATACGCAATCGTCTGGCTCACCAAGAACTCTGATCCTCGTTCATTCATCGCGGTGCCATCCGAATGCCTCCATCGATTCGGACGGTCTCGCCGTTGATATAGGGATTCTCGATCAGACTGGTCGCGAGATGGGCGTAGTCCTCGGCATGCCCCAATCGCTTTGGGTGAGGAATCGATGCCGCCAGGCTCTGGCGAATATCCTCGCGTAGTCGACTCAACATCGGCGTGTCGAAAATACCAGGGGCAATCGTATTTACCCTAATTTGCCAACTGGCCAAGTCGCGGGCCGCTACAAGCGTGATCCCGTGCACCGCGGCCTTTGAGGCGGTGTACGACGTCTGTCCGATTTGCCCGTCGAACGCCGCCACTGACGCGGTCAGGATGCAGACCCCCCGATCTCCGTTGAGCGGCTCGTTGGCACTCATGCGGGCGGCAGAAAGCCTCAGCACGTTGTAGGTTCCAATGAGGTTGATCCGCACCACTTCGCTGAAGGATTCCAAACTTCCCGGGGTCCCCGACTTGTCGATGATGCGAATACGATCTCCGCCGCGCCCAGCGCAGTGCACCAATACCCTCAAGGGGCCGATCTCCTCGGCCGCATCCAGTGCCTTCGTAAAACTCGTCTCATCAGTAACATCGACTCCAACGAAACGAGTTCCGTCCCCAAGATCCTGGGCCACTTCCTCACCATTCGAGGTGGTTAGATCGGCAATGACTACCGACGCTCCAAGCTCTAGGAGTCGGCGCGCAGTGCCGAGCCCTAGGCCCGACGCCGCGCCAGTCACGACTGCCGAAACTCCTCTTATTTCCATTAGCTTCTCCGTCTCTACAAACCCAGTGACTTGCAAATTATCTTCATGACCTCACTCGTTCCGCAATAATCTCGCGTCACCTTGGCATCGTCGTACAACCGTGCGATGAGGTTTTCATTAATGTAGCCGTAGCCTCCAATGAGTTGGTGGCAGCGATCACACGAACGAGTTTCTCTGGGGCTTATCCATGCGGGCCAGAGCGTTGACCAGGTCTGCGATTGCCGGACAATCCCGCGTTCTGCTAGCGTCGATCGCGAACATGAACTACTAACCGCGCTCGATGAAACCGGCGATTGCTGTCTAGAAGTTGCCACGTTGAACGTAGACGAAATTGGGAGAAAGAATGCCGATGAAGCGAGAAGACTACGCCGACGCAGTGCCATTCCACTACCCGGGCGCAAGCTTGAGTCCCGCCCGGCGCGAACAGCTCGATAATCTGCGTGTCCCGATACGCGAAATCACAAGCGACGACCTCGTCTACGTCATGAGCAAGCAGATCGAGAACAACTTCCAGAACATCTACTCGGTGATTGAAGAGCTCGCCGGCGAGAGCCAAGCGAAAGAGATCGCGTACCAGGTCGGGCTGCGCTACGGTGGCGCGGGCTACAGGAAGGTGCTGGA
>Ga0307374_10005076_pt1 | contig 21544 bp, 20 predicted proteins | sample OX3MG_FD_202532 | JGI IMG/M metagenome (GOLD analysis project Ga0307374, IMG submission 202532) | Soil microbial communities from Risofladan, Vaasa, Finland - OX-3 | ecosystem: Environmental > Terrestrial > Soil > Coastal area > Acid sulfate soil | place: Finland: Risofladan, Vaasa | collected...
GTTTCCAACGCGGGTTTCATCGACCAGACCGTCACCTCATCCCGGCAAATCCAGCTGGGAGCAAACCTAACCTTCTAACGTGAAACTCCTGTCGCGGACGGGGCCTTCGGGGCCCGTCCCGCGGCGACTCGCGCTGTTCTCCGTTGCGCCTTATGTCTTATGATGTAGGGGCTATGATCAAGCCCACGGACGGTGGATTGTGTCCGCACCGTGGTTTTTCGACAGGGAGGAGACAAAGCATGAAAGACTCACCGCTGACCTCGCGTCGGCGCTTTCTCGGCGGCGCGGCCCTTGCTCTGGGCGCGGCGACTGCAAAGACCGCCTGGAGTCACGCCATTCCTACGAAGAGCGACGCTATGATCCATTCATACGAATATTGGGCTCACCGTGGAGACATCCGGTTGTATATGTATCGGAAGGTAGTGGGTACGGCCATCCCGGGGAAGTCACACCGGCCGATCCTGTTTTTGACGCACGGCTCGTCGATCCCTTCGCAGGCCACATTCGATCTTCACGTCCCTGGGCATAAGGGGTACTCCCTGATGGATGTCTTTGCCCGTTTCGGTTATGACGTGTGGACAATGGATTTTGAAGGGTACGGCCATTCTTCGCCCAGCCATGGCAACTCGGACATCGCCGACGGAGTGGCGGACCTGCAAGCGGCAACGCCGGTGATCTGGAAGGAAACGGGACAGGACAGCTTCTTTCTTTATGGGGAGTCCTCAGGCGCGCTGCGCGCGGGGGCATTCGCCATGGTCGAGCCGGCACGCGTTCGAAAGCTGGTGGTGTCGGCTTTCACCTGGACCGGTAAAGGGTCGCGGACTTTGGAGCTGCGCGCGAAGGATGTCGAGTATTACCGGACGCACAACACGCGCATACGCGATAGGAAGATGGTTCTGAGCATCTTCACGAGGGATAAACCCGGAACTTCCGACCCCGCCGTGGGTGAGGCGATGGCGGACGCGGCGCTGAAATTCGGCGATATCGCACCCACGGGAACTTATCTCGACATGGTGACAAAGCTGCCCCTGGTCGATCCGGAAAAACTCCCCATGCCGGTGCAAATCCTTCACGGGCAATACGACGGCATCGCAACCGTGCAGGATCTGGCGAACTTCTTTGTGCGGCTGCCCTCGCCCGATCGCCAGCTCTTGATCATGCCTGGCGCTGCGCACCTGCTGGATATGGGCCGCAACCGGGCGCAATTCTGGCATGTAATGCACTCATTTCTGGATATGCCGCCGCGGCGGGATCTGGCCCCAGCGACGGAGCAAAAGTAAGGCAGACGTAACCGACGCGCCGGGGGGCGGGCTCTTGCGCAGACCGCTCCCCGCGAAGCGCAAGCGCATTTACGTGTCCAGCGGCGAGGGATTTATTTTCGTCTACCAGCAGGTGGATGCCGACCTCTACGAGCGGATCGCGAAGATCCCCACCGTCATCGGCGCGCGCACCAGCGCGTTCCTCGGGCGGACGGGAAAGCACGACAGCCTGTTTCTCGCCGTTTCCGCCATCGCCGATCGCGGAGCGGAACTGTGGTTGTTCGAAACGCGCGATGACTATTGAGCCGGCCCAGCGGAATCGGACCCAAGGGCCGCGCGGAAAATATGTCCCGTCCGGCCATCGCGGGTGTGAGGCAAAGTCTGCCCGAGTGGCATAATGATTGACGCTCGTGACAGGTCAATGGCGTTGAAATGACGTAAGTGACTGTCACTGAGCGGAAGGGCGGGGAATCCGGCTTGCAGTTCCGCCCGTCGAAATATCTGTCCCGGTATATTTTTCCGTTATTCGTTGCGCGCGAATCCAGTGTTCTCGCGGATTTGCGCTGCCAGAACCGAGCCGACATGAAGTGCACACAGACCGCGCTCCCCGGGGTTTTGATCATCGAGCCGGAAATCCGCCGCGACAGCCGCGGTTTTTTCCTCGAGACGTATCATCGCGCCAAGTTCAGCGATCTCGGTATCAACGACCAGTTCGTTCAGGACAATCATTCCCGCTCGGAGCGAGGCACGTTGCGCGGCCTGCATTACCAGTTGCGCCACCCGCAGGCGAAAATCTGCCGGGTGGTCGAGGGGGAAGCGCTGGACGTAGCGGTCGATATCCGCCTCGGTTCGCCGACCTTCGGTCAGTGGGTGGCGGTGGTGTTGTCGGCCGAAAAGCAGAATCAGATTTATATCCCCAGGGGCTTCGCGCATGGGTTCCTCGCAAAATCCCCGTCGGTCCAATTCCTCTACAAATGCAGCGAGTTTTATCGGCAGGACGACGATTACGGCGTGCTCTGGAACGATGCCGGTCTGGCGATTGCATGGGGCGAGGCCGAGCCATTGCTTTCCGAACGGGACCGCCGGTTTCCACCGCTCGCCGAAATTCCGCGCACCCTGCTCCCGGCGTACGACCCGGCGTAGACGCGCCGTCTCCCGGCCCCGGCCGGTGGATGGGGCCGGGAGACGGCGCAAACAACCCTATTGACCGTGGCCCCGGCAGGCAGTGTATCCTGAACTTCATTGATGGTATCTCACCCGAAAGATATCGCAATAAATAAGGGAGGGGACCCGTGAATAAGGTTCTTTGGTTGGCTGCCGCTTTGACCTTTTTCGTCTGCCCCGCGCCGGCCGGCGCGCAGGCTCCTTCTTCCAATATCGCCGGCGTCACGATTCCGGTGACCGTGATCAATCATCGCTCCGGCGCCGCAGCCGCGCCGCCTCTTTCCAAGGACGACATCGTCGTTCGCCAGAACGGCAAAGTGCGCCCCGTGCTGGATTGGCAGCCGCTCGCGGGCTCCTCTTCGGGAATCGATCTTGCCGTGCTGATCGACGATTCCCTCCCGGCCAGCGTCTCGCTCCAATGGAGAGACATCGGCGGTTTCATCCGCCTGCTTCCGAAAAATTCGCAGGTCGCCATCGCTTACGGCGCTCATGGCGGGGTGCAAATGGCCCAGCCGTTCACGGCGGACCGCGAAAAGGCCATCAAGACACTCCGCATCCCTTTAGGCAGCGTCAGCGGGGGCGCCAGTATCTATTTCTCTCTGGTCGAGTTGGTTCATCAATGGCCCGCCGATGGCCGCCCGCGCATGGTGCTGCTGATTTCCGACGGCGTGGACCTTTACTACGGCGTCGTCGAGTCCGAGCCGTCTCTCAATCCGAGCCTGAAGCAGGCCATCGACCAATCCCAGAAGAACAGCGTCCTGGTCGATGCAATTTACGCCAGCGGCGCTTCGGCCTCCAGTCACAATCTTTTTCTGATCTCCAATGGCCAGGGCTGCCTGGCGCGCCTGGCCCTCGAGACCGGCGGCAGCGCCTACACGCAGGGACTCGATACGCCCATCTCCTTCGCGCCTTATCTCCGGAATGTCGCCGAGAGCATCGGGCATATGTATCGGCTGACGTTCGGCGCCGCGTTGCCGGCCAAGGCGGATTTCGCGAGGATCCAACTGAGGGCCGAGCCCCCGGGCGTCGAGTTGCTTGGTCCCTCGCGGGTCTACTTGCCCGCGGCGCAATGATCCGGAATCGTATGGATTGACAATTACGGAAACACAGGATATAAAAGTTTACGAGCTGGCGCGCTGCTATCGGGCGCGCCGGACCAGACATGAAAGTATTTCCCACCCTTCGAAAGTCTCTCCTGAAGGCGGCCCTGCCGCCAAAACGATAGGTTTCTCCCCCACTCAACTCGTATCTTGGTGAACCCCGGGCAGGCGATCCCTGCGCGTATTTCCCGCGTGGCCGGACAGGCGCTCACCCGGATCTGTAGAGTTTCCCGGCAGGGCCTGGGGAAAGGGACAACGTGCAAGAACTCTTTGAATTGGTACGACGGCTCGTCGACATCGAATCGGTGACCGGGTCGGAAACCGCCTGCGGCGCGTTCCTGGAATCGCGATTGCGCGCGGCAGGCTTTGCCGTGGAAACGCAGGTTGTATCCCCGGGCCGCGCCAATCTGTTCGCGGCGCTGGGCAGCCCCGAAGTCGTCTTGAGCACGCACATGGATACCGTGGCGCCCTATTTCCCTTCGAGCGAGGACAGTGAATGGATTCGCGGGCGCGGGGCGTGCGATGCCAAGGGCAGTCTCGCCTGCCAGGTGATCGCCGCCGAATCGCTGATGCGGGAAGGGGTGAGGGATTTCGGCCTGTTGTTCGTCGTCGGGGAAGAACGCCAGAGCGACGGCGCGCGGGCCATCAACCAGTCTCCCCGAGGCGCGCGCTACATCATCGTGGGCGAGCCCACCGGCAACCGGCTGGTGACGGCGACCAAGGGGGTTCTGCAATTGCACATCCGCGCGCGCGGCCGGGCGGCGCATTCGGCCTATCCGGAGCTCGGCGAATCGGCCATCGAAAAGTTGCTGGATTTGCTGGGCGAGTTGCGGGCGATGCCCCTGCCGAGCGATCCCGAGCTCGGGCCGGCCACCATGAATATCGGAACGATTTCCGGCGGCGTCGCGGCCAACGTGATTCCCGAAGATGCCGAGGCGATGGTGCTGTTTCGCACGGTGGATGATTGTGCGGCGCTGATCGAGAGGATCCAGGGGCTGCTCGACGGCCGGGCCGAATACACGCTCCGGCGCGTGGCGCACGTTTCGCGCCTGCACGTGGCCAAGGGGTTCGAAACCTCGGCCGTCTCCTTTGTGAGCGACGTCTCGCATCTGGATAAATGGGGGCGGCCGCTGCTGATCGGGCCGGGGTCGATTCTGGTGGCTCATAGCGCGGAAGAGAAGGTGAGCAAGGCGGAGCTGGTGCGGGCCGTCGAATTGTACCGGGGCCTGGTCCGGGAGCTGAAATCGGACGCCCGGATGGAAGGAGTTTCCCAATGAACGACAGCGCTGCCCAAACCGCTCCGGCTCGGCTCCTCCTGCTGGGTCATGGCCGCATGGGAAATGCGATCGAGCAATTGGCGCCGGCGCGCGGTTTCGTCGTGGCCGGGGTGCTGACAGTGGAAACGAACGCCGGCGGCGAGGTGCTGACGGCGGCGGCCATGAACGGCGCCGACGTCGTAGTGGATTTCACGCAGCCCGATGCGGTGCTGGAAAACATCCGGCGCGTGTCCGGGGCGGGAAAGCCGATGGTGGTGGGAACGACCGGATGGTACGACACGCTGGAGCAGGCGCGAGCGATCGTGGAGGAACACGGCACGGGATTGGTCTACGGGGCTAATTTCTCGCTCGGCGTGCAGTTGTTTTACCGGCTGGCGCGGGAGGCGGCGAAGCTTTTCGCGCGATGGCCGCAGTACGAGCCGTTCATCGTAGAAACACACCACCGGTTCAAGCGCGACGCGCCTTCCGGCACAGCGCTGGAGCTGGCGCGGCAGGTCGAACCGGCCCTGGCGGGGCGCATGCCGGCGATTCAAAGCGTCCGCGCCGGCCATATCCCCGGAACGCATGAACTGGGCTTCGACGCGGAGGGAGAGACGCTGATTGTGCGCCACGCGGCGCGGTCCCGACAGGCATTTGCCGAAGGTGCGCTGGTAGCGGCCAGGTGGGTGACAGGAAATAAGGGCTTTCGACATTTTTCGGAAATTCTGAATTTGGAGGCGACGACATGACGCGAGAAATAGCAGGTTGTGGAACGGCGCTGATTACCCCATTCCACCGGGATGGGTCCTTGGACCGGGAAGCGCTCAGCCGGTTCGTGCGGTTTCAGTTGCAGGGGAACGTTGATTTCCTGGTGCCGTGCGGCACGACCGGTGAAGCGCCGACGCTCGATCACGATGAGTACGTGTCCGTGGTGCAGCAGGTGGTGAAGGAAGTCGCCGGACGCGTGCCCGTGGTGGCTGGGGCCGGCGGATATAACACGCGACATGTGATCGAGTTGGCGCGCGAGATGAGGGACCTGGGCGCCGACGCGATCCTTTCCGTAACGCCCTATTACAACCGGCCGACGCAGGAGGGTTTGTATCAGCACTTCCGCGCCGTGGCGGAAGCGGTCAGCGGCCTGCCCGTGCTTCTCTACAACGTTCCCAGCCGGACGGGATCGAACCTGGAACCGGCCACAGTCGTGCGCCTGGCGGCGCTCCCGAACGTCGTGGGGATCAAGGAAGCGTCGGGGAACCTCGAACAACAGATGGAATTGCTGCGGACGATGCCGGCAGGGTTTCGCGTGCTGGCCGGCGACGACGCCTGGACGTTCCCGCTGATGTCGCTGGGAGGGGTGGGCGTGGTCTCGGTCGCCTCGAACGAGGTGCCCGACCGCGTTTCCCGGCTCACGCGGCTCATGCGCGAGGGCAAACACGAAGAGGCGCGCCGGCTGCATTTCGATCTGCTGCCGCTTTTCCGCGCGAATTTCTACGAGACGAATCCGGTCCCCGTGAAAACGTCCCTGGCGATGATGGGCCTGATCGAGGAAGCCTACCGGTTGCCGCTGGCGCCCATGCGGCCCGAAAACCGCGCCCGGCTCGAACAGGTGCTCAGGGCGCAGGGATTGCTGACCGGCGTGACTTCGGCGAGCGCGGTGAGATGAAGACCCTGGCGGATATGAAGACCCTGGCGGAGAGGATCGAGCGGCTGTTTGACCGGCCCGAGGAGACGCCCGGCGTCGAGCACTTCCAGGCCGTCGACGAATTGCGGGAGGCTCTCAACCGGGGAATCGCCCGGGCGGCTGAACCGGCCGGCAACGGCGAATGGAAAGTGAACGCCTGGGTGAAGAAGGGCATTTTGCTGGCGTTTCGCGTCGGGCGAATCACGGAAAGCGACGCGGGCGCGCTTCGCTTTGCCGACAAGCACACGCTGCCGCTGCGCAATGCCCTACAGGGCGCGCGGGTCGTTCCCGGAGGCAGTTCTTTGCGCGACGGCTGCTACCTGGGGCGCGGCGTCATCGTGATGCCGCCGTCGTTCGTCAATATCGGCGCCTACGTGGATGACGAAAGCCTGATCGATTCCCATGCTCTGGTCGGTTCGTGCGCGCAGATCGGCAAGCGGGTGCACGTGAGCGCGGCGGCCCAGATTGGCGGCGTGCTCGAGCCGGTGGGGGGCCTGCCGGTGATCGTCGAGGATGACGCGCTGGTGGGCGGAAATTGCGGCATCTACGAGGGCGCAATCGTTTCGAAGGGAGCGGTGCTGGCGGCCGGGACCATTCTCACCGGCGGCACTCCCGTCTATGACCTTGTGCGCGGTGAAATCTACCGGCGCCAGGGCGAGCGGCCATTGCGCATACCGGCGGGCGCGGTCGTGGTTCCCGGCGCGCGGGCGATCGGTGAAGGGAAGGGGCGCGAATGGGGGATTTCGCTGTACACCCCCGTCATCGTGAAATATCGGGATGAGAAAACGGAAAAGTCCGCGCAACTCGAAGATCTGCTGCGCTCGTCCGTCCGGAAATCGGACTGAATCGATGATCCCCGGCGCATTCGGTATGCGCCGGATTCCGGGAAAGTAGGGCTTTCATGGCGGTGAACCGGATTTCGGTGGTCTGGGCGGGATCGATGGGCCGCCATATCGCCTGCGCCGCCGCCTTGGGCGGCTTCGAAACCACGATCGAGGACGTCCGTCCGCGAGTGCTCGAACAGGCCATGGACTGGCTGCGGCGCACGCTCGATGAGGGTGTCGCGCAAGGCCGGATTTCCGTGGAGGAGGCGCGGCGGGCGCTGGCGCTCCTGCATGCCGCCGGGCATATGGAAGAAGCCGCCGACGCGGACCTGGTGATCGAGGCCGGTCCGGAAGAGATGGAATTGAAGACCGAACTGTTCGGCATGCTGGACAAATTCACCCGTGCGCGAACGATTTTGGCGACGAGCACCCGCTCGCTTCTGGTCGCCGACATGGCCGCCATAACCCAGCGGCCCGAACGCTGCATCGGCATGAGGTTCCTCGAACCGGCGCTCGAAGCGCGGCGGCTCGAACTGGTCCGCGCGCCGGAAACGTCGGAGGAAACGGTCGAAGCCTGCCGCGAGGTGGGCCGGCGGATGGGCAAGGATGTGGTGACGCTCGACGAATTGCCGGCGGCCGGCGGCGCGAACGCGCCGGGCGCCCGTGTGGAGCGCAAGCCGGAATTGTGAGTCGCGAGCGCGTTTCCGGTAGAATTTCCGATCATGAGCGCCAGGGATAAAATCCAGCTCGTTCAGGGCGACATCACCGAGATGGCCGTTGACGCCATTGTCAATGCCGCGAACAACGATCTGATTCTCGGCGCCGGCGTGGCCGGGGCGATCCGTCGCAAGGGCGGAGACGAGATCCAGCAGGAATGCAACCAGATCGGAACGATTCCGGTCGGCACGGCCGCCATGACGGGCGGCGGCCGGCTGAAGGCGCGCTGGGTGATTCACGCCGCCAGCATGGAACTGGGCGGGGCAACGACGGCGGCCACGCTGCGCGCCGCAACGGTGCACTCGTTGCATCTGGCCCGCCATAAGGAATTGAAAACCGTCGCGTTTCCCGCCATCGGCGCCGGCATCGGAAGTTTTCCCGCCCGCCGGTGTGCTGAAATCATGCTGGCCGAGGCGGCCGAAAGCCTTCGCCAGCCGGGAACGCTCGAGACCGTCTATTTCGTTCTATACGACCAGCCGACCTTCCAGATTTTCGAATCGGTCTGGGAGAAGATGAAAAAAGAACTCGACGGCTGAAGACCTGGGCTCTCTCCCGCCGCGTATCCCCCCGCACGCCAGTCAAATCCACGGATCGGAACTGTGAGGATGGGCGTTGTAGTCCGGGCGGAAATAGAAAACGTGCGCCCGGCCGGCTGAGCCGGCTGAGCGCACGCCCAAACGCTCCGATGAAGCAGGGTTGATTCGGTTAGTTGCCCATCTGGGCCTGGAGAAACTCTCCAGGGAGCGGGATGAGTTCCGAGCGGCCGGGCGCCGGGTTGTGGCGAGGGGCCGATTTCGGTCGCGGGCACCGTTCGAGCAGAAGTTCATCGGTGGGCAGGTGTTCCATCTTCATTCCCAGCTTCCGCTCGAGCAGAATCATTTCGGCTCTCTCGTCGGCGGCAAAAAACGTGGATGCCAGGCCGCTGCGGCCGGCGCGGCCAGTGCGCCCGACGCGATGGATGAAATTCTCCGCGACCTCGGGCAGATCGTAATTGATGACATGGGTGATGTTTTCAACGTGGATGCCGCGCGAGGCCACATCGGTGGCGATCAGGACGCGGTAGCGCCCGCTCTGAAAACCGGAAAGGGCGGAAATCCGCTGGGATTGGGAGCGGTCGCCGTGGATTCTGGCGGCGGAGAAACCCAGGCGATTCAGGTTCTTCGCCAGGCGCTCGGCGCCGCGCCGGGTGCGCGCGAAAACCAGGCACCGGCCCGACGACTCCTTGGTCAGCAGGGATTGGAGCAGATCCTGCTTGCGTGTGTGGGCGACTTCATAGGCCTGGACGCGGACGTTTTCCGCCGGCTTGAGCGTCGAACCCAGCGCCAAACGAACCGGGCGGCGCAGATAACCGTTCACGATCGGCGCTACCGAGGCTTCGATCGTGGCAGAGAAGCAGAGTGTCTGCCGGTTGCGGGGCAGGGACGACACGATGCGGCGAATCGCCGGCTGAAATCCCATGTCGAGCATGCGATCGGCTTCGTCGAGGACGAGGATTTTTAGATCGCGGAATTGCGCCAGGCCGCGAGCGATAAAATCCTCCAGCCGGCCGGGCGTGGCGACGACTAGACGGGCGCCGCCGCGCAGCGCGGCGATCTGTTTCCCTTCGGTCATGCCGCCGACAGCGAGGGCCGCCGGAGCCAGGCGCTTGTCGCGCAATGCGTCGTATTGGGTGGCCACTTGCATTGCGAGCTCTCGCGTGGGCAGCAGAATCAGCGCGGCGATGCCTTTGCCTTTGTCGGCGAGCAGATGCTCGACAATCGGGATGAGGAAGGCAAGGGTCTTGCCGGTGCCGGTTTGCGCGGTAGCGAGCAGGTCGCTTCCTTGCAGGGCATGCGGAATCGCGGCGGCCTGGACGGGAGTGGGAACGGAGAAGCCGGCCAAGGCGAGGCGCTCCTTTACATAGGTGGAAATCGGTAGTTCTGAAAACGTTTGCATTTAGATCTTTTTTCCTTGTCGCTGGCGGAATCGATCGCGGCGCGCACACGGGCTTCCGGGCGAGCACGGCAATGAGCCTAGCCAGTCAAAATTCGAGTTGAGTTTAAGTTAAAGCGAAGACATCCGGAGGGGATTCCAGGTAGGCATGTTGCTGGCAGCTACAGAACCCAAGTAAATCACTTTTTGCAACCGCGATATCCAACGCAACCGTAGTATACCATAGTTTCCTCCCCGTCAAGTGGCGCATGGCCTGTAAAGGTTCCCGGGGAAAACGGCCGGGATCAGCTGCCGGGCTTCGCGGTGGGTTTCGCAGGGGGTTTCTCCGCGGGCTTGGCTACGGGTTTCGCCGCCGCCGGCTGGCTCCCGTAGGGCTTTTTCATGTATTCGCGGGCCTGATCGAGCGCGCCGGAGGTGTTGTCTTTCGTATCCAGGGCCTTTTGATATTCGTTCAGGGCTCGCTCGCGCTGGCCAATCAGGTCGTAAATTTTCCCCAAATAGATGTGAGACCAGACTTCGATCCATTTGAAGCTCGGGTCGATCTGGCCGTCGAGCGCGTCGCGGAAGGAATTGGCGGCGGCCTGATAGTTCTTCTCGTAGAAAAACGCCTCGCCCATGCGGAACAGCGCCAGGCCGTTCTGGCGCTGGATGTCGAGCGCGCGCTGGTATTGCTGAATCGCCAGGAAGAACTGCCCCTTCTCGGCCAGCGCCACGCCATGAGCGATGAGCGCCTGGACGCGGAGGCCCGGGGTGTCCTTGAGGACGTTGTTGTTCGGGTCGAGAAGGATGCCGTTGGACTTCGGCGCGCCGAACGTATCGATGGTGAATTCGGTGGAGTCGCCGACCACCTGGATGCTCTTCGTCACGGGATTTCCTTCGGTTTCGACGCGCACCTGGATGGGCATATTGAGCGTGGTGAGGTTTTGCTCGATCTTGCCAACGACCTTGAACCCCTTCTGTGTGCGGTAGACCGTGTATTGTAGGTGAAAATCGGGGATGCCGGTTGAGTTCACCCACTGCGAGAAGAAGGCGATGGCGTTCAAACGGGGCCCCTGGGAAGCCGGCTCGCCCGGCGGCGGGGGCAGGGCGGCGATCCTGGCCTGCGCCAGAGTTTCAAAATCGTCGAGCGTGGCCGTCTTCCCCCAATATTTTTGGAGGTATTCGCGAAGCAGGCCGAGGAAGCTGTCCTTGCCGATCGAACTGCGAAGCATATGAAAAACCATCGCGCCCTTGTCGCGGACCACCGACTGATAAGCGGTGGTGTAGGGCTGAAGCTGGTTTGCCTGGGCGATCGGCGCCGCCGATTCGTCCATCAGCGCCCCGATGGCGCAGTCGTTCACGGCCTTGCGCAGCCCGGAATCGCCAAAGGCGTTCTCCTGGAAGAGAACTCCCGAGTATTGCGACAAGCCATCGGAAAGCCACGCGTCGGAGGCAGTGGCGGGCATCACCCGGTCGTTCCACCACTCGTGCGCCGCCAGACCGGCCAGCAACTGGTCGTTCGGCATCTGCGACCATTGGCGCTGATTGACGAGCAGCAATCCGGGGGCCCAGACGCCGGACATCGGCGCAACCGTGGGCAGTTGGACGATCGTGAAGGAATGCTCGGGCAGCGGTCCGAATTCGCCGGAGAAAAAGGCTACGATCTGGGCCAGCCGATTGGCATAGGCCGAAGCCGTCGCCTTGTCGGCCGGGAGGGTATAGACGGAGACGGGAATCCCCCCCTCGCTTTCCGGGCTCAATTCCAGAGCGCCGGCGACGAACGTTCCCACCGGGGCAGGCTGGTCCGAGGTGAAGGTGTAGCGCAGCCATTGGCTTGGGGCTTCGGCCTGCCCCTGCACCTGACCTTGCTGCTCTTGATCCTGACCCTTGCCCGTGCCCTGACTCTGGCCTTGGCTTTGACCCGGGCCCGCCGGCGCAGGGCCCGGCGGCGCGCTGACGGTGTCAGGCGCCCCGCTCCTGCCGGTGCCGACAACGGCAAAATTCCCGGGTACCGTCAGATGAAAAACGGCCGTATAGCGCTGTCCAAAGTAGCTGACGAGCGGAAACCAGCGGGCAGCGCGGAGAAGATAGGCATTGTCCTTGCCGATGTAGGCGAGTTGCACACCAGGTGACGGGCTGTTCTCGTCGTTCGCGAGCGGGCCGGAATATTGGAAATCGAGAGTTACGGTTTGCCCCGCGGTCGCCGTGTCGGGAAGGGTTATCGCCACGTCGAGCGGATGGCCGGAAACCCGCGAGAACGGGACCGGCTTCCCATTCATCTGGATCGAGCTGATTTTCAGATTGGGATTCAGCTCGACCTGAAGGCTGCCGGATGGTTCATCGGCGACGAAATCGGCCTGAACCGTGGCGGTGAGCGTCTGGTTGGCCGGCATGAGCGTGGCATCCACTTCGTAATGGGAAGCGTGAAAGGCAGGCTTGGCTGGCGGTTGCTGGGCGGCGGCTTGGCCGGCCCACATCAGCGCCCCGAGCACCACGAGGCTCCCTAGCGCCCACTGTTTTCGCTTGATCTGGATCAACGAGGTCCCCTTATCCAGCGGTTAAGATATCAGTTTACACCCGTGGTGTTGCCTGGTCTGGCGCGCACCAAAGCAGGCTGGAGATAATTTCGGCGGCCCGGCCGATGGCGCCCAGAGGGCTCGGGCTCGCCAGGCGCGCTCGGACTTCGGCCAGGTCGCTTTTCATGTGCTCGCGTTCCTCCGACCGCTCCAGCAGGCGGCGCGTCTCCCGGGCCACGCGTTCCGGCGTGAACTCCTGCTGGATCAGTTCGGGAACCGCAGGCCGCTCAAGCAGGAGGTTGACCATGCTGAAAAAGGGTGTGTGGACGAGCCGGCGCAGCACAAAGGCCGAAGGGGCCGAAACCCGGTACACCACGACCATCGGCGTGCCGAGCAGGGCGGCTTCGACCGTGGCCGTTCCGCTGGAAACGATGGCGCATTCGGCCGCGGCCAGAGTGTCGTAGGTGGCTCCCTCGACCACTCGAATGTTTGGCGTCGCGGCCAGATACGGCCGGAATTGGCCGGCGGCGAGTCCGGGCGCGGCGGCAAGAATCGCCTGATGGGGCACGCCGGCCGAGACCAGCAGGCCCACGGCCTGGGTCATGGCGGGCAGGTTGTGAGCGAGTTCCTTGCGCCGGCTGCCGGGCAGCATCGCGAGAATGGGCGCGTCCGGATCGAGCGCCTGGCGGCGGCGGAATTCGGCCGGAGACGCGTCCGGGGTGACCCGATCGAACAGGGGATGGCCGATGAATTCGGCCTCGACCCCCGCTTCCCGGTAAAACTTCTCCTCGAACGGGAAAATGACCAGCATCCGCTCGACGATCTCGCGAATACGCCGGACGCGGCCCGAACGCCAGGCCCACGCCTGCGGGCCGATGAAGTAAACAACGCGGATTCCCAAGCGCTTCAGGCGCGCGCCGAGGCGCAGGTTGAAGTCGGGCGAATCGACCAGGATGGCCAGGCGCGGGCGGCGCCGGGCCGCTTCCGCTTCGAGCCGGTTCAGCAGGCGCCAGGCGCGCGGAAGCAGCTCCAGCGTTTCGCTCAGCCCGATGACGGCGATTTCCGACGCGTCCCCGACCAGTTCCACGCCGGCCTGGCTCATCGCTTCGGTCCCCAGGCCGAACATCTTCGCGCCGGTACGCTCGATGACGGCACGGGCCAGGCGGGCGGCGTGCATGGCGCCGGAAGGATCGCCGGAGGAGATCAGGATGCCGGGCGCGGTCACGCCCACGCCCACGGCAGCTCCGGTAGGGGATGGGCGTCAGTCACTGGCGGTAAGCGGTTCGCCCAGGCCGGGACCGGCCGGGATGGACCGGAGTTCCTGGTCGCGATACTGCAGCTGGTAAAGACGGCTGTAGATTCCGCCCAGGGCGAGCAGTTCGCGATGGGTCCCCTGTTCCCGCAGGCGGCTCTTGTGCATCACGAGGATGCGGCTGGCGCGCTGGACCGTGCTCAGGCGATGAGCGATGACGATCGAGGTGCGGCCGCTGAACATCCGCTCGAGGGCCTCGCGAATCAGCAGTTCGGTCTGGGTATCGACGCTCGAAGTGGCCTCGTCGAGGATCAGGATTTCCGGCCGGTGCGCCAGGGCGCGGGCGAAGCTGATGAGCTGGCGCTGGCCCACCGAGAACGTCGCCCCGCGCTCGCTGACCGGCGTGCGAATGCCTTCGGGCAATCCGTCGATCCATCGTCCCAGGCCAACCTCCCGCAGCGCCTTCTCGACGTGGCCGGCATCGATGCCCTCGGTGCCCAGCCTCACATTCGATTCGATCGTGCCGGTGAAAAGGAACGGGTCCTGGAGCACGACGCCGAAGTGGCGGCGCAGGTCGATCGGGTCCATGTCGCGGATGTCGACGCCGTCCAGAAGAATCTCTCCGCGCTGGATTTCGTAGAAGCGCAGCAGGAGCTGGATCAGCGTGGTTTTGCCCGCGCCGGTGTGTCCCACGACGGCGATCATTTCGCCCGGATCGATGCGGAAGGAGATATCGCGCAACACCCAATCCGCGTCGCCGGGAGCGGCCGGGTTGCGATAGGAGAACCAGACGTTGCGAAATTCGATTTCGCCGCGCGGCCGCTCGATGCGCGCCGGCATGGCCGGAGCCAGTTTCGGGGCGGGCTCGTCGAGCAGCTTGAAGATGCGCTCGGAGCTGGCCATGGCGGTCTGGAGAATGTTGAATTTTTCGCTCAAGTCCTGGATGGGCCGGAAGAAGCGCTGCGCGTACTGCATGAAGGCGACCAGAACGCCGATATCGACGGCGCCGGTGAGCACCTGGCCGCCGCCGTACCAGAAAACCATGCCGATGGCGATGTAGGCGAGAAATTCCACCGTCGGGTAGAACAGGGCGAAGGCCATGATGGCCTGCTTGTAGGCCTCCAGATAGGCGCGATTGCGCTCCTCGAACTGCTCGCGCGATTTGCCCTCGCGATTGAAGATCTGCACGACGGTCATGCCGCTGATGTGTTCCTGGAGGAACGCGTTGATGCGGGCAATGGATACGCGAATGCCGCGGTTGGCCTCGCGGACCGAATTCCGGAAAATCCAGGTGACGATGAAAATCAGCGGCATCACCGCGAAGGTCAGCAGGGCCAGCCGCCAGTTGAGCCAGAGCATGACGCCGACAAAGCCAAGCAGCACGAAGGCGTCGTTCAGCATGGAGACAACGCCCGAGGCGAACAGGTTGTTGAGCGCGTCGACGTCCGTCGTGGCGCGGGTAATCAGGCGGCCGACCGGCGTGCGGTCGTAGAAAGAGAACGGGAGGTTTTGCAGGTGGGCGAAAATGTCGCGGCGAAGGTCGTACATCGCCTTCTGCCCCACGGTTTGCATGATGACCACCTGGCCGTAGAGAACGCCCAGGCTGAGCACCATGGACGCCAGATAGGCCAGCGAGATCCAGCCGAGCAGGCGGAGGCCGGCGGCCAGGGCGAGCTTGTGGTGGACCACCGGGTCGATGGCCCAGTCGATGCCGGCATGGAACAGATAGGGCCCGGCGGCTTCGAGTACGGCGACGGCCAGGCTGAGCGCGAGGGCGATGATGACGCGGTCCCGGTACGGGCCGAGGTAGTTCAGCAGGCGGCGCGTCAGCCGGGTGTCGTAGATTTTTCCGAGTTTTTCTTCTTCGTGCCCGCTCATGCCCGTTCCAGTTCTTCCTCGAGCAGTTGTTTGCGATAGAGATCGGCGTAATGGCCGCCGCTCGCCATCAACTTGTCGTGCGTGCCCTCCTCGACGATGCGCCCGCGCTCGAGCACGACGATGCGGTCGGCGCGCCGGACGGTGGAAACGCGGTGGGAAATGATCAGCGTGGTGCGGTGGCGCATGACCCCTTCCAGGCGCTCCAGAATCCGCTCCTCCGTCTCGCTGTCCACGCTGGCGAAGGCGTCGTCGAGGATCAGAATCTTCGGATCGCGAGCCACCGCCCGCGCCAGGGCCGTGCGTTGTTTCTGCCCGCCGGAGAGGGTGATGCCGCGCTCGCCGATGAGGGTCTCGTATTTCTTGGGGAAGTCGTCGACGTCGCCGGCCAGACCGGCCACCTCGGCGGCCCGGACGACGTCGCCCATCGGGGCGCCCGGCACGCCGAGCGAAATGTTTTCCCGCAGCGTGTCGCTGAAGAGGAAGGTTTCCTGGGGCACGAAACCGATCGAGCGGCGCAGCGCGTCAAGCGGCCAGTCCTCGACCGGCCGGCGATCGACGAGCAGGGTGCCTGTCGGTGCTTCCCAAAGCCGGGCGATCAGGGCGGCCAGCGTCGATTTCCCGCTCCCGGTCGCGCCGACAATCGCCGTAACGCTGCCCGCGGGGATATGCAGGTTGATGTTTTCGAGCACCAGCGGCCCCTCGCGCTCTCCGGCGCCGTCGCCGTTGAGCGCCGTGGGATAGCGGAAGCTGAGATGGCGGAATTCGATTTCGCCGCGAACGCCGGCCGGCGCGGCGCCGCTCGCGCGATCGAGGATGCGCGGCTGGGCCCCGAGAATGTAATCGAGGCGGCCCATCGACGCCGCGCCGCGCTGGAAGATGTTGGTGACCCAGCCCAGGGCGATCATGGGCCAGACGAGCTGCGCCATGTAGGCGTAGAAAGCAATCAGGGTCCCCAGGGAAATGCGGTCGAGCATGACCAGGCGGCCGCCCTGCCAGAGCACCAGCAGGAAGGTGGTTCCGATCAGCACCTGCAAGGAGGGCATGAACAGCGCCCAGGTGGAGATCAGCTCGATATTGCGCTTGACGTAGAGGCGGTTCGGCTCGTCGAATGCGGCCATTTCGGCCGGCTCCTGGCTGAAGGCGCGAAGAACGCGCACGCCGGTCAGGTTCTCTTGGACGCGCGCCGAGAGCACGGCCAGCATCGCCTGAATCCGCTCGTAGAGCGTGTGGATCTGCCGCCCGAAGTAGCGGACGGCCAGGACGACCACGGGCACCGGCAAAAATACCCAGAGCGTCAGGGGCGCCGACAGGCGAACCATCAGGAAAACGGCCAGAATCATGGTAACCAGGGTGGTGGCGCTGTACATGAGGCCGGGGCCCAGCACCATCCGCACGGAACTGAGGTCGTTGGTCGCGCGCGACATCAGCTCGCCGGTGCGGTTGCGCACGTAAAATTCGGGATCGAGCAGCAGCAGGCGCGAGAGCAGATCGGCCCGGAGATCGTATTCGATGTCGCGTGAGATCCCGATCAGGATCCACCGGGTCGCGAACAAAAACACGCCCTTGATCGCGATCACGGCGACCAGCAGCAGGCAGCAGAGTATCAGCGTGCGATGATCCGAAGCCTGGTAGAAGGGAGCCAGCCATTGCATCAGCGTCTCGCCCATCCGGCCCAGTTGCGCCATCGGCTCGCTGTGTCCCGAGAGCGAATCGATGATCGCGCCGATATAGAGCGGGGGCAGGGCGCCGGCAATGCCCATCAGCACGAGCGCCAGAACCCCTCCGGTCATGCCGCCCTTGTAGCGGCCCAGGTAAGGAACCAGTTTTAACAGGCTGCGCCACGCCTCTTGACGGCTTGCGGCGGGTGGCGCGGAAACGGCTTGTGCGGTGGAGCTCATCGTTTCAGCAGGAACGACGGAACGCCTCCCGGATTGGCGGCTTCCATCAGGAAGCTTCCGGATTGGCGGTCGAACGACTGGTAACGCCCGGTACCGGGATTCCAGCGCACCTCGATCGTTGCCGGATCGGGTCCGGAGGCTTGCCGCATCGGCGTGAAGAACATCGCCAGACCCTGCTTGCCTCGATCGTACTGCAATCGCCATGCGCTTACCGAGCCCGGGGACCCTGCAGGGAGAAACCCCTCTTCGTTCTTCAGATGATCGTCGGCGAGAAAAATCTCATGCCAGTTTTCATTCTCTTTTTCCAGGACGGCGGCGCGTGAAACCAGCAGGCTACCCGGCGCTTTGCCCTGTGTTTGGGGAAGGCGGTTCACTATGAGCAATTGGATGTGCCCATCATGCGCGAGGTCGCCGGAAAGGATCACTTCACTGCCGTCTCCCAGCGCGCACCTGGCTGTCGATTCGTATTGGGCCCGGGTCGCCGACGCGGACCCGGCGGCCGGGGGATCGGTTGGCCCGCCCGGCGTCTGGCTGCAGGCCGCCGTAAACAGGAGAACGCCGAGCGACACAAGGGTTCCCGTCCACGCCAACCGGTTTTTCCATTTCCTGATGTCCATCGCCCTTTTCCCGATTCGCCGGGCCCGGTTACCGCCCGGCCAGAATCGACTCCAGCCGGGCCTCGAAGTTTTCTTCGCCTTCCGACCAAAGCCGCCAACGGTCGAGCGGAAGGGTTCGGTCGATCTGCTCGACCCAGCCGATAAGTTTGCGAATATTGTCCTGCGTCTTCTGGCGGTAATCGCTCAAGCTGCCGGGCCGGCTCATCCGGCCCAGAAATTCCGATTCGACCGGATCTCCCGGGGCGATCTCGATGGTTGCCTCGCCGAGCAGGCCGGCATGGCCGGTGAAGAGGTGCTCAAAACCGGCGTAAATCCAGAAATGCCCCAGTTCTCTCCACGCCTCGTCGTCATATTGCTCGCCCAGGCAGAGGATTTCGAGCATTTGCGGTCCCAGCTGCCACTGGTCGGCGGCCAGATCGTAAGTCCACAGGTCCCAATCGGCCTGCACTTCGTAGCAGCAGTCGGCATGCGGAAATTCCTGCGCCAGTTCGACCACGCCGGCGGCTCCGACCATGCCCGCCCGCAGATCCCGCTCGATCAGCGGCGACTCATCCGGCCCCACGGCGCGAACCGCAAGCGAGGAGAACCCGGGGCGGCTGGCGGAAAGTGGAACGGTTTCAAGCAGCTTCCCGAGATGGTCGAGCATGACCGTTTCAGCGAAGTCCTTGCACCACAGGCTCAGGTAGGCGCGATTCGACACTGGTTCATTATAGCGAGGAGGCTGCCAGCCGGAGAAACCGGCCGTGAATCTTAGCGAATTTTCTCGCGCGCGGGATCGTGCTCGAGTTCGGCGAGGGTTTCCTTGAAAACCCCAAACCCCTTCTCGTTGCCCCGGGCGAGACCTTCTTCGACCGCGCGGCGCAGGCTTTCGAGGCGCGCTTCGTGGCTGGTCTGGAGCATGCGGAAGGCCTCGACCAGGGATTGCTGCACCGCGGCGAGCGACTCGCGCGACTCGGTCCGCGCGCGGCGCAGGTCTTCCTCGATGCTTTCGTGCAAGGTGTCGAGCGACGCGGCGAGCTGGTTCTGCACCTGGGACAGACGCTCCTCGATGGCCGACCGGAGCGCGGGGTTCATGTCCCCGGTTTCCCCCTTGGCTCCGAGGCGGCGATCGAGCCACTGGGCCAGGGAGTCGAATGTTCCGCGCAGCTCGGTGGCAAAACCGGCCAGTTTTTCATCCACTTTGCCGCGCGTTTCCTCGCGCAATTCGTTCACCGAGCCCGTCAGGGTCTGGCTGCCGCTTTGCACCGCCGCGGCCAGCATGGAAGAAAGGCTTTGCTGGAGGGTGTCGATCTTGGTGTTCATGGCGTAGAGCGGAGGCGCCAGCGTGTGCGAGACCGCCTCCGGCGCGCCGCCCGGATTATCCATTTGAAAAACACGCACGGCAACGATGACGGCCACCGCGGCCGCCACGGCCGAAAAAATCAGGATGAGGGTGAGCAACCCGTGCCTCCCAGAGGACCCCGCCTGAAACTAACATGGGCCGGCAGACGGTTTAAAGGTCTTAATTATAACGATAATGACTCTTGCGAGGAGTTCATAATTCGCGCCTACCCTCCATCGCCTTGAGCATCGTCACCTCGTCGGTGTATTCCAGATCCGATCCGACCGGAATTCCCGTCGCAATGCGGGTGACTCGCACGCCAAGCGGCTTGAGCAGCTTCGAGAGGTACATCGCCGTGGCTTCGCCTTCCACCGTGGGGTTGGTCGCCACAATGATCTCCTCCACGGCGCCGCCCTTGAGCCGTTCCAGCAGGCTCTTGATGTTGAGCTTCTCGGGGCCGATACCCCCCAGTGGCGATAGCGCCCCGCCCAGAACGTGATACAGGCCGGCGTATTGCCGCGTCTTTTCGATGGCCAGAATATTGGTCGCTTCCTCGACCACGCAGATCGTTTTGCGGTTTCGGCCGGGACCGGAGCAGTAGAGGCAGGGATCGACGTCGGTGAGGTTGCCGCAGAGCGAGCATTGGCGGATCGTCTCCCGCGCCGAACGGATCGCATCGGCCAGCGCCAGGGCTGTTTCCCGGTCCGTGCGCAGCAGATAAAAGGCGAGACGCTGGGCGGTTTTCTGGCCGATGCCCGGCAGGCGCTTCAATTCGTCGATGAGCCGGGAGACGGGCGCGGCGAAATCAGGCATGGAGCGCTCGGCGGGAAGCGGGGCCGGAACTCAAAACAGTCCTGGGATCTTCAAAAGGTTGTTGACGCCGGGAATGCCGCCGGCAAGGTTTTTCATCTGGTCGGAAAGCGCTTCGTCGACGCGGCGGCTGGCCTCATTGACGGCCGAGCGGACCAGTTCCTGCAGCATCTCCTGATCCTTGGACGCGAAAACCTCGGGCTCAATTTTGACCTCGGTGACGGTTTTCTGGCCGTTCATCTTCACCGTCACCATGCCCCCGCCAGCCGATGCCTCCACCTGCACCGCATCGATTTGTCGTTGGAGGGTTTCCTGCATTTGGCGGAACTGCGTGAGCATCTGCTGCAGCGATTTTACTTCCATTTCTCAGCTCCCGCCGGCGGGCTTGATCCCCGAAATGCGCCCGCCAAAACGTTCGAGCACCGCCTGCACAGCCGGGTCCCGTTCGAACCGCGCTCGTAACCCACCGTCGCCCGCTTTCGCGCCGGAAATTTTCCTCGCCGTTTTTGCCGGCGGCGCTGGGGTTGAGCGGCTGAGGCCCAGTTTAGCACAGACACGAAGGGGCTGCCCCAGTACGCGGGTGGAGATCGCGTGGAGCTTTTCGCTCGCCTCGCGCCTTTGCACCATTTCCGCTTGAAAAGTGTCCTCCGCCGGAAAATAGAGCCGCAACTCGCCCGAAGCGAGCTCCCACTTTGTGGCACGGTCGAGCAGTGAATCGAGAAGTTTATTCTGGGGCCCTTCCCGAACCGCAGTCCGGATCGCCCGTACCTGCGACGGTTCGATTCCGACGGCTTCCGGATCCGTGCCGGCGTCGGCGCCAGCTCCAGAGGAAGATTCCTCGTCCTCCGGCTCCGGTGAAGGCTCTGCCGGAGCGGGCGCTGCCTTCGCCGTTTCCGCCGGGCGTTCGCGGGCCGGCGTAGCCGGGATAGGCATTGCTGGGATGGGTACGGCGGGGGGTGGCGCGGCGATCGAGTCGCGCGACGGCGAGATGCCTGGCGCGGTTGAAGGGCCGCGCGACGGCGCACGAGGCGAAGCCGCCTGTGGCGTCGACCCCGAAGACGGCGCCGGCGACCCCTCGCCGCGCAATTCGGCAAGCAGTTCTTCGAGTGGCCCCAGGCGGACGGCATTCACCATTCGAAGCAGGCCCATTTCCATATGGATGCGCGGATCGGGATGGCGCCGCAGGTCGGCCTGCGTTCCCAGGAGGACCTGAAAGAAGCGGGTCAGGTCCTCTTCGCTGAACCGCTCGGCCTGTTGTTGCAGGCGCGGCCGCTCGGAGGCCGGCGCGGCCACCATCGGTGAATCGGCGCCCGCGACCCGCACGACGAGCAGGTTGCGGA
>Ga0307374_10005078_pt1 | contig 21538 bp, 20 predicted proteins | sample OX3MG_FD_202532 | JGI IMG/M metagenome (GOLD analysis project Ga0307374, IMG submission 202532) | Soil microbial communities from Risofladan, Vaasa, Finland - OX-3 | ecosystem: Environmental > Terrestrial > Soil > Coastal area > Acid sulfate soil | place: Finland: Risofladan, Vaasa | collected...
GCCGGATGACGAGAGATCGTCACGTCCGGTCCTGCAAGAGCGGAAGGGTGAGATTCCCTTCCGCTACTTACCAAAACCGCACGCACGGATTGAAAGGAGAATGGGGAAATAGGTCCGCTCGTCGGATCCTGCGCCCCTGACTACCAATGGACGACGAAGCGCGGGCCGTAAAGAAAAGCCTGGACAACCAGCGTGCGCACGTGCTCGGAATCCTGGAAGGCCTGTCGGAGGAGATGTTCCGGCGCCCGGTCCTCCCCTCGGGATGGAACTGCCTGGGCCTGGTGCAGCACCTGGCGCTCGAAGTCGAGCACTACTGGTTCCAGTGCATCGTGGGGGGTGAGCCACTCGACTTCTTCGGTGAGAGGTCGGCGGAACGCAGTGGTTGGCACGTTGCGCCGGATCAGTCGCCCGAAGACGTGGTGAAGCTGTACCGCGAGGAGATTGAGCGAGCCGACCTGATCATCGCCGGCACGCCGTTGGGCGACCCTCCCCGGCAGCGGGACGAGTGGTGGGGGGATTGGCAGGTGCCCGATGTCAGGTTCATCATGCTGCACGTGATCGCCGAGACCGCCTGCCACGCCGGGCACCTCGACGCGGTGCGTGAGCTGCTCGACGGTCGCCAGTGGGTCGTCCTGTAGGAGACGGGCGAATACCGCACCCCCCTCCCGTCGGTAACCGCCTCAGGGAGCCGAGCCGGACTGCGCCCGGCCGTGCTCGGCCAGTCCCCGGTCCAACGCGGCACGGTCGTCGTCGCGCAGCCGCTCGAAGCGGGTGCCCTTGCTGTGCAGCGGTCGCCACCAGACCGGGTCGTCACACCTCCAGGCTTCCTCGCGCAGGCGAACCTTGGTCACCTTGCCGGTGGCCGTCTGGGGGAGGGAGGCCGAAATGCGGAGGTAGCGCGGCACCCACTTCGGGCCGAGATCGGGCTGAGCGTCCAGCCATTCGGCCAGGGCCCGCGGGTCGAAGGTCACCCCGGGCACCAACTCCACCGCCACCATGACCTGATCGCCGGCACCGGATTCGGTGTCAGGCACGGGATACACCGCCACCACGGCCAGGTCCGGGTGGCGCGCCAGCACGGCCTCCACCGGTCCGGCGGCGAAATTCTCCGAGTCGACCCGGAGCCAGTCACCGGTCCGGCCGGCGAAGTAGAAGAAGCCGTCCTGATCGACGTAGCCGAGGTCACCGGTCCAGTACCAGCCGTTGCGCAGCCGGTCCTCCTCGGCGCGCTCATGGTGGTAGTACCCCTCGAAACTCCCCCGCCCGCTCCGATTGACCAGCTCACCGATGGCCTCGCCGGCGTTGCGGAGGCCACCGGCCGCGTCGAATTCGGCGCGTGGGCACTCGGCACCCGTCTCGGGGCTGATGACGGCCAGGTCCACCCCGTCGACCGGTTTGCCCAGGGCCCCCTTGGGCATCCCGAGCACCGGGTTGATCGCAGCCCCGCCCTCACTCTGGCCGTATCCCTCAATGAGGTAGCAACCGAAGCGCTTGCGAAATCGGCTGCGGTCCCGTACCGACGCCTCGGTGCCGAAGGCGCTCTGCAAGGTGTTGTCGGCATCGTCCGGTTGCTCGGGCGTGGCCAGGATGTAGGCGATGGCCTTGCCGACGTAGCTGAACTTGGTGGCCCCGAAGCGGTGGACGTCGTCCATGAAGGCCGACGCGCTGAAGCGGGGCCGGACAGCGATGGTCGCCCCCACCATGACCGCCGGACCCCACAGCGCCATGAGGGCGTTGCCGTGGAAGAGTGGCATGGGGCAGTAGCAGACGTCGTCGGGGGTGTATCCGTAGCCGGGCGCCGCCACCTCGGCTATTCCGGCCAGCCGCCCCTGGGTGCAGCGCACCGCCTTGGGCGTCCCGGTGGTCCCCGAGGTGAAGATCAACTGGTACAGCGCATCCTCACGGATGTCGGCGGCGTGTTCCACCAGTGCGCGGGCGGCCACTCCGGCGCCGGGGTCGTCGCCATCGAAGCGGGCCAGCAGGGCGCCATAGTGGGCGCTGCCGATCTCCAGCACCTGGTCGGCGTCCATGCCCAGGGAGAGCCCCTTCAGCAGCGCCACGCCATCGGCATCGGTCACGATCAGGGAGCAATCGGTGGCTCTAATGTCGGCCGCCAGCGCGTCACCCCGCCGGGTCGGGTTGATGCCGACGATGGCCGCACCGGCCATGGCGGCGCCGTTGAGCCAGAAGAGATACTCGGGGCCGTTGGGCAGGAGCACGCCGATGTGCGGTGGATTGCCGCCCAGCATCGACCGGGCCAGCGCTCCCCGGGCCGCTCCCTCGGCGACCGCCTGGCGCCAAGTCCAGCTCCCGGCGGCGCAGAGCACGCCGGGCCGATCGTCCCCGGCCCGCGCCGCCACCATGGCCGCCACGGTGGTCATGGGGCCCCGTCCCCCATCGCCCAGCCGGGAGCCCGCCGCACCAGGCTGCGATCGATCTGATCAACCGAGGCGGCACCGCAGAGCGCCATGGCCCGGCGGAGCTCCGATTCGTACCAGTGCAGGAGCTCGGCGATGCCCGGCGCGCCGCCCGCAGCGAGGGCCCACAGGGACGGTCGCCCGACGAGCACCGCCCGAGCCCCGAGGGCCAGAGCCTTGACCACGTCGGGGGAGCGGCGTACCCCGCCGTCGACGTAGACCTCGGCCCGGCCGGCGACTGCGTCGACGATCTCGGGGAGGATGTCTGCCGTGGCGGGGGCGTCGGCCAGCTGGCGGGCCCCGTGGTTCGACACCACAATGGCCGCCGCACCGGCATCGACACAACGCACCGCGTCATCGGCGCGTTGCACGCCCTTGGCCACCACGGGGAGGTGGCTGAGTCCGGCCAGCCATCCGATGTCATCGGGGGTGAGTGCCGGTTCGAACTCCCGGGTCACCACCGCCATGAAGCCGCCTTCCCGGGCGCTCTCGGTGCTCCGCCCGGCCAGGTTGGGCAGGGCCAGATCATCGGGCAGGTGGACCCCGGCCCGCCACTCCCGGAGCCGGAGCCCCGACACCGGGGCGTCGACCGTGAGCACCAGGGCTCCATACCCATGGGCCACGGCCCGGGCGACCAGCTCGGAGGTGCGGGACCGCTCCCGCAGGATGTAGATCTGCATCCAGCGGGGTGCCCCCGGGGCGGCAGCTGCCACATCCTCCAGTGAGCAGGTGGCCAAGGAGGAGAGGATCATGAGCGCGCCGGCATCAGCGGCTCCCCGCGCCGTGGCGGCCTCGCCGTCGGGATGGGCCAACCCCTGGATCGCCGTCGGCGCGATCGCCACTGGGCAGCTGACCGCGGTGCCCAGGACGGTGGTGGTGGTGCTGACCTCGGAGATGCCGGCCAGCACCCGTGGGTGCAGCTGCCAATGGCCCCAGGCGGCGACGTTCCCGGCCAGGAGCCGCTCGTCGTCGGCGGCGCCCGAGTAGTAGGCGTAGGCCATCTCCCCGATGATGTGCCGGGCGTCCCTCTCCAGATCGTCCAGTGACAGGTCCATTGCCCAGGGATTGCGGGCGGACGATGGGCCGGCGCTGTTCTCCGGGTTGTCAGCCGAGGTGTCTGTGCTGGCAGGATGAGCGGGCACCAGCCGCATGGTAGGCGGCGGTCGATCCCACATCCCATTCCCGAGCCAACGGAGGTCCGGTGCGTTTCTCGTATGCCGAATCGATGACTGATCCGTCGTACTACCTCCCCTTGGCCCGGGCGGCCGAAGAAGCCGGGTACGACTCCATGGTCGTGCCCGACAGCATCTGCTACCCGAGGGAGTCCGACTCCCGCTACCCGTTCAACCCCGACGGCACCAGGGAGTTCCTTGAGGACAAACCCTTTCTGGAGCCGTTCTCGCTGATCCCGGCCATGGGCGCGGTGACCGAGCGCCTGCGCTTCGTCACCTTCGTCATAAAGCTCCCGATCCGCCAACCGGTGCTGGTGGCCAAGCAGGTGAGCTCCACCGCCGTGCTGACCGGCAACCGGTTGCTCCTCGGGGTGGGCACCAGCCCCTGGCCGGAGGATTACACCGTCTGCGGCGTGCCGTGGGAGGGCCGGGGCAAGCGTATGGACGAGCAGATTGCGGTGATGAGGGGGCTCATGGCCGGTGGTTACTTCGAGTTCCACGGTGATGTGTTCGACCTGCCCCCCGTCAAGATGTCCCCGACGCCGACCAAACCGGTGCCGATCCTCATCGGTGGGCATCACGAGGCGGCGTTGCGGCGGGCCGCCGTCAGCGGGGACGGTTGGCTCCACGGCGGCGGGGACTCCGAGGACCTGCCCGGGCTCCTGCAGCGCCTGGCCGAGCTGCGCCGGCGGCACGGGACCGCAGCCAAGCCGTTCGAGGTGCACGTCATTTCGCTCCAGGCCTACAGTCCCGAGGGCGTGCACCAACTTGAGGAGTTGGGGGTGACCGATGTGATCGTGGGCTTCCGTTGGCCCTACGTCCGTGAGCAGGACAGCGAGACCCTGCAGACCAAAATCGACAGCCTGCGCCGGTTCAGTGACGACGTGATCCAAAAGGTGCGCTGACCCACCAGGGCGGCAAAAGGGGAGGGAAGGGAACGCAATGACCCCGCAGAGTGACGACGACCTCACGGCCCGCGAGCTGGCCATCCGCTCGCGGGCGGCCGTGCAGGCCGGGGACCGCGCCGGGTGGCTGGACCTCTTCGCCCCTGACGCGGTGGTCCAGGACCCCGTCGGCCCTTCCGCCTTCGACCCCGAGGGAAGAGGGCACCACGGCCCGCAGGCCATTGCCGCCTTCTACGACGCGGTCATCGCGCCGAGCGAAGCCATCAGCTTCGAAATTGAGCAGTCGTACCTCTGCGGGGACGAAGTGGCAGACGTGGGGGTCATCCGGACGACCATTGACGGCGGTACCCATGAGGCCATGGTGCGCGGGGTGTACCTCTACCGGTCCAACGGTGCCGGCAAGCTGGCCTCCCTGCGGGCCTTCTGGGAGTTCGACGCGCTGGAACTGGTCGAGATCAAGGACTGAAGCCGGCACCTCCCCCGTGCGCCGTTTGTGGCTACATTGACCGCCGTGCGCGTCATGGTCCATCCGGGTCTCTTCACCGACGGCGATCCACCGGCGCTCCTGGGCAGCCGATGCGCGGCCTGCGGGGCCTCGCACTTCCCCCGCCATGACACCTGCCCGTACTGCGCGGTGCCCGAGCCCGAGGCCACCGAGCTTTCCGGCGCCGGGACGCTGTGGGCCTGGACGGCGGTGACGGCGCCGCCGCCCGGCTACGAGGGGGAGACGCCCTACGGCATGGGCGTGGTCGAGCTTCCCGAAGGCATCCGCCTGATCACCCGGCTCACCGTGAGCGATCCGGCGGCGCTGGCACCCGGGCAAGCCATGGAGCTGCGGGTCGTGCCCCTGCACACCGATGGGGCGGGCAACGAAGTCGTCACCTTCGCCTTCGCACCTGCGGGTGCCCCGTGAGCGGCGTGGTCGTCTCGGGGGTGGGGATGCACCCCTTCGGGCGGTTCGAGGGCGTGTCGACGACCGACCTGGGGGTCAGTGCCGTGCGGGCCGCGCTGGCCGAGGCGGGGGTGGGCCGGGGTGGCTTCCAGGCCGCCTTCTGCGCCACCGCCTACGGCGGTGTGGCGACGGGGCACAAGGTGCTCAGCCGTCTCGGGATGACGGGCATGCCCATCGTCGACGTCGAGGCGGGATGTGCCAGCGGTGGCGCCGCCCTGATGCTGGCCGCCGGGGCCATCCGGGCCGGGCAGTACGACACCGTCCTGGTCTTCGGGACGGAGAAGATGCCCAGGGGCATCATCCGCTCCTCCTTCTTCGAGACGTGGCAGGAGGAGGCCGGGCTGGCCGCCACACCGGCCTTCTTCGGCCTGCGGGCCCAGCGCCTGTCCATGACCTCAGGCGTGACCAAGCAGCACCTGGCCCAGGTGGTGGTCAAGAACCGGCGTCAGGGAGCAACCAACACCGATGCCATGTTCCAAAAGGAGGTGTCGGTGGAAGAGGTCCTGGCGTCAAGGGTGGTCTGCGAGCCGCTCCACCTCTTCATGCTCTGCTCGCCCAACGAGGGGGCGGCGGCCGTGGTGCTCACCTCCGCCGACGGTCGGGTGAAGTCACCCAGCGCGCCCGTCACGCTGGCCGCGGCGGTGTTGCGCTCACACCTCCCTGGTGCCGTGCTGAGCGAGTCCACGCCCCTGTCCGGCCTGACCGACGACACCGTGCCGTCGCCCACCACCCTGGCCGCCCGCGCCGCCTTCGAGGAGGCCGGGCTCGGGCCGGCGGACCTCCATGTGGTCGAGTGCCAGGACACCGACGCCGCGCGTGAGCTGCTCTCCTATGAGGAGATCGGCCTGTGCGGGCGGGGCGCCGCCGCGGACCTGCTGGACTCGGGGGCCACCAACCTGGGCGGACGGCTGCCCGTCAACCCGAGCGGGGGGCTGCTGTCCAAGGGCGAGCCGCTGGGCGCGTCGGCCCTAGGCCAGGTGGTCGAGCTGGCACGGCAACTGCGCGGGGAGTGCGGGTCCCGCCAGGTGGGAGGGGCCAAGACCGCGCTCGCCCACACCGTGGGGCGGGGGGCCAATGCCAGCGTGGTGATCCTGACCCGCTGAACCGGTCGATCGGCCGGCGCGTCATGCGAGGTCCAGTCCCGAAAGGACCTCTCCCAGCTGTTCGAGTGACGTGATGACGGCGTCGGGCCTCTCGGCGCAGCCGTCCGGCGGGGGAAAGTTGCCCTCGCCGGAGCGGTCGATCCACACGGCGTGCCAACCCGATCGCTTGGCGCCCACAACGTCGTTGTGGGGATGGTCGCCCACCAGGACGCAGGTCTCCGGCGCCACCCGCATCTGCCGCTCAACCACGGCGAAGATCTCACGGTCGGGCTTGGCCGCCAGGTGGTCCTGGGCGAAGACGACCGACTCGAAGAAGCGGCTCAGGCCGACCGTCTGGGGCAGCCTGCTCCCATTGGAGAGCAGACCAAGGCGGTAGCGGGGACGGAGGGCCTCCAGGCAGGGCAGCGTGTCGGTGAAGAGGGCGGGGTCCAGGTCGCGGTGATGGAAGTACGAGGCGGTCAGCTGCTCGACCAGGGCCGCATCGTCCGCCTCGCTCCATGGCGAACCCGCGCCGCGCAGGCGCGCCAGCGTGCGGGCGAAGCCGAGCCGGCGCAGCCGCCTCAAATTGAACTCCACGCCTTCCAGCTCGAGTGCCACGCGGTGGCGGTCCTCGGAGAGATGGCGTATTCCGAGGCGATCCGTCAGGGGCCCCGGTCGGGCCACCCGGAGCTCTCCGAGGACGGCCGCCAGTGCGGCCCGCATCACCTGCTGGAAGTCCCACAGTGTCTGGTCCCCGTCGAAGAGGACGGCCTCAATCACGCCGCGCCGCGCATCAGGCGACGAGCACCACCTTGCCCAGCTTCCCGCCGGCGGAGAACCGCTCGTAGGCCGCGCCGGCCTCGGAGAGGGGGAAGGTGGCGCACACCGGCACACGGATCCGCCCCGCAGCCAGGAGGGGGAGCGCGTGGGCGGCCACGGCGGCGGCCACGTTGGCCTTCTCCCGCCTGCTCCGGGCCCGCAGGGTGGAGCCTCCGATGCGGGCCCGGGCTCCCATGAGCTGCCCCAGGTTGAGGTCGATCCGGGCGCCCGACCCGATGCCGATGACCACCACCCGGGCACCGGTGGCCAGGTGGGGCAGGACCTCGGGCAGGCTGGCCGCCCCCACCAGTTCGAGCACCACGTCGAAGGGCGCGTGGTGGGCCACCTCGCCGGGGTCGACCACCACCGAGGCACCGAGGGCGGCCACCTCGGCGTGGCGGTCGGGGTCGCGCACGGTGGCGACCACCACCGCTCCGGCGGCGGAGGCCAGCTGCACCCCGGCGGTGCCCACCCCACCGGCGGCGCCCGTCACCAGGACGCGCTCGCCCATGCGGAGCTCGGCCTGGGTGAAGAGCGCGTCGAAGGCGGTCGAGTAGGCCTCGGGGAACCCGCCCGCCTCGGGCCAGGAAAGGGAGTCGGGGATCACCAGCGCGTGGGTCTCGTCGATCACGGCCAGGGTGGCCTGCGCACCCCCGCCCACCACGGCCATGACCCGGTCCCCGGGTGCGAAGCGGGTCACCTGGGCGCCGACGGCCGTCACCTCGCCAGCCAGCTCCAACCCCGGAATGTCGGCCGGGGACCCGGCCGGGGCGGGATAGAGGCCGATGCGCTGGATCAGGTCGGCCCCGTTGAGCCCGGCGGCCCGCACGGCCACCAGGAGCTCGGTGTCGCCGGGCACCGGGTCGGCGCGCTCCTCGGTGTGCAGCTCAGCGTCCCGGATCACCACGGCGTGCATGGGGATCACCCTAGGCATGCCGGCGGGTTGCCCGGTCCGGACACGACGGGGGCCGGGGCCGGTAACCTCGCCCCCATGGCTCTCTACGACATCCCCATCCACACCCTGCGGGGCGACGACGCGACGCTGGGCGCCTTCGCCGGCCAGACCCTGCTGGTGGTCAACGTGGCCTCCAAGTGCGGCCTGACGCCACAATACGAGGGGCTCGAGCGACTGCAGAAGACCTACGGCGACCGCGGCTTCTCAGTCGTCGGCTTCCCCTGCAACCAGTTCCTGGGCCAGGAGCCGGGGACGGCCGAGGAGATCGCCCAGTTCTGCTCGACCACCTACGGCGTGAGCTTCCCGCTCATGGAGAAGATCGACGTGAACGGCGACGACCGGCACCCGATCTACACCGAGCTCACGGCCACTCCCGACGCCGAGGGAAAGTCGGGGGACATCACGTGGAACTTCGAGAAGTTCCTCGTCTCGGGCACCGGTGAGATCGTCGGGCGCTTCCGGCCCCAGGTCGAGCCCGAGGACCCGGCCATCGTCGACGCCATTGAGGCCTCGCTGTCGGCTTGAGCGCGCACCGCACCCCGCCGGCGGCCTTCACCGCCTCCATCTTCGACATGGACGGGTTGCTCATCGACTCGGAGATCCTCTGGCACGAGGCCGAGATCGAGATCCTCGGCGCGCTCGGCGTGCCCCTCGACCCTGACGGCTGCCGCACCACCAAGGGCATGTTCGTGGGTGAGGTCACGCGGCACTGGCACGGGCAGTATGTCTGGGAGGGCCCGACCCCGGCCGAGGTGGCGGTGACCATCGTCGACCGGGTGATTGATCTGCTGCTGGCCAAGGGAGAGCTGAAGCCGGGCGCCGCGCACGCCATCGCACTGTGTGCCGAGCGGGGACTGCCCCTGGCGGTGGCCTCCTCCTCGCAGTACCGGCTGATTGAGACGGCGCTGGAGCATTTCGACCTGCGGCGCCACTTTGCGGTGGTCCACTCGGCCGAGGACGAGGAGTACGGCAAGCCCCATCCGGCCGTGTTCCTGACCGCGGCGGCCAAGTTGGGCGCCGCCCCGGGGAGCTGCCTGGTCTGGGAGGACGCTCCGGCGGGCGTGCTGGCGGCCAAGGCGGCGTCCATGGCCTGCATCGCGGTGCCCGAGTCCGGCGAGGGACACCATCCGGCGTTTGACCTGGCCGACGCCGTGCTGGGCTCGCTGCTCGACATGGACGGGGCGGGTTTCGACGAGTTGGAGCGTCGGTGCACCGCCGTTGGCGCCAGGGCTGCCGGTTGATCGGGTGAAGGGAGTGGCGGTGCTGGTGCTGGTGGCCGGTCTCGGCGCGGCCTGTGGGGGCACCAGGGCGCCCTCGGCATCCGACGGCTCGGCCACGACGACTGCGGGCGCCTCGGCGACGGGGAGCGCTGGCGCTGCCGCGACCTATGCCGCGACCGTCACCTCCGCCGGCCCGATCAACGCGGCCGCCGTGCCACTGGGCGACGGCTACGTCTCCTCGTCTCCCAAGGTGGGCTACGTCGACTCCTGCCAGACCTCATTCGGAGGGATCGGCGGGGCCCAGGTCGTGGGGCCGTGGGTCGACACTGCACACAAGACGTGGAACTCGCTCACAAAGATCAGCGTCCAGGGTTCGGTGAGTTGGCCTGCGGCGAGCTACTCGGCCACCCTGTCGGGAGGGAGCCGCGTCATAAAGACCGCCGATCTCCCCGTCGACCACACGACCGGTACTTTTCCCGTGGGCAGTGGCGACCCGGCCTACGCCTACGACCGCAATCCCAATTCCATCGCGGCGCAGTCCATCGACTGGACGCTCCCAGCCAGTCCCGTGGAGGCATCTTCGCCCACCTGCACGTCGGGTGGGTCCATCGGCGTGCTCAACGACGGCGTCCTCCTCTTCAATGCCCTCGATGGCGAGGGCCGCGACGCCGGGGCACATGAAGTCCTCGACTCATGTGGGGAGCACCCCCAGATGAACGGTGTCCTGCACCACCACGAGGTGCCTTCCTGCCTGGTGGACCAGGCGAAGGGGAACTCGACACTGGTCGGCTACGCCGCCGACGGATTCGGCATTTACGTCGAGCGTGACGCCAGGGGAGCGCTGGTGACGAACACCGACCTCGATGCCTGCCACGGCCGGACCTCAAGCGTGCTCTGGAACGGCCGGGAGCAGTCGATCTATCACTACGACGCCACCTTGGAGTATCCCTACACCGTGGGATGCTTCCACGGCACGCCGATCAACGTCGGCGCCGGAGGATGACCATGCGTCAGTGGGCTCAGTCGAACCCTCTGCATCGAGCACGCGGAGCCCGGTGGGTCAGCGGCCTTGTCGGGGTCCTGGCCCTGGTCGGCGGTCCCCTGGCGGCGCCGGGTGGGGCGGCCGCGGCCGTGGCCAAGCCGACAACCGGGTGGGGAGCCACCGCGCAGGCGCCCTGTGACCCGCTCGACACCAGCCAGTGCATGCTGCCGTTCCCCAACGACTTCTACACGGTGAGCGACCCCACCCAAGCGACCGGGCGGAGGGTCAACTTCCCACCCGGCGCCTTCCCCGCCGCCGGCGCCTCCGCTTTCAACCCGTCCCCGTGGGAGGGCAACGACGGCTTCAGCCCGGGGTCGACCATCCTGACCCATGTGCCCGGGATCAGCCTGGCGGCCAGCAAGGTGGCCACGCTGTCGGACATGGGCGACTCGCTGGCGGCCGGGTCCCCCGTGGTGCTCATGGACGCCACCACCAACACCCGCTGGCCCACCTGGACCGAGCTCGACGTCGCGGACGCCGATGCGGGGACCCAGTCCCTCGTCGTCCACCCGGCCCGGAACCTGACCGAGGGCCACCGCTATATCGTGGCGTTGCGCAACCTCAGGACGCCCGGGGGGACGGCCATCGCCCCGGGAGTAGCGTTCGCCTCGGTCCTCGGGACCGGGGGTCTGGCCGGCGGCCTCAGCGCGGCCTATGCCGGCCATCTCCGCGGCGTGGTGGCCCAGCTGGCGAAGAATGGGGTCACCTCCAAGGGCCTCTACCTGGCGTGGGACTTCACAGTGGCCAGCACCGTCGACCTCACGCAGCCGGCCCTGATCATGCGCGACCAGACCTTCGCCGGACTGGGCACGGGCGTGGGGCCGTTCAGGGTCACCACCGTGGTGGACGACCCGGCCGCCAACCAGAGCCTCTCCCGCGTCATCACCGGCACCTTCGACGTCCCGAGCTACCTGAGCGGCGCGGCCGGGACCACCGCTTCGGTCCTGACCGAGGACGCGCACGGGCACCCGGTGCACCAGGCCGGCCACACCGACCAGGCCAACTTCGTGTGCGAAATCCCCAAGGCGGCCACGGCCCGGCACCCGGCCTCGGTCGGGATTTACGGGCACGGCCTCTTCGGCTCGGCCACCGAGGTCACCGTGGGCTCGGTCCCCCCGTTCTCCGACGCCTACGACTACTCGTTCTGCGGCACCGACTGGGTGGGCCTGTCGAAGGGCACCCTGGGGCTGGCGCTCTCGGTGACGTCCAACTTCGGCAACTTCCCGGCTCTGGCCGACAACCTGCTCCAGGCGCTGCTCAACGCCCAGGTCCTGGGCCACCTGATGGAGAACCCGAAGGGGTTCGCCACCAGCACCGCCTTCGAGGACCAGGCGCACCGCCCCCTGATCCGGCCCTCGTCGGGCCTGGTCTACTACGGGAACTCGGAGGGCGGGATCATGGGTGGCGCCCTCACCGCCCTCTCCACCGAGGTGCACCGCTCGGTCCTGGGCGTGCCGGGCATGGACTATGCCGTGCTGCTGCCCCGTAGCGCGGACTTCACCCCCTTCCAGGGCCTGGCGTCCAAGGCCTACCCCGACCGGGCGGTCCAACTGCTGGGCATCGACGTCATGCAGATGCTGTGGGATCGCGGGGACGCCGACGGCTATGCGGCGCAGATGACCGGAGGGCTGCCCGGCACCCCGCGCCACCAGGTGATCCTCATAGAAGCCTTCGGCGACCACCAGGTGGCCAACGTGGCAACCGAGACCGAGGCGCGGACCATCGGCGCCGCCCTCCATGAGCCCGCGCTCGCCCCCGGGAGGAGCCTGCAGGCGCAGCCGTTCTGGGATCTCCCCAAGCTGGGTCCGGCTGCGACCGGACCGGCGCTCTTCGTGTGGGACACCGGGGCCCTCCCGGCGCCGCTGACCGACGTGGCGCCGACCCAAGGACCCGATCCCCACAGCACCACCTCCCGGCCGTTCCCCGCCTTCTGGGCCCAGATGCACACCTTCTTCACCACCGGCAAGGTGGCGAACCCCTGCGGGACCCGACCCTGTGCGGGGCCGTAGGCAGAGCGGGGGCCTGTCCCGGGTGGGGAGGGGTGACCCACAGCCTCTATCCTTTCCGACACGCCGGGGGTGCCCCTGCCCCGGGTGGCGACCATTGGGTTCCCCTGTTCACACCTGTCCCCCCTGATACTGACTTTGTCGCCCTTGAGCAGGGCGAACTGGCCCGCTGGGCCTCCCATCGCGTCTTCGAGCGGTCGGTCGAGCAGCGGGAGGGAGCTCCGCCGTGGATCTTCTACGAAGGGCCGCCGACGGCGAACGGCATGCCGGGGCTCCACCACGTGTGGGCCCGGGTCTACAAGGACCTCTTCTGCCGCTTCCGGGCCATGGAAGGCGCTTACGTGGCCCGCCGGGCGGGATGGGACACCCACGGCCTCCCCGTCGAGGTCGAGGTGGAGAAGAAGCTCGGCATCACCTCCAAGCAGCAGATTGAGGAGCAGGTCGGCGTGGCCGAGTTCACCCGCCTGTGCCGTGAGTCGGTGTACTCCTACGTCGACGAGTTCACCCGGTTGACCACTCGCATCGGGTACTGGGTCGACATGGACGCGGCCTACTGGACGCTGAGCCCGGACTACATACAGTCGGTGTGGTGGCACCTCCAGCAGCTCTTCGACCAGGGCCTGCTCTACGAGGACCTCAAGGTCGTCCCCTACTGCCCGCGCTGTGGGACGGCGCTGTCCAGCCATGAGCTGGGCCAGCCGGGGGTCTATCGCGACGAGGAGGACGAGTCGGCCTACGTGCGCCTCCCCCTGCTCGACCCCGACCCCGCCTCATTGGGCGACGCCCGGTGGCTGGCCGTGTGGACCACCACGCCGTGGACGCTGCTCTCCAACACCGGCGTGGCGGTCAACCCGGACCTGGCCTACGCCGTGGTCGACGGCATGGTGATGGCCGAGGACCTGGTCGATGCCGTCCTCGGGGAGGGGGCGGCCGCCCGCATCTCGGACCGGGTCAGCGGGCGTGCGCTGGTCGGGCTGCACTACGCCAGACCCTTCGACGACCTGGTGGCCCCGCCGGGAGCCGACGGTTGGCGGGTGGTGCCGGCCGACTACGTCTCCATTGAGGAGGGGACGGGGCTGGTGCACCTGGCCCCCGCCTTCGGTGAGGTCGACCGCCAGATCGGGCGGGACAACGGGTTGCCCTCCCTCAACCCGGTCGGACCGGACGGCACCTTCGGGGCCGACATAACGTGGCTGTCCGGCCAGGACGTGCGGGCCGCCAACGGGGCCATCAACGACCGCCTCCAAGCGGCCGGTCTCCTCATCCGCCGCCAGCCCTACGTGCACTCCTACCCGCACTGCTGGCGCTGCCGGACCCCGCTCATCTACTGGGGCAAGCCCAGCTGGTACATCGCCACGTCCGCCCGCAAGGACGACCTGCTGGCGGCCAACGCCACCATCGACTGGCACCCGGCGCACATCCGCGATGGTCGCTTCGGCGAATGGCTCTCCAACAACGTCGACTGGGCGCTCTCGCGCGACCGCTACTGGGGCACGCCCCTCCCCATCTGGCGCTGCGGCCGGAACCATCTGCGCTGCGTCGGCTCCCTGTCCGAGCTGTCCGATCTGTGCGGTCGCGACGTCTCGGGGATCGATCCCCACCGCCCGGCGATCGATGAGGTCACCTTCGCCTGCTCCACCTGCGGCGCCGACGGCCTGGGCGGGGAGGAGTCGGTGGCGCGCCGGGTGGAGCCGGTGATCGACGCCTGGTTCGACTCGGGGTCGGTGCCGGCCGCGCAGGTCGGCTATCCCCATCGGGCCGGCGCGGCCGAGGCGTTCACCTTCCCGGCCGACTTCATCTCCGAGGCCATCGACCAGACGCGCGGGTGGTTCTACTCCCTGCTGGCCGTCAACACGCTGGTCTTCGGCCAGAGCCCCTACAGGCATGTGGTGTGCCTGGGCCACATCATCGACGCCGAGGGCCGCAAGATGTCCAAGTCATTGGGCAACATCATCGACCCCTGGCTCATCCTCGACACCCGGGGCGCCGACGCCCTGCGCTGGTGGATGTTCAGCCAGGGCTCACCGTGGACGCCGACCCGGGCCACGTTGGCGGGCATCGACACCTCGCTGCGCGACCTGCTGCTCACGCTGTGGAACACCTTCAGCTTCTTCACCACCTATGCCTCGCTGAACGCCTTCGACCCGGCCGACCCCGGCGTGCCCCTGCCTTCGGCACGCGGCCCGCTCGACCGCTGGATCCTCTCCCGCCTGGACGGCACCGTGGGGACGGTCACCGTGGCCCTGGAAACCTATGAGCCACTCAATGCCGCCACCGCCCTGGGCAGCCTGGTCGACGACCTCTCCAACTGGTTCGTCCGCCGCAGCCGGCGCCGCTTCTGGCGCACCGATCCCGACGCTCCAGCGGGCGACACCCTGGCCGCGCAGTCCACGCTCCACGAGGTCCTGACGACGCTGTCGCTCCTGCTGGCCCCCTTCTGCCCCTTCGTGGCCGACACCATGTGGCGCGCCCTGACCTTGGCCGGGGAGGACGAGTCGGTGCACCTGGCCGATTGGCCCCGGGTGGACGCTTCACGGATGGACGGCGAGCTGGAGGCCCAGATGGCCCTGGCCCGCCGCCTGACCTCACTCGGGCGGGCCGCCCGCGGCGAGGCCGGCGTCAAGGTGCGCCAGCCGCTTTCCCGGGCCCTCGTGTTCCTGCCGGCGGACGCGCCGGCCATCCTGCACGACATGGTGGCCGAGGAGCTCAACGTCGACCTGATTGATGTGGCCGACGAGCTGAGCGACGTGCTCGAGTTCGAGTTGGTCCCCAACTTCCGCACCCTCGGCCCGCGCCTGGGCGAACGGGTCAAGGATCTGAAGGGGGCCCTGGCCGCCCTCGACGGCGCCGCGGCGGCGGAGGCGCTGGAGGGCGGGCAACCGATCACCGTGGTGCTCGGCGGTGCGCCGGTGGACCTGAGCCCCGAAGACGTGCAGCTGCGGGTGCGGGGCCAGCAGGGCTTCGCCGTCTCACGCGAGGGGGGCGAGGTGGTGGCGCTCGATCTGACCCTCGACGACGCCCTGCGTCGGCGCGGCCTGGCCCGCGAGGTGGTGCGCCTGCTGCAGGACCTGCGCAAGACGTCCGGTCTCGACGTCTCCGACCGGATCCACCTCCACCTGGACGGGCTGGAGGCCGTCGCCGGCCACCTCGACTACATCGGGCGCGAGGTGTTGGCGGTCGAAACCGTCCTCGGGCCGGGAGAAGGTGAGGGCGTCACCCTCGACCTGGAGCCGGAAGATGGCGCGCCGCCGGTACGGGTGTGGCTGACCAGGGATGAGAAGTCGGACTGACGCCGCCGCGCGCAGCGATTGATGCCTGCTCCTGCATGGGGGGATGCAACCGGATGCAACCGATGCGCCGTCGGGAGTGCATGCGGCCCTTCTCTCAATGGGGCCGCGCAGTTGGAGCGCGCTCCCGACATCGGTGACTTACGCCGCTGCATGTTCGAGGGGGGGGTCTTGCCTCGTTCGCTAGTATGGCCCGAGCTGAATCACCGCCCTGGTGCTGCCGTTGAGGGGGTTGTGGCGTCGTTGACCACGCTGGCATTTACGGCTGTGCGTACCCGGACGGACACCCTCCGCGCTGGGTGCCCGACCCCACACGGGGAGTAGTACGCCGTGACAATTACCGGGCACCTTCGACCTGCGTGGCTCACTGCATCGGTCATGCTGATTTTGGCCACTGTGAACATCCTCGGATTTGCGTTCACCGAGCGAAACACCAATCAACAGGAGCGGGCCCTGCTCCAGACCAATACCAACCAAGCGGCCGACTTCGCATCCCAGAGCATCGGTGCAGTCGGGACTCTGTTCAGTTCCGCCGCCGGTACCGCGAAGTCCACCAACGGGTCACCCTCTGCCTTCACCCACGCCGAGACGGGTCTGCCCCTGACCATGCTCCTGGTCAAAAGGACCGGTACCGCATACGTCGTGACGGCGGCTTCGGGCAAGGGGTTCCATCCCGGTCAAGTCCTCGACGGAGCGGTGCTGTCCACAGTCCAGGGCGCTCAATCTACCCTCACGTCAGGGCCGGTCACCTTCAACGGGAAGCTGAGCACGGCCCGTTTTGCCCTGGGCGGCTCCACCGTGCCGGCGGCCTTGATCGTTTACGGACAGTTCACCGTCAATCCGTTCACTTCAGTCTCCCTGACGACGGGGAAGCCATTCGAGCATTTGAGGATCACGCTCTACGGCCCAGGACCCGTCACCACGCACAACCTCCTGATCAGCACCAGCAGTTCACTACCACTGCGTGGCCCGTCGGCTCGCGCGAGCGTCGCGGTGGGTTCCTCAGAATGGACGCTCGTCGCCGTGGCCCGCCAACCCTTCATTGGAGGATTCGCCAAGTCCTCCCCGATCATCCTCCTCGTCCTCGGACTCCTCATGGCCTTCATCATCGGGATCACCATTGAGATCCTTGCCCGGCGCCAGGGCTATGCCGAGGCGCTGGTCGAAGAGCGCACCAGGGAACTGACGGTCGCCCAAGCTTCCCTGATGCGCCAAGAACGGCTCTCCGCGATCGGGGAGATGGCAACCGTGATCGGCCACGAGCTGCGCAATCCTCTGGGGGCCGCCATCAACTCGCTGTTCCTCGCCCGCGGCAGACTCATCGACCACGGCGACCCCGAACTCGACGGCTACCTCAATCGCGTGGAGCGTGAGACGAACCGAGCAGTTTCGCTCAGCGAGGACCTCACGGCGTACATGCGCGAACGCGTGCCGGTCATCGTCCCCGTCGACCTTGGCGCGGTGGTGGCCGAGGTCCTTGAATCGACTTCTCCTCCAGCTGGAATTGAGGTTGACTTAGGGGATCTCGGAGTCGATGTGCAGGCCGATCTGGCCCAGTTGGTCCAGATCCTCACGAACCTCGTCACCAACGCCTATCAGGCCATGCCCGATGGGGGCTCGCTGGGCATCACCGGATCCGAACGCGATGGCTTGGTGGAGATCACGGTGACAGACAGCGGCGAGGGCATAGACCCGGCAGATGCGGTGACGCTCTTTGACCCCTTCGTCACCACCAAGCCCACGGGGACCGGCCTCGGATTGGCCATCGTCAAGCGCTTCGTTGAAGGCCATGACGGCACCATCTCCATTGAGAATGGACCTATGGGCGGAGCGCGCGTGACCATCCGCCTACCCTCCACAACACCCGGGGCGTCACCATGAGCGACGATGTCGAGATTCTTGTACTGGTCGCAGACGACAACGGCACGAGCGGGGCAGCCCTCGCTCCGTGATCACAGCGGTGCGAGGGCCTCGTCTTCGGGTACCTCGCACTACCTGGTCAGTTGAGTGCTAGCCAAAGCTCACGGTGCCCAAGCCGGTGATCGACGTGTACTGGCTGATCGGCTGGGCGTTATTGCTGAAATTGCACTGGCCCTTATTCTTGCCGCTCTTGAAGAGAGGGCCGAGAAAGCCGAACGTGGCGGTGATGTTCACCGTTCCGGAGATTCCCTTGTAGAGACCAGTGCCGTTGAAGAGCGTGACCGGTCCAGAAACAGTTCCTGTTGCTGAACAGGTCGCTGCGTACACTGTCGGCTGAAGGTTGTTGGACTTTGCATTGAACGCCGTCGAGTTGACCTCGAACGTGCCCTTGTGCAAGGTGATCTTCACGAAATTGCCGCCGGAAGTGGCCTTCCCCTTGCTGTTGATCGTCAGCGTCTTGCCATAATCACCGATCGCGCCGGTGACGTAAATCGTGCCGTGGATGCTGTCGGATTGCGGCGCATAGATCTGAACGGGGCCACCGGCCGGCGTGCTCGATGCGCTCGACCCAAAGGCGGTTGTGGCGCCGAACAGCACGCTTCCCACCATGGCCACTCCTAAAGTTGCCTTCACGAGATTCTTCACATCGACCCCCCATTGGTCCCAGCTGAGCGGTGCCCAACTCCTGGGGGCCGAGCATAAGGGGTCGCGCCAGCGTGCGCAATCGGCATTGCTCACCCGAATCGGCTCCTGATCTGAGCGCGTCTTCACCCGAAGAGGTGGTGACACCGATAGACCGAGCGGATGACGGTGGGCCCCTGCCCCGGGCACTGACATTGCCCTGAAGGGCCCACCCCCTGTGAAACGCGCAGATGAGATGATCGGTGGCATGTGCGCGTGGCACCAGGGTTGCTGCCACATTGATCACCAGAGGACTGTCCGCTCCGGCGAGGGCAGGTAGGACCCCACGTGGACCCGGCGATGCGCGTCGACCACCTCCGGGTGGTCAGAGGAGGCCGGGCGGTCATAGACGACGTCTCGTTCATTGTGTTGCCTGGAACCTTGGTCGGCCTGCTCGGCCCGAGCGGATGTGGCAAGACGACGCTCATGCGGTCACTGGTTGGAACGCAGGTCGTCGCCGGCGGAGTCGTGGAGCTCCTGGGGGAGCCGGCGGGGACGCCTGCCCTGCGCAGCCAGGTGGGGTACGTCACTCAGGAGCCGTCGGTCTACGCGGACCTGACTGTCTCGGAGAACCTTCGCTACTTCGCCTCCGTGTTGGGGATGCCATCCGGTGCCGTCGAACGCGTCATCGGCAATGTTGGGCTCGGTCGGCATACCGACTCGATCGTGGGAAGCCTCTCGGGAGGGGAGCAAGCAAGGGTGTCGCTGGCCACCGCCTTGCTTGGCTCGCCAAGGCTGTTGGTGCTCGATGAACCTACGGTGGGTCTCGACCCCTTGCTCCGGCGGGACCTGTGGGCGCTGTTCGCGTCCCTCGCGGCAGAGGGGACGACCATCATGGTGTCGAGCCATGTGATGGACGAGGCGGAGCGCTGCCAGAGGCTCCTGCTCATGCGCGACGGCCGGATCCTGGCCGACGACTCGCCCGAGGCACTCCTGTCGCGCACCGGATCAGCCGACATTGAGTCGGCATTCATCGCCCTCATCGAAGCTTCGCCGACGTGACCTTACGACGCACCAGTGCCACGGCCCGCCGTGTCCTGCGGCAGCTGCGCCATGATCCACGGACGGTGGGCCTGATCCTTGCCGTCCCCGCCGTCCTCATGGGGCTCCTGGCCTGGGTTCTCCATGGCCGCGACGGCAATTTCGATCAGTTCGGGCCACCCTTGCTCGGAATCTTCCCCCTCATCGTCATGTTTCTCGTGACCTCGGTCGCCACCCTCCGTGAGCGAACGAGTGGGACGCTCGAGCGCCTCTTGACCACCCCTCTGGCCAAAGCCGACTTCGTCATGGGCTATGCGCTGGCCTTTGGACTCGCCGCCGTCGTCCAAGCTCTCGTCGTGTCGGGGCTCTCATTTGGACTCTACGGCCTTCACGTCGCGGGTTCCGCATGGCTGGTCGTGGTGGTGGCGGTAGTGGACGCCCTCTTGGGCACTGCGCTCGGCCTCTCGCTCAGCGCCTTGGCATCGACCGAGTTTCAGGCTGTGCAATTCATGCCTGCTTTCATTCTGCCCCAGCTTCTGCTCTGCGGAATCATCGTGCCCCGCGCACAGCTGCCGGCACCTCTCCACTGGTTGTCCGACATCCTGCCGATGACCTATGCGGTGGGGGCAACTCAACAGCTGAGCACGTCCGCCACGGTGACCTCCGAGTTCCTACTCGACATCGGAGTCGTGACCGCATTTGTGGTCGCCGCGCTCCTCCTTGGTGCGACCACCCTCCGCCGCCGGACCCCGTGAACCATCCCTGATGCGGGATCAGCCGCCGGAGGCGAGCAACTTGGCCAGGGCCACTTCCAGCGCGGCGCGGTCCGTGGCGTCGAGCGGGGCCATCAGGTGGCGCTCGATCCCCTCAATGTGCTCCGCCACGGCCCTGTGCAGCATCGCCTGTCCCTCGGGGGTCAGCACCACGTGGATGCTGCGCCGGTCATGCGGGCAGTTCTGCCGGGCCACCAGGCCGGCGTCGACCATGCGATCGACCAGCCGGGTCACACCGCCGGTGGTGAGGGCCACGTCGGTGCTCAGGCGGCTCATGGTCAGGCGCTCCTCGGGCGCCCCGCCGATGTGGATGAGCACGTCGAACCAGACCAGCGGGATCCCCACCGCCTCTTCCAGCTCGTGGCCGAGCAGCTCGGTCAGGCGCCGGTGGGACCGGACGACCAGCCCCATCAGGCGGAGCCGCTCGTCGTCGATCTGACCGAGGAGGCCACAGGTGCCCGTGCCGGCTTCCGCCGCGCCCTCCGTGACCCCTCCCTGCATCGTTGAAGTCGTCGTCATAGTGCTCCCCTTGCCCTGGCCAATTATACCAGTTCAGCCTCCAAGTTTCCTGATCATCGTACATCTGCTTGACAAGTATCTGTATAATCAGATATTATCTATTCAACAAAGACCACGCAACAAGGAGGCACCACCATGACCACCACCGCTACCAGATCAGCCACCCTTCCCCAGGCGGGTACGTACGTCTTCGACCCGGCCCACACCGAGGTCGGCTTCGTGGCCCGCCACCTGATCGGGACCAAGGTCCGGGGTCGCTTCACCGAGGCGTCCGGCACCTTCACCGTGGCCGAAGTGCCCGAGGATTCCACCGTCGAGGCCGAGGTTAAGGCGGCGAGCATCCACACCAACCAGTCGATGCGCGACGACCACCTGCGCACCAACGACTTCCTCGACGCCGAGACCTACCCCACCCTCTCCCTGAGGAGCACGAACCTGCGGAAGGTGACCGACACGGAGTGGAAGCTCACGGCCGACCTGACCATCCGGGGCGTCACCAGGTCAACCGAGTTCGACCTGGAGTTCCTGGGCGAGGGCCCCTCCATGCAGGAGGGCAAGTCCGTGGTCGCCTTCTCCGCCTCGGCGGACATCGACCGGCGCGACTTCGGCGTCAGCTTCAACCACGCGCTGCTGGACGGCAGCGTGGTTGTCGGCAACAAGGTGACCATTGAGGTGGAGGTCGAAGCCAGCCTGGCCGCGTAAGCCAACTGGCCCGGCCGGCCCGGCCGGCCCGGCCGGCGGGGTCAGCCCGGCGGCACGGCCGGCCGGGCCCGGCGCCGGGAGTCTGATTACGCTTCGTCTTCATGC
>Ga0307374_10005079_pt1 | contig 21537 bp, 21 predicted proteins | sample OX3MG_FD_202532 | JGI IMG/M metagenome (GOLD analysis project Ga0307374, IMG submission 202532) | Soil microbial communities from Risofladan, Vaasa, Finland - OX-3 | ecosystem: Environmental > Terrestrial > Soil > Coastal area > Acid sulfate soil | place: Finland: Risofladan, Vaasa | collected...
CAGGCTCAGGCCGGTGTCCGAGACTCCTCCACCGAGGTTGAACCTCGACGAGAAGGAGAGGAATGTCCCTCCCACGAAGAGGACGAAGACCACGCCGAAGGCCTCCCCGAGGATCATCCAGACCGCGATGGCCCGGGTGAAGCGGCCCTTCATCCAGTATCGGAAGAGGGTCGCGACGGTGCTCCAGCTGTTCAAGGCATCGCTCAAGTCCCAATAGCGTCTGGCAGCTACGCCGTCTCGGCGGTGAGCTTGAGGAAGACCTCGTCGAGCCTCGCGTCCTTCCCCGCGTCGGCCATCCTGCGGAGGCTGTCGAGCACTCCCAGGGCTATTATGCTGCCCTTGTCGATGATGGCGATCTTCGTTGCGTGGTCCTGGGCGATCTCAAGGTTGTGCGTCGAGAGAAGCACCGTCGTCCCGCCTTTGCCCTGCGCAGCGATCCAGTTGTTCACGAAGACCTGGGTCTTTGGGTCGAGGGCGGTCAGAGGTTCGTCCAGGACCAACACCTTGGGGTCGTGCAAGGTCGCGGCGATGAGGGCGACCTTCTGCTTCATCCCCTTCGAGAGCGTCCCCAGCATGGCGTCCGTCTTCTCCTCGAGCGAGAAGGTCATCAGCGCCTCCGAGATCTTGTCCCGCAGCAGGTCGTCGGGGACGTCCCTTATCTTCCCCAGAAACCTGAGGAACTCGTTCACGGTCAGTCCGGTGTAGAGGGAGGGGTTCTCCGGGAGGTAACCGACGTTCCTCTTGGCCGCCTCGGGCTCGGTGGCCACGTCGCTCCCGCCCACCTTCACGTAGCCGGTGGTGGGGCGCAGGATCCCGACGACTATCTTCATCAGGGTGCTCTTCCCGGCGCCGTTCGGCCCGAGAAGGCCGAGGATCTCTCCCGCGCCGACATCGAGCGAGACGTTGTTTAGCGCGACGACCTTTCCGTAGACCTTCGTGAGGTTCCCGATCTCAATCTCGTTTTCAGGCAACTATTCTCGCGGCCCCATCGTCCTTGTGAGCTGGCCGTCCATTCTTCTCACGGGGCGACTCACCACTCTTCTTCAGCGTGGATCAGGGTTCCTGGCCCGGACCTTCGGAGAGCCCGGCGAAGCTACCCTCATCTCGTTGAAGATGTCCCCGAAGGCCCGCTCGAAGTAGACCTTGGACCTCTCAAGCGTGCTTCTGCCTTCTTTCGTGAGCGCATACACGGAATTCCTCCCCTGCGGGCTCGCCTCTATCAACCGGCGCGCTGCGAGATCCTTGAGGGCGGGGTATATCGTCCCAGGGTTCGGCTTGTCGCCCCTCCGCTTCCCTATCTCCATCGCGAGTTCCTGTCCGTACATCGGCCGCTTGGAGAGCAGCCACAGTATCGTGAACGAAAGCATCCCGCGCATGTCGCACATGCCCGTGCCTTCGCCCTCTGTCATCTTTGGATCCTCCAGAGGCGTTTTGGTTGGCCTCAGAATATAAGACCTCCGCTCCCCCGGCGTGGGGCCTCGCCGCCGCTCGCATCAGAACCCTATCGGCTCGCGGATGAGGACGACGGTGGAACGCCCCGGCATGTCCCCGTTGACTATCAGGATCTTCATCAACCCACTTGGCATCCCGTACTTCTGTCTCATCCGGGCGTCTTCCTTGGGGTAGGCGTAGTATTGCAGCCGCCTCATCGCCGTGTCAAGGTCGGGCGCTATCTTCTGGGAGCCGACGACCCAGACCACCTTGCCGGCCGCGGCGGCGTATGGGCCGAGCTGACTTCCGGTGCCCGAGGCGGTGACGACCCTTCCGTCCTCGGTGATGGCGTGGACGCTCCCGACCACGACGTCAGGGGCTGCTCCGAGCTTCCTCATTTCTGCCCTCTGAGTCTTGTAGTCCAGCTTGTCCATTTCTGGGCGGATGGCGTTGTATTTGCCTGACTTGTTGATTTCCTCCTCCAGGCCGGAAAGCCTGAGCGTCTCGCTTGAGGATGTGAATATCGATTGATCCTTCGGGAGGATCGAGTTGACGTAGACACGGGCATCGGCTGGGGTGTCGACGACTTCGACCGTGAAGTTGCGTGTCCTGAGAGCTGCCGCCGTCTTCTGCAGGCTCTCCTCCGACGCGGCCTTCCCGAACGATTCGTCTATCGGGATGCCGAACTGAGTCTTTGTCTGGATCTGTTCAGCCTTTGTGGTCATTTATATCGGACATCCGATATTGGATACCCGATATAAACATATTGGGCGTTCCATAAGCACTGTCAGGCCGGAGCGAAACATTCGCGAGGGAGCAATATCCTTATATTGGACGTCCCATACTGACTCCCTAGGCGAAATCGGATGGTTTTCTTCTCTTCTGGAAGGGGTTCGCGGGCCGTATCCCAGCGTCTGAAGGCGGGAGGTCCCGGAGTTGTCTAGCCCGCTGGGAAACATCGGCCTGGGCACGGTCATCAGCGCCGCCTACTACTTGCTCATCTTCGTCTTCGTATTCTACGGCGGGAGGATCCAGTCGCGTCTCTCCGTCAACAGCATCGGCAAGTCGCTCGGCCGTCTCGAGTCGATGAGGGACAAGGCGAAGAGGGACGTTGTAGACTACTTCAAGCTGAAAGGCTCCCCGATGGGCGACGTCGGCGAGAAGGTAGAGCGGTTTCTGGACTACGTCACGATAATGCCGGTTGACCTGGACCCGACCGGGATCGTCGGGAAGATCGGGCACATCGCGGACACGAGCGACGATAGGGCGAGGGCAGAGATCAAGGACATCATCGGCGGCGCCGACGCGGTCTCCATCTCCGTGGCGCAGAATATGCTGGAGCTTGCGAGCGGCCTGAACACGATCCACAAGGTCGTGAGGCACTACTACCTGCTCGGCAAGAAGACCAGCTCCGCAATGACGCTCATGCAGCTGCAGATGACCCTCCCCCAGATAATGGAGCAGGCCGTCGCCATGTCGAAGGCGATGGACTCTGTCCAGACGGGGATGCCAATCGGCGACGGGGTCGGGCCGCTGGTCGCGTCCAAGTTCCTCGGCGAGGTGCCCAAGCAGACTGTGGCCAAGGACACTGTCGTGGGCACGACCGCCTTCGAGGGCCGGACACTGTACGTGATGAAGGCGGAGGGGCCGATGGGATATGTCGGCCAGCCAGGCGTCGCGATCCAGCGCATCGTGGAGGAGATGAACGTCCCCCTTGCGGCGATCATCATGGTTGACGCGGCTGCCAAGCTCGAAGGCGAAGAGACGGGCGAGGTGGTGGAGGGAATCGGCGCCGCGATAGGCGGGTTGGGCGTCGAAAAGTTCCAGATAGAAGAGGTCGCGACCAAACACAACATACCGGTCTACGCAATCCTTGTGAAGGAGGGAGACCTCGACGTCATGGCGACCATGAAGAAGGAGATAGCCGACGGCGCGGAGAAGGCCGTGAGCGTCGTCAAGAGGATGATCAAGGAGAGGACGAAGGATGGCGAGGCGGTCCTCCTGGCTGGGATCGGGAACACCCTGGGTGTAGGCCAATAGCCATCCCCGCAATAGTGGGAGGCGCTCGTTTGCAGGGTGACGGCGATGCTCTTCGAGCTTTCCCACTACCACGCCGAGAGATATAGCAAGCAACCGCCTGACCATGGCGCCCTCCGCCTCCGGCTCGAACGGCTTATAGGGTGCGGGCTGAGACTCTGACGAAATGCCGAGCATCGATGTCGACGGTGTCTCCCTATACTACGAACGCGCCGGGAGCGGCGCGCCGGTCTTGTTCTCGCACGGGATTCCCACCGACTACCGCGCCTGGAGCGCGCAGGTCGAGGCCTTCTCCAAGAGCTACTCGACGATAACCTACAGCAGGCGGTACGCCGCCCCGAACCGCAGGGACGGAGACGTGACGGACAGCACCGTGTCGGCAAACGCGGCCGACCTCAAGGGCTTGATCGAGAAGCTCGGCGTCGCCCCCGTCCACCTAGTCGGGCACTCTTACGGGGGTTTCGTCGCCGCGTACCTCGCGGCGAACCATCCGGACCTAGTCCGCACCTTAGTCCTCGTGGAGCCTGCCATCGCCACACTGCTAGTCGAGGACCCGAACAGCTCGGGGCAGATGTTTGCGCTGCTGATAGGCAATCCTGGGGTCGCGCTGTCCGCGAGGCGATTCCAGTCCGGCTCCCTCGTGCCCTCCCTTAAGGCGCTAGACTCGGGCCAGTCCAAGAAGGCCGTCCAGCTAAACGTCGACGGCATCCAGAACAGGGTGGGCGCGTTCGCCGCGCTCCCCGACCCCGCGAAGGAGATGATGCTGGACAACGCCAGGACGATAGCAGAGCTCAGGACCAGGCTCCCGCCGTTCAAGGCGGAGGCGGGAAAGATCTCCTGCCGGACTCTCGTCATCAACGGCCAGCAGAGCGCTGTGTGGCTCCAGCGCATCGGCGAGCTCGTCGCGCGGGCGGTCCCTCACAGTCAGGCCCTGACGGTGAGCGGCTCGAGGCACTTCCCTCACTTCGAGAACCCCTCCGAGTTCAACGCCGAGGCGCTCAAGTTCATCTCGAAGCTCGGCTGACCCTCAGAAGACCTTCCAGCTCTTCAGCGTGACGCTCGCGAGCAAGTCCCGGTCGAGCTCGACCCCTATGCCCCTCCCTCCGTTCGGCCTGACCCTCCCGCCGCGCATCTTGAACGGGTTCTTCGCCAGGTCCCTCTCGAAGTAGCGGTCGTTGGGAGAGGTGTCGCCAGGATAGTCGACCTCCCTCTGCGACGCAAGGGCGACGTTGAAAGCCCTCCCCACTCCTGTCTCGAGCATCCCGCCCACCCAGACGTGGGCCCCCATCGCCCTCGCGAGACGCGCGATCTCCATCGAGACCTTGAGGCCGCCGACCCTGCCGGGCTTGATGTTGATCACCTTAGCGGCCCCGGTCTCCAGTGCCTCCCTAGCCCTCTCCAGGGTGGTCACCGACTCGTCCAGGCAGATGGGCGTCGATATCTCCTTAGCCAGCCTCGAGTGGTCCGGGAGGTCGTCGTACCCTAGCGGCTGCTCCAGGTATTGGAGCTCGAACCTGTCGATGCGTCTCAGCGCGGCGATGTCCCTCGGGAGCTCGAAGCACGCGTTCGCGTCGGCGCTGAGGGGGATCTCCGGGAACGCGTCTCTTACGGCCGCGAGCGTCTTGAAGGCGCCCTCCCTGTCGATCTTGACCTTGATCCGCTTGTACCCACGCTCAAGGGCGGCTCCTACGCGCGCTCTGACATCGCCCTCCCGTCCCAGCCCGATGGCGATTCCGGCGTCCGCGTATCCCCTCGACCCTCCCAAGGCCTCGTCCAGGGGCACGCCGTCGACCTTGGCACGATAGTCCCAGAGGAGCATCTCCACCGCGGCCTTCGCCATCTGGTGCCCTTTGACGCCCTCTACGGCGTCGAGGAACCTCTGAGGCGAGGGAGGACCCGGGCGAACCGGGCCGGCGAGCACGTCCCTGATGACGCGCAGCGCGGTCTTGTTGTCCTCCCCCGTGCAGGAAGGGGTCTCCTCGGTGACGCACTCTGACAAGGCCTCCGTGCCGCCGTGCGCCAGCTGGAGGATCAGGGCGTTCCTCTCCAGCATCGTGCCGCCGCTGCTGGAGAACGCCGAGATGAGAGGCATCCTCACGAGGCTGACCAGGAAGCTCAACCCTAATTCGGCCGCCCCCGCCCGCTTTAACGTTTGAGCCGCAACTAGGTGTGTTGAATAACTATGAGTTTGCTCACCAATGTGGTAAATCAGCCCAAGAAGAGCGGCCAGAATTGAGATCGCTGAGTTAAACGACTAACGGAGATCGTGCGGCCTTGACGGTGGAGTGTGAGTTATTCAACACACCTGCCGCAACTCGCAAGGCTTAATACCACTGAGCAGTGGTAATTTTCTGGAATAGGGCCGAGAATGCCTCCTAATCGAAGCGCCTCCTCCTTGTCTTTCGCAGAACCTCGCCAGCGCACTGTCCTCCAGGGCTGGGTCGACCGCTCCCTCGCGGAGGGGCTCTCTGAGGCCCGGAGCAGAGGCGCGCCCGTGGTGCACGTCAGCACCAAGAAGCTAGACTGGGAGCTCCCCCTGGGAGTCTTCGACTCGTCAGTCGAGGACGTCCACTTCTTCGCCGGCCCCGAACGGGCCGTGCTAGGCGTAGGAGTGGCGAAGGCCTTCGAGCTGGGTTCTCCGAGGCTGATGGGGGACCGAGCGAGGAGGAGCCTCCTCGGGCTGGGCTCCCTCTCGACGGCGGACGCCTCGAAGGTCATGGTCATCGGCGGCTGGGGGTTCCCGTCGTCTCACGGGCAGGGCGAGAGCGGGATCTGGCGCGACTTCCCCCAGTCGCGCTGGGTCATCCCCGCGCTCACGCTCACGTCCAGCGGGAGGGAGACACACCTCGCGCTGGTCGTGCAGGTCATGCCTTCCTCGGAGCCGGCGCCGCTTCGCACCCACTACCGGACGCTGATCAAGGAGCTGGAGCTTCGTCCGGCTGGGGAGTCAAAGGGGTCGGACGAGGCCCTTCCCGTGCTGGAGAGAGCGAGGAGCATGCCGTCTCGGAAACGATGGGTCTCGCTCGCCCAGGAGGCCATCGACTCCATCTCCAGGGAAGAGCTGAAGAAGGTGGTGCTCTCGCGAGCCGTCGCGCTCACATTCAGCGGCAGCATCCCGGCCTCGGCCGTCCTCAAGAGGCTGATCGCTCTCAATCCGGACTCCACCGTCTTCGCCATCAAGAGGAGGGACTCCGTCTTCCTGGGCGCCACGCCGGAGAGCCTGCTCTCGGCGAGGAGGGGCAAGGTGGAGGTCGACTGCCTAGCCGCGTCCTCGCCAAGGACCGCGGACAAGGCGACGAACGACATGCTCGGGGCGCGCCTGCTCGAGGACCCAAAGTCGAGAATAGAGCACCAGTTCGTGGTCCAGGCGGCGGTCAGCGCCCTCTCTCCCATCAGCTCGAGGGTCGAGGTCCCTGGCGCGCCCGTCCTGAAGAGGCTGACGACGATACAGCACCTCTACACGCCGGTGAAGGCGATGCTCCTCGAGGGGCAGGACATCTGGGACGCGGCCATGGCTCTCTGGCCGAACCCCGCCATCGGGGGCGAGCCGAAGGAGAAAGCTGTCGGCTGGATCCGCAAGTTCGAGAAGACGGACAGAGGGTGGTACTCCGGGGTGGTGGGGCTCCTGAGCGCCCGCCAGGACAAAGCGGACTTCGTCGTGGGAATCCGGTCGGGGGTGATCAACGGCAGGCGTGCCGTGGTCTATGCAGGAGCTGGTCTCGTCGCGGGCTCGGATCCTCGTGATGAGCTCGAGGAGACGAGCTGGAAGCTAAGGACCATGAGCAACGCGCTTGGCGTCGACGCCGACAGCGGAGGGTGACCACGGACGGAGGACTTCGAGGCGTACGCTCAGTCGTTCGTCGACGGTCTGATGGACGGGGGCGTCAAGAACGTGGTGATCTGCCCCGGCTCAAGGTCGACGCCGATAGCGATCGCGTTCGCAAGGAGGGCGGGCGAGATTCGGGCGTGGATACTCTACGACGAGAGGTCCGCGGCCTTCTTCGCGCTCGGAATCGCCAAGAGCTCCTCGGCGGCAGTGGCGCTCGTCTGCACGTCCGGGACGGCAGCGGCGAACCTCCTCCCCGCGGTCGCAGAGGCGAAGCTCGGTCGCGTCCCCATCATCGCCGTGACGGCCGACAGGCCTCCCGAGGCCCGCGACTTCGGCGGGGCCCAGACGATCGACCAGGTCGGCCTCTTCGGCTCGCACGTGAAGTGGTCCCAAGACATGCCCGTCGCGTCCGGGACGGAAGCTCTCTTGCGCTACTCTCGCCTCGTTGGCGCCCGGGCCGCCGACACGGCGCGGTCTATCCCGGCAGGCCCTGTCCAGGTGAACTTCCCCTTCAGGGAGCCTCTCGTCTCGGCCTCGCCCTCGGTCGAGGGCTGGGAGGGACGGAGCAGCGGGAGCATCACCGTCGTCGGGACCAAGGCGTACGCAGACGATGGGGAGGTCCGGCGAGTCGCCGCTGACCTGAGCACCTTCTCGCGGGGGGTCATAGTGGCCGGGCCGGGGGACTACGGGGCCGCCCTGCGCGACGGCCTCTCGGCGCTCTCGGAGCGGACGGGCTGGCCGATCCTCGCTGACGTCCTCTCCAACCTGAGGCAGGAGGGGGCCTTGCGCTCAGGGCTCGTGAGGTGCTACGAGCTTCTCGTGCGCGGCGAGGGCTTCAGCTCGAACAGGCCAGACTGCGTCATGCGCCTGGGCGGTGTCCCGACATCAAAGGAGCTGAACTCCTTCTGCCAGGGGGCTCGGACCGTGCTTCTTGACGACGGGCACGGATGGAGGGACCCTGACTTCGGGGCAACGACGATGATCTTCGGCGACCTCGAGCACTCCGTCGCCTGCCTGAACAAGGCGCTCGATGGGGCACCGACCCCCGACGCCACATGGCTGGGCGCGTGGTTGAGGGCTGATGCCGAGGCGGAGGCCAAGACGGACTCACTGATGGACCGGATGGACGAGCCGTTCGAAGGCAAGCTCTTCCACCTTCTCTCCAAGAGTCTGAGCCCTTCGTCGCCGCTCACTGTCGTCGTCGGGAGCAGCATGCCGGTCCGCGACCTCGACTACTTCTTCCTCCGCGGCAGCAAGAACGTCCGATTCGTCGCAAACCGCGGTGCAAACGGGATCGACGGCGTCGTTTCCACGGCGATGGGGATTTCTGCCGTCGAGGGCGACGTGCTCCTGATAGTGGGGGACGTCTCGTTCTACCACGACATGAACGGGCTCCTGGCCGCGAAGCTCCACCAGCTCAACGCGACAATCATCGTGGTCAATAACAGGGGCGGGGGGATCTTCTCCTTCCTTGCCCAGCACGCCCTCCCAAAGGAGGTATTCGAGCGGCTCTTCGGCGAGGCGCACGACCTCGACTTCTCAGGCGTGAGGCTGGTCTACGGGGGCGAGTTCACCCGCGTCTCGGACTGGACATCCTTCAACCGAGCGCTGGAGTCATCCATCAACGGGAAGGGACTCAGGGTGATCGAGCTGGTAGCCCCCGACAGGGAGCGGAACCTGGAGCTGCACAAGGAGGCGTTCAAGACCCTCTCTTCGTCGACCAAGACTGGGGAGGCGACGCGGTGAGATGCCGGAGCTCAAGTCGGGGGACGGGAGGCCGAGCCTCTGGTTCGAGACGGGGGGAGACAGGTCGGGCGACCCTGTCGTCCTCCTGCACGGCTACACCGGGACGCACCGCACCTGGGACGAGCTGGGCAAGCGGCTCGCCGAGAAGCAATTCTTGATCTTGCCTGACCTCCCGGGGCACGGCAGGTCTGGCGTCTCGCCGTCGAGGGCCAAGATGGGCATCGGGCCGACGTCCGACGCGGTCGCCGAGGTCATGGGGCTGGCGATGGGCGCGAAGGGTAAGAGGAAAGCCGCGCTCCTGGGCTATTCGCTCGGCGGCAGGGTAGCGCTCGAGCTCGCATGCAGGCGCCAAGAGCTCTTGAGCTGCCTCATACTCGAAGGGGCCTCGCCAGGCATCGAGAACGAAGCCGAGAGGGAGGAGAGGAGGGTGAGGGACGACTCGCTCGCGGACGAGATCGAGAGGCGAGGCGTGGAGTGGTTCGTCGACCACTGGCAGGAGACCCCGCTCTTCGCGACGCAGAAGGAGCTCCCGCGCGAGGCCTTCGAGGCGGTCAGGCGAGACCGGCTCTCGAACTCCGCGGGCGGCCTAGCGATGAGCCTCCGCGGCGCGGGCGCCGGAGAGATGCTCCCGCTCTGGGGCGAGATCGGGGACATCAGGATACCCGTCCTCTTGGTGGTCGGGAAGAGGGACCCGAAGTTCGCGGAGACCGGGGAGGCCATGCATCGGAGGATCCCCGGGAGCGTCGTCGCAGAGGTCGACGGGGCGGGGCACTGCGTCCACTTGGAGAAGCCTGAGGAGTTCGCGGACATCGTTGAGCGGTTCCTCGCCGACCGCTCTGAGATGGCGCGGGCTGCAGAGGAGTGAGTCAGGGACATGACCTCGGCGCCCATTGCGATGAATAACACACGCGGTGAGAAGAAGCAGAAGAAGAGCGGCTGGGGGACGGTCAAGGAGTACGAGGACATACTCTTCCAGCGGAGAGGGGGCATCGCGAAGCTCACGATCAATCGGCCGCAAGTGAGGAACGCCTTTCGACCTGAGACCCTCTTCGAGCTCTCCGAGGCCTTCACCATCGTCAGGAACGACCCCACCATCGGGGTCGCCATCCTCACGGGAGCGGGAGACAAGGCGTTCTGCTCGGGAGGGGACCAGAAGGTGAGGGGGCACGCCGGCTACGTCGACAAGCAGGGCGTCCCGCGCCTCAACGTCCTCGACCTCCAGAAGCAGATCAGGAGCCTCCCGAAGCCTGTGATCGCGATGGTCGCCGGGTACGCCATCGGCGGAGGGCACATCCTCCACCTGGTCTGCGACCTCACGATCGCGGCCGACAACGCGGTCTTCGGCCAGACGGGCCCGAGGGTGGGCAGCTTCGACGCCGGGTTCGGGGCCGGGCTCCTGGCGCGCATGGTGGGGCCGAAGAAGGCGAAAGAGATCTGGTATCTCTGCAGGCGATATGACTCAAAGGAGGCCCTCAGCATGGGCCTAGTCAACACCGTCGTCCCCCTCGCCCGCCTCGAGGAGGAGACCCTGAAGTGGGGGGAAGAGATCCTCCAGATGAGCCCCACCGCGATCAGGCTGATGAAGGCGGCCTTCAACGCCGACACCGACGGCCTGGCGGGGCTGCAGGAGCTGGCAGGAGACGCAACTATGCTATACTACATGACCGAGGAGGCGAAGGAGGGCAGGGACGCCTTCCTCCAGAAGAGGAAGCCGAACTTCAAGAAGTATCCGTGGCTGCCTTGAGAGGGGGCCAGGAGAGGCGAGGGCAGGGGTTCCACGACTGGCTCCGCTGGCGCTCGGACGTCTCCCCAGAAGCGTTGGCCCTGAAGGCCGGCGCGCTCGAGTGGTCCTACCGCGAGCTCCAGAAGAAGGTGAGCGCCCTCTCGGCCGTCCTCCTCTCTCATGGAGTCGAGAGGGGGGGCAGGGTGGCCCTCCTCATGTCTCCCTCAGAGCGCAGCGTCGCGCTGGTCCACGCCATTGCGAGGGTGGGGGCGGTCGCTGTGCCCCTGAACCTCAGGCAGTCGACGCCGGAGCTGCTCTCCCAGCTTCGAGACTCCGGCCCTTCCCTCGTAGTCCACGATGACGCGCTCGGCGCCAAGGTCGACGACCTCGAGGGGCGGACTGCGGCGGGCCGATGGAAGCACGCGACAGACCTCATGGCAGAGTCGGCCTCAGGCGGGGAGCCTGTCCTCGGCGGCCGCCTCGACGCTTCATCGCCGCACGCCATCGTCTACACGTCGGGCTCGAGCGGGGCCCCGAAGGGCGTCGTGCTCACCCTCTCAAACTTGATGTGGAACGCCATCTCCATCGGGCTCAGGACCGGAGCCTCCTCCGTTGACAGATGGCTGCTCTGCATGCCGCTCTTCCACGTCGGGGGGTACACCATCATCTTCCGCAGCGTCCTTCACGGGAGCGGGATCGTGTTGCACCAGAGGTTCGACCCGAACCTCGTCTCGTCGTCCCTCGACAACGACGGCGTCACCCTCGCCTCCTTCGTCCCCACGATGCTCGCCGACGTCCTCGAGGCACGGGGCGGGAGGCCGCTCGACCCGAAGGTCAGGCTCATCTTCCTCGGGGGAGGACAGCCACCGGCGCAGCTCGTCGCCGCGATCAGGAAGAGGAGGCTTCCCGTGCTCCTGACCTACGGCATGACGGAGACCTGCTCCCTGGTCGCCGTCTCGAACGTCCTGGAGTCTTCGGCAGGGCCCTCCTACCAGGCGGTCCTCCCAAGCCACGTCGCGGTCACCAAGCCGGGGAAGGGGAACGGGGTCGAGCTCGCAAGCCCGGGGGAGGTCGGCGAGGTCGCCGTGAGGGGGCCGACCCTCTTCAAGGGATACTGGCGCAAGCCCGCTCTCACCCGCGCCCGGTTCAAGGGCGAGTGGTTCTTGACCGGCGACCTAGGGATCTTCCAAGACGGCGCCTCGAAGCGCGGCCGGCCTGCGGGCGGGATCGTGATACTCGGGAGGAGGGAGGAGACGATAATCACCGGAGGGGAGAAAGTGTTCCCCGCAGAGGTCGAGGCCGTGCTGCGGGAGCACCACTCGGTGAAGGACGCGGTCGTTGTCGGCGTCGACGACCCGAAGTGGGGCCAGAAGGTGGTGGCAGTCGTCGAGGCCGAGACGCCCGGATCTCGGCCATCGGCGTCCGAGCTGAACGCGTTCCTGAGGGAGAGGGTCGGACGCTACAAGGTGCCGAAGGAGTATCGCTTCTGGGCCGCGCTGCCCAGGACTTCCACGGGGAAGACGAAGAGGGCGGAGGTCCGCCTGCTCGTCGAGCGGGGTGAGGATCCGAGTTGAGGCTCGGGCAGTTCGTCAGGCTAGTCCGCATCCCCACGCTCGCGGCCACGGCCGTCCCGATAATGGTGGGCGGGGCCCTCGCGCTCAACGGCGGAGGCTTCAGCCCCCTGAGCTGGCTCGACATCCTCCTTGTGGGGCTGCTTATGCAGATCGCGACTAACTCGCTAAACGAATATGGGGACTACAGGCACGCGGTCGACACCATCCCCTCCGCGGGCTTCGCGGGGATCATCGTCTCAGGGGAGGTCAGGGCGAGCGAGGTCCTCTACACGGCCGCGGCCTGCTACGCGCTGGCCTTCTGCCTCGGCATCGCACTGGTCTTCGAGAGGGGGGTCGGACTGCTCGTCCTCGGCGTCCTCGCGATCCTTGCAGGAGTCCTGTACTCCGAGGGGCCGCTCCCCATCTCCTCGACCCCGTTCGGCGAGGTGCTCGTCGGGGTAGTCATGGGGCCGATCGAGGTGCTCTCGGCCGATCTCGCCGCCTCGGGCTCGACCTCTCCCTTGGCGCTGGCGTATTCCGTCCCGGTCGGCCTGATGGTGACCGCGATCCTGCTGGCCAACAACCTTCGGGATGTTGACAAGGACCGCGAGCACGGCCGACGGACCGTAGCCGTCATGGTCGGGAGGAGGCGCGGCTCCCTCTTACTGCTCTTTCTGATCGGTGCGGCCTTCCTATGGTCGGTGCCTGCGTTTCTCGTCTTCGCGTCGCCGGTATCGGTCTTCCTGGTATGGCTCGCCTTCCCGGTCGCGGCGAGGGGATGTGTGGAGCTCATGGGTGGAAAGGCGTGGGAGAAGTCGGTGACAGTGGTCGCAAGGATCCACGCGCTCGTGGGGCTGCTGCTCGCTCTCTCGCTGCTGCTGAATCTCTGAGGCGTTCGGCTAGGCAGCCCGAGTCCCGAGGACTACGGCTCGCCACTACATCGCGTCGAGGGCCTTGACGTCTTCTTCAGCGACCTTCTCAAAGGACGCCTTGGCGCGTCCCTTGATGAAGAAGCCCATGGCCCCGAACTCCATCTCCGCCCAGTAGTGCATCTCCGTCCCTGACGGGATCTCTTTCAGAGCGATGGTAATCTTGCTGCCCTTCCCGTCGCCTTCGAGCGTGTCGACCTCGAACTTGTGCTCGGCGGTATTTCGCACCATTTTGTTGACCGCCTTCAGGCTCCTTCCCATCATCTCCATGTGCTGCTCGAGCATGATGGTGTCGCCCTCCGTGCTGGTCACCTTGACCTCCTTCACAAAGTCCGGATGGAACTTCGGGAGGTTCTCGGGGTGAAAGTAGTAGTCCATGGCCTTGCTCAACGGTGCCTTCGTCTGCTTGACGACGTCGTACTTTGTGGGCATGGGGTCTTTGCGTCGCGGTGCGATATATAACGAGTTGGCAGCATCCGACCGCGGCGGCTGTCCTCGGTTGGCGCCCTCTCATTCCATCTAACATAATAATCTCTCGTGGAGACCGTCGCCCGCTTAGCACAACTTGGTCGACGAGAAAAGATTCATCCCCAAGACGATGACGACTCAGCACCCTGACAACGCGAACACACCGCCTTGGGCGTCGTCTACCAACGGTGTGATCGAGGGAGAGACCGAGCTTGACGAGGCGTACATCGCCTATAGCAAGCTCGCCTGCAGCGAGGTCATGTGGGACTCCGAGGGGAAGGACGTCGACACGAACGTCGTGAGGAAGCTCCTCAGCAAGTATTCCGACTACTTCATGGACAACGTCTTCGGGCGCGACATCTTCCTCACGTACCGCATCCCGAACCCGCTTGTCGAGAAGGCCGAGCGGAAGATCGTGACGCAGACGCTCCAGTCAATCCCCCTCCAGGCAGACGTCGCGAGCGCGTTCTACGAGAGGGAGACCGTCCCGGTCTCCGCGGTGATCCTGCCGTTCACGACCAAGGGCGCGGAGCTCCTCTGGCTGGACAGGTGCTACGGCAAGGCGATCGCGGGGATCGAAGACATCAGCCTCGGCGGCTCGATGAAGGTGAAGGACTGGGTGGGCGCGTTCATGCCGAAGAAGATCGACGCCATCCCCCTGGTCGAAGACGCAGCGAGCCTGATGTCCATGGACAAGATAGTGCTCGAGTATGTGAAGGCCGTGAAGCCGGAAGTCATGCGGGTGTTCATCGCAAGATCGGACCCCGCGCTCAACTACGGCCTCATCACGGCCGTGCTGCTCTCGAAGGTCGCCCTCGGCAAGCTTTCACAAGTGCAGGAGAAGACCGGAGTGAGGATGAACCCGATCCTGGGCGTCGGGACGATGCCCTTCAGGGGCCACCTCAACCCCGAGAACATTGACAACTTCCTCACGGAGTACAAGGGCCTCTCGACGGTGACCATCCAGTCCGCTTTCCGCTACGACTACCCGAGCGACGTCGTCGAGAAGGGGATCGCGGCCCTGAACCAGCGGCTCCCGAACGGGGAGCTGTCGGAGATCGAAGAGGAGGAGGTCTTGCTCCTCGAGAGCGCGATGAAGAAGCTGATACCCGTCTTCCAGTCCAGGGTCGAGATACTCGCCCCTCTCATCAACTATGTGGCGTCCTTCATCCCGACCAGGAGGGCCCGCAAGCTGCACATCGGTCTCTTCGGCTACAGCAGGAGGGTGAAGGGAGTCACCATGCCGCGGGCCATCCCCTTCGCCGCGGCCTTCTACTCGCTGGGCATCCCGCCCGAGTTCATCGGCGCCCAAGCGCTGCGCTCGCTCACGGACAAGGAGTTCGACGCGGTGAAGCGCTCCTACAAGAACATCCAGTTCGACTACCGCGTCGCCGGCTCTCTGGTCTCGTGGGAGACAGTCCACCTGCTCGTCGACAAGTACGACCTGATGGCGAAGTTCACAGAGATGAACAAGGAGAAGCTGAAGACCGCCCTCAGGTACGTGATGGCGGACCTCTCCACCATCGAGGAGACGCTCTCGCTTCCGCTCGGCCCCTCAGACAACAGGTCAAAGAAGCACGAGAACTTCGTGAACACCTTCATGATGTGCGCGATGGACGGCGAAAGGTCCAGCGCCTCAAACGCTTTCATAGAAGCTGCCAAGCTCAGAAGATGTCTGGGCTAAGATGAGCAAGCGGAGCAAGCGCGGGAATATGGGCGATGGCGCTCGCCGGGGGGTGACGCTGGGCCTCGTCCAGATGGCGATGGAGGACGACCACGAATCCAACGTCTCGAAGGCCCTCGCCATGGTCGGGGAGGCATCGAGGAGCGGCGCCTCCATAGTCTGCCTTCCAGAGCTCTTCGCCTACCGCTACTTCCCGCAGGAGAGGGGGGCGAGGGTCCGCCCCGAGCCAATCCCGGGACCTACCACGACCCGCCTCTCAGAGGCAGCCCGAGAGTACAAGGTCGCGCTGGTCGGCGGGTCGCTCTACGAGAAGGCACCCGGAGGCCGCCTCTACAACACCTCCGTGGTCTTCGACGAGAGGGGCCTGATGCTCGGCAAGTACAGGAAGGTCCAGGTACCGCAGGACGAGTCCTTCTACGAGAAAGACTACTTCTCGAGCGGGAGCGCCTACGGCGTCTTCAAGGCGGCCTCGGCCAAGATAGGCGTCCTGATCTGCTTCGACCAGTGGTACCCCGAGCCCGCGAGGGTGAACAAGCTCCTGGGGGCGGAGGTGCTCTTCTATCCGACTGCGATAGGAAGGGTAGACGGGATAGAGGAGGCGGAGGGAGACTGGCACGAGGCCTGGGAGGCCGTCCAGCGCGGGCACGCCATCGCAAACAGCATGGTGGTGGCCGCCGTCAACCGCGTAGGGAGAGAAGGGCGGATGAGCTTCTGGGGCGGCTCGTTCGTCTGCGACCAGTTCGGGAAGGTCCTCACCCGGGCCGACGACAGGGAGCAGGTCGTGCTGGCCTCGTGCGACCTCGAGCTGGGGAGGCGGGTCGAGGAGGGCTGGGGGTTCCTGAGAAACAGGAGGCCGGCGACCTACCGCAAGCTGGCAAGCTAGGGACCGCGCATGCCGAAGCCGAAGACCCCGTCCGAGCTTGGATTCTCGATGCCCGCGGAGTGGGCCAAGCACGACTCCACCTGGCTCTCCTGGCCGAAGAACCCTCTTACGTTCCCACCAGCCGTCCTCCCGAAAGTGGAGGTGGCGTACTCAGAGATGGTCGAGGCCCTGGCGCATGGGGAGCGGGTCGACCTCCTCGTGGACGGCGACCGCGAAGAGGACCACGTGCGCTCTATCCTCTCCGCGAATAACGTTACCTTCCACAAGGTCAAGAGCGCCGACGTGTGGATCCGCGACTACGGCCCGATCTTCGTGACAAAGGGCGGAAGAGGCAAGCCCATCGCGGCGACGAAGTGGGAGTTCAACGCCTGGGGGAACAAGTACGACGACCTCCTGATGGACAACGCGACCGGACTCGAGGTCGCGACGTCGACGGGGCTCAGGGTCTTCCGGACAGGGGTCGTGCTGGAGGGCGGCTCGATAGACGTCAACGGCAGGGGCGGCCTTCTGACCACCGAGCAATGCCTCCTCAACAAGAACCGCAATCCCCCGCTAGGGAAGGCCCAGCTCGGGCGGCTCCTCCACGACTACCTCGGGGCAGAGAGCGTGGTCTGGCTGGGCGAAGGGGTCGCGGGCGACGACACCGACGGCCACGTCGACGACATCGCCCGATTCGTGAACGAGGACACCGTCGTCTGCATGACAGAGCCGGACGCCGGAGACGTCAACCACGCTGCGCTGAAGCGGAACTTCGCCCTACTCTCCAGGCACAAGGACGACGACGGCCGGCGCTTTGAGGTAGTGCCGATAGCGATGCCCCGCGAGGTCGAAGGTGACGAAGGGAGGCTCCCGGCGAGCTATGCGAACTTCTACATCGGCAACTCGGTCGTGCTCGTGCCCGTCTTCGGCGATGCGAGGAGAGACGGCGCGGCCATCGAGACGCTCTCAGAGTTCTTCCAAGGGAGGAGGATCGTCCCCGTCGACTGCAGGGAGCTCGTGTACGGATTCGGCGGCATCCACTGCGTCACCCAGCAGCAGCCCGCGCCCGGCTAGCTAGCGGAATCCCCAGCTGCGCTTGAGCAAGGGGCAGACCTTCACGTATGAACGCCCGCTTTCGCTGCCAAGCTCTGCCACGCCCCTGACCTCCAGCCCTCGAGGCCTCCAGGGGCTTACCGTGACGAGGTCGTCAACGACCAGGGCGACCTTCTTGTTCTCGACGAGGTTCTTGAACTTCAGGCTCTTCTCAAGATTCCACCCGGTGAAATAGAATGCGGTCCCGTCGAACTCGTATACGACTGGGACCACGTGAGGCTCCCCCTCGTTCGAAACGGTCGCCACCCTCGCCAGCCTGCTCTGGGTGAGGAACGCGACCTCCTCGTCTGTGAATGTGACCGCGCCCTTCCTGCTGACGAGGCCCTTGCTCTTCATGATTGAAGAGATAAGGGGCCCATGCTAATATGTCTGGCAGTTTTGCGCTTGTGTGTAGGTCTTGCCGGCGCTACTGGCCCTTGACTTCCTGCGCCTGGGGCTTGCCCCACTTCACAGCCCAGTCCGCGAACTCGGCGAGAATGGCGTGCAGCTCCCAACCCTTCTTGGTGAGCGAGTACTCCACCCTCGGGGGAGAGTCGGGGAAGACCTTGCGCTCCACGATGCCCTGGCGCTCGAGCTCGCTCAGCCTCTCCGTCAGGCTGGTCGCGCTGATGCCCTCCGTCCTCCTCTTCAGTTCGTTGAACCTCGCGGGCTCCTTTAGCCCCAGGCTGTGGATCACGGGCAGCGTCCATACCTTCGTGAGCTGGTTCCACGTGCCGTGAACGATCTTGCATCCGTCCAATACTTCTTGTGATAGCTGCTTCGTCTCACTCAACTTAGCTTCGCCTATGTAGTCAGCATGTGCTACTTAGTATATAAACGTGATTACCCAATCCAGCCCGCTCCAAGGAATCGATTTTAAGGGGCCTAGCCCGCTCACAATCATGCCTGCGCCCCGCGGCCAGAAAGGAATCCAGGCCAGCATGGGTCAGGAAGCAAAACGAGCCCTCATCGTCGTCGACATACAGAGGGACTTTTGCCCTGGCGGAGCTCTCCCGGTCACCGGCGGGGACAAGATAATTCCTGCAGTCAACCAACTGATCCGCGCATTCGGAAATGCGGGCCTCCCCATCTTCTTCACACGAGATTGGCATCCGAGGAACCACGTCTCGTTCAGGTCCAGCGGAGGACCGTGGCCGCCGCATTGCGTCCAGAACACGCCGGGGGCGAGCTTCCATCCGTCGCTCGCGGTTCCCGCCGATGCCGAAGTAGTTGACAAGGGGACCCTGCAGGGCGAAGACGCGTACTCGGGGTTCCAGGGAACCGACCTAGCGCATGAGCTCCACGATCTTCATGTGAAGGAGATCTATGTCGCTGGGCTAGCGACTGACTATTGCGTCAAGAATACGGTACTGGACGGGGAGGCGAAAGGCTTCGAGACATACGTCATAGCCGACTGCGTAAAGGGGGTCAACCTCAAGAGGACCGACTCTGCCAACGCCTTGAGAACCATGCTATCGCGAGGGGCTAGGCAGACAACCAGCGGCCGCCTGGCGAAGAGTCTGCGCTTGCGACAGGCCATCTCGTATCAGTCCTGAGGAACCGAGGCCTTTCGGCAAGTCCTAATCGAGCATCAGGACTGTCGGACTATCGCCCGCATCGCAAGGTCCCCCGCCCGAAGCGCCAGATCGTCCTCGCCAAGCCCGCAGGCCAGCTGCATCGCGGTAGGCAACTCGGCGGACCCCGGGTTCGACGGGATGCTGAGCGCAGGGAAGCCGCAAAGGTTGAAGACCTCCGTGTTCTGGAGGAGCAGGCGCCGAAGGCTCCCGGCCTCCTTCCCCAGCACGTTGTCGACCTTCGGCGCTACGACCCTCGTCGTAGGCATCGCGAGGGCGTCCAACCCCCTCAGAAGGCGCCCGAATACCCGGATCGACTCGAGCCTGACTAGATTGGCACCGAGGTAGCGCAACTGGCCCACATGGGCGCCCCGGCTCAGCAGCTTGACCACGTCCGGGTTCATCCGGGCCGCGACCTTTTCCGAGTTTACGAGCTCCTCGTAGAACCAGGCGGCCTCCTTGAGCTGGATGTATCCCCTCGCCCTCGTGAACCTCTCATAGCTCGAGTCAGTCGGGACTTCCACCGCCACGAAGTCACCGGACGCCTCCATCCTGTCGATGGCCCTCCAGAAGTTCTTCAAGACCTTCTCCTCAGTCTCCTCCTGAAAGTGCCCGGTCAGGACTCCGACCTTGATCCTGCTCCCGACGCGCCTGGCTGGTCCGCGCGGCCTTCGCGCGCCCGTGAGCTGCTCGAACGCCTTCACCATGTCGGGCATCGTCCTCGTGAGCAGCCCCGCGTGGTCGAGCGTCGCGCTCAGCGGAAAGATCCCTTCCAGGCTCAGCACCCCGAGGGTAGGCTTGAATCCCATGATCCCGCAGAGCGCGGCCGGGACCCTGACCGAGCCGCCCGTGTCAGTCCCCATCCCCAGGACTGCCCCCTTCGACAGGGCGACCGAAACTGCCGACCCGCCGCTCGAGCCGCCAGCCACCCTCTCGACATCATGGGGGTTCCTCACCGGCCCGAAGAGCGAGGCCGCCGACGTCCCACCCAAGGCGAGCTCGTGCAGGTTCGTCTTGCCCAGAGGCACGCAGCCGAGCCTCATGGCGTCGTCGACGATGTCGGCGTTGAGGCTCGGGACGAAGTCCTTGAAGTAGAATGTCGCCGCGGTCGTCGGAAACCCGCCGAAGAACATGTTGTCCTTGATCGCCAGGGGTACCCCGAAGAGCCCGGACGCCGTCTTGCCCCTTTCCGCCCGTAGCCGCTTGTCTAGCTCGCGCGCCCTCGAGAGCGCGATCCCCCTCTTACCTCCGAGGACAGTGATGAAGGCGTTGAGCCTCTCGTTGTAGCGCTCGATGTTGTCAAGCTCATCCCCCACCCTCTGCTCGCAGGTCGTCTTGCCTCGTTCGAGGGAGTCGTGATACGCCGAAAATTCTGACTCCAGGAAGACTGCTTTCGTGGCCCGCGAACCTGCGCCGGCCTATTAATTACATTCGATTAGAAAAATGGGGAGGAAGGCAGGCCAAGGTGGCCGTGCCCCATAAGATCTCTACTTGTGGTGCCCAGATTTGCCGTGGTTGCCCTGGTTGCCCTGGTTGCCCTGACCGCCTTGGACTGGTTGCTGGCTGCTGTTCGCGGCCGGGAATGGGGGAGAGACTATCGTGCCTTGGCCAGTCTGGAGCACCAGAGTGCTCTGGCCAGGGTTAGACGAAGTGTCGTAGATTTGGATGGAGACGACGTACGTGCCCGTCTTCAAGAGGACCTGGTTCTGTATCTCACCTGCGCCGCCAGGACCGGTCACCATGTTCCCAAGAGTGTAGCTCGTGCCGTTGGCTACAAGGACCACCATGTACTGGGTCACTGGCTTTGCGTATAGCAGAGCGATGTGGACGTTGAAGATGCCCCCGACCGTGGTTATGGACGCGAAGCATCCCCTGCTAAGGAAGAATGAGATGCCGCCGCCCGTCGAGGTACCGTTGGCGGTTATCGGGAGGACGAGCCTACCGACTTTGCCTGTCAATGGAGGCTGGCAAAGCGTGTGGTTCGCGCTGGTCGTCGTGGACGTCGAGGAGATCGTAGACGTGGTGGAAGTCGAAGTCGAGAACGTAGTCGTGGTGTCCGTCGCCGTGAACATCGACGATGTCGAGTTGTTGTCCTGGGCCGCCGATGCGCCAGGAGCGGCGCCTGCCGGCGCACCCGAACTTGGTGCGTATTGGTTTTGCGCGTACGCGGCGATCCCGCCCGAGACTAGGACGAGCATCGCAGCTACGGTCAGAATCTGGAGTTTGCCTGCGTTCACTTGCATGTTGCTTCGGATAAGTAGTCCCGGTGACGCGATATAATCGGCCGCATCCAGGAACTGGAATTCCAGAAAAGTTTCAGGTTATGACAGGGAATAATGCAAATTCTAGCAGAACGTGCCTAGCAGCACTGGGCAGGATTGCCCCCGGCGGCCTCGAACCTGAACTCCACATATGAGTTCGGGGGAAGACCGAAGATGGACGGGCTGACCTGGCCCCGAAGCTCGTAAGCGGGCGCCGTTGGCCCCCACGATGCGATGTAGTTGCTGTTATACGCGCCGGCCCAGACCGTGTCGTTGTCCTCCCACGGGAGGAGGACCGAATGCCCACCCACCGTCATGGAGATCTGGTTCACCGAGATTGTGTAGTTG